>Ga0082212_10000799_pt1 | contig 45979 bp, 39 predicted proteins | sample TergutNt197P3_FD_71548 | JGI IMG/M metagenome (GOLD analysis project Ga0082212, IMG submission 71548) | Neocapritermes taracua P3 segment gut microbial communities from Petit-Saut dam, French Guiana - Nt197 P3 | ecosystem: Host-associated > Arthropoda: Insects > Digestive system > Gut ... | reverse complement strand
CCTCGAAAAGATCAGCAATGCCGGTATGATATTGCTCAGTACAGTCAACGACATTCTGGATATCTCAAAAATAGAAGCGGGAAAATTTGATCTTATCCTGGTTGAGTATGATACACCGAGTCTCTTAAACGACACCATCACCCAAAACATCATGCGTATCGGAGAAAAGCCTGTTCAATTCATTCTGAACATCAGCGAGAATTTACCGGCACATCTTTACGGCGATGATCTGCGGGTTAAACAAATCCTGAACAACCTTTTGTCCAATGCATTTAAGTACACCAGAGAAGGAACGGTGGAACTGAGCGTAAGCTGCGAGCGGGAAGAAGAAACAGTATGGATGATCGCCAGTGTCCGGGACACCGGCATAGGTATCCGGAAAGAGAATCTTGACCACCTGTTTGCGAACTTTGTCCAGGTTGACACAAAATCTCACCATAAAATAGAGGGAACAGGCCTGGGACTGTCCATTACCAAAAAAATGGCCGAGCTGATGAATGGCTCGGTTACTGTAGAAAGCGAATACGGAAAGGGCAGTGTGTTTACGGCAAGAATCCGGCAGCAATTTGTAGACGATGCTATAATCGGAACGGAGATAGTGGAAAGCTTAAAAAAATTCCGTTATTCCGATCAAAAGCGCCGTCAGAATTTACGGCTGTTACATGTCAGGCTCCCAAATGCACGGGTACTGGTCGTAGATGATATACCGACCAACCTTGACGTAGCCAGAGGTATGATGAAACCTTACGGCATGCACATCGACTGCGTAACCAGCGGGCAGGAGGCCATAGATGCGATTCGTTCCGAAAAAGTCCGGTACAACGCAGTATTCATGGATCACATGATGCCCGAAATGGATGGGATAGAAGCAACCAGAGTTATCCGGGAGGAGATTGGAACAGAGTATGCGAAAAATGTACCGATAATTGCTTTTACAGCTAACGCCATCATTGGGAATGAAGAAATGTTTTTAGGCAAAGGGTTTCAATCTTTTATATCCAAGCCAATTGAAATAGCCCGCCTGGACGCAGTGATTCGGGAATGGGTACAGGATAAAGATACGGAAAACAACCCTGCTCACATCAACATGGACACAAGCGAAAATGACGGGAGCGAAACCGGTGAGAGAACCGGAATAGACAGGCGAATCTTTAGCAGGAACATAAGCGGACTGGATGCAGATAAAGGAATGGAACGATTTCACGGTGATGAGGAAGTGTATCTGCACGTTTTGCAATCCTACGCCATTAATACCCAGCCGCTGCTTAAGACGGCCAAGGGAGTTACAAAAGAAAAGCTGGCAGATTATGCTATTATCGTTCACGGAATTAAAAGTTCCAGCCGGGGCATTTACGCCGAAAATATAGGGGCCAGAGCGGAAGCTTTGGAAAAAGCAGCCAAAGAAGGAAATTTTGATTTTGTATCAGATAACAACGCCACTTTTATAGAAGAGGCAGAAAAACTTATTGACGCTCTAAATGATATGTTCGGGCAAATGTCCCCAAAAGAACCAAAGCCAAAAAAAGGCAATCCGGACAATGAAATGCTGTTAAAGCTTTCGGAAGCCTGTAAAGATTTTAATGCAGGTGTGATAGATGAGATTATGTCAGAACTTTATGCCTACGAATACGAATCCGACAATGGACTTGTAGCCTGGCTTCGGGAAAACGTAGACCTTATGAATTACGAAGAAATTACAGAAAAACTTTCATCTGTCATATAAGCCTGTTCCAGGACTTCAGTTCTTGGAACAAGCTTATTCTGCCGAGTCAAATGGCTCACCTGCAAGATCTTCGCGCTGCTTCTTGTACTGCAGGAAATCCCAGCGTGTAACTATCCCGGTTAATGCACCGGCTTCAACAATAGGAAGATGCCCAATGTGGTGCTTGTAAAAAATCCGTTCGACTTCCCTCATGGTAACATCCGGAGGGGAACTGACAACGTTTTTTTTCATATAGGCGCGTACCGGAGCATTCATCGCCGAAACACGGCGGGCCTTCATAATATCCTTCAGTCCGATAAACCCGGTTAATATTCCTTCATTATTCAATACAGGAATCCCCGTATGATTAACCTCTTCCATAAAAATAGAAGCATTCATAATGGTACTGTTTTCGTTTATGGAAAACACCTTCCTGGTCATAATATCTTTGGCACGGGTTGCATAAATTAGTGAACGTCTAAGATATTCCATAAAATTCTCGTAAAACTTCGGCCCTTCCTGATCCCGGAGCATTAGTGAAGAAGCCAGTTGATGTCCGCCTCCGCCGTATACGCTTAACAGGGCATGAAGGTTTATTTTCTTTCTCTGGCTTCTGGCAATGACCAGTATGGTTCTGGTTTTCCGCACAAAGAAAATGGCAAAATACGCATCCGGATTTTCTATGTCCATGATTTTTTCTACCACAGGAGCAAGGCCCGGAACATTCTCGCCTATCTCCAGGTAGGAAACAAGAATTTCATGACCGCGTATCAACTTCTTCTGAACCAGCAAAAGAAGCTGATTAAAGATTTCTATCTGATCTTCTTCTCTAATCGTTTCAAGAAAACTCTTTACCAGCTTTAAGGAGCCCCCCATATCCAAAAGCCAGGCAGCAACTTCCAGATCTTCGCGGCACACGCTCTCGTATATAAATCTGCCCGTATCGGCATAAATCCCCGTAAGCGCTATGGTAGCCTCTTCGCTTCCCAGAGTTATTCCCCGTTCCATAACAAGTTTACCCAAATAGCTTGTATTGGATCCCCAGTTTTTTCCCAGAAGCTCTGCACCATGAATGTCGCAATTTTCCTGCGGATGATGATCATAAATGATAATCTTCGGATCGGAGTTGCGAATCCAGTTAAAATATTCCTTAACTCTGTCTGCACTCGAAGTATCAACAATAATAATGTGATCTATCTTTTCCTTTTCCAAATCCTTAGGGTAAATACAATTAAAATAATCCTCGTACAGATTGTAAACACTGTACGCCGCAGGATGTATTATCCTGCTTCGGACAAGGATATGATCCGGAAAGAGTTTTTTTACCAGGATAAGGGAACCCAGGCAGTCCAAATCCATGTTAGAATGACCAAAGGCAATATCCACGGGTTCAGTATAGCAGAGCAGAGCATGAAGTAATAGCATGCAAGGTTAGCCTGTGATACACTGTACTATGACCATTTGGCTTGCATCAGGGAACAAACATAAACAACAAGAATTGGCCGCCATTCTGGGCGGCTGCAAACTTAAACTTCCGGCCGAAGCGGGAATACATAACTTTGACCCGGAAGAAACTGGAACTACATTTGCAGAGAACGCCCTAATAAAAGCCGGAAGCCTTTATCATATTTTGAACACGACAAATCAGGATAAACCCTATGCGGTACTCGCCGATGATTCTGGACTTTGCGTAGATGTTATGGGAGGAAGGCCGGGGATTTACTCAGCCCGCTATTACGGAAAAGATTCATGGGCCGGCAACGGTGCTTTTATTTCAAAACCAAACGCAGACAAACTCAGCGACAGCGAACGAAACATCCTGCTGCTGGAAGAAATGGCTGCACAATCTACTGTAAATGCACTGCGAACATGTAGATTTGTTTGCGCCATGGTTCTCTTTTTCGGCCATGAACGTTTTTACCTGGTACAGGAAACTATGGAAGGGGAAATTGTTTCAGCGGTTCAGGAAATCCGCGGACACGGAGGTTTTGGTTACGATCCTGTCGTGTATATTCCTGAATTAAACCGTACCGTAGCAGAGCTTCCGGAAGAAGAAAAGAACCTTCTTAGCCATCGGGGTAAGGCAGGCAAAGTTATTGCGAAGTTACTTTGTTGACAAAGCATTAAAAGTGGCATATTTTGAAACTGTGCTATAATTAAGCAGGAGGAAGATTATGGCTTTTACATTAAACAGTTACCCTGTCGTTTACCGGGCAAAGTATACAGAAAGCGGAGGCTGGACAGAAGAATTTATTGAAAAGCCTCACAAAACTCCCCAAGAAGAAGCGCAGCTTCCAAAAACAGAAGCAACTGCTTTGTCGGATTCACGCAATTTTTACAACGACATGCCGCTGGTTAATTACACTACCCAGTACGGACTTGGTTGTTTTGAAGGGCTTAAAGCTTTGCCCCAGAAAAACGGCGGCTTTGCAATCTTCCGGCCCGGCGAAAACGGCAAACGTTTCCACAATTCCATGAAAGGCCTTTTTATGCCGCCCTTTCCTGCAGATATTTTTGTTAAAGCAGCAGTAGAAATGATCCGGCGTAATATAAACCTTGGTTTTTGCCCGTCATATAAAGCCGAATGGGAAAAAGATTCCTTTATGAATGCCGATTCCATATATATCCGTCCCTTTAGCTATTCCGAAGGAGGAATCGGAGTAAACATTTCAAAAGAGCCGTGGGTGATAATGATCGGTACTCCGGTAAGCGCCTACTTTTCGGGCGGAAGCTCCGATGCATTGGTTACGGATCGTATCAGAGCCACTCCAAAAGGAACCGGCTGGATCAAGGCCGATTCCAACTATGTAATTGCAGCATTGGCCAAGCACGAAGCGGTTGAACAGGGGTACATGGAATGTATATTCCTTGACGCTGTGGATCGCAAGTACGTCGAAGAAGGCTCTTCCAGCAACATTTTCTTTTACCTTAAATCGGGTGAACTGATAACGCCTGAACTTGGAGACACAATACTTCCGGGTATTACGCGTTTAAGCCTGATGGAATTGGCCAGAGACAGAGGAGTAAAGGTTGTCGAAAGAAAGATTGCTATCGACGAAATTTTTTCCGAAGCAAAGGAATGTTTTGTCAGCGGAACAGCTGCAGGAGCAGTTCCGATTTCATCAATAACCCATAATGGAAAAAAAGCAACCTTCACATTTCCCGGTGAATTAAGTTCGGAACTGCAAAAAACGCTTAAGGGTATGCAATATGGACTTATACCGGATACCAAAGGATGGCTTACCAAAATCTAAGGTTTTGGTACGTCTGTTATATGGGTGCCTTCGGCCCTCGAGTGCAAGGAAATTACTATAATTCGCCGCAAAAACGGTGTGTACAGTACCTGTGGAATAACCGTTTAAAACCGATTTTTTTTGCTTTCGCAATCTTCGCGGTTTTTTGTGCCTTTCCGCTTTATTCGCAAGAAAGTTTTGTTCCTTCCGGATACATATCTTCCATAGAAATAATTGGTTTAAAGCGCACCAAAAATCATGTTGCACAGCATCCTCTGGAAAAATTTATTGGCCGTGAAACATTGTCCCTGGATCTTAATGAAGTATACGCAGTGGTAAAAGATACAGGAATTTTAGAGATTGTTTCTGCAGAGTTCATTGAAACAGAAGAAGGCATTGTATTGCGCCTTATTGTAAAGGAAAAATGGGCTCTCTTTCCCGTACCTCTGGTATTGGCCGGTTCGGGGGGAAGCAATTTCGGCTTTTTCCTGGTAGACAGAAATGCGTTTGGACTGATGGATCAGGCTGTAATCGGAGGCATGTACGGAACTGGAGGAATTACGGCTGTTGCCATGTATAATCATGCCCCAAATCAAAAAGGACAGCCAGGCTGGAACAGTTTGTTTATGTACGGACGGCGTGAGCGTGAAGATCAGGACAAAGACGAAAAAACACAACGGCTTTATACAACAGACCAGCTTCGTTTTTCTTTTGGTTTGTATTATCCCTTTACCGAACATTTTACAGGCTCTGTTGCCGCTTCATTTTCACATATATCCCTTCAGAAAGAAAACTTAAACCCTCCTCCGGACGGAGCAATTTTACTTGGTTTTACACCGGGATTTTCCCTGCGTTCTTCTGACTGGGATGGTTATCTTCTTTCCCAGCAGAGTCTTTCCCTGACATATCATTACAACTATGCCCTCCAGGGAACTTCTTATCATCAGACGGAACTCAGAACTGTTTACGAAAAATCCCTTGTTCCGGGCTTTCGCCTTGCCTTCAGGGGCGGGGCTGTTTGGACACCGGGATCAGATCCTCTTAACGAAGGAGGCCCTCAAAAAGCCCAGGTAGACATACTACCCAGACATTTTTCCGCCAGACATTATGCTGGTTTTTCTGCCGGACTGGAAAAATACCTTGTTAAATTCCGAATGGGAACACTTTCCATTCTGGGCTCATGGCAAGGCGTTTATTACGATGGCCCTGTTTCCGGCAAAGAATTTAATTACGGTCCCTCCGGAGGACTCCGTTTTTACCTTAGCCAGATTGCTCTGCCGGCCATGGGCGCCAACATTGCATATAACATGAATTCCGGCCTCTTCCAGTTCAGCTTTTATATGGGCATGGATTTTTAATCCTGAGTTTGCTCCAAAACTTCAGTTTTTGGAACAAACTCACCTTTTCTTTTTAAATTAGTTGTGATATAATTAGTATATGAAGTTCTGTCCTCTTTTTTTTGCCGTTCTATTGCTAACGGCTGTGTCTTGTATCTCCGGCCCGGTGTATGTTCCTGAAGACATGCCGCCAACAAAAATCATCCAGAGAGCCCAGGAAGCAACTGATGATAATAAATACAAAGTTGCCATTCAGTATTACCAGGCACTGCTGGAACGTTACGGTAATATTAATGAGTACTATGTTACAGGTGAATATGAAATAGCCTTTATACATTACAAACAAAAACGATATTCCGAAGCACGAAGGGGCTTTGAAAATTTGATGGTTTTGTATAGAGCAGAGGGCAGTGAAACCCTGCCGCCCCAATTCAGGGTACTTTCGCAAAAGGTACTGGCTCGTATAGAAGAAAAGGGATATTAGTACGGGATGCGAAAACCCGTAATTCCGCGTTTTTTACTGCTGCTCTTCCTGTATGCTGCGATCTTTATCACATTGGTTTACGTTCAGTTTAACAAAAAAACCAGTTTTACTCTGCGGGAAGGAGATCTGGTTATCCAGGGAAGTTATGTTAAAAATCAAAAACTTATGCCAAACATATATCCCATTGCCGGGAAGGCAAGTGTTTTTTTTGGCGGCATGGAATTTATACTGGCAGACGGATTGGAACTCTCTGGCTTTTATGGCGGTCCTGCCGATATTCCTGCAATACCGCAGGTAATGACATTAACAGACAACGAAGTGTATTTTCGCCTTAGAGAAGGACCCGATCTGGTTTTTACAACACAGTACTCGGGAGGGGCAATTGAACTGAGGATACGGGCTGATTTTTCAATTGGTACCAATCTGCCGGTTTTAAATGATATTTCTGATACGTATGCAACTGCCGTAAACAGTTCCATTGAAGAAATTGACGATAATGAATTAACTCCCAATACAGAAAATTATAAATACCATTCCCTGAAAATTCCTTTTAAAGCATTGCCTACAAGCATTGTTCAGAATGACGGACAACAACTGTTGGTCAATGCCAACGGTAATAACTATACCTTTAGCAGGAGCGGTGCCGGCTTCGCAGGATCGGAAAGCGGTTTCATTCTTCTGGAAGCTCAAAATCCTGCGATCAGTTATCGGATAGTCCCGGATAAAGAAACTGCTAATCCCCGGGATTTTATTATTCCGGCTGCGTTAAACAGTGAAGAATATGAAACGGCTGTAGCTCTGTGGCTGGATCAGGCATATATGCTTTGGAACCGTACTGTTGCTGCCGGGGGAGAAGTAAATGGGGATTTATTAAACGCCTACATGAGCGAAGCTCTGAAGAGAGGTACATTCAGATCGGCGGCAGCGGCGGTTTCATCTGCCTGGAATCCTGCCAATGTTTTTTATGAAGCGTCGTCTTATGTTGGTCACCTAGATACAGCTTTGCGAACCCTTTCCGCTACAGAACGGGAACAATCAGGACGTCTTGCACGGCTCTTTAATGAAAAATCACTTGATTATTTGAAGGAACCTGACATTATAGAATTCCTGGCAATACGGGGGTATGGTAATCTGATAGATGATGCAGCAGAAATATTGCGGACATTTGATCCCGCTGCAATGACAGTTGAACAAGCCGCAGGTATTCTGGAAGGCCAGTTTGCATGGAACCGTTACCGTCCGGGAAGATACAATCCATTTGAGCGTTTTGTTGATCAGGTCCTATTCGTTATTACAGGCAGTCTTCGGAAAAACCAACGTGATAACAATGTTTTGGTTTTTACCAAAAACGGAAATTCGGACGAAGAAGCGGACATTGAATTGAATTTAAGGCTTGGAAAGAGTCTGATTCAATACGAAGATGAAACAAGGAATGCATTGGGAAAAACCCTTATACTTTCGGTTATTTCCCTGGCAGACAGAACGGGCGCCGTACCCCGCAGTGTTCGGGGGAATTTTACCGGAGAAACAGAAAGGCTCGATTCACAAAGGGTGTATCGTATTTGTTTTGCAGGAGAAAATTATGCGCGTGCGCAGATTGCCGGAGAGGGTCTTTGGGCATGGACCGCTTCATCATCCATTAATGGAAGCTCAAATGCAGGAAGACTGGAATTCAATGTGGGATTTCCAGCCGGTGAAACTCATTATTTGATAATCAGGGGAATCAAGCCTTTTACAACCCTTCAATTTAATGATATAACCTTTAATCAGAACAACCAATTTGAACGGTACGATTATTCAGGCTGGGTTTATTCAGCTTCAGACCAAAGTTTACTCGTTAAAATACGTCACCGCTTGCCTACTGAAAGGATAATTATTATTTTCTAAATTGACAGAGTATGGAAAATAGTTAATTCAAATGAACATTTTATCTGATTTTGTTTGACTTTTTGATATCTATAGTTTAATCTCGTTGCAGGAGTTTACGTGACGAAGAGGGATTTCCCAAAAATCCACTTCTATGACCAGGATTTTGTGGATGTTTACGACAAAACATGGGCTTGGATACAGGATTATTGGAATAGTGGAGGCGAATCGGAAGCAATTGAAGGAAAATTCTTCACATATCCGGGTTCAGCAGCAATAAAACAGCTCGATGCGATTCTTTCCTCGTTTTTTCTTGTTTATTCCAATCGAATTTACCAGGCTTCTCCTACTTTAGACCTGTTTTATACACGCCAGGAGCCCTCTGGGGCAATCCGTTCTGCGTATTCTGTCAGTACCGGCATGCCCATAGTAGAAAAGCACAATCCTGAGGGACTTAGCCTCCCGCTTTTTGCATGGGCTGAATTCAACCTGTATCATAAATCAGCCAATAAAAAACGGGTCAAGGATATTATTCCAATACTTCATCGCTACACTGAATGGATAGATTCGGTCTATAAAAGGGAAAACGGCCTGTACCAGGTGCCTTTAGCAGCAACAGAAATGGGAAATGCCCCAAGGGAAAATACATCATATCCTGTAGATTTTAATACTTGCATGGCGATAAATGCTCTTTACGTGTCGGCTATGGCAGACATACTAAATGATAAAGAAACGAGTTTCCAGTACAAGCGGCGTTATTTTTCCCTTAAAACAAGGATCAATGACCTTATGTGGAACAACGATGACGGTTTTTACTACGATATCGATAAGAACGAGACACAAATCAAAGTAAAAACCCTGGCTGGTTATTGGCCATTATTGGCAGAAATCCCAAATGATGAAAAAGCCGAACGTATAATCAGTAAACTGCAGGATCCCAATATATTCGGTGCACCTCATCCTTTTCCTTCGTTGGCAGTCTGTGAACCGGCATTCAATGAAAACGGAGACGGCTACCATGGATCGGTTTTTCCTCATCTGACTTTTATGGTAATCAAAGGTCTGGAAAAATATCAACGATGGGGGTTGGCCAGAGAATGTGCAATACGTCACCTGTACTTTATACTGGATTCCATGAATCCCGATGGAAATCATCATAAGGGAAAACTTTGGGAAGCCTACCTCCCCCTTAAAGAAGGGCCTGCCCAGTGGCATACAAATCCTGATTTTCCCAGAGAACAGTATTTGGCTTATGATGCTCTTTCCACAATTTGTTTAACAATCGAAAACATAGTGGGGCTTTTTATTTCCCTGCCAAGAAAAACTGTGGACTGGATTATCCCAAATCTGGAAATTATGGGCATAGAAAATCTGTCCTTGAAAAAAAACATGATCACAATACTTTCCAACAAAAGCGGCAGGGGCTGGGAAATCCATATGGAAAGTGAAAAACTGTATTACTTTACCATTAATATTCTTGGAAAGAAAAAGAAAACCCTTCCCATTCCTTCGGGAAAGTGTTCCATGTTAATAGACAAGCTGTAAATCCAAAAGGTTTGTTCTTTTGGGAATTTTACTTGCGCTGTGTAAGCAGTATACATATACCGCGGGAGGCCTGCCAAAGATGTTTCTGAAAAAGAAAGAAAGTTTTGATGTTGAAAAATACTGGAAAGAATACGAAACATCAATAGGGGAAAAAGTACTGGCAAAGTCTCTGGGTCAATATCTGAGCGGCTGGACCGAATATACCCAATCTCTCTGGGGTTTGGCTATTGCCACTTCGGGCGGTTTTCGTTTTCATCACTTCCCGCACGAAGGGTGGCTAATGGCCATCTCCAGAACTACAACAGGCGGTGAAGCGCCGAAAGAAAAAACTTTTTTTATTCCCAATGATTCCATAACCGCAATAAAGTTAATATTGGAAAAATGCTGGTGGAAAAAAATTCTGACTCCGGCTCACCCAACATTGGTAATACACTGTTATATTAACGGCGAAGAAAGAGAAATAATGGTAGAAACTGACAAAAGCGCCGTTTCTGTTGTTGAGGCGCTTAGCTACAGAAACGGGCAATCGCTACAGTCTGATAATTCTGGAATTGGTTAATTCTTCCCCGCCGTTTTCTGTAACAAGAATATCATTTTCCAGACGGCATCCTCCCAGACGGGGATCGTAAAGCCCGGGTTCTATTGTAATTACCATTCCTTTTTGAAGTATCCATTCGTTATCGTTGCGGTTACGCAGGAATGGACCTTCATGGGAATCAAGACCTATGCCGTGACCCAAAGCATGAGGCATGGTTTTTCCTGACTTGGCAAAAAAAGCATCTACAGCGGCTGCAATGTCTAAACTTGTTTTTCCGGCTTGAACCATTCCCAGGGCAAGCTTGTATGCTTTTTCAATTAGTGTTAAAAGTCTCTCCTGTGCTTTGGTTGGTTCCGCCGCTACTGTCAATGTTATGTCAGTAATATAGCCCTGGTATTTTACGCCAAAGTCGAGGATTGAAAGACCGGTTGTCCCAAACTGAGAAGTGGTATAGGCAGGAAAACAATGGATTGCCATACTTCGATCAGGCCCTGCTGCAAGGGTCTCAAAACCTGTCCCTTCACAGCGCTTTTTTCTGCATTCTCCCTGAATAAGCTGAACTGCATCATACTCCGTTTTTATTTTTCCGGTTCTTAGATGTTTTTCCACAAGATCAATAATATCATTGGTAATAACAGCAGCACGGCGGTACAGATGTAACTCTTCTTCATCTTTAATGGCCCGCATCTGTTCCAACACTGCCGCAGCTCCGTCGTTATCTCTGCAGATTACGTCAAAATCTGTCAGGGCTTCTATAAAACGGAGGAAACGCGGGTAGGAAGTAACAGAAGGAATTTCTATACGCGAACCATGTGGTATTTTAAGCAATAAAGCTGCTTTAAGACATGCTTTAATGGGAAGGCGATCAAACTCGGTATAGGCACGGATAAAATCTGCATTGGCATAAATTTTTGCAAGGTTTATATCCCATGGAACCAGGAGTGCCTTCCTTTCCGCCGAAAGAAAAAGTAATGCATCGGCAGGCATACCGGAAAGCCAGCGGAGATTTGAATCTCTTTGGCCTTCAGTATCTTCGATCATCAAAAGGCTTATCCCTTCACGTGCCATCCAGTCGTAGACACGTTCCCGGCGTTGTTGGTAAATTACCTGTTTTTGCGGCATTGCTTATTACACTTTCGCTGAGCCGTCAAATCCGGCTGATGAATGTCTGAAAACGAAACGGCATGCTTCAATAATTGCTTCCGCTTCTTTATCACCAATCCAGTGATGAGTAACAAAACGGAAAAGAAGCTCCGTTTTGCCATTCAGTATTTTTTGTTCGGGATCATTTATAATAATCCCCCTGCTGCGAAATGCGTTGACCAGCGCCCTGGCAGATTCTTTTTCTGCTACCCATCGGAAAAAAACCATATTTATGTTTCCCTCGTCTACGCTAATACCCGGAATTTCCGCCAACGCTTTTTCCAGTTCTCTGGCTCTCTTGTGATCATCCGCCAGAAGCAAAGGGTGTTCCGTTAAGGCAATAAGACCTGCCGCCGCCAAAATTCCGGCTTGACGCATTCCGCCGCCCATAATTTTTCGTTTAAGCCGGGCTTCTTCGATAAAGCTTTTTCCACCCACCAGAAGGGAGCCGACAGGAGCGCAAAGTCCTTTTGAAAGACAAAACATTACAGAATCACATCGTTTGGCTATATCCGCAGCGCTGCAGCCAAGGGCGGTTGCTGCATTAAAGATACGGGCTCCGTCAAGATGGACAGGAAGATTCCATTCATTTGTAATATTCCGCACCTCATCCATGACCGCCAAAGACACAGTTTTACCCATAGAATGGGCATTTTCAAGACAAATAAGTGAAGTTGGAGGAGCATGAAGATCCCTCTTTCGAAGGCGTATTAGCAATTCCTGACCGGTAAAAACACCGTCCGGCGCAGGAATAGTCCTGGTTTGCACTCCGGATATAATTGAAGCTGCACCTGCCTCATGCTGAATAATATGGCATTCTTCTCCCAAAACAACTTCCGTACCTCTGGGGCAATGTGTAAAAAGCGCCAATTGATTTCCAAAAGTACCCGATGGTACAAACAGGGCTGCTTCTTTGCCAAGGAGTTTTGCACCTGTTTTTTCCAGCCTGTTAATTGTGGGATCATCACCATAAACATCGTCGCCCACTTCTGCTTCTGCCATGGCCTTTCGCATTTTTTCGGTAGGACCAGTTACTGTATCACTGCGTATATCAATAGTTTGCATAAAGATATTTTATATAAAATATCTTTTTTAAGTAAGGTTAATCTAAGGTAACTGTTCCAAAAACTAAAGTTTTGGAACAGCCTCAAGTTCTAATTAAGCCCTTGCAGATAGGGTGCATATTGTTTATCCGATTCTGCAATATGGGTAAGAAGCCATTCTTTTAAAAATCGGGCCAAAGCAATGGGTTCAAATTCACCTTTTTCAAAATTATGAACGGATTTTACTACTGTAGTAACAAATGCTTCATGTTCTTTTTTATGGTTTGTCATATTGGGATAGTTAGCCATTTTCATGTATTTTTCTTCGGTAAAAAAATGTGTCTGAGCATATTCAACAGCGCCGCGGATTGTCTGTACAAAGGCTACATCTGCGGCAGTATGCCCTTTTTTGCATCCATCAAAAAGAACATTGGTCATACGAACCAATTCTTTATGTTGACTGTCAATTAAGCCAAAATTAACGGAATAATCATCACTCCAGAAAACAGAATCCTCATCCATTTTTAACTCCTTTTTTGTATTTTTCTATATAAATAATATAATAATACATTGCAAAAAAGTCAAATTATCCGGCAAAAATTGACTCATTTCTAAATCTGACTATTTTTGTTTTTAAAGAAAATTCTATTTGGTTATTTTACGGGAAATAATTATAATAATACCGCGGACAAAACCAATAAGGGCAAAACTCCAAAAACCAAAAAGTATTGCAAGCTGTATATTCCACACTGCCAGGAGACCGACAAACAATACCAGCATAACACTTACAAAGCTTTTTTTTCTCCTGAGTAATCTGTTTGCAAGATGCGCATAACGAATTCGGGTTACCATAAGAATTCCGCAGCAAAGAACCGAAAAAGGAAGCAGCCAACTTGTTAAATCCATTAAAAAAGATGACAGCTCCGGCCAACGGTTGGCAATCCTTACAATAAAATCTTCCTGAAAAATCACAAGGCTTACAATAACTCCGGCTGAAGCAGGAGACGGGAGACCGGCAAAATTCTGATGATGAGCAAGATCAGCATCATTTTCCACATTAAACCGGGCAAGACGAATAACCGCACAAAGCATATAAAAGATAGCTACAAATAATATCCAGCTTCCCGCCAATTGTGCCAATTGTGTGCTTACACTCGGAAAAGCTTTCCACAAAGATACGGGGAAAAAAAACTTTCTTACAAATGTTTCGAGCCCAAAATGTAATTCCATTATTTTGAACATAAGAAAAGCCGGAGCCACACCAAAACTAATTACATCGGAAAGGCTGTCTAACTGTCCGCCGAAACCGGAACTCGTTCCGCTCCACCTGGCTACCTGTCCGTCCAATACATCTGCAATCATGGCAAAAAGGATTAAGTAGCCCGACATTGCAAAAAAAGTTACTCCTGTTTTTCGGAGCAAAAATACTTCCAGGAAAATCCCCGGCCCTTTGCTTGCATAAACAATGGAAAGAAAACCGCAAAAAGCATTCAGCAGGGTAACTGCCGTTGGAAGGACTGCAATATATTTAAGCCTTCGGTGTTTACGTATTACTTTTTCTGTTTGAATTTTCTCTTTCTTCCGGACAACAGGTTTTTTCTCCAATGTCTTAGCCATTGTTGTACCTTACAAGCGGGGTAAGTCCTGCATGAACATTGTCGCCGATTTTCACTTCCAGTTCATAACTCCTGTCTTTAACAGGAAAGTATAATTCGGTACGCGAACCGAATTTTATCATGCCAAAAAGGTCTCCCTGATTAAGTTCGTCCGTTTCTTTAACCCTGCAAACTATATTCCGGGCAATTGCGCCGCTGATCTGCTTAACCAACAATGGGTCTTTTGGTTCTGCAAGACGTTTTAAAAGCAGGGTGTTTGATTCGTTAACGCGGCTTGAATCCGGATCCCGGGCATCTTTAAACATTCCTTTTTTATAAGTAATACGATCTATTGTTACCGAACAGGGAACCCGGTTTAAATGAACATTAAAGATACTAAGAAATATTCCTATCCTTAAAAGAGAACCAAACTCCTGGTCTTCCACAGGGGAAATATCCGTCACTTTACCGTCTGCGGGAGAATAAAGAATCGATTCATCCGGTACGATCTTTCTGGGAGGGTTACGGAAAAAAGACAGCATCCAGAACATAACAAGGAACAACACTGCTTCAACGGCAACTATCCAAAAAAACTGCCGGCAAAATAATATAAGAACAGCCATTACGGCAGCAGGGATAAGGGGGAAGATCACAACCTGAGGAAGCCCCCAGGGTGTTAGGCGATTATGCGACAGGAAGCGAATTACCATAAACAGAATGGTAAGAATCAGCAGAACAAAAAGAATAATGCCTGCTACCCGGATTGGGCTGCGTACTCCTTCTCCGAAATAATACACCAAAAAGAACAGCGTGTTGGTGCTGATCAGAGCCGCAGTAATATCGTAAAGAGCAAAACGGCGCATGGGAAGGCCCAAAAAACCCGATGTCATAAAAAGGGTATTCCGCGCTCCAAAAGGAATAAAACGGCAAATAATAAAAGTAAGAAAACCATGGTTGTTCAAATGCTTATGAATCAGATCCATTTTTCTTTGACTGAACAGACTGTCTAAAAAGCTTGCTTTAATGGTACCTTTTCGTACCAAAGTTCCCAGATAGTAGGACAGAAAATCGCTGATGATCACTCCCACATAGATCGCCAGAAGGCTGGGGAACAGCATTCCTTTTGTATCCGGAATCTGTGCCTGCACAATTTCCTGATTAAGAAGAGCGCCGGTAATAATAACAAGATCTTCGGATATGGGGATATTAAGGCCAGCCAGAAGAAGGCCTACAAACGCTGCCAGAGGATAAAATTCTACATAATTGGTGAGTGAAGAAAAAATATCCATACGTAATACCTAAGGAATTATAGAGAAAGTAACATTCTTCGGCAATAGCCGGTTTTACCGGAATTTTTACAAAACACTCTGGAGAAACTGCCGGGTTCGTTCATGAGTTGGGCTGCTGAAGATTTTTTCGGGTTTATCCATTTCCAGAATTGAGCCTTCAAACATTACTACTACTTTATCCGCCGCTTCCCTGGCAAAACCCATCTCATGTGTTACCACAAGCATAGTCATCCCGGCTTTAACAAGATCCTTCATTACTGCAAGAACTTCTCCGACAAGTTCCGGGTCCAGAGCACTTGTTGGCTCATCAAAAAGCATAATCCTGGGTTCCATAGCAAGGGCGCGTGCAATGGCAACCCGCTGCTGCTGGCCGCCGGAAAGCTGGGCAGGATAAGCATCCACTTTATCTGACAGGCCAACCCTGTCAAGCAGCTGCAATGCTTTTTCCTTTGCTTTGCCTTGCGGGATTTTTTTAACATGCATTGGAGCAAGCATAAGGTTTTCCAGCGTTGTCTTGTGCGGAAAGAGGTTAAAGTTCTGGAAAACCATGCCAACTTCCAGAAGCGAAGTATTAAGTTCCTGGTGAGGAAGGTGAACGTGGTTTACTCCCCTGGTGCAGTCAAAAAGTAATTTTTCTTCGATATAGATTTTACCCGAGTCGATGGTTTCCAGCCTGTTCAATGTCCGCAGGTATGTTGATTTTCCCGCTCCGGAAGGGCCAATAATGCAGACCACTTCCTTTTGTTCCACTGTCAGGGAAACATTTTTAAGCACTTCGAGAGGACCCCTTCCGGGTTTGCCGTGAAAGGTTTTACATACATCAACTGTTTTAACCATGGTCATGAGCGGGCCGCCTAAAGGTAAACCGAATATTTCTTTTCCATTTTATGAAAGATAAATGAAAAGACTGCTGTGATAATAAGGTAGAGAATCATCGCCGGTATATATACAAGAGATGATGCAGTGGAAGACTGAATGGATCTTGTTTGTTTTGTTATATCAGTCAGAGCGATAATCGAAACCAGGGAAGCATCTTTCAGTACCATAATGAATTCATTTCCTACAGGCGGAATAAGACGGCGTATTGATTGAGGAATAATTATCAGGAACATGGTCTGAGCATACGACAGACGAAGAGCTTTGCCGGCTTCGAACTGGCCCTTGTCGATACTTTGGATCGCCGCCCTGATAATCTCCGCACAATAAGCAGCGGAATTAAGGCCGAATGCAATAAAAGCTGCAACAAAACGGTTGTTTATTGTTAAGGCCGTCGAGATCATGGGAAGGCCGAAATAAATAAAGTAAAGCTGCATAAGGAGCGGTGTGCCCCGGAAAAAGAAAATATAGGCTGAACAAAGCTTGTTAATAATGACATTTTTAGACATCTTTCCCAGGGCAAGAAAGAGGCTTAATACCAATCCTGCCGACACGGAAAGAATGGTAAGAGAAATAGTAATTCGGGCGCCGCTAAGAAGCGGAGGAATCCATTTGATCATTCTTTCAATAGTTTCCACTAAAATCCTCTACTTACTAAATGAGGCTGTTCCAAAACTTCAGTTCTTGGAACAGCTACCTTAGATTTTCAAATGTTTCCTTTAAACAACTGCCTGTTTAATGCCAAAAAACCTATTTTCTTGCGGGAGAAACTACATCGGTACCAAAGATATTTTGTGAAATTCTCTGGAGAGTTCCTTCAGCATAGAGTTCGTCCAATGCCTTGTCAATTGCAGCGGTAAGCTCATCGTTGCCTTTCTTTATACAAATAGCCAGAACCTCATCATCACTAACCAGGGCGGAAATTTCATAGGGATTTCCCGGCCTTGAAAGATATTCTGCAGCAACAACACTGTCTACCAGAATTACATCAACCCGGTTCAATGAAAGGTCGTCAAAGCAGTTCATTACCTTGTCGTAGGGGTAGGTCTCTAACCTGATTCCCGTCCTCGCAGACCAGTCCTGATACAGTTCATCGGAAGTGGTTTCTCCCTGAAAGGTCAAGCGAAGGCCCTGAACCTCTTCTAGTGATTTTGGTTTTACCGGTAAATCATTACGAACCACTAAGTACTGGGCATTAACTACATAAGGTGTGGAAAAATTATACCTTGTAGACCGTTCACTGGTATAGGTTACGGAAGACATAATACAGTCGAATTTATCTGTATCCAAACTGGAAAAAATTCCATCCCAGGCCGTATCAATAAATTCAGGTGTCAGCCCAAGCTTGGCCGCAACAGCTTTTCCCATTTCTACGTCAAAACCAATGGGAGTTTTTCCATCTTCATCAAAATACTCCATGGGGGGATAGCCAATTTCCATTCCAATCATTAAGACACCTTTTTTTAATGTCATTCCTCCTGGTTCTGCTTTGGACTGGCAAGCAATTATACAGACCAGTAATACCAAAGCCAATACCACGCTCGACAGAGCAGTTCTCTTGTTTATCATCCTTTTCTCCTTGTAAGAATGCAAAAATATACCAAATTTTACCGGTTTTTCGGGAATTAGTCAAATATTCGTATTTCCCTTTCGGTTAGATTTTATTCGAAAGTCTGGTTTAATACCCCATTTTGAGACATCATGTATTTGATATATACAAATCATACCTTAATAGTAAAGAGTAAATCCCCTGTTTTTACTTTTCCCAAGACAGTTTTGATTCCTTTAAAATCAGTTGAATTAAGGAGCAGTACAGGACTTACCGTTTCAAGGCCTGCATCTGTTATCATTTTCTGATCTGCTTCAAGTAATACATCTCCAACCATAACTCTGTCTCCGGCCTTTACTTTAACAATAAAAGGCTTGCCTTTAAGAGTAACTGTATCTATACCAAAATGGATCAATATTTCTTCACCCTGATCGCCTATTAAATTAACTGCATGCCCTGCATCAGCAACAGAGTCAACTACACCATTGATCGGAGAAACCACTTTTCCGTTAATTGGAAATATGGCTGCTCCTTTACCCAGTACACCACTGGAGAATGTTTTGTCCTTGACTTTTGAAAGAGAGATTACGGTTCCGTCCAGAGGGCTTTTTACTTCAATGATTTTGCTCCGCATCTTTCCTTTTTCCCCTGACAATTACTTCTTTTATGGTATAATCACTGTCCAGAATCACCAAGTCTGCATATTTACCCGCAGCTATACTGCCGCATTCATGGAAAATTCCCGCCTGTTTGGCAGGATTAACAGAAGCGCATTTTACCGCCGAATATAAAGATATCTTGATATTCTTAACTGCATTAATCACACATTGACCCAGAGTTTTTGAGGAACCAGCCAATACACCCTTGTTAGTTTTAGCTATTCCATTTTTTAGTGTTATAGTAAGCCCGCCTCCCTGATAATCTCCATCCTGAAGACCCGAAAACAAACTATCGCTGATTAATATAATACGTTCGTCTGTAAACATACGAAATGCCGCACGTACTGCTACAGGATGAACATGGTTTCCATCGGCAATGAGTTCCGCCCGTACAGCACCGGAATCAAATGCTGCACCGATGATTCCGGGTTCCCGGTGCAGCATTTGATTCATAGCGTTGAATAGATGGGTTATCTGAACCGCACCGCAATCAATCGCCCTCTTTGCAGTAACATAATCCGCCGTACTGTGTGCGAGAGCGCAGATTGTTGAAGGGGAAACTTCCCTTATAAAATCCATTGCCCCCTCCAGTTCGGGAGCAATGGCTACAAACTTGATCGCAGGTCCGTGAATTTTCTCAGCGTGAGTACGAAGATTCCGAATATATTCTACATTTGGCTTGCAAAAATTCTTCAAATCAGCGACACCCGGTTTTTCCGGAGAAAGAAAAGGGCCTTCCTGGTAAATTCCGGCAAGCCGGGCGCCTTGGAAATCTTTCCCGCCGAGGTATGCCTGAGACTGAGCACAGCTTTCTGTACCCTGTCTGCAGGCTTCTTCTGCACCGGAAACTGTAGTGGGGAAAAAAGCAGTAACGCCGGAGGAAGCAAAATACAGAGCTATTTTATCAATTTCCTCCGGAGAAATTTCCATGAAGGCTCTGCCAAATCCGCCGTGAGTGTGTACATCGATAAAACCCGGCAGAATATAACAATTCCGATAATCCGGTGTTTCTTTCGTGCTTTCTGCCGGGCGGAAATCGGCAATATGTTCACCTTCTATCAGGATTTCACCCGGGGTAAAATCTTCCGCAACTTCATTAAAAATTCGATCACAGCGGATAAGCATATCAGCCTCCTGTTATCCCTTCTGTTGCATCAGCGCTTTTATGGCATCGGCAACAAATTGTACCTGAGTTCCCACAACAATTTGTATGGTATCTTTGGTTGGATGCATAATTCCCAGCACACCTGTTGATTTAATTTTCGGATCATCAACCTTTAAAGGATCATTCAATTCAATCCTAAGCCTGGTAACACAATTATCCAGCGATTTTATGTTTGCTGATCCTCCCAAGGCTTCAAAAATAACTTTTGCTACCCCGGTAAAATCATTGCTTTTCATAGTAAAAGCCTGTTCTTCCAAATCTCCCATATCATCTTCTCTTCCGGGAGTTTTCAGATTAAACCACTTGATAACATTAAAGAAGACAAGAAAATATACTACCCCTACAATCGGGCCAAAGGCTATAAGGAGCCAGGGGTTATGGGCGCCCGGTGCACTGGTACCGAAGATGAATTCGATAAAACCCGGAGCTGCACCGACCCCTGCACGAATAGACGTCAAGGCAAAGGCAAAGTTAGCAAGCCCAGCCAACAAAGCATGGAGTACAAAAAGGAGCGGACTCAGAAACATAAATGCAAATTCCAACGGCTCTGTGATTCCGGTAAGAAATGCAGAAAGAGCGCCAGAAATATAAAGCCCCATAACTGCTTTTTTCTTTTCCGGTTTGGCACGCAGATACATGGCCAAAGCGGCAGCCGGCAGGCCGAAGAAGGGCACTGTTAAAAATCCTGTAGAAAACATTCCGGTGATCTGTTTGCCTTGGGCGTTATAGAGAAAGTCTCCGGTCCAATAGCGGATCGCATCGCCTATCCCGCCAACGTCAAAGAGTACTACCGCATTAAGGGCATGGTGAAGTCCAATGGGAATAAGAAGCCTGTTAAAGAAACCAAAAATCAGCGCCCCAAAAGGACCTGTATTGGCAACCGCAGCTGCAAATTTCATTATACCGCTAAAACAGACGGGCCAGATAAAAAGGAGAACAAAACCCAGCAAAGCTGAAAGACCCATGGATACGATGGACACAAAACGTCTGCCTCCAAAGAAAGCGACAGCAGTGGGAAGCTGAGTATCCTTAAAACGGTTGTAGCTAAAAGCCGCTGTCAGGCCGCAGAGTATACCGATAAGGGCGTTGTCAGTGGCTCCGTAAGCGGCTGCCTGAGCGGGGGACAGTTGGCCCAAGATTGTGGAAGCAAGACTTTCGTTCAGGATACCCCGAACCACAAACCAGGAAACCAAGGAAGCCACAGCCACAGTCCCGTGACCGTCTTTTGACATACCGATTCCAACGCCAAGGCAAAAGAGAACACTCATATTATTGATAGCAGCGTTCCCTACGGTAGAGAAAAGCAAGCCAAAAAAGTTGGCGCTATCCCCTTTGAGAATCCAGTTACCAATACCCATAAAAATGGCTGCCATGGGAAGAACCGCTACAGGCAGCATCAGGGATTTGCCAAGTCTTTGCAAAAACCCCCAAAAAGCATTGTTCTTTCCGGAACTGTTTGACATACATACCTCCAAAATAATTATATATATGAAACTTTTCCAATCTTTAGACCAGAAAAAGACCCATATTATTTATTTTATGCCGTTATGAGCAGAAATCCTGCTGACATACAGCATAAGGAATGACATATCGTTAAGAGTAAACTTCCAAGTATATTCTTCTTCTATAAAAGAGACCATCTTTTCCACACAATCAAACGCAAATGAATAACGTTTTCGGAGTAATTCGTATAGTTCTTCATCTTCTTCGGCCATCTTTTCATCTTTGTGATAAAGAAAACGAATAATGGTATTACGTAACAGTGTTACAAATCCATTGAACTCGGGAGTCGTTTCATTAAAGACTGTTTTATAATGAGCCTCAACAATTTCTATAGATTTTTTAATGATCTTTAATACTTTATTGGTGTTCGACATATCAGCATGATCCGATTCAGCATTGATAAAATGCAATGCGATAGCGGCAGCTTCTGCCTCGGGAAAATCAATCCCTATTTCCTGTTTTATAAGTTTCAAAGTATCTTTTCCCAGGGCGAATTCAACCGGATAGATATGTTGAATATCCCAGGCCAGAGGTATATCTATGTTTATTTGTTTTTTCAGCCTGTTAACAGCAAAATTCAAATGATCTGCTAAAGCGACGACAATACTCTGATTAAGGGGTTGTTCCAGGCGTTTTTTTCCATGATCAACAATTTTACTGGCAAGAATAATGATCTCGTAAGGCAAATCCGCAAGAATGTCCTTAAAACGGTTTATTTGAACCGTTTTCTGGGGAACAAAAACCTTTTCAACAAGATTTATATCTACTTCATCTCCAGGACGGATATTAAAACCTATACCCTTACCGAGAGCTATAACCTCTTGTCCATTTTCTACAGCTAAAATGATATTATTATTACATTTCCGTGTGTTTATCATCCTACATTACCTGTTTTACCCACACTCCTGTGTCAAAAAGGTAATGCCCAGTGTTGCACTGGTAGCAATCCCAACTTTATAGTAATACAGAGAGTGATACTTGTCAAGGAAAAATCGATTAATTATTAGCGAATAAAACTAAGAAGCATCTCCTAACCGCGATAGCCGTGAAAGGAACATTTTGGTACGTTCCTGTCTTGGATTATCGATAAGTTCAGCTGCCGGGCCTTCTTCGATAAAAACACCGCCGTCCATAAAAAGAACACGGTCTGCAACTTCGCGGGCAAAGGGAATTTCGTGTGTAACAATTACCATAGTCATCTTTTCGGATGCAAGATTTCTGATAACTTTCAGTATGTCTCCGGTTAATTCAGGATCCAGGGCACTGGTGGGCTCGTCAAAAAAAAGTACCTGCGGATCCAGGGCAAGAGCCCGGGCAATCGAAACACGCTGCTGCTGACCGCCGGACAGTTCAAATGGATATGAACGGGTTTTATCGGAAAGTCCCATTTTTTCAAGCAAGGTTACCGCCCGTGCTGCGGCATCTGCCTTTGTTCTGCGTAAAACATGAACCTGGGCTTCGGTTATATTGCGTTCTACGGAAAAATGAGGAAAGAGGTTAAAGTTTTGGAAAACCAGGCCGACTTTAAGACAGATTTCGCGCAGTTCATTTGCATGGGCATACACGCCGTCTTTAACCATGTCCCTTCCTGTCAGGGTAATGCTCCCGCTGTTTATAGTTTCAAGGTGGGTAATGCAGCGGAGCAAAGTGGATTTACCTGAACCGGAAGGGCCAATAATCGCAACTACTTCGCCCTGATTAACAGAAAAGGAAATGTTTTTTAGTACTTCCAAAGCGCCAAATGATTTTGAAAGGTTCTGTACTTTAATAACTTCCATTAATTATTTTACCTTTTAACCTCAAGCTTTATTACTGATAATATGCAAGCTTCTTTTCACAGCGGCTTAGTGTTACCGTTACCACCCAGTTCATAACAAGGTAGAAAAGCCCGGCCATGAATATAGGAGTTGTAGAAAATTCCCTGGCTGAAGCAGTCTGGGCAGCATGAAACAATTCAGCCACGCCAATAACCTGTGCAAGGGCAGTATCCTTAACCAAAGTAATTACTTCGTTTCCCGCAGCAGGAAGAATCCGCTTGATAACCTGGGGCAGGATAATCCTCCCGAAAGTCTGGGAACCGGTAAAGCCAAGGACTTTTGCGGCTTCATATTGCCCCCTTGGTATGGACTCAATGCCGCCGCGGTAAATCTCTGCGAAGTAGGCTGCATAATTCAGTACAAAAGCAATAATCACCGCTGTAAAACGATTGTAGGAAAGGACAAATCGCAGGCTGTTCCAAAAAAACGGCGAAGTAATTAGCTGCGAAAAATTTCTGTCCAGAAAAGCATAAAGATGTTTTGGCGCAAAATAAATAAAGATAATCTGTAAAATAAGGGGCGTTCCGCGCATTATCAAAATGTAAAATTTGACAAAGCTGCTGAGCGCCCGATTATGTGATATTCGTCCAAAGGCAACAAACAACGCCAGGGGCAGGGAAAAAATCAGGGTAAGAAAAAAAATCTCAAGAGAAGTCCCGGCCCCTTTGAGCATTATACCCAGTAATTGTACCATGATTTTTCTTAGCCCCAAAGCTTGTCACGAAACTAAGCTGAACCGAAGGTTCGCAGTCTTAGGAACAAGCTTATCTATTTCCCGATTATGGAAATATCAGCGCCCAGCCACTGAGTTGCAATTCTGGCAACTGTACCGTCCCCTGCCATGTCCAGGAGAATTGACCAAACCTTATCAGCCAGGGCTTTGTCGTTTTTACGGAAACCAACGCCGAATTCTTCGTCTCCCAAAGATTCCCCAATAATACGGAAAGCCTGACCGGAACGGTTGATGTTGTCGTTAGCTACTACAAGGTCGATAACCACCGCATCGATTCCGTCAACATTCAAATCCATCAGTGCAGTAAGAAAATCCTTGTATGTAATAATTTCTCTTAAACTTTCTTTAAACTCCTGGGCAGCATCAATTGCTTCAATCGAAGCGGAACCTGCCTGGGTTCCAACTGTTTTTCCGGAAAGGTCAGCCAAAGTTTGTACCGGTGAATTTTGTTTAACTACAATTACCTGGGCGTTCCGGAGATAAGGGGGAGTAAAGAGAACATTATTTTTGCGCTCTTCTGTAATGGTAAAGCCGTTCCAGATACAGTCAATCTGTTTGGTATTGAGTTCCTGTTCCTTCGCCGCCCAGTCAATCGGCTGCAGTACAAGTTCAACACCCATTCTTCTGGCTACTTCTTTGGCAAGATCTACATCGTAGCCTACGATTTCATTACTTTCGCTGCGAAAACCCATGGGCGGAAAAGAATCGTCCAGACCCATTACCAGTTTTTTTGCATTCATTATTGTTGTAAGTGAACTATCCTGACTGCCGTCCGCACTATCCTGTTTCCCGCATGCAAAAAACAAAGCCGCAATCAGTATGCAGGTAAACACAACTATAATTCGTTTCAATTTCTTCCTCCGTAGTGTTATGGTTTCTTAAACATATTAACATTATTTATTACTTAAGGTAAATAACTCTTTAACTTTTCCAATACTTCTTCAAAATCCAATGGTTTCCCTATATGGTCAGTCATTCCCGCTTCAAAACATTTTTCTATATCTTCCCGGAAAACATTGGCTGTCATAGCTATTATTGGGACTTCCGGCAATAGTCCGTCATTTTTTTCCCTTATTTTCGCCTCAAAATCACGGATACGGCGTGTTGCTTCATAGCCATCCATTTCGGGCATTTGAATATCCATTAAAATCATTTCGTACTTTTCCGGAGTTTCGCCGAACATACGAACAGCTTCAGTACCGTTTTCGGCGCAATCTATTTCCAAAAGCGTCGGTTCAAGCAATGCAATTACAATCTCGCGATTAATTTCCACATCTTCTACCAGCAAAATACGGCGGCCTGCGAAGCAGCCGTTTAACTCATTTTGATTATTTTCCATCTGCTTTTGGCTCACACCAAGGCACTCATTAACGGCATCCATGATTGTAGAAGGAAACAGAGGTTTGGATAAAAATTTATCGACTCCTGCTTTTTTTGCCTTTTCTTCAATCATTGTCCATTCCGCAGCAGAAATCATTATTACAACCGAATTATCCGGAACAGATCCTTTTTCCCTTAATTCCCTGGTTAACTCAATACCGTCCATTTTCGGCATTTTCCAGTCTATAAGATAAACATTATAACCTTTGTTTTGCTCAACAAGAGCAAGCGCCGCATCTCCGCTAATTGCAGTGTCACAGCAGGAAACACCGAATCCTTTTGTTACCTCTTTAAGATACATCAGAATATCCTTGTCATCATCAACTACAAGAATACGGACATTGCTCCAATTTACACCATTATGGGAAGACTGCGGATTTTTATCTTCGCCTCGTTTTGCCTTGATTTCAAAAATAAAAGTGGAGCCTTTTCCGGGTTCGGATTCAACCCAGATCTTTCCATCCATCATTTCCACAATACTTTTGGAAATTGAAAGTCCCAGACCTGTGCCCCCGTATTTACGCACAGTACTGGATTCTGCCTGCTGGAACGATTGAAACAGGCGGGACTGCTGTTCGGAACTTATGCCAATTCCTGTATCACTTACAGAGATTTGAATGGTACACAAATCATTTTCTTCTCCCATAAAACGTGAATCCACACTGATAGATCCGCTTTCGGGAGTAAATTTAACGGCATTCCCCAAAAGGTTTGTTATTACCTGAGCCAGACGCTGATCATCCCCATAGAGGAATTTTGGAATATTATTGTCGATGTGAACAGCAAGTTTTTGCTGTTTTTCATCAACACGGAAATTAACAACATTCACAACCCGCTGAAGCATCTTCTCGAAATTAAATTCCGTATATGAAAGTTCAAATCTATCGGCTTCTATTTTTGACATATCCAGAATATCGTTGATTACTCCCAAAAGATGTTTTGATGCGTCTTCAATTCTGGTAAAACAATAATCCTTGCGTTCAATGTCGTCGGAAGATTTTCCAATGGTGATCATGCCGATTATGGCGTTCATCGGCGTTCGGATCTCATGGCTCATGTTGGCCAAAAAAGCCGATTTTGCACGGCTGGCTGATTTAGCGGCTTCAAGAGCGGTTTCCAAATCACGCTGAAGTTTAATCGTATCATCTACATCATCGGTACTGCCGACAACGCCGGTTATTTTACCTTCTTTGTTATACATTGGCGTTGTATAAGAATGAAAAAACCTGCCGTCAATTTCGCCAATCCAGTCCTGAGGACCTTCCGTAAATGTTTTTTCTACATGTTCAATAACATCAAGATGCCTGTTTTTTTCCCGGGCAATTATATATTTTTTTCCTTCCAGGAACGAAGGTTCAATCCCTATAACTTGTAAATATTGTCCGTTAAAGGTAGTAATTACACCATCGGTATCTACGCTCCAGATAATTCCTTTGTAATTGTTTATTACAGCTTCCAGTTTTATCAGCGCTTTATGCATGTTCTGTGCTATTTCACTGCGTTGAATAGCGCCGACAGCAAGCAGACCCCACGAACGAAGGATATTTACTTCCCCTTCGGGAAAAACGCGTCTGGCATGATAATCATCAAAACTGACAAAGCCCCAAAACTCTCCCTTTAAAAAGATCGGAATAGCCAGGATGGATTGAATTGCAAACGGAACCAACTTTGTACGCTCCGTCTCGGAAATACTGTCAATTGTCCCGTTAACACTCTCGCCCCGGTTAAACATGTCCTCCCAGCCCGGCAAAAAGTCTTTATATGCAAAATCCTTGTTCTCTTCCAATGGCGGCAGTCCGCCGGCAGCCCATTGGCATACCAACCTATAATAGAGTATTTCATCATCTTTACGGTGATTCTGCCAGACACTGACACGATCTACATCAATACCATGGGCTATCATTTCCATACCCCGCATCATCGCATCCGAATGGTTCTCTGCATCCGATTCCAGAAGAAGAACAGCGGCGTTATTGACTATGTACATTAGCCCATGCTGCCTGTCAAGCTCGGCAGTACGATTTTGTATCAAGTTTTCCAGATTTCTTTTTTCCTGCCGTTTTCTTTTGAAGAAAACAAACAGTAAAACAACCAAGCATAAAAGCAGGGTAGATGCAACAACAAGCCAGGGAAGCTGTGCCTGGGCCAGTTTAGCCCTGTAATCATAGGTTTTTCTTGTCCAGTGTCCCGAAATTCCCTTTGTATCGATCAAATGAAGCGCCTTATTGATAATAGAACATAATTCTTTTTCGTTGATATTAAAACCAAATGCAGATTCCAGGGAACGATCGAACACAACATTAACTTTAAAACCGGCACGTTCCTGGTAATTGGTCAGAACAAGGAGTAAGTTTTGACTCCCCATCACCATGTCCACCTCTCCTTTTACCAGGGCGTTAAAGGCTGCATCGGCAGTATCGTACATAACTGTGTTGGAATGGTCCGGAAACCAGTTCTGAAATATTTCGGAATAAGCAGTATCCTTCATAATGCCAATTTTGATATACAGGATTTCGTTGACATCAATATTATGATAATCCGACCGGGAAAGAAGTGCATAAGTATCTGTTAAAATCGGCGTATCAGGCCATAAAAAGCGGCCTTCCCGTTCCTTCGATTTGATTAATTCAGAAATCATTGCTGCATTTCCGTCTTCCAGCGTTTTCAGCAAATCCGGCCATTCTGTGTACGGACCGTTGACACGTTCAAATGAAAGTCCGGAAAGTTTTTCTATTTCATCAAGAATATCAAAGACAATTCCCTGCCATTCATTTTCGCGGGTATTATAAAAACTCATCGGGTAATTATCGCTTTCAGCAGCAAATGACACGATCGGGTGCCTATGTATATAGGCAAACTCATCATCGTTAAGCAATACAAAAAGTTTGTGACGCCTGTACTCTTCCTGCCCTTGTCTGTAAAGCTCTGTTAAATGCTGTGCACCATGGTTGTGTAACGCTTTTTGGAACACTGAAATAACCGGTTCCAATGCCGGATTTTGCGCTGCCAGGGAAACCGCACTGTATATAAGCGGAAAATAATCCTGGGCAATCACATCGCCGTGGATATCAAAAGCGGCTTCTGCCGGGCCTTCGTCAAAAAAAGCATCAATCGTTCCGCTCTTAAGCATTTCATAGGCATTGTCATAATCGTCAACAAAGACAACCTCTGTCTCGTTATGCTCAAGCAACGAAACAGCATCAAATGTAGTAGATCCTTCCAGAAATGCGTAACGCAGCGGCCGATGTGCTGCAATTTCTGAAAGGGATGCATTGCCCATAATCCGCATGTATTTAACCAGCCGCTCTGCTATTGGATCAGTCATAAAATAGGTTTCCCGGCGCTGGGGAGTAGCTGTTAATTCACCGGTAAAGTCAATCCTGCCGCTTTCCAGCCCATCGATTAATTCTCTCCACTCAAAAATCACAGGCTTGAACGGGATTCCGAACAGTTCGGTCATCCAGTTGCAAAATAAAGCGGCATATCCCCTGATTTCGTTATTTTCTCCGTAGAATGCCTCAGTGCTTTCATTCATCCCAAAAACAAAAGAACTATACTGCGTGCGAAGTGCTTCTATATTTCTTATATCTTCATCTGTTATGCCGGGTATATCTTTATACGAAGTATAAACAGGCAACAAATGATCATTAAAAGAGCTTTCGCATCCAACAATAAAAATCAACAGAACCAAATATAAGATTAAAATGTATATAGCACTATTTTTTTTCACTAAATATCCTGCCCAATTATTAATTATTACATAATTAATTATAACATTTTTAAATTATAATTAAAACAATATATCTTTTTATTTCTTTCCCAGTTCATTTATCTTTTGAATTTCATCCCGAATCGCAGCTGCTTCTTCAAATTCCAGATTTTTGGCATGTTCCAGCATTTCATGTTCCAGCGCCTTGAGCAGCTGCTTTCGTTGAGCGGGGATTAGCATATTAAATGATTTCTTGAGCACATCAATGGAAGCTGCAGCAGCGCCGGCCGCTTCTTCGGCATGACGTTCCAAAATGGCAGCTACCGCCTTTTTTACGGTAGCCGGTGTAATGCCGTGTTCCCTGTTGTACGCCTCCTGGATTTCCCGGCGCCTTTTGGTTTCCGCAATTGCCATTTCCATGGCATCACTCATCCTGTCAGCGTACATAATTACCTTTCCTGCGGCATTTCGGGCAGCACGTCCGATAATCTGTACCAGAGAAGTAAGCGAACGGAGAAAGCCGATCTTGTCGGCGTCGAGTATTGCAATAAAGGAAACTTCCGGCAGGTCTATCCCCTCACGAAGCAGGTTGATCCCGACAAGGACATCAAAACTTCCCGAACGAAGTGCTGTTAGTATTTCCACACGCTCGATGGTTTCTACTTCGCTGTGAATGTAGCGTACTTTTAACCCCAGGCTGGTAAGGTAGTCGGTTAAATCTTCTGCCATTTTTTTGGTTAAGGTAAGGATTAACGATCGTTCCCCGGCCTTGATCCGCTCACGAAGTTCGCCGTAAATATCTTCCATTTGACCTTCGCTGGGACGTACTTCTATTTCCGGATCCAGAAGTCCGGTAGGCCGTATCATCTGTTCCACAACCCGCTTTGATTTTTTTGTTTCATAGCTGCCCGGCGTTGCAGAAACAAAGACCGTCGCCCCAATCCTGCTTTCGAACTCGTCATAACGCAGGGGTCTGTTGTCCAGAGCGCAGGGCAGACGGAAACCGTAATCCACCAGGTTTTGCTTTCGGGATCGATCACCCGCATACATCGCTCCAATCTGGGATACCGTTACATGGCTTTCGTCGATAAAGGTTAAATGAGCCGGTGAACCATCGGGATTTCTTAAAAGATAGTCAATTAATGTGTCAGGCGCTTCTCCCGGTTTTCGTCCTGCAAGCGGAGCAGAATAATTTTCTATTCCCGGACAGTATCCCATTTCATTAAGCATTTCCAAATCGTATTCAACTCTGGTTTTAAGCCGTTCCGCCTCAAGGTTTTTTCCGGTATTTTTCAGAAATTCATAACGTGATGCCAATTCATCCTTTATAAAAGAAAGCGCACCATGAACCGTTTCTTCCGGCATAACAAACTGTTTTGCCGGATAAATCACCGCTCTGTCCAGATCTTCCAAAACCTTGCCTGATATGGGATCAAAGCGGCGGATTCGTTCTACCTTGTCCCAGTCAAAATCCACACGGTACGCTTCTTCCAGGTATGCAGGATATATTTCCAGACAATCGCCCCGGCGGCGAAAACGGCCGCGCTCCAGCACTGCATCGTTCCGTTCGTACTGAAGTTCTACAAAACGCCGCATCAGTTTGTCGGGATCAACGGTATCTCCCAAACCAAACTGGGATGTCATTTTACGGTACACTTCCGGGGTTGCCAAACCGTAAATACACGAGACAGTAGCAACTATGATTACATCTTCACGTTCCATTAAAGAGCGCGTTGCGCTGAGTCTAAGGCGTTCAATTTCGTCATTTATCGAAGCATCTTTTTCTATATATAGATCCCGGCTGGCAACATAGGCTTCGGGTTGGTAGTAATCGTAATAGGAAACATAATACTCCACGGCATTTTTTGGGAAAAAGCCTTTGAATTCCCGAAATAACTGAGCTGCCAGAGTCTTGTTGTGGCTTATTACCAGGGTTGGCTTTTGCACCGCTTCGATGATCTTTGCCATGGTAAACGTTTTCCCCGAACCGGTTACCCCCTTGAGTGTTTGAAACCTGTCTCCTGCCTTTATCCCGGCGGCAAGCGCAGAAATAGCTTTTTCCTGATCGCCGGCGGGGCTAAATGGAGAATCTACAACAAATGACTGCATAAAAAGCTCCTGATATTAGTATAGACGGTTGTTATCAATGTTTTAATAGTACTTCTCATAGAATTTTCCACCTCATAAATATTATTATAACCCTATTAATACCTGGAGAAATTAAGTTAATGAGAAAATGTTTATGGCAAAACCGAAAAAATAACGATTCGTCGTCTTTCGGCAGCGCAACTTGGAACGTTAGGCACAATACCACTTGATATATATAATATTATATTGTAGTATTTATTAATTTGAGGATATTATGAAATATACAGACGAACATCTAAATGAAGCCCAAAAAAACGGCATTTTTACCGGTGAACAAATTACAAAATTCAGGGAATATGTACAAAATAGCAACAATCAAGCAACAAAATTCCAAAAAGTGCTTTATTATGGAGGTGCATTATTAATCATTTCGGCAATGACATGGCTAATGAAATCTTGTTGGGATAGTTTTGGTTCAATTGGTATGACGCTCATTTCAGCATTATATTTTTTGGTATTTATAATTGCCGGTTATATTGTTTTTTTTAGAAAAAATATGGAAGTTGCAGGCGGATTATTATTTTCTATTTCAATAGCAATAACGCCGCTTTTCGTTTTTTCATTATTGCGTTTTTTGGATTTTTGGCCACAAGAATGGTCATATAATGATTATTATGTATGGGTAAAGGGAAAATGGATTATTTTAGAAATTAGCGTTATTTTAGTTGCATTGCCAGTTCTTCTTAAGACAAAGTTTCCATTCCATGTTTTTTTGGTAGCCGGATCATTATGGTTTTTTTCAATGGATATAGTACCAATAATATATGAAGAGACAAAAATAACATGGACGGAACGAGCAGTAATTTCAAATATATTTGGTTTATTTATGATAGGTATTGGCTATTTTGCGGATATAAAATTCAAAAAAGATTATGCATTTTGGATGTATCTTTTTGGTTTGATAACGCTTTCATCAGGCTTATCAGTATTTTATAATAATGATATTTTTAAATTTGTTTTACTTGGTATAGCAAATGTCCTTTTAATTTTATTTTCATTGTTTGTCAATAGAAATGTATTTCTAGTCTTTGGAACAATTGGAATAATTGAGTTTTTAAGCAGATTATCATGGAAATATTTTGAGAATTCTGTATTTTTCCCGTTTGCCCTAACAATAATAGGAGTATTATTAATATCTTCAGGAATATTTTTTCAGAAGAACAGAAAAAAAATAGAGGAAAATGTAATAAATAAATTGCCGGAATATATTATTAATTTAAGACCAAGAAGAAGGGTTGAAACTAATTGAAGAATGTTGAGGTAATGGAAAGAATAATGGCATCAAAACAGCAATTTTGGAACAGTAAAATAGCAATCCCGGAACAATATACCTAAGTATAAAACTATATATTATTCGTATTGGACGAGGGCATTTGGATTACATTGATATTTTGCAGGAAATGTTACGGTATATTGGCGGAAACATTAAAGAAAAATTGAATATCGAAAAACTGGCAGGACAGGCAGGTTTTTCTCCATATCATTTTTGCCGAATATTTCAATGGGATGTTGGTTATTCGAACATGGAATATGTAAGAAACAGGCGGCTGGCATTTGCAGCCTCTGAACTCAGTTTCGGGCGCCGGATAATTGACATAGCCATTGACTATGGGTTTGAAACACATTCAGGATTTTCGAAACCTGCCGACAAGCCGGATTTTTCATCGGCGATTCAAGGCACATGGAAATACATTTTTTCCGAATGGTTTCCGGCATCGGAGTATGAATTCGCTGCTAACTGTGTTGACTTTGAATTCTACGATGAACGCAGTATGGGAGAGACAGGGAATGTTTGTGACATATATATCCCTGTTTGTAAAAAGACATAATGGGGTATTAAACCAGACGGTATAATAAATTTCCTATCGAACAAGGCTCCCTGGCAAATTATGTAACGCTTACAGGTACATCGAGGCTTGCTTCGGGGAGCCTCACTTTACTGCATCGATAATTTCCCGTATTACCCGGTCGGCATCGGCGTAATTCGCCTGACAGGTGCCCACCTGAACATGACCGCCGCCGCCATAACTCAGCATAAGGCTTCCCACATTAACATGAGCTGTCTGATTAATAATGCTGTAACCTACGGTAATTGCGACATTTTGTTTGTTTTTGCCGTCGATAATCCACACGGAAATATTCTGTTCGGGAAAAAGCGTATAGATTAAAAAACGGTTACCCGCATGAATTGTTTCGACTCCGCGGAGATCCACCACAATGGCATTGTCCTCGGCTTTGGCGTACTCGTTGATCATCATTTTAAAGGCTTCTGCCTGTTCCTCGTATACTTCAATCCGTTCTTTTATATCACTCATGGCAAGAATTTGGTCTATGGATTTGTCCATACAGGCTTTAACAAGGATCTTCATTAACTCGTAATTGCTAATGGTAAAATCCCGGAAACGGCCGAGACCGGTTCTTGGATCCATAATAAAGCCCAGGAGTACCCAGCCTGTTGGGTTCAGAATTTCTTCTTTTGTAAGTTCTCCTGAATCAACCCTGTCTACAAACTTAAGCATTTCATCAAAATTGCTTAACTTGTTTTTTCCGTCATAGTAATCATAAATTACCCTTGCACAACTGGGGGCAATCCGGGAAGAACCCTCAAAATATACGTCTTTACCCAGCCGTTCAGACTCACTGGAATGGTGATCAAACCACAGTTTACAGCCTTTTACATAGGGGATATTTACTAAAATATCATTGGAAGTAGCTTCTACAAGGCCATCTTGTATATCCTTTGGATGCACAAATTTATAATCATCTATAATCCCCAGGTATTCAAGCAGGGCTCCGCAAGCAAGACCGTCAAAATCTGACCTTGTTAAAAGTCTCATTTACACCTCCACCAAATAGTATAACACTAAAAATAATTTTTTGATATAATAATACCATGAATATTTTTAAAAGGGTATCAAAATCAGCCGGATTTTCAGAAAAATCAGCCAAAAGCAGAAAAGTTCTGTGGGTTATCATCTTTTTTCTTACCTTTATTATCGGTAAAGTTTTTACAGATAATACACCCCTCTTTGTACTTCCCGTAACTTCTTTATATGGTGATCTTGGCAGCCCGGAGGATTCCCTTCCTGCCAAAGCGGCGCTACGAACGGGAACCCTGGGCAATGGATTACGTTACTATATTTTGGAAAACTCACTTCCTGCAGGCCGAGCCTACCTTACCCTGGCGGTTAATGCGGGGTCTATCCTTGAAAACGATGATGAGCAGGGACTTGCCCATTTTGTTGAACATATGGCGTTCAACGGAACACGGCGTTTTCCCGGAATGGAACTGATTAATTACCTCCGTTCCCTGGGAATGCGTTTTGGGCCGGAAGTAAACGCGTATACGAGCTTTGATGAAACAATCTACGGTATTGAAACGCCGGTCGAACAGGATAAGGACGGAATAAAGAGGATTCCCGATCGGGCCCTTGCCATAATAGACGACTGGACATGGGCGATAACCTTTGATCCAAATGATGTAGATAAAGAACGTTCTGTTATAATGGAAGAATACCGTACCCGGCTTGGCGCCCAGGAAAGGGTAAGACGGCAAGTATTGCCATTGATCTTTCGCGGTTCCCTTTATGCCGATCGGTTGCCTATTGGATTGCCGGAAATAATCCAAAATGCTCCGACAGAAAGGCTTATTGGCTTTTACCAACGCTGGTACAGACCGGATAACATGGCAATAATTTTCGTAGGTGATTTTAATGGAGAAGTTCTGGAAAAGGAATTGGCTGCCCATTTTAGCGCCCCGGCTGCTGACATTCCCCTTTCCCGGCCTTATTTTGAACTACCCGATCCGCAGAAGGGAACAATAACAACAGCAGTAGTTACCGACGAAGAATTGCCCAGTTCGACTGTATACCTCTATTACAAACGCAGTCCCCAGGCCAGATTGGCAACTCTCGAAGCATACCGCGAATCATTGATCGATTACCTTATTGAAATGATGCTGGATTTTCGCTACGAGGAATATATTTCCGCCGGAAACTCTCCCTATATGGCCGCAGGCTCCTGGAACAGCCGTTACGGACAAAGTTCCCGGTATTATATTATGGCCGCTAATTCCAAAGCTGGACGCAGCGGTGAAACACTGGTATCGCTTCTTATGGAAAAAGAACGCATTCTTCGCTATGGTTTTACCCGATCGGAACTGGAAAGGGCCAAAGGAGCGCTTCTTTCCGATTTAGAAAGAATAGCCGCAGAAAAAGACAGACGGGAATCGGAAAGATATCTTAACGAACTGACTGCTGATTTTTTTCGTGAACAATATGCACTGGACCCGGAATGGGAACTGTATGCGGTAAGGCAGCTACTTCCGGGTATTGGACTGCCAACAATTAATTCTACAGTACGGTCGTACTATGCAGAAGATGATCTCCTGGTAATTATCACCGGCCCGAAAACTGAAGATGCACAACTTCCTGATGAAGAAGCCATAATCGGTATGGCAAAAGAAAGCCGTAACGCCGAAATAACACCGCCAAAAGAAAGAGTAGCTGTTTCCGGTTTTTTAAGCGAAGTTGCCGAACCTGGTTCAATTATCAGAGTTATCAATGATGAATCGGGAGCAGAGATTTGGGAATTAAGCAACGGCATGTGTCTTGTATTAATGTCTACGGCAAATAAAAATAACGAACTGGATTTTTATATCCTTGCCCGCGGCGGCATTATAAGTACCGTACTGCCTGACGGTGAAGCGATACTGGGTGGATTTGGTTTTTCACCGGAAGAGGCGCTTCATTCCGCAAAATTAGCAGCGGAAATACAAAGCGCCTCCGGCCTTGCAACTCTTTCCAAACCGGAATTGATGGACTTCCTTTCAGATAAACAGCTTTCTCTGTCGTTCTGGACCGGTACTCATACCCGCGGTTTTCGGGGATCATCCTCGTTAAGGGATCTTCCTTATTTATTTCAATTGCTCTACGGTTCTTTTACCCAGCCTCGCATCGATCAAAACGGGTTTTCTATGGTGCTGGATTATCACAGAACCAGACTGCTCCAGGAAGGAGACAATCCGGAAATATTCTTCTCCAAAGAATTGTCCCGTCTGACATATTCCAATCATCCGCTGTATATGCCCCTGGAACTTGAAGATTTGGATTCCGTAAGCGAAAAAGCCGCCTTAACCTTTTTAAACCTGGCCCTGAATCCTGCGGATTTTACCATTGTTCTTGCAGGCAGTCTGGGAGACAGGGATGAACTTCGTAAGTTCGCCGAAATGTATTTGGCTGCCATTCCGAATAACGCCCTGCCGCGATGGAATAGCTGGACCGATCCGGGGATTGTCCGGCCTGGAATGATCGAAAAAATTATCTATAAGGGAAAGGAAGATAAATGCATTGTTTACATGGGCTATTTTGTTTCCAAAACATGGACCGAAGCGGATAATGCCGTTGTTCTGGCACTGAACGATTACCTGGACATTGTCTTAACGGACGAAATACGTGAAAAATTGGGCGGGGTATATTCCATTTATGCCGGAGCATCTTTTAGTCCTGCACCCGTTGGGGAGTTATCTCTGGAAATCTACTTTATGTGCGACCCCGGACGACAGGAAGAACTCAGGAAGGCGGTAAAAGAACAACTCGCATTACTGTCGCAAGCTGCAGACGAAGAAACTCTTGCCAGATCCCAGGAAGCGCTTGTTAAAAGTTTTGAGCGGGGAATGGAAAATAACGGATTTGTAGCACGGAATCTGGCGAATTTTACCGTTATTACCAATACTCCCCTGTCCCATTTGGCAGAACGGCCAAGTCTTTACAATTCGGTAACAACGATAAAACTTAGCGCTCTGACAGCAGAACTACTTACAGGAGGACCGGTAGAATTAGTGCTCTTGCCTGAATCTACCGATAAATAAATAATGTGGGCTTTGCCCACGAGCGCAAGGAAATTATAATAGCAAAGAAGCTGCTGCCGCAGCAATTTAATGAGCCAGGAGGCGGTGTGTGCATGAGTACATTAGGCATTGTCAATTCGGATCCGGAAATAAAAAAATCAGTGGAGTATTCCTTTCAGCAGATTCCCAATCATAATTATGATCTGATCTTCCTGTCAGAAGATGTAGAAATCCTCGAATTCTTCAATTATGCCCTGCCGGAGCTGGTTATAATAAACTTTTCGGATCCTAAAATCAATATAGAGGGTATTATCGAACATATTAAAGACGATAAATGGATATTGAATTTTGGGATCATCGGTCTTTATTCCCATGATACGGACACGGAAGAAGCGCTTATCAAAAAATATAAATCCATTAATATACTTACCCTTCTGGATAATTACAGATTCAAAACACATCTGGTAAAGAGCATCCAGATAATCGAACAGAACTACCAGATTATTTTTCAGCGGGAATTTACCAAAACACTTCTGGAAGGGGCTTCCGGTAGTTTTATCATACACAACGATCTTCTGGCAGTGCCTCTTTATTCGGGTATTGGCGCTACAATCCTTGTGCAAAGAGGGCTTCTTAATCCGGACAGTAAAATGCACCTTCAGCTGGCCCTGGCAGAACTTATTGTCAATGCCATTGAACATGGAAACTGCGGCATCTCCTATGACGAAAAAACCAAGGCTTTGGACGAGGGAATTTCCGCCATCGATCTGATCACAGAAAAATGCAAAAACCCTGAAACAGCAGCAAAAAAAGTAATCTTTAATTGGGAGATAAAAAAAGATACGTCAATCTTTATCATCCAGGACGAAGGAAAAGGTTTTGATGTAAAAGCCCATCTTGAAAAAATAAATAACCAGGACAAGTATAGTCTTCATGGCCGGGGTATAAAGATGGCGGCAAGCTTCTTTCATGAATTAAAATACAATGCCACAGGAAACCAGGTTGCCCTGATTGTAAAGCACGATATTTCGGTGGAACACGAAGTACCGGTTGGTTTTTCCCGGGAACAGATTGTTGTTGTTAAAAAAGGCGACGTTGTCCTTCGGGAAGGAGAACCCAGCGATTACCTATACTATATTTCTTCCGGTACTTTCGAAGTACTCCATAACAATCAGCCTGTTGGCACCCTTTCGCCGCAGGATATCTTTATGGGAGAAATGTCCTTTCTTCTTAACCAACGTCGTTCTGCTACAATTAAGGCAAAAAGTCAGGGAAAACTCATTCTCCTGACACAAAAAACATTTATTAATGTAATACGTGAATATCCTCACTACGGTATATTTCTTTCCAAGTTGATAGCAAAACGCCTGGTACGGAGCAACGAACAAACAGCAGCTCAACTAAGCAAATGATATTTTTATTTATTGTAAGTTAACACTATTAATTTTTTGACTACTGCAAGAACTCAAAAAATCAGGTTTTTGTATCATTTTGACACGAAAAACTCCATAAATTTTATATTTTGTATCATTTTTACCCTTTATTTTGTCTAAAGCATTTTTTTTCTCTACATAAGTAAATTTATCATTTATATAATTCTTTATAATACAAAGAATTATATTTCATACAAAAATCAATGTCTTACAAATGAACTTGGCACGATTCTTGCTAATTAATTAACAAGACGCTTCGTATGAAGGTCTAAAAACAAGCCAATGTTAATTTGGAGGTTTATTATGAAATCGTTGTCACTTTATCGTCCTGTGAGTATGGTGGATCAGTTGCTGGGGTCTTTTTTTGAATCCTCTCTGGTTCCCTTTACGGGAAATTCCATGTGGAACAAGCTTCCTTTGGTAAATGTTCAGGAAACGGAAGACGCTTACCTTGTAGAAGCGGAACTTCCCGGCTTTGATGAAAAGCAAATCAAGGTTCATGTTGAAGGCGGCAAGTTGAGTATCGAAACCGGCAAAGAAGAGGAAAAGAAAGAAGAAAAAGAAACGGCCTGCGAAACCGGTGCCTCTTACCTTATCCGGGAACGCAGGAATGTATCCTTAAATCGTTCCTTTACTCTGCCCGAGAATGCCGACACCGAAGCCGTATCTGCGGTTTTTAAAAATGGAGTGCTTTCTTTGGAAATAAAAAAGCGGAAAGAAAACTCAAGGCGTCTTATTGAGATACAGTCTCAATAACAATAATTTAAAAAAAATGTAAAAAAGTATGTTTTATTGTTTATGTCAGGTTAGGTATTAAGATGCTTAACCTGACATTATTTTTGAGAATCTGCTGGAGCTGCATTCATTCTTCTGTTTGGGCAATTTCATATTGATTTACTATACATTTTTTATTTTTATGTGCTGTAATTATGGTATAACTATTTGCATTTATTGTAATTATTGAATTTCCTTTATACACATACCAATTTTTACCATTTCTGATAATTTTGGCTGCATTTTTTATTCTATTTTTACACCAACCAACAACGTTATTTGTTTCCAAGTCAAGATTCTTCTTAATCCGTATTATTCCTAAATCGGTTGTATGTATTTTATTTACATTAGTCAATAAATCATTCATTTTTAATCCAAATCAAATGTTTCCGTTTTATACCAATAATAATACCTTCCATTTTTTGCAGTAAATTTTAATACACAATAATCCGGATCATTTATTCCTCCATTTTTATATACACTTTTCATTCCATTTTTCCAGATTAATTTTTTATTCTCAATATCATTTAATATTTCCATTGTTCCTTCCAACATAAGTCCTTTATAAATAAACCCACCATTAAAATAAACACAGGCTTTATTAATTTTTTTATATTGTTCTGTTCTTATTGCAGAATTATTTGATGCAAAGTAAAATGTTTTTAACCCATAATGCTTAGCAACCAGCATTGCTTTTACATTTGGGGCATTATTTTCACTTACAGAGCCAACAAAAGCAATTTTATTTTTCGCCAATTTTAATGCTTTGTTTATTATTTTCATAATATCCTCCAAAAAACCAATTATATAACAAAATTACATTTCCAAAATATAATTAAATAGTTTTTCTCCATACCAAAATAATTTATTTAATTCATCATAATCATCTATAATAGCCTTCCGAATAATTACATCCATTTTATTCCTCTATAATATTTTATCTCATTCTTTCTTTTATGTCAATATTTACTTACAATATATTCTCAAGTTATAAACAAGCTTATCCGGTTTGTATGCCAGGAAAAACCCAAAGATGGGACACGCTTGAATGCCCGTGAATTAAGCAGACGTTTTGACATCAGCCATACCGCGATAAACACAATACTACGAGAGCAGGGGATTAAGCCACATCTGGTAAAGCGGTTTGACCGTAAGGAGCCTAAGAAAAAAGTACTGCACATCATAGCGGACAACTATTTATCGCATAAAGTGCCTGCAGTAAAAAAATATCTGAAAGGGAAGTCTGATTGGTTTGTTGAGCATTTCATATGTAATATCTTTTTTTTACAGAACACTAGGCGGACGTAAGCCCAGCCGCCTACCGGCGCCGCAGCGCCTAACCATTAGGCGCAGTAATAATTTTATTGTTTTTCAACTAAGTATAAATATTCTTTAACATGAATGTCTCTATTTCTTAGGTTTCTGCTACCTCTGAATGTATTATATTTAGTTTCAAGTATTTCTGTTTTCCCAATTTTTTTAATTAATTTAACCATTTCGCTATGCTTTATGAAACCTTCTGAATTAAAAGAAATTAATAAATATTTTGCTTTAATTTTTTCAATAAGTTCCTTAAATGAATTATATGCATGTGCCTTTTTATTATAATATGATCTATTCCAATTATCTGGGATACCTGAAATGTCACTAATGTTTTGAGGTTCAATGTAATCAATAATTAAATTTAACATAAAATAATTTGATCCATATGGATGTTGGTTATATGGCGGATCAATATATGCAAGATCAACCTCATCAACAGATTCAGTTATAATGTTTGAATCTCCTCGGTGAATTTCATACTCACATTCAAAATTACTAAATATTGGAAATGGTATAGATATATTTCCAAGAATCCTTGTTAAAGCATCTTCATTATTACCTCCAAATTTACCTATGCCTGTTTTTGAATCTTTATAAAAACCTTTAAACACACCTGATGTATTTGAATGTATAGATGCTTCTGATAACAAGGGAGCCAAAAAATAATGTTTATACTCATAAGGAATTTTTTCTAAGTATTTTCTTGCTGTATCAATGTAACATGCATTTCTGTATGTATAAAATACCCTATCTTTTTTTCGAATGACATTCCTGCTTCTTGGTGCATATAATTTAGTAATAAATCCTGGTAATAATTTTTCATCATTCAATTGATATAATAGTTTATTATAATACTCAATAATTTTATACATATTTACTTCTGAAAAATTGGATAAATAGCAACTATTAATTATTTCTGAATATTTTTCCAAATCATTCACAATAATTTTTGAAGAACATGATTTTAAATAACGAGCTACAACCCCAGAACCAGAAAATACATCGAAAGTCTTAATTTTAGTTTTACCAAGTCTCGCCATAGCTTTAGTCAAACCGATTTTAATAAATGGTAATAAACTTCTTTTATTCCCTATATATGTTATAATTTGTTTATTTAGATATTCTTCGTTTTCATTTACGGAAATATTCAATTTTCTTATTGGTAGATTATTCATAACAGCTTGCATAAAATCAATTAACCCCATTCTTCTCAAAAATATAATCAAAATGATATTTAATATAATTTTTCATTGCTTCATTAATTGTTATTTCTAACTTATTATAGCTTTTACTCAAAAAAGCCTCAATCCCATTATTCTTAAATATTTCATTACTAGAATAATTTACATATCCATCATTATTAAACGACAGATAGCCTTTATCAAACAGTACATCATGTAATCTACATAGTGTTAGCACATTATTTAAATCTAATCTACCATCATTAGTTTTCCAGGGTTTTATATGGCTGCAAATTAATAGTTTTTCATCATGAATATCACATAATAAACATTTATAGTTATCACGATTTAGTGCTAAAGTTCTAAGTGCACTATGATTTAACCTAATACTATTTAATACTTTTTTTGTTGTTTCTTTTTCTGCAATTTCATAACTACGTTTATTTAGTAATTTTAATATTTCTTCATTACAATATACAATTATTTGATTATTATTTTTTTCTTATGTTAACTTTGCCTAATAAATAGTTGTCGTTTATATGATTTCCTCGTAATAATAGAATACTCTCTTTATCTATATCCATTTTTACTTCAAAACTAAAATATGATAAGTTTCCACCGAATCCTTGTTTATTTGGTATTTCAAATATATGTGAATTTACTAGAAATTCGGTAACATCAGCTCTTTTAAAATAAACTTCTCTTTTTTGATTGCAATAATATAGTAATTTTAATAGGACAGTACCTCCATCGTAAGTTTTTTCCAAAAATACTCCCATTTATGTATGATATTTCATACAATCAATCTAATTTTTCATTATTTTACATGAATTCTGTAATTTTGTAAATCATTATTGCGCCTAACATTCCGGTTGTAAACGAAGATTTTGCAGCCCGATAAGAAAAATGCGTAGCATTTTTCTTAGACAAAGCCGCCATAAGGCGGTGTACGTTTAAAGTCCTGTTAGGCGAAGTATGGGCGCTCTATATTTTTTTTGATCATTTTAATTATTTGTTATTGTATGATTTATTACACACTTTTTTATATTCAAACCAACTTAGCCCGTATTTCATATAACGTCCCGGCTGTATATGACGGTTTGATAGCCCGAATAAGCAAAACCGCAGGTTTTGCAGGGCTGGCAAACTGTGCCGGAATGAGGCTTGGGAACAAGCGAAGTGACTGACTTAGCCAAATGTAAATTAGCCGCCTTATGGCGGCGTTACGCATATACGGGACTGACAAAAACAATTAATTCCGCATTCCAAATTACATTTTTAATAGGAGCAATATATTCTTGATGTGGACAAAATTCTTCACCTTTAATAAAACAATTATAACAGCCAATACAAAAATGTGGTATATCTTTTGGCAGGAAATATTCTATTAATTCATCTTTATTATTATTGAGTTTATTTTTAAAAATTTAAACCGCATTATAATTATTTCCTTTATGTTCTACACCATAAATAATAACTGTTTTCATATTTATCCCCTTTATGCAAACGCCATTGTCTCAAATGTAATAGAGAACACCGTTTTTTATTTTTTTATTTTTTTAAATTCGTTTCTGTATTGAGCCATAATATTTTGATTATCATATGCAATTAAAAAGTCATTATACTCATTTGGATCAAATTTTTCTTCAAATTTTTATTTTACCTCATCAAAAGTCATGCCTTTACGTTTATTGAATTTTTCACAAGGATAATCATTACATTGCCCACAATGCAATATACTTTTTTCGAGAACTCAATCTCTGACTGGACAATCCTTATCCAATCTTTTTGCATCCAGTTTACTGCACCTGCAATCAATGCAATATATAACCTTTGTGGGAAAAAGCCTTAAACAAGTTTCACCGATAGCCGCACATTGTTAATTCTACTGTTTTTTCCATAATAATTATTCTCAAAATAGATATTTAACCTGTCCATACGGAAATGTTTTTTTACTTTAAAATATATAATATGACAACAGTATGTCATATTAAAAATAATTAATAAAAAATAAAAATTAATATTTCTGATCATTATTGGATTTTACATTAAATTAAATACTGTATACTTTTTATACAACTTTTACAACCAACTTAGCCCATATTTAACATAATGTCCCTGCTGTATGCGACGGCTTGACAGCCCGAATAAGGGCTTGCGTAGCAAGACCAGGGCTGGCAAACTTTGGCGGAGAGAAAACCGCTCAAAGGGCTGAAAGCCCGACTGCGGTTTTTCGGAGCCCGAGCCGCCGTAAGGCGGCGAAGCATATAAAGTCTTTTTATATGCCGCTTGGTCTGTTTTATACAACAAATTATATTCTTTAATTTATATTTTCCATAATACTTTATTAGTTAATATGTTTGAATTTAGCAATAATTATTGGAGCAAATCCAGTAAAAATTAAAACAATAGCCTATAAATTTCCTGTTGTTACATTATATGCGTTAATTATTTCATTAAATGAATTTCTTAATAATATCCTAAAAATCGTTTCAAATATTATTGTAGCAAAAATCCATAAAATTCCAATTTTAATTTATATCTTTTTTGTTCCATTTCCCAATCGTGGAATAAATATAAAGGAAACAATAAAAACTAAAATACACAAAATCAATCCACTAATAGGACTTGAAATTTTTTATCACAACTAAAGGCTCAACAAAATATTGCCTTAATTCACCATTTAAAATACCAAGTGGAATTATAGATAACCAAAACCAGATGCGGCTTAATTCCCTGCTCTCGTAGTATTGTGTTTATCGCGGTATGGCTGATGTCAAAACGTCTGCTTAATTCACGGGTACTCAAGTGTGTCCCATCTTTGGGTTTTTCCTGGCATACAAACCGGATAAGCTTGTTTATAACACCCCGTCGGAGCACTAACCGTTTGTTATATGCCGTTTGTCCTTTTTTATATTTCAAATAAATATCTTTCTTTTAGTTTTTTTACAATGTTTTCTGTTTTTTTATTTTTCTCTAGCATATTTAAAAATTCCACATATGAATATGCATTAACAGGTAACAAAAAACCAAAGGTTTTTGCTTTAAATATGTTTATCTCTTCTTCATGTTTTTGATATATATCAATATCTCTCCAGTTTAGTGGAACCCAATATAAATAAATTAAATTTGTTGTTTTTATGTTACTGTTGAATTTTTCCATTAGCAAACCAATCATATGTTTTAATAACTGAGCTGCATCCAAATGAAGTTTTTCTTTGCAATTTAAATAGTATTTTAAGACCTCATTAAATCCTTCAGGAAGTTTCAAGTCTTTTGACAAATACTTTTCAAGATTAGTATTTGGTAATTTTGGTTCCAATAATTCAGTAAATTTACTTTCAATTCCAATTATTTTAATATCATTGGTTAAATAAAAATCTAAATTTGGTGTGCTAATGCCTGTATTTAATTTTTTTCAAACTCTGCATTTTTGAAACCATCAGTTTTGAACAATGACATTTCTTTTTTATGCAATTTAACCATAGAAAAAGTATTTACACATAATGCACTTGATGAATGAACAGCCTGAAATTTTGCACGGCCATTTTTAAGAGATAATTCACTTCCATCGCCTTTTTCCAATTCTTGCCTTATTTCATTCCAATTTGGATAGGCAGTCAGTAAATTATCTTCAATTTTACTCACATAACCTTTTTCATCAACTTGATAACCTATATTTTTATGGTGTTCAATTATTCTTTTTTTTATGTCCAAGCCATTAAAGTTTTTAATTATTTTTCCCATTTTGATCTCCTTATGTTTTTTAATACCATATTTTAAAAATTATGTCAAGAGCCGTTAAAAAATAAATTTGTGTGTTTTTTCATACAGTTTAGGACAAATGGCATATAACGTCCCGGCTGTAAACGAAGGTTTTTTGTGCCCGATAAGGAAAATGCGAAGTATTTTACGGGCACAAAAAACTTTGGCGGAGAAAAATCCCACAAAGGCGCTATGCGCCGACTGGGATTTTTCGTAGCCTAGTGTTCTGAAAAATACAAATATCATAAACCACTCTTTGCTTTTTCGATGGAGGTTTTTATATCATCATAGTTTTTTGTCCAACAAAACTTACGCCCAGACTCGTTCCATGAAATGATATA
>Ga0082212_10000798_pt1 | contig 45992 bp, 43 predicted proteins | sample TergutNt197P3_FD_71548 | JGI IMG/M metagenome (GOLD analysis project Ga0082212, IMG submission 71548) | Neocapritermes taracua P3 segment gut microbial communities from Petit-Saut dam, French Guiana - Nt197 P3 | ecosystem: Host-associated > Arthropoda: Insects > Digestive system > Gut ... | reverse complement strand
TGACATCATATCATTTTTTGTCAGTTTTTGGAAGTTTTTTATTGTTTGAATGGCTGGTTTTTTAATTATATTGACCCCTTGGTTTGGCTGGTTTTTATTATAGCATTAACAAACATCAACAGAGCCGACCATAACTACCACTGAACCAACCACGACGACTGTAACACCCGAGTATAAGAAAGGTATTATTTCTTCACAAGGCATCGCCGCAGAAGAGCCTACAATATTCTGTTTCGTTGAAATTCTTTTACACCTTGTAAAAATGCCGAGTAAAGCGACCGACAACCAAGCGGCTTTATTATTAAGCCCCGCCGGTAAGTCGTCGGGCGAACCGACAATCTTCTGCGGGATTGAGATATTATTATATCTTGTGGGGTTGACCGACGGGAGCGAGTGGTAAAGTTAAACGAGAAGAAATAATATATTCCCGATGGTGATTAAACCATCGGGAATTTTAGTCGGTCATTGTAAAATTACTCAAAACGAGTTTTTAACCCGAGATAAGCGATAACGCCGCATATAATGCCCATTAACGCCCCCGCGAGTACGTCCGACGGATAATGCACATATAGGTATAAACGCGAAAAGGCAATTGTTGTCGAAAGTATAAGCGCGGGTATTTTTATATACCTTCCGAGACTCGAAAGAAACAGCACCGTTGTCGCGGCAAACGAAGACATGGTGTGTCCCGACGGAAACGAATAATCCGACGGGGGGGCGATTAAAAGCGTTATTGTCGAATTTTCGCTAAACGGGCGTGGACGCGCTATCAGCGGTTTAAGCATAATGTTCCCGATTAAAAGACACAGTAAAAGCGACACCGCCATTATGATTCCGCAAGCGCGGTGTTTTTTTATTGCGATTAGAACAATTGCGGTAATCAGCCATATTAGTCCGTAGTCGCCGATATGGGTCACTATTTGCATTAATACATCGAGAAATTCGTTTCTGATGTTGTTTTGAATAAAATCAAGAATTTTCATTTTGCTCGTCTTTCTCATTGTCGATGTCGGGTGCGGAGGAGGCTTTATAATCATCTCTTACCGTTTTAAGGAAGTCTTTTTTGAAAATTTGTATTTCATATTTCTTTTCAACGGGAATTTGGAGATAGTATTTAGGTATTACCATTAGGTAATACTTATCCTCTTCTATAGTCCATTTTTCAAGAAGCTTAACAACATTAAACAATCCGTATCCGGCAACAGGAAGCATCATTACAAAGTAGAAAATAGAGAATTGCGACTTCGCTTCAAGCAATATATGATACAAAAAACCGCCTAATATTATCAACGGGAAAAGCGCGAAAACGATTTTATTTTCACGTTTTTTCAGCATAAAAATCAAACCCGCCGAAAACATTGTAAAAATAAAAGTGTTATATAAAGAGAGAAACTTTTTTGTCGATTGTTCACCTTCATCGGGGTCGCAAACATAAGCGGCTATCCCGGTTTTATCTTCATTGTAGCCGCGAACTTGATTCGTCCATATGCTTTGGTAGGTCGGTTCGTTCCATTGGCTCGTAAATTTGTGGAAGAAAAAGTCCATTGTGTAGCTCGGGTCTTCGCTCAATTCCTTCAAGCGTTCTCTAAACGCCTCCATATTTTGAGCCGCCGCCGCAGATTTGTTTCGGTCATTATCGCCATACGCGCCGAAGGGACTCGAATTATGCCACCCCGGGGCGATTCCCGCCTCATTAAACCCCATAAGCAAATATGCGGTTGTGGGTACCCCGTCAGACATTTCGATATTTGCGCGTTTTTCGTATTGCCAAATGGTAAGCGAGGTTATTACCGAGCCGAATATGACAGCCAATAACAAAACCGTTATTGATTTGAACATTATACGCGGGGCTTTTTTAAATATATTGCGCTTTAACAAATTCAATATAATGATTATACAAAAAGAGACAAGTACAATAATATTACTGTGCCTTAACCAAACAGCCAATCCCACAAAAACCGAAGACAAGACTCCGTATCCGAGCTTATACTCTTTAAAAAACTTTAATAAGAACCATATAGCGAGGACGGCAAACATAAAGCCCGGTGTGCTTCCGTTCAATAGCGTGGTAAACATGACCGGTTGAAAGCATATGAATAAAAGCAGAGACGTGAAAAGCGTCACCGCGTTTTTTTGGAAGGTAAGCTTTGTTATGTTTACAAGCCCCATGTATGCTACAGCGAGCATAAGGACGTTAATACATTGTAAATATATTGTCGTTTCCGCTTCGCCAAACACCCTAAAAAAGCGAATAATGATTTCGTTAAAAAAAACATATCCGAGCTGTAACGGGAAACGATGAAAATATGCTTCGCTTTCGAGCGTTATAAAGGAATAATCGCCTTTAGAAAGCGTTTGCGCGGCATTTATCATATACCACGAGTCATGAGTCGGAAAAACCTGTGCCGAGTATACCCAATTTATTCCCATTACGAAGACGAAAAACGCCAAGGCAATCGGAAGCTTATCCAAAATAGGCTCTCTGTATTCATATAAAAGCGTTGAGCGATTTTTGCAAAATCTGTACAAAAATAAGAACAACCCCGCTACGACCAAAATCACAATCCAGCTCAATATTGGCGCGTTATAATTAAACTCTACGTTTTCGAGCCAATCGTTATCGGTGTTCATATCTACCGTTTGAAACATACTTATAACGCTTAAAAACGACGCGAATAAAAGCGTTAATATGATTATAATATAAAACCCCGTGTTTGCCGCTTTTTTCATAATGATTTATTCAAACCTTTCGTTATTGTACACTGTTTAATGCCATTACGACGATTACATTATCATGTTTTATTTTGACGTAATAACCGTGTTCCTCTATCTCGGGTATGCGGCTTTCTCCTCCGCGTATATCCAATATTATATATTCGGTTCCCCTCTCGGCTTCTTTTTCCGCCGTATCAAAATCGTAAAGGATTTTATTCTTATACATATGCGGGAGTAAGAAGGTAGAGGTCGCTACGGATGCGTCTTCGGGAACCTCCGCCATTGTTTCGCGCATTAGAGCGAGCGTTTCTGCATTTTTATTATATGTTTTGACTATATCGCGCCTTCCCCATATTTCAGACGTGAACAACAAAAGCGACGCCGCCATTGAAAAGACTAAAACGAACTTTTTCAATTTATACGATTTTAAATCCAAGTTACAATAGTTGATTACAAAAAGGTAGAAGAATATCGCGCAATTTCCGAAGTTATAATGAAACGTGATACTGTATTGATAGGGCCACGACGGCATAATGTTCATCAGTATGCACGGAATGAGCAATATATAGTTCGCCCCTTTCTTGCTGATAAACGGCAACAAGGAAAGCGGGAGCATCATGAACACCATATACATAATCTTTTCTTCGGTGAACATTTGGTTTAATACGAACGACGGGTTCAGTAAAACAGCCCTTATTACCCCCGCCATACTTCCGTCGTCGGCATATACGCCGAGTCTCGACCCCGCCATTACCCCGTTTCCGAATTCGGAGAGCAGCCAAAGCGAAAGGACAAAGCTCGCTATCGAAAGAGCCAAAAGCTCAATTCCGAGTTTATACTTTTTCTTTCCGATTATTACATATAAAGCTACTACCGCAACCTCAATCGGGGTCGTCTCCTTCACGGCGAACGTAAGGAGAGCGAAGATGAAAACGCCTATTCGCATTTTTTCGTTTTCGTCCGTCTTTTCTATGAAGTACAGCAACCACATCATGAACGCCGTAAGGAACATATTCTCGTGAATATCAAACATTGTCCCGCCGGCTAATGCGGGGTAAAGCGCGAATGTGACCAATACGAGAAGGGTCGCCGTATTCGGAAGCTTTTTATGTCGGCACAGTAAGTAAAGCGGAAACAACGCCGACGCGACAATAACCGCCTGTACAATTTGTAACGTAATCGGGGACGGGAAAAGCGCGTATATGGGCAGTATTAAATAGAACGCAGGGGAAACGTGTACCGAGAAATGCGATAAAAGCATATCGCGCTCACAGGTTGTATAAGGGATACCCGTCGTCCTCATATATTCAAACATTTGCGAGAAAATCCCGAAATCATAGTTCGGAGAATTAAACGTCAGATAGCGGAAAACCGTCGCCACACCGATGAACACGGTCAACGCCGCAAATAAAACGACGAGTATTATCCTTAACCCGACGGTGGGAAGCCCGGGAAGACTACCGCTTTTTGACGCCATATATATAGTAATAGCCGCCATAACCGCCACCGCGCTTAATGTAAAGGTGGTGTCGGGGCGGGTCATGTGTATCGCTAAGGTGAAATATATTAAGCCGCTCATAAACAGAAAAAACGGGTTCATTCTTATTAATTTGGGGAATACGCGGTTCATACCCATAAATACCAACGTAACCGATATGAAAATCGAAACGGCAAACATTGTGCTTATATTCTCGGCAAATTCGCGTATAAAGAACTCGTTCCAAAACGAATGTGGCGTTTCGGTTTCACTTTTGAGCCTAAAGATTACTAACATAATCGTGTTTGTCGCAAAAAACGACGTTATTAACAGCGGAAATGTTGTATAAACCTTGAGGAAATCTATGATTTTGAATATTCTTTTCTCTATCATTCTCTATCCTTTTAATAATTATAGTTATATTAATATTCCTTATATTATTAGGGATTATATCACATTTTTTCAACCTTGTCAATAGGGATTGTATCAACTATACGAATATTACCTGTGTTTTCCGTAATAATAAGCATTAAGCTAAATAAGACTAAAATAAGAAAGGGTGTTTTATTATATGAAAGCAATCATCATGGCGGGGGGGCAGGGGACGAGGCTGCGCCCCCTGACCTGTTCCGTTCCGAAGCCGCTTAGTCTTCTTTGCGGTCGCCCCGTTGTTAATTATATACTCGATTTACTTGATGAACATGGGTTTGACGAGGCTATATTCACGCTCGGTTATAAAGCGGAACAAATTGAGCAATTGTTTGAAAACGGTCGCTATAAAGGCATACGCCTTCGATTTTCGCACGAGGATTCGCCGCTCGGAACGGCGGGTTGCGTCAAGAAGGCTTTCAAAATGTTCAACTCCGCCTCTCCCGATGATTTTCTTGTAATCAGCGGCGACGCATTGTGTGATTTTAATTTGACCGCCGCAATTCGCCGACACAAGGAAACGAACGCACAGGCGACTATTATCACCAAGAGGGTTGACGACCCGCGCGAATACGGTCTTGTACTCACCGAGAAGAGTCGAGACGGAAGAATAACGGGGTTTTCGGAAAAGCCGTCCTATTTGAGTTGTATTGACGATTGTGCGAATACGGGGGTGTATGTTCTTTCCCCCGCCGTAATGGAGCTTATACCGGACAATGCGCCATGTGATTTTGCGCGAGATGTCTTCGCGAAAATGCTCAACGATAACCGCCCTATGCACGCGCACGAGGAGCGCGGATATTGGTGCGATATAGGCGACTTTTCGACCTATATGCAAAGTCAGTTCGATATTATTTCGGGCAAGGTCAGGTGTCACATTGATAAAGCTCGTATTCACGGAAACAGCTATATCGGGCAAAACGTCGATATGGGGACGGGGACGCGGATTGATTCATGCGTCATAGGCGACAATGTGAGTATAGGAAGTAATGTCAAGCTCATCAATTCGGTTGTACTCGATTCGGCGTTTATATCAGACGGCGCGACCGTAAACGGCGCGATTATCTGTCGGGGGGCGCGCCTTCTTCATTCGTCGAGCGCGTATGAGGGGAGCGTAATCGGCGAGGGCTGTATAATCGGGCGCGAGGCGATTGTTTCGGGTGGCGTCAAGGTTTGGAACGATAAGAGCGTACCGCCCGGGGCGAATATCACCCGAGATGTCAAGTACGGTAACAGGGCGGCATCCGCCGAGTTGTCGGACAGCGGCATTGTCGGGGAAACCAACGCCGATATTACACCCGAGCTTTGTTCGCGGCTCGGTGCGGCTTTAGCCGTAACATCCACGGGCGTTAATTCGCGGCGAATCGCCGTTTCTTCAGATGAAGACAACGCCTCTGTCGCCATGAAGCACGCAATTCTCGCCGGTGCGTCCGGCGCGGGCGCAGATGTATTCGATATAGGAACCGCCCCTCTCCCACAGTTGATTTATGCGGCGGGTTTGCTCAATTGCGGTATACTCGCCCAGGTAAGCTGCGGATTATTGACCGAGATTGAGATTCTCGGGAGCGGCGGACTTTATTTGACGCGGCAGGAGGAGCGTAGACTCGAAGCCGCCGTTGCGCGCTCGGAGTACAAGAACGCCGACCGCAACGGCTTCGGTAAAATCCATTCTTTGTTTGACGGCGATGGCGGCTTCGGGTTTGAGCGGTTTTACACCTCAATGTTGTACCGTTATACCGGGTTTAAAAGTCGCTACAGGGTTAAGCTCAACTCCGACAATGTTCACCTCTCCCAAAGCCTTTCCCCCGTTTTTGAGTCGATACACCGCGACAATTCGTCGGGGGACGAGGTGATTGTTGTAACGCTGACCGATGGGGGGGCTAAGGCGGAGATGTACACCGAGGGCAACGTAAAAGTCGGTTATGAACAGCTACTTTTGCTTGCCGCCGCCGCCGTTATGAAGAACGGAAACGACGTCGCGCTTCCTAATGACTTCGCCGCCGCCGCCGATTTTCTCGCGGCAAGCTATGGTAGGCAAATCCACCGCTATTTCCTTTGCTCAAATGACTCTCGCGACGAGTATGCACGCGAGTTGGCGGCGCGACAGCCGTTTTTGCGGGACGGAGCCGTTCTCGCGTTGACCGTTTTGAGAGAGCTTTCGACAAGCGGTATGAGCATTTCTGCCGCCGTTAAAGCAATCCCCCAATTTGCTTCTGTACGGCGTGAGGTCGCAATCAACTGTCCCCCACAACGCATTATCTCCCGCCTTTGCGAAACGGGTTGCGGCAAAGGGGAGGGCGTTTTAATCGGCGACAGTCGCGAGAATGTTCTCATTCGCTCGGCTAAACGCGGCAATTCCCTCTTCCTTTTTGCCGAGAGCCTCTCCTCCGAGACCGCCGCCCAACTGTGCGATAATGCCGAGGATTTGATTAAAAATATGATGAAAGAAATGAACGAATAAAAGATAAAAAGGTTACAGCCGTGTTCCTTACTAAGAACATGGCTGTTGTTGCAGATTTTAAAATAAAGCTTGACGTATATGAAAAATAGTGGTATAATAATTGCGGGTTATAACCCGTTTATATCAGAAAGGAAAAATTATTTTTATGAAAAGAAGCATATCGGTATTATTGGCGGTTATTATGGCGGGGGTGTTAGTCGGCTGCGCCTTTGACGGCGACGGCAATGGCTCCGCACCGTCGAATGGCGAAAACGCCAATTCAAATATCGCCGTCACAGATGACGAGGCACAAGAGCAACAAGAGCAACAAGAACCAAACTCTAACGACGATGAATTATCGCCACAGGCGGACGACAAAAATTTGTTTAACGCGGAAGAAATTATAGCAAATTTAGTTGTAGAGCAATATAGCTTTTCGGATTCGCGAAGGTCGCACGCTTTTCTCGTTATAGAAAATACATCTGAATTCACGTTGATTATATCTGCGACTATGACGGTTTTCGATTCCGCCGGTAACGCAGTCGGCGCGAACGATTCCGGCAATAATGATGTTCCGTCGGGGGAGAAAACGATACTCGGCTTTTCCTTTGATGATGAATTTTCAACGAACGAGTATGATATTAGCGTTGCGGAGGAAAGATTGTACAAGCCCGTTACCCAAAACCTCTCGTTCGAAAGCTCGAGCGCGACCGAAAAAGAAGTCATAACGGTAACAAATAACGGGGATATAGCCGCCGAATTTGTTCAGACTAATGTTTTATTCTTTAACGGGGACGAACCCGTTTGGTTTGATTATGCGTATTTCACCGACGTTGACAACCAAATAAAGCCGGGAAAATCCATTTCTAAGGAATTATCCTGTCACCTGCCTTATGACTCCACAATCGTCATTATAACCGGGCGCAGTATATAATTATAATTATACAGATAAAATTACAAAAGCCGCGTGAAATCAAATTCACGCGGCTTTATTGTTACTGTTTAAATTTTGGCTTTTGTAATAGATTTGTAGGTCGGCATATTCACAATGTACAACAGAATCTCAATTCCGCAGAATATTGTGGGTTGGTTTGCCGCGTCGCCCTCGGGACTCAAAATAGCGGCGGGGTTATCCTTTGCCTCGCTCGGCATATTGACGAGATATAACAATATCTCTATAAAACAGAAGATTGTCGGTTCGCCCGCCGCTCTTCCTTCTCTTGAAAGTATGCCGTGATTTATTTGCGGGGGCGGTTGTGTCGCGGGCGGGGTTGTAACCGTGACGGGCGGATTTGTCGTTATGTCGGGCGTTTTAGTTGTTGTAATGTCCGACGTAACGGTATTAGTTGTTCCGCTTTCCTCCGGCGTTGTCGTTATATCGGGCGTTGTTGTACCGTCGTCCGATGTGTCTGTTGTGATATCCGGCGTTGTCGTTGTTATATTCGGCATCGTCGTTGTGATGTTCGGCGTTGTTGTTGTGATATCCGGAGTTGTTGTTGTGATATCCGGAGTTGTCGTTGTGATATCCGGGGTTGTCGTCGTAATATCCGGGGGTGTTGTTGTAATATCCGGAGTTGTCGTTGTGATGTCGGGGGTTGTCTCGGTACCCTCCTGTGTGGTTACGGTGGTTTCCGTTTCGGTGGTCATTGTCTCGGTGGTTACCGTTGTATCGGTTGCGTCTGTATCGGTTGCGGTATCGCTTGCGTCGGTGTTATCAAGGGTTGTTATGATATCGGACGTTGTTGTTTCTGATGAATAATCCGAGCTTGTAATATCCGGGTCGGTTGTCGTTACGTCGGAATCGGGCGTTGTCGTAGTGATGTCGCCGCTATCCGTTGTGATATCGGTATCGGTATCAGGGGGAGTTGTTGTTTCAAAGGTGGTTTCGGTGGTCATTACCCCGCCGCCGACCCATTTCCAGCGTGCATACACCGTTGTGGGTTTGTAGAATCTTGTGTTCTCTGTTATCTCCGTGCCGCCGTAGGAGGCTTTTGTATCAAACCAACCTTCAAATTCATAGTTTTCGCGCACGGGATTTTGCGGCATTGCTTTAACCTTATAATCGGGGCCGCCGTAACCCGTATTTGTATGCGTAGACGTAATAAAATCGGCGGGACAATCGGCATAGTTCTGATTAAAAGCAATCTGATATGAAGAAACGTCGCTGAATCTATATTCCCATTGTGCGTAGAGGGTCGTATCCTCGGTGAACACAGTGTTCACGGTTACGCTCGCGCCGCTTCCGTCTTTCATAATTGTCCAACCTAAAAAGTCATAGTCACCTCTCTCTGTAGGCATGGGCGGCAAAAACGGCAGCTTTCCGTTACCGTTTACATTTGTGTGCATCGCCATGTCGTCGGGTTTACCGTCGTAGTTTTGGTCAAAGGTGATTGTGAACACGGCGTCTTCGGGCGTTGTGGTGTCGGAAGATGTATCGGGCGTATCGAATCCGGTTGTCGTTTCGTCGGGGGTAGTTGTATCGGTTGTCTCAAGCGTTGTCGTTATGTCGGGCGTTGTGGTCACAGTTGTCGTTTCGGTCGTTTGCGCCGCGCCGAGGGTGTACGAAAACTCGGCAGTCCACCCCGACGGAGTTAAGGGAACGCCCGACGAATTGTATAGGGGGATAGTGACCGTAACTTCGCCGCCGGACGGGATTTTAAACACGTCGTTTTCGGTAGTTCTGAGCGTTATTTCGGAAGGATTAACGGGGGTCGTTGTGCTTCCCTTTCTGTCCGAGAAATACCATTGTGCCGCATTGGATGCGGGTGCGGTGCTTCCGTTTTGCTCAGAAATTCCTATTGATGTAATCAGTGGGTCTCGCGGAGATGACGCAATTTGTCCCGTGCTTGCTATCAACCGTACCTTCCAACCCGCCAATATTTCCGCGTTTTCGTTATTTGTAACCCTTACCGTCACCGATGGGGTCGAACCCGAGCCGGATACAGAGATAACCTCCGCTTTTGTTACGCCTTTATGCGCTTCACAAGGGGATTGCGTCCCACAGTTGCGCTCTAAACCGGTAACGGTACAGTTTTTGCATAAGGTACAGTTTTCGTCCTTACGGACGTGCGCGCCGGTTGCGGGGGCGAGCTGTGTACTGCATACGGTACAGGTTTGCGGCTTTCCGCAGGTTGCCTCCGCGCCGGGGGTGTGGTTTCCGTCGCCGCAGGGTTGGGTCTTTTGCGCGGGGGCTTTATGCGAAACGACATAGCCGAGCGCGCCGAGAAGCCCCGCATTGTAGTCGATTCCGCCCTCGGAAACCTGATACTGTTGTATACTTTCCTGGAACGAGGTCGATGTGCGACTTCCGCCGACCATATAACCGAAATATCTGTTTCTTTCGGGAATCGGAAGGGTCGCTTTTATTGAGTCGTTAACATTAAGGTCGTTCAAGAAAACATTTCTGTGGTGGGGGAGCTTTACGGTCTTTGTTTCGCTCGAAACCCCGGTGGGCTTGTCGTCGAAGCCGGTAACAAACGATTGTCGCGCATTGTTCGCGCCTAAAATATAGTCGATTTGATTTAAAATATATTGGTCGTCGGAGGTCGAACCCACCGCATTTGCATAAAGAGCCATACTGAACGCGGTATTTCCGGGGTACCGCAACACCCCCCAATCGCTTCCCCGCGTTGTGATTTTTTCACCGTTTATATTGTCTCTGTAGGGTTTTAATGCCTCATTGCTCATTTTGCTTAAGATAGAGCTTCTTTGGTCGGGCAACGCCATTGCCGCGGCGTAATAGGCGAGGTCATGTCCGTTGCTGTAGTCAAGAGCCCAGTAATTGGGTTTAATTTGGCTTGTATCAATTTTGCTTCTGTATGTGTTGTCGTTTGTCGCCATGTACAATTCCGACGCGGCAATAACGAATATAGTCTGCGGGTCTTTTGCCGCGCCGTAGTATCCGCCCGCGCCCACCGAGTTGTTCTTTTTTGTCTCGGCATAGGCAAACGCATTTTTTGCGTGCGCGAGACAAAGGTCGGCATACGCAGGGTCATATTGTCGGTATATGTCAGACATAATTGCGAGCGCGCCCGCCGCGAACGACGGCATAACCCCGTCATTCGGGTTTTTTGTAAATTCACGGGGTTTATCGCTTTCGCCGCCGTCATTCTCGGTGAGCGTTGACATAAACCCCGCCGTAACCCATTGCTTATGGTCTTTGTCGCCGTTGCCCTTTTGTGAGTAAAAGGTCGAGCCGTTGGGCGTTGCTTTAATAATCCAGTCGGTTGCGTACTTCAACTCCTCAAGCACATCGGGGATATTGTTCGGACTTCCCCCATTTATGCTCCAGTCGCCGGACGCCTTATAATCGCTGTAATTAGTTCCGTTGTAAAGGTCGTGGAACCCCTCCGGGAATGTTTTATATGCCAAGGCGAGCATATATGCCGAGAAGAAAAACGTCTGTCCGAATAAAACATGGTCGCCGCAGTCAAACCAACCGCCCGTAAGGTCGTGCGCGCCGTCGGCGTCCTTCAAAAAGCTTTTTCCGCCGTTGTAGGTTGCGTTGACATTATGCTCCATGGTCAGCCAGTTGGGGCCTTCTCCCATACGCTGTGCCCCATAAAATCGCGTTACCATCCATAACGCCTTCTTGTATTGCTCCCCGCTGAATTTGCCGTCTATCATACCCTCCGCTTTCAGCAGAAGGAACGAGTTGCCCCCACCCAACGGTAACAATATTGAAGCTAATATCGACATCGCTAAAAAGACCGAAAGAATTTTGCTTCTTAGTTTTTTCATTTGAAAATACCCTCCGTTATTATATTTAAAGCCTTTCCATTACAGGCTTTCGCCGAAATCTTCTTTAAACTTCTTAACTAATCTCTCCTGCCAATCGGAGTCGGGTGCGAGTCGGCCGTAGAAGAAACGCAAAATCTTCGGCTCTTCGGTGAATTTGAGTCCGCCCACAAGCCCCCTGTTCTGATACAGCCAGTTTATTCTGTCTATTGCGTATTTGATTTGTGAAAGGGTGAAAACACGTCTCGGCACAGCGAGTCGCACAAGCTCCATATTTGCAAGCGGCTCGGTTCCGTCGGGGTTCCTTTGTTCCGAAAGCGTTCCGCGCTCCATACCGCGAATACCCGATACAATGTACAGCGCGGCGGCAAGCGCGCCGGCGGGGTATCTTTCCTGTGGTATATGCGAGAGTATTTCTTTTGCGTTAAGGTGACAGCCTAAGCCGCCCGCCGGCGTTACCACGGGAATATTCATTGCCGATAATTCGTCGACCATATGGCTTATAAACTGCGGAGCCTGTGAAATCATATCCATATCGAGCGTTTCGTCGAGTCCGACCGTCAACGCCTCCATTTCGCGCACAGACATACCGCCGTAGGTCAAGAACCCCTCGAAAAGCGGGACAAGCTCGCGTATTCTCTCCATCAAATCCTGACGGTGTACGCATATGCCGCCGCCGCGCGCAAAGCCGAGTTTTCGTGCCGAGAAGTATATAATATCGGTTAATTCGCCTATTTCGAGCATTATTTGCGCGATTGTCTTATTTTTATATGCGTCCTCGCGTGTTTTTATAAAGTACAGGTTGTCGGCAAGAAGACTCGCGTCAAGGACAAATATAATCCCCTCCTTGCGGCAAAGCTCGCTCACCTCTTTAACATTTGCCATAGACACCGGCTGTCCGCCGATAAGGTTTGTACCCGCCTCGAGCCTTACAAACGCAATGTCGTCCTTGCGGGTTTTAATGAGTTCGCGAAGCTTATCGACATTTAAATTGCCCTTAAACGGATTTTTACTTTTCACGACGAGACCCTCGTCAACGACTATCTCCTCAACCTCCGCGCCGAATCTCGATATATGCGCTTTTGTCGTGGTAAAGTGATAGTTCATCGGCACAATCATTCCCGGGCGGGTGACCAACACCTGTGACAGAAGATTTTCACAGGCGCGACCTTGATGCGCGGGGAGGAAATATTTTGTTCCGAAAACCTCTTGAATCTTTGCTTCGAGGCGGTAGAAGGTTTCGCTTCCCGCATAGCTGTCGTCTGCGGTCATCATTGCCGCGAGCTGTTTATCGCTCATCGCGTTGGTTCCCGAGTCGGTCAGCATATCGAGGAATACATTTCGATTTTTCAGGAGAAAGGTGTTGTTTCCCGCGTCTGTGATTGAATCGAGTCTCTCGTCGACGGGAAGAAGGTTGAGCTTTTGGATAATACGTACTTTGTGCATTTCTACGGGGAAGTCGGAGCTTCCGAAAAATTTAATATCTGCCATTTTTGATAACCCTTTCTTTTACATTTTCTTTTACTTTACAATATATTAATGATTATACTATAATAAACTATTGTTTGTCAACAGTTATTTACAAATATTCACGGAAATCAATTCTCGTACCCTAATTTGAATGGTCTTACTGGAGGTATAAAACGACATTGGAAAGACTACTTGAATATTGTGAAGAAAATGACGATGACAGACTTAAAAAAATCGTTTTAAAAACTGACAGCGAAATAGAACAAATGGTTGACCTCATGGTTGTTATGGCGATGAAATCTATTAACACTTTTGTTTCCAAATTCCCAAACATGACATTTGTCACATAAACTTATGATAAAAGACACTGTTACAGTGTCTTTTTTTATGATATACTAACAACATCACAATAAGCAGAGGAGAATGACCATGATAGTAACAATGACCGATGTAGTAAAACGCTATAAAAACCAAACCGCACTCGACCATCTTAATTTAACAGTAAAACAAGGCGAGGTCATAGGACTTCTCGGGCCGAACGGTGCGGGGAAATCCACTTCAATCCGCGTATTAACGGGGTTGACAAATGCGGACGCAGGAAAAGTTACATTATTCGGGGCGGACAAACTCGGGAATGACGCCAAACGCAGAATCGGCACTGTTCCGCAAGACTTGGCTTTATACGAAACACTGTCCGCAAGAGATAACATCGAATATTTCGGCAAGCTGTACGGCGTTCACGGGAGTATGCTAAAATCACGGGTTGATGAAACGCTCGAAATACTCGGACTTTCCGACGTTGCAAACAAAGCCCCCAAGAAGTTTTCGGGGGGAATGAAACGCAGACTCAACATAGGCTGTGCGATTATACACAAACCCGAGCTGCTCATTCTTGACGAACCGACCGTGGGCATTGACCCGCAGTCCCGCAATCACATTCTCGACTTTGTCACCAATATTAACAAGCAGGGTACGACTGTATTATACACTTCGCATTACATGGAAGAAGTCGAGAGGGTGTGTTCACGGGTCTGTATAATGGACGAGGGTCGGGTAATCGCCGACGGCGGCGTAGCTGAATTAACCCGCTCGGTGATTTTTGAGGAAACGGTTACATTAGAAGTCAAAGAGCCCGCTCCGAGCTTGCCCGAAAGCATAAAGAAAGTACAGGGGGTTTTGCATTGTGATGTACAAAACAGGATTGTGACGGTCACAAGCACAGCCGCTTCGGGAAATATCGCAAGGATTCTTGAAATTGCCGCGCCTTATGTAATCCTCGGCGTTTCGGCGAAAAAAGCGACATTAGAAGACGCGTTTTTGGCACTGACAGGGAAAAAACTCCGTGACGGCGAGGGGGATTCTTTATGAGGGGCATGAGGGATTTTTTAACGGTATTCAAAAACAGCTTCAAGTATTGTTGGAGCGACCGCATGGGCATAGTCATGCTGCTCGCGTTCCCGATTCTGATTATCTTTGTACTCGGTAACGCTCTAAGCGGATATATTTCGCCCGAATATGACTTTGAAGAGGGCGAAAAAATCGGTATTGCCGTTATTTCGGAAACGAATTCCGAGCACAACGCATTGGGGACATTCCTGAAAGAAATCAACATTATAAACGTGATTTACACCGATAATTTAACCGCGCTTGAATTGTTAGAGGACGGGGAAGTGAATATAATTGTCGGTACAGATTTGTCTGTCACAAGACCGCCCGTGGGCAACCTTTCCACGCAAATCGCAATGTCGGTAGTTGATTCTTACTCGCAAATCAGCGCGGCTATGGAAACGGCAATCAAAAACGGCGAGAACCCCGCGGAGTTAATGCCGTTAATTGAGTCGAACATATCGGTGGTCGAATCGCCTCTCGGAAATCGCGTACCCGGCGCAATCGACTATTACGCCGTGACAATGCTCGTGATGATTTTGATGTTCGCGGGGACGAACGGACTGAACGTCTTTGAAAAGGGGCTGTTCTCACAGACAGGCGCGAGAACGCTCACAACCCCCGTTTCCAAACCCGCCCTAATCGGCGGATTATTGGCGGCGGCAACCGTGACCGCTTATATTCAAGGAATGATTACGTTTTTGTTTAGTTGGGCGGTTTATGGGGTGTACTGGGGCGAACGAATTCACCTTGTTTTGCTGACACTTTTCGGCGTGACATTGTTCAGTCAAGTGTTTGCGATTTTTATGATTTTGCTCTTAAAAAGTCCGAATGCGGCAATGGGGGGAATGCAGTGTATCATATGGGTCATGACATTCGTTGCGGGCGGTTATGTAAAAATCGACTTCGGCGAAATGAACAACGTCTTTCAATACTCGCCGAATTCGTTGGCTCACACGGTTATATTCGGCAGCATTTTTGGCGGTAACGAAACTAAAATGATGTCCGACTTGGCTCTGCTGTTTGTATACAGCGCGGTGCTGTTCATTCTCGCGTTTTTACTCGGCAAAAGGAGGATTTCAAAATGACGGTATTTACAACTACGCTCAAGCGGATTCTAAAACAGCCGCTCAACTGGGTTTTTATAATGGTCTTCCCGATTTTGTGCTATGTTTTAGTGTCAATGTCCACAGGCGGCGAGACGCAAAACGACGCTACCACAAACGACGCCTTTTTCGGAATTGTTGACAACGATAATTCGGTTTTGTCTAAAACGCTTGCAAATCAGCTCGGTTTGCGGTATAATATTAAAGAGGTTGACGAATCCGATATTGCCGCGCAATTGACGAATCAGCTTTTCCCGTGCGTCATATTAATCAAAGAGGGATATGAACGCGACGTCATGACAAGAAATACCGCGCTTGACTCGCTCGAAAGCTATTCTTTGACAATCAGCGACGTGTCGGTTATGGGTAAAACTTCTGCAGAAAACATCACCCGCGCTTTAATGATTCTCGGTACAAACAACGAGCAGATTCTTTCGCAGTGGGAAGAAACGTCACGGCTCGAAGTCACCGTCGCCGCCGTTAACGACAACTGGGTATCAATCGCGCAATGGCTCTCGATGTTCGGTTACATTTCAATTTTCACGGCTTACTTCGTAATCAAAACCTTGCTTGACGACAAGAAGCTCGGTATGCCCGACCGTGTGGGCGTTCTGCCGATTCATCAGCGGAATTACCTCACACAAAGCACGTTAGCGGCATTTCTTGTCACCGAAATAACGGTCGTGTTGACATTAGTTTCGCTGTGGTTGGTTTTAGGAACAATCCCGAATGTTATAATGATGTTTGTGTTGTTGAGCTTGTTCAATTTGTTCTCGGTCAGTCTTGTGCTGTCGATTACTTCAATCGCGAAAAGTCTTGCCGGTGCGTCAATCGCAATGGTCATGATTGCAACATTGACGGCAATGCTCGGCGGTTTGTTTTGGCCATTAGAGCTCGTCCCCGCTCTTATGAAGAAAATCGCGTGGTTTACCCCCGGTTACTGGTTCGGTGAGGGGTTACGCAATGTCCGCGATATTACGTTTGAAGGGTTTGTTATGCCGTTGCTGTTTTTAGCGGGATTTACCATTGTGACACTGTTAATCGGTGGGATTAAAAAAGTTCAGCGCATGGAAGATTAAAAATACGATTATATGAAAAACTACGCAATATTCGCCCGATTATTTACGGGAGCAATTCTAATCATTACTTGGGGGCTGACCGACAGTCCCCTTTCGGGCGTTGCGTTTATATTGGTTTTAACTGCGCTGTCGGCGGCGCGTTACAGATTTAAATTATATAAAATCTTGATGCTTGCAGAAATTCTTATATGCGTCGGGTACGCTTTTATTTGGCTTCCCGCTTTGTTAGGGTTGTGGCTTCCCTTACTCGGATTACTCGAAGACAGGTGGAGCGAACTCGAACAAGAATTACTCATGAAAGACTATGACGACAGGGCGCAACGACTGAAATTAGAAAAGCAACAAGCGACAGTCGCACTCGAAAGAAAGAACGCGGAGCAATTAGCTCAAATCAACGAGCGCGCAAGAATTGCACAGGACATTCACGACCATGTAGGACACGAAGTCACGGGAGCGTTGATTGCCGTTCAGACTGCATTATCGCTGTACGAGTCGGGCGACAGCCGCGCAGGTGAATTGCTCTCGCAGACTGTCAAGCGGCTCGAATCGGCTTCTGTAAATCTACGCGAAACGGTTCATAATCTTAAACCCGCCAAAAAGTCGGACTTAGAAATATTACAGGAATTATGCGATAATTTCGAGTTTTGCAATATAAGTTTTACATCTTCGGGTGATGTAATTCATGGTGAAATTTTGGTTGCTAATCTCAAAGAAGCGTTGACGAACATTGTCCGACATTCAACCGCGACCACAGTAAAAGTCCGCGTGGATTCCAACGCCGATTATATCAGAATGACCGTTTCCGATAACGGCAATGTAAATGGCGTAAAAAACAATCCAAAATTGGGATTAGGGTTGAGGGGTATGAAAGAGCGCGTTCAAGCCGTCGGCGGGAGTATTACCGTAAGCAACGACAGCGGATTCAAAATCGTATGTATATTGCCAAAAAGAGGGTGAGGTCTAACAACATGAAGCTACTTATAGTCGATGATGACGGGCTTATTCGCGACAGCTTGAAGATTTTATTTGAAACAAAAGAGGGCTGGAGCGTTCGCACCGCCGAGAACGGTTCATCCGCTTATGACGCTTGTGTAGCGGATTTGCCCGATATGATTCTGATGGATATTCGTATGCCCGTAGTTGACGGAGTTGAAGCGACCCGAAAAATTAAAACCGACTTCCCCTGTACTAAAATAATTATGCTCACCACTTTTAATGATGAGGGGTACATTTCCTCCGCAATCTCTGCGGGCGCAGAGGGGTACTTGCTTAAAAGCACTCCCGCCGACGGGATTATCGAGCGTATTCGTGCGGTCGAGAAAGGCGCGTTGGTGTTCGATAAAGGCGTGAAGCTGTCGGGTAATTCCGTGCAGGAGAAATCTGTGTTTTTTGACGAGCTTACCGAGCGCGAAAATGAGATTCTTGCATTGGTCGCGGCGGGATTATCCAACAACGAAATTGCAGAAAAGCTGTTTTTGTCGGCGGGGACTGTCCGAAACAGCGTATCGGTTATACTCGAAAAGTTGTCATTGCGTGACAGAACGCAGTTGGCGGTTTATTATTGGAAGGCTTTGTGAATAATCGGCGGGTAAATCAATAAGCTTTCTCACTCCACCTGTTTACTCAACTCCAACCCCCTAAGCTTCTTTATAAGAACCACGCTGTCCTCAATTGCCTTCACCCCGTCATTGGATAACAGCTCCGCACATTTCACATACTCGTCAAAGTTGATGCTGTCATTGTCCGTCCTCCCAAACAGCAGCATATCAGCCGAAACATTTAGGAATTTACATAGCTTCATAATATTCTTCGTGGTAAGCCCGTGAGAGGCGTTTTCTAACTTGACATAGGTATGGTAGGACATATTCAGCGCTTCTGCCATTTCCTTTTGGGTGAACCCTCTCGCATTCCTGAGCATCCGGAGCCGCCCGGCAATTTCAATTTGCTCCTGTATATCGTCTATAGACCGCATTTTTGCAGCTCCTATCGTTAAAACATTGCGTTATTCAACCTGCCGAAACATTGATTTTCAAAAAACTGCTTGCGTCCTATTGACTTTGATTCGACATAATGGTATAATGGTAAAAGAAGGGCGGAGGTGTTGCCGGCTCTGCCGGTAAGCAGTCCGCTTGACATTATAGTATGTATGAAAAATCGCGAAAAAGCGAGGTGAGTGCTGTGCAACAGATGATGCTCCTGTTGGTTGAGGACGAAAGTCATTACCGTCTTGAGTTCAAGGAGTACATAAAAACACTGAGTCCGACTTTGGGTTATCCCGTCAGTTTTTACATGGCTGAGGGTGAATCCGAAGCACTTTCCCTTGTTCAGAAATTCCCATTTGATGCGATTATTCTCGACCTCGAACTGCATGAGAGTGACGGCGACGGATTGATTTTCCTAAAAAAGCTCACTCAATTAAAGCTCCCGGACAAGCCGTATGTCGTTGTCGCGACACATAACCGCTCGCCGGTTGTGAGGGAAGACGCAAGAACAGGCGGGGCTGATTATGTCTTTTGGAAGGGTAAGCGGGATTACTCCCCGAAATTAGTCATGGAGCATATTTGCACCGTTTACGATTACAAGACGAAAAAGCAGTCTAAAACGACTGTTAAAGTTAAAAAACAACTGTCCTTAGAAGATGAAATCAAATTGAGAATAGATAAAATCGGATTCACTGACGATATGCTCGGCAAAAAGTACGTCAACGAGTCCGTTTCAATCGTTACGCAGTCTAACAAAGATGACATCAATCTCCACAGGGACGTTTTCCCTATAATAGCCAAGAGGTACAATAAATCCGTCGGGAGCGTCAACCGCGCGATTGAAACCGCAATCAACAAAGCGTGGTGTATCACCGGCGACGAAACTCTGAATGAGTTTTACCCCGCCGCGGTCAGCGGCTCAAAAGGGACACCGACCAACAAGGAATTTATTTTCACCTTGGCGAATGAGTTTAAGAAATTATGCAGGGCATGACTAATGTAGCCATCTTGTCATGCCCTGCCTGTGTTCTTAATTAAAGTGCCATTGCACGAAAAAACCAACTAAGAAATCCTGACATACCGAAACGCTCCTTTCACAAACCTACTTGCCGCAATTCAATTTAATTAAAACGACATAGCACGAAAAAACCAACTAAGAAATCCTGACATACCGAAACGCTCCTTTCACAAACCTACTTGCCGCAATTCGGTTTGTGAAAACCGATTACCTACTAAGATTATCAGAAAGAAGAGTGATGTTATAGCAAAAAACGTCATTCAATCGTGTAGAATTTTGTCGATAAGAGTTAGGGGGTGTCAGATATAGCGTTATTTAATGAAGTTGTAAAACATTTTACCATTGCAACGGTCAGCTTTCTTTTTCTTAATAAGGTCAGACCGTTGAATCTTAGCATTAAGAAAAAATCGTTGCTGTATACGGCTTTTACCGTCTTATCAACAACAGCATTTTTAGTATTGTCGAATATTCTTGTTGTTGCCGAACCGTACAGAACAGCAATTGTGATTTTTGCCGCAAGTATTGTTTTTTCGTTTTTTCTTAAAAAGCGAATTGAAAAAACACTTACAGCATTTACGGTTGTTTATGCTTCAAGCTATATCGTTCATCTTTTTGGTATTGTGATTTCATATCCTGTATTGTTACCATTCGGCATAACAGAAGATGCTTCTTATGATAGTATTCGTTTTGTTATAACCGGTATTATCAGTATTATTATCGCTATCTTATTAACAAAAATTAAAGTAAATTTAAATCATCTTTTCAAGAAATTTTCAAGCGGAATCTTTTTATCAATAAGCAGCCTTATTATAATTCTTTATGGATTTTCAAGAGTTGAAATGGGAGAATCATGGGAAAGATTTGCTTTGATAACAGCCGGGTTTGCAATGCTCGGGTACGGTATTTACAGTTGGCTAAGACGGGAAACGACAATCTCTAAATACGAAAACGCTAATGATGTGATTCATAAAAAACAACAAACGATTCTTGAGCAAAAAGAAAAAGACATTGCTGTGTTGAAAAATCTGCAAAACGCCTTGGCTTCGACAGACCACCAAAATGCGAAAATATTAGACGGTATGCGGCGAACGGTTGAAAAGCTCGTCATGCGTTCGGAGCAGGCTGATGTTTTGGACGACGCTCAAAAATTCCTTGAACAGCTTGAATTTTCAAAGAAAAAGACAGACAAAAATAGAAATATGTACGGCGGTCAACCCCTTCCACAGACAGGAATCATGATGATTGATTCACAATTTGAAACGGTAGCTGAAAAGGCGATGTTGAAGAGTGTTGATTTTGAACTTAAAGTCCACGGCGATGTTAGCAGATTTTGTGAAACTATCCATGAAGTCGAGCTAATCAACATTATCGGGGATTTTGCTGAAAACGCTTTTATTGCGATTCATAATCTTAACCTAAACCAACCCCAACCCTGCCGTAAAGTACGGTTTATAATTGCGGAAAGCGATGACGGTTATGAATTGACCGCTTCTGACAGCGGGATACCGTTCAATGCTGATGTTCTTCTTAAATTGGGGACAGAGCGGGTGACTTCACACGCGGACAGCGGCGGAAGTGGTTATGGTTATGAAACAATTTTCGGTTTGCTTGACGAATATAAAGCGAGTCTAATCATCACCGAATACGAACCCATGCCCTATGATTACTCAAAAGACATAACGATTTGTTTCGACAGAAACGCGGAATGCATTATAAAGTCATTCCGAGCGAAAACACTCAAAAAGCTGAAAGCGAACACAAGATTCACTATTCAAGGCTTGGAAGTGGCGGCAAAATAACAGATAATTCGACAAAGGGATAACAGAAAATTCAACAACTTTTTCCTTTTTACTTGACTTACCTTTTCGTTGATTGTATAATACCATATAACGGCAAGTCGAAATTTCTGTTTTTTTAATTTTTGCTCATGATTTGCCGAAACATTGATATTAAAATGCCGATATACGGCAGGAGGTTAGAAAGTATGAACAGGAAATTAGCAAGAAGAGTCGCAAGAGAACACGGCGTAAGTGTTAAGGAAGTGCGGGAGGAGTGTCAGGCGGCAATTGCCCACGCATACAGAAAGCCGAACTTTTACGCGCGACAAGTCTATTCTAAGGGGGCAACGCCTACAACGAGCGAGTTTATCGCTCATGCGGTGGGTGAGGTGAAATCAAAATGCCCGAATATATAAGAGCCTGCTAACCTGCAGAATACTTAATATGACAAAAATCCCTCCCCGTGTCTCCTACAGAGAGTGCGAGAAGTTTATTCGATTTTTCCCGTAAAAAGCGCGATGTTAAATCAACACCGCGCTTTTTTATATTCTCACAGTATTATGCAAATCAAACCGCCGCAGCCGTCGTTAATAATCCGCTGTATAGTCTCCTGCAGCTTCATTCTCGCGTCGCCCGGCATACGATAGAGCTTATTGTGCAGCCCTTCGTTGACCAACTCATGTAAAGACTTACCGAATATATTCGACTCCCAAATTTTTGTCGGGTTTTCTTCAAACTCTTTTAGGAGATACATGATGAGTTCTTCGCTTTGGCGTTCCGAGCCTACGACCGGTGAAACCTCGGTTGTGATATTCGCCGCGAGCATATGAATCGACGGAGCCGCCGCCTGTAACCGGACACCATATTTCCCGCCGTGCTTAACAATTTCCGGCTCCTCGAGAGTAAGCTCATCTATGCTCGGCATAACGATTCCGTACCCGGTTGCTTTTACCTCGTCTAACGCCGATTTGACCTTCATGTATTTCTTTTTAATGTTCGCTAATTCAATCATGCACGGCATTAAGTCGCCCTCGTCTTTTAGCTCGAGTCCGGTCGTTTCACCCAGTATACGGTAGAACAATTCGTTTTTCAAATTCACCGAAATGAATCCCGCGCCGCGCCCTAAGTCAATGCTCTCGACGTCACAGCTCGTCACATATTCACAGTCGTTGACTTTACAGGAAACGTCCTTAACCTGGTCAATGCTTACTATATTAGCCGCCGACTCTTTAAGCGCGTTCCAAACCTCCGTTTTGAGCCAGTGTCCTTTTTCGAGAACGGTCAACCATTTGGGAATCCTTATGTTTATTTCCTTAACGGGGAATTGGAGCAAGACCTCGGTCATTATATCCTTAATCGACTCCTCGTCTAAATCTATGCAATTAAGCGGGATAACCGGTTTACCGTATTTGTCCCACATCTCTTTTGCCGTTTCCTTAGCGTCCTCCGACTTTGGGTCGCGACAGTTTAAAAGAATGACAAAAGGCTTATTAATTGCTTCTAATTCATTTATAACGCGCTCCTCGGCTTCCTCATATTCGCTACGGGGAATATCGGTAATACTTCCGTCGGTAGTAATTACCAAGCCTATGGTAGAGTGTTCGTTAATGACCTTTTGGGTACCCACCTCTGCCGCCATATTAAACGGAATCTCGGTATCAAACCACGGAGTCATAACCATTCGCGGAGCTTCATTTTCTATATAGCCGATTGAACTCGGGATAATATATCCCACACAATCAATCAAGCGTACGTTCATAACGGCATTATCCTCGAGCGTAATCGAAATTGCTTCTTCGGGGATAAATTTAGGCTCGGTCGTCATTATTGTCTTACCGGCAGACGACTGTGGCAGTTCGTCGACCGCGCGCTCCTTGCGAAATTCCGACTCGATGTTGGGTATAACTATGTTGTTCATGAATTTGCTTATAAAGGTAGACTTTCCCGAGCGTACCGGCCCGACTACGCCGATATAAATATTCCCGTCGGTTCTTTTGGCTATGTCGTGATAAATAGAATTGTTTAAGTTGTTCATTATTCTATGCCCCCTCCTACACTATTGGAATCAAGAGCATACAGGGGTTTGTAACCTTAGCGGTATCTTCCTCTAAATTGCTCTCCATATCGTTTTCGGCGATTATTGCCGCGGCACCGGTGTTGTATCGCTTTGCTATATCCCAAACCTCTTCGTTCGCCTCTGCGTAGTAAAGCTTTAAGGCAAACTCATTGTCTTTTTGCTTGGGTGCGTCGCGGTTAATCGAGATTTCCTTAATCACCTCAATCGAACGCATTTGATAGAGACAGGCACCGAGCTTCAAAACAACGCGCAACTCAACCTGATTACTGCCCGAAACGCTGTAGGTTGTGTTGACCACCTGCAGATTGGATTCTATGCTGTATTCCGAATCGGCATCCCTGAACACCGATTCAACCGACGTAATTAGTTCAAATGCTTCGGTTTTTTCGATGTAAACGGGGGCGTTATTGTCGAGTCTTCCGATTACCTGTAACGTCGCCTGTCCCGTGATAATCAATTGGTTGTCACTATGACCCGCGTCGGCTTCGCTTCCCTCTGCACCGTCCGAATCGGATTTGTCTCTGATACGGCACACAACGCTGTTTATATCGCAACGGGAATCATATACCTCTTCGAGATTACCGCCGGTGTCATTTGCTTCGTCACACTCGACAACGCCTTTGAGACTTAATTGGCGTTCGATTATTTTGGGCATTGCTTCGGTTCGTATAACCGTTTTAGTGAAAGAGCTTTCGTAATCCACCGAATACATATCAATTAAAGGCATAACCTCTTTTTCGAGATGCGCCGTAACGGTACAGCCTAATGTTAAGTCACAGGAAAGAATTCGATTTTCACCCGCGCCGTCTCCGTCACCCGACTTAATTTCTAAATTACAATCCATCATTGTCATATTTACATAACATACATGGTCTTCGCTTATTCCGTTTAAGTCGATAATCTGACTTATCGGGACAACCGCCTCCATCACCTCGGCTTCCTCCCTATGCTCAGGAGCGGAAAACTCAGATGTCTCGTCGTCGTTTTCATAAGCGGAAACGCTTTCGGTTTGAGTTGTCTTTTTGAGGTATAACGCCTTAATTGACGCTTCACCCTTTATAATGATTTTATTTGCGACTATTTTATAATCAGTAACGGATACAAATGCGTCGTGATGAATAATATTGTTTATTCCGTTTCCGCCGACCCCCGTCTCGATATCCTCTCTTATAACAAATTGGCGGGACGCGGTTAATTTCTCGCCGCAATAATTGAGTGCGATTTTGCGCGCTTCGACCCCCATGCCCGACGCGCCGGTAATCATTCCCGTCTCGCGGGCGGAGTTCACCTTCACTTTACAGCTTACCGCACCCCGAACATCAATTCGCCTCCCGGAAATTGCGCGACAATTACAATAATCTGTTTTAGGCGTTATGTGAACCACCGCGTTATCCCCGAGTATTTCTCCGAATTTGTCCTTCATTAAATCAATCGTTTTTGAATAGGTATAACGCTGTTCAATGCAGTTTATAAGGTTGTTATCGCGACTAAGATAAAGCACCTTAATATACACAACCCCGTCACAATAAAGCTGATTCCCCGATATGCTGTGAGAAATGATACAAGGTGTTAATGAACATTTTAAAACTTTAAAAATGTCGGGATAATAATCCGGTAACACATAATCAAATTCCACCCCCTGCTCGACCTTCCCGTCATATACCGCTTCGCCGAGGAAGACGGGTTCTTTTGTTGTTTTTAAATCCATAACACACGCTATGCGTGAGCCACCGCGCTCGCGGGCGGGAACTATCTCACGCGTTCCTTTCATTAGTTTGTCTACAAGAATAATATGTTCGGGTTGTACCGAATATTCCAACAAAAATAAAAACGACCTTTACTAAAATGTAAAGGTCGTCGTTTCGCTTCGACAACTTAGGACTTTTTATTTGATTTTTTAGCTGCGGGCGGCGTTTTTTTCTGTTGAAGGCTTCCGAGTAAAAGCACAACACCAACATCGCCGTCAAATCCGAGAAGCCCTTTTTCAAACGCTTCCTTACCGTCGATTTTTTTAGAAAACATTTTAACAAAGGTGTCGCCGCTCGCATACATTTGCGCGTCGCTATCCTTATAATCATAAGGCTCGACGCTTAATTTCCCCTCTTTAAACGCAATATAAAACGAACCCTCGCCCTCACCTTGAATATTACATTGAATTGCAAATTCTTGTTCAAGAGTTGAAACGTCTGCTTTTATTAACGATTTTTTTACATTTTCATAAATATTTTCATATGTCATTTCAATTATCCTCCTCTAAAATTAATTTAATACATATTATACCATATAACAAGATTTATTTCAACCGCTTTTTTTAAAGTTTTCTAATGCTTTACTAATGTTTTACATTTCCTAATGCTTTCCTAATTCTGTCGCTCTCTTGGTACAAGCCTCGCACGCCGCAAAAATTGTCTCGGGCATTTGACCTTGTGTCAATCGTTCTAAACCCGCAACCGTTGTACCGCCCTTTGAGCTTACTTGCGAAATTAACGTATCAACAGATATTTCGCGTTTTAAAGCGTCCGTCAACATTCTGCCCGCGCCGATTAACGATTGTGAAAAAAGACTCATTGCCGCCCGCTCGTCAATCCCGTTTTCCCTTGCATAATCGGTAAAGCTTTTTGCAAAAAGATAAATAAAGGCGGGTGAAGAGCCGTTTATACAAATAATCTCATTCATTTTTTCGGGCGGTATAATCTCAACGGCGGGACAACAGCTTTTAAAAACGCGACAAACAAATTCGAGTTCCTCATTTGAGGTCAACGCGTCGGTTGAAACCGCGCTCGCGCCTTCACCCAGCATCATGGGCATATTCGGCATGACCAAAACGACCTTAACCCCCTTGCCCGTTCGAGAGCGTATATATTCGGAAGATATTCCCGCGCAAATCGAAACAATAACGCTTTCCTCGGTCAACGACGGCGCGATTTTTTCCAAAACCTCGTCAACCGACTGCGGCTTAACGCCGAGAAGGATATATTTACACATTTGGACGACCTCGACTTCGCTCGAAAGAAACGCTCCGCCTAAGCTTTCTGTGAGCGGCTTTTTGTACGACGATACATCATATCCATAAACGGAAATATCGCTTTCTGAGCCTTTTATACCTTTTAATATAGCCAACCCCATATTGCCTAAGCCGATAAACCCGAGTGTCATGTTACCCTCCTAATCGTCCGCGTGTACGCAATTCCCGCGGCGGGAAGCATTATATACATCAATGACAAATCCACGGGGAATTGAACGATATTCTTTATGCCGTTACGCGCCCATGCCCATGCGAAAAATGTTCCCTCCGACAATATCCTTTGCGTCGTTTCTGCGGGAAGAAGAAAAGTAAAAATCAGAAAATTGTTTACAAAAAAATAACAAATAATTATCACAATTAACCTCGCCGCCGTCATCTTTAATATAAATATCGCTTTTTGCTTTACAGAATCCTTATAGCTCACATTCAAAAGCCCGTAAAGAAGTAAACCGTATATTAACGCCTCTAATGCTCTGTTTGGTGTGAAAATAGGGTTCATCGCGTTGTGCGGGTCAAGAGTAGCCGCAAGTAAATCACAGGGAATCGCCGCAATAACCGCAACGACGGGGCCATAGAGCATACCGATTATCGCAAGCGCGAGAAACCCGAACGTGATTCTCAACGGCGCGCCTATATTCAAAGCGACATAAGCATTAAGCACTATATAAAGCGAACTCAAAACGCCCGTCACCGCGAGACAGCGAACATTTTTTAATTCGTTTGCCGAACGCCCGAACATATTAATAAATGACATTTATACTCCTTAACAGATAATAACAGATAATTTTTACATTTTAAAAGCTTATTGTTTTAGCTATTTTAAACAATTCGTCGTTATTATCCTTTTTCATATCGAGCGCGGCGTTTATTTCATAATCGACAATCGAATTTTTCATAAACCCTACTACGCGGTTTTCCTTACCTTCTTTAAGAAGCTCAACCGCGCGATATCCCAACTGGCTCGCCGCCACCCTATCGCGGACGGAGGGCGTCCCCCCCCTTTGTACATGACCGAGAATTGTTGCGCGCGATTCGATTCCGGTAGCCGCTTCAATTTTTTTCGCAAGACTATTTGCGTCTACCTTTGTTTCGGCGGTGTATCCTTCCGAAACAACGATAATAAAATGTCGGTATCTGTTCGTTTTTGTGTTAATAATACGCTTAATCGCGTTGTCTATAGTATAATCGTCCTTCGTTTCTAAGGTGAGAATCGAATTGGCGCCACAGGCGATTCCGGTATGTATCGCGATATAGCCCGCTCTCCTCCCCATAACCTCAACAATAGAACATCTGTCGTGAGATTGTGTCGTATCCCTTAATTTATCCATAAGCTCCATGGCGGTATTCATAGCCGTATCAAAGCCGATTGTATAATTTGTCGACGCGATATCGTTATCAATCGTCGCGGGTATCGCTACGCACGGAACCCCTTCGTTTGACAAATCCCGCGCCCCTCTGAACGAGCCGTCTCCGCCTATTACAACAATTCCGTCTATTCCCTCGTTTTTACAGGTTTGAACCCCTTTTCTGACCCCTTCAATCGGAATAAATTCGGGACATCTCGCGGTATACAAAATTGTACCGCCCCGCCCGATTATGTTGGAAACGCTTCTCGGCGAAAAATCGTCAATATGGTTGGTGAGAAGCCCGTTAAACCCCCTGTATATTCCTTTTACAGACATATCCATAGCCAAAGCCGTCCGAGTTACCGAACGTATCGCCGCATTCATTCCGGGCGCGTCGCCCCCGCTTGTTAATACTCCTATTGTTTTCATGGCTTAAAGTTCCTTTATTATTTTTTGGGTGTCTCTTTTTTTAGGCGTTCCTTTGTATACAACCCTATATATACCCTATATATAATAGTACACCTTTTATTAAAAAAGTCAAGTGTTTTTTGTCATATTTTGTATACGAATATTCTCGGCGAGTTCGCCGATTTTTTTAAGTCGGTGATTAACGCCGCTTTTACTTATCGGCGGGTCAAGCTCTTCCCCGATTTCGATTAGCGACATTCCTACGTTTTTCAGGCGTATAAACGCAACCGCTCTTAATGCGTCCGATAAAAGCATCTCTCCCGATTTTGTTTCGGTATCTAATATATATTCGATATCGCGAATATGATTCCCGGCGGCGCGCGCCGTTTTACCGATATTTGCCGATTCACAATTGACCGCGCGATTAACATTGTTGCGGATTTCCTTCAATATAATCACGTTCATAAGCTCCATTGCGTTTTTTACCGCGCCGATATAGGTCAAAAAATCGGTAATCTGTTCACATTCTTTACAATATAAAAACGGTTGTTCCTTGCGCTCCGAGCTTTTCATGTTGAGTCCGCGCGCCGTTATAAACTCCAAAAGCTCTGAACATTTTTCTTTATTGGGCGGAACTAATTCGAGGTGGTATTCTTTATTCGGGTCGCTTACGCTTCCGCACGACAAATAAACGCCGCGCATAAAAATTCCGCCGATTTCATCATTTCCGCCTAATATTCTGTCGATAATAAGACTTTCCGCCTCGCCCGCGTTCTTCACACCGTATGAAAGACCGTAGCTCAACGCGCCTTTATACTCTTTACCGGTTTCCCGTATTTTTGTAAGCTCGGCTTTTACTTTTTGCGAAAACTTCACCGCAGGTTCACCCTCCTAATCAAAGACCCTTTCGGGTATTCTTTTTCACAGCGAATGTAAAGTCTTTCGACCGCATGATTCGCGATTGTAACGACCTCGTTTTTTGAGTTACGCATTTCTTTTATTTTGAGATGTTCAGAAGACTCGCCGGGAATAACTATTTCGAGATAATCATTAGCGGCAAAATAATTCCGTTGTATTATCTCGAGAACGCCGTCACAATACCCGTCAACAACCCCAACAAAATCACAATCCCTTATATATCCGCTATTCACATAGCTGTGAACGGTTTCATTTTTGAAGTAAAATCCGGTACAATACGGACGATGACTTACACAATTAACCTCTTTTTTTGCCCAAGCGGGTACCGGCTTCCACTTTTCATATGCGTCAATTGCGGCTCTGTATGCCCCCGTAATTATCGCCGTATAATATGCGGTTTTTGCGCGCCCTTCAATTTTGAACGAGGTGATACCACATTCCGCCAATTCCTCAATATGCTCAATCATGCACAAATCCTTTGAGTTTAATATATAACTGCCGTTATCCTCCTCAAATACCTTAAAAAATTCATCGGGGCGAGTTTCCTCCATTAGATAGTATTTCCACCTGCACGGTTGTGAACATTCTCCGCGGTTGGCGTCTCTTTCGGTCAAATAAGACGAAATGAGACAACGCCCCGAAAACCCCATACACATTGCCCCGTGAACAAATACCTCTATTTCGAGTTCGGGCGGCGTCTCCTTTCGAATACGCTTTATATCCTCTAAAGAAATCTCCCTCGCCAAAATGACCCGTTTTGCACCCAGCTTATAAAGCATATTTGCGGAGGCGTAATTCATTACCCCCGCCTGTGTCGAGACGTGAATCGGGATATTCGGCGCGTAGATTTTTGCTATATCGAAAATCCCCAAATCCGATACAATAATCGCGTCAACGCCTATTTCATCGGCGAACGAGATAAATGATAAAAACGCGTCAATATCCGAATTATCGGCAACAATGTTACAGGTGAGATAGATTTTTTTTCCTAATTTGTGTGCATACTTAACCGAAAAAGCCAATTCGTCCGCATTAAAACCGGAATTTGCTCTTAGCCCGAACGCTTCGCCCCCAATGTATACGGCGTCGGCACCGTAAAGAAACCCCGCCTCAAGTGCTTCCGCGTCTCTCGCGGGTGAAAGAAGTTCAATTTTAATCAACGCTCCGTAACCCCGCTCTTATCTCGTTTTCTTCATGCTCCACAATATTCTCCGCAAAGAAAACCTCACCGGTCTCAATATTGGCACAAAAGTAAAAATAATCCGTTTTTACCGCGTCAAGAACGGCTAACATAGCCGACATTCCCGGGTTACAGACCGGGCCGGGCGGCGATACTAACTTTCCGTTTTGGATTGCGTCGGATTCATAGGTGTTGTATAACAGAATCATGTTGTCGATAAGCGTTTCGTTATCCTTTGTTCTGAACGGTAAAATGTTATCGTTCCCGTAAAGCTCTCGCGACACATCGGACTCTAACCTCGGAAAGTCATCGGGGTTTCGCAGCCGATTGAAAAATACAGACGCAACCTTACGCATATCCTCCGGCTCGGACGCCTCTAACTGAACCATTGACGCTAAAGTTATAAATTCATCGAGTCCGAATTCGATATTAAGCGTTTCGGCTATTTCGCCGATGCGTTTATATATTTCCGCGGTCATTTGTGAGTTAAAGTGTGAAAAAATTGTTCGCGCGGCGACCTCGGCATATTTTTCTGTATCCATATTTGGGTCGTCTTCGAGTCCGTTGACAATAAAAAACTCATGCGTATCGGGGAATAAATACCCCTCAAGCTGATTAAATTTCAAAGGGTTATGATTAAGACGCCTTTCAAAATTGAACAGATTCATTTTAGTCTTATAGAACTTCATAAAATCGTCGGCGCGACAAACATAGTTTTCTTCAAGCGTTCTGCCTACGTCTAAAGCCGTCATTCCCTCGGTAATTTTAATCGCAACGGTTTGCGTGCTTTGCGGGCGGTTTTGGAGCGTGTTTACTATTTGACTGTATGACATTGTTGAGTTGAGCGAAAATAAGCCGCTTAAATACTTTCCGTCGCTTTCGCTTATTCTCGAATAAAACGCAAAAAGCTTAGGCATTTCGATTAATTCATAATCGATTAATATATCAATAATGTCGTCGGTTGTCGCGTCGGGCGGAATCTGTACCGTTACGGGATATTCAACAACGGTAATCCCCGTAAAATCGAGAAACGCCTTGACCAAAAATTGTGACAAAAAAGCCGACACCGATAGAATAAAAACGACCAACACAACGCTTCCTAAAATGTGTGAAAAGGTTCTTATTTGTTCCTTTTTTCTTTTTTGCCGCTTTTTAATAGCCTGTCGCTTTTTTTCCTCCCTCACCTGTTCCGGATTTTTTGGGGAGGCTTCTTTTGGTGCGTCTTGTTGCCGTTGTATTTGCTCGCGTTTCTCTTTCTTTTCCGCTTTATCTCGTTTATTTGATACTTTTTGCGGTTTTCTCGTCGCCCGCTCATCGTCATCAATATCCGCAACCCTCGAAGAATGAATCGGCGAAAGCGGCTTAACCGCATCAAGCTGTCGCGTAGCGTATGCGTTATCGCTCGCAAAAAACGCCGCGTCCGACTCTATTTCATTATCAATCCTAATGCTTTCATCAGAATCGAGCTTAACCTGTGGCGGTTTTCTTCCGTTTGTTTCCATTTAACCCCCCTATTGAATCTGTAATATAGCAGTTTGACTTTTTGTGTGCTGTAGATTGGCGAACAGATTTTTTGCAAGACAAGGCGAATTTTGTGCGAATATACGCTTATATTTAAGCAAAATTCAACGCTGTATTGCGAAAAATCAGTCGTAAAGATATAGTATACAAAATGTCAATCTGCTATAAGTATATCAACCTTTTCGTCATGTTCCTCAACCGGAATGTCAAGTACAAATTCGCCGTAACACAATCCTACTTTTACGCCCGTATATTCCCGCAAAAAGCGGTCGTAATATCCCCCGCCGTATCCGAGCCGCCTATTGTCCGTATCGAACGCCAACCCCGGAACAACGCAAAGTTGATAATTAACGGCTGATACTTGATAATCGAGGTCTAATGTAAAATCGGGGTTAAGACTATAAAAACAAAGCTTTTCGTTTATTATCGCGGGAACGGCTACGGCTATTTTTTTGTTAAAACAATAATCCGTCAACCTTTTCGTGTCGACTTCAAATGTCGTTGATACATATGTCAAAATCAATTCCGCGTCGGCAAACTCGGGTAAAGCAATGAGCTTTTTAAAAATTATCGAATCCTTCTTTGCTTTATTCTGCATTTTTTTGCGATTTTTGATAAGCTTTTTTCTGAAAGCTTGTTTTTTATTTTGAAGCTCTATTTTATTGAGCATATTTTCCGTTTAATCTCGTCCGCCTTTTCCTTCCCGCATAAAAATTCCGCAAGCGCGAACGCGAACGCTTCGGAACAACCCGCGCCTTTAGCGGTAATGAGCTTTCCGTCGACGACAACGGGCGCGTCGACATACTCCGCCCCGTTCAGCTTTGGCTCAATACCGGGGAAACAGGTGGCTTTCTTACCTTTTAGGAAGCCTATCCCCCCCAATATTTCGGGCGCGGCGCAAATTGCCGCTATAGGAACGTCCGAACCGCAACAATGTTTAATCAGCTCTAAAGATTTATCATTGTCGCGAAGATTCCCTCTCCCCGGGCCGCCCGGTAAAACGAGCATATCAATATGATTTTCGAGCTTTACCTCGTCTATACCAATATCGGGTTTAACAATGACCTTATTTGACGAGGTAATGTATTCCCCGCCGACCCCAACCGTGACTACATTAACCCCGCACCGTCTCAAAACGTCTGTGGGGTATAACGCCTCAATGTCTTCAAACCCGTTTGCCAATAAAATGTATACCATAAATCCCTCCTATATTTTCACACAATACTTCTCAATCAAAAACGCGGGACAATACGACATTTTTGCTTTACGGAGATTTTCCGCGCCCATATCCTCCTCGCGATTAATGTACCGGTATTTGTTACAAGCGTATTTGACAAATTCGCGATTTATTGCCGTATACGCCCCCTGAACCTCTGCGAACGCTTTTTCCACATGGACGACAAAGGTGTCGTTTTGGATATTTCCCGACGGCTCGCCGAATGTATACGCTTGTATCGCGCCGTCTACGCGAATTATACCGCCGATTAACCCCAATTCAAAAAAACGCTCAAGTCCGCGAACGACCGCCCCCGCCTCCTTCAATTTGTCTTTATCGCGATAAATGTCCTTTTCGTCGCACCACCGATTATGCATATCGGTACATTCCTCAATATTATCGGGAGTAATGGGTTCAAAGCACCAATTGTTCTCATAAAAGCGATTTAGATGATTACGTTTTGCGTGAAGCTTTCTCCCCCGCAATTCCGCGAGCGTTTCAAATTCATATACATAATCGTACAAATCTCGATTTGTGCTTATTTGAAGCTTATCCCCATACAAGCGTTCGAGCATTTTTGTCGATTCGGGCGCGACATTTGTTATATAAAGCGGCATACAATTATCACAACAAAAGCCGCGAAGCTCCTCAACCGCCTCAAAAACATCTCCTGCTCCTGCGGGAAATAAAAAACCATACTTGTTTTTTATTAAACAAAAATCCTTATATCGCGCAATTTTTATATCATAAACGGGACTCCACATATAAATGTTCCCGAAGGTGTACTCACAACCGCGAAAACGGTCTTTTTTTAACAGTTCGACAACCCATTCCTTGTCGCCCGCGTCAACCCGCTTAAAATCAAGCATTTGTTATACACCTCCGATGACCTTCGTCAACTCGCGGTTTATATCGTCCGGGCTTCTTAGAACGCCGCCTTTAACACAGTCTATTTTCACCCAATTGTCGCGTTGCGCCGCATAAAGAGCCGCCTCTCTGCACTTTTTCAAGTACAAAACGTCACCCTCGTGAATATCCTTTGCCCCTTCCTTCTCGTATCTTTTTGCCAAAAGCTCCTGTGACATTTCGACCGGAACATCGAGGAAAATTGTTAAATCGGGAACGGGGATTTTGAGCTTCTCGTGTTCATAATCATAGAGCCAGTCGAGAAATTCGCACCATTGTTCCTCGGGGAGCTTTGTCATTTGATAAATTGCGTTTGATGAGGTGTAACGCGCCGAAATAACATCAACGCCGTCTTTATACGCCTTCCCCCATGACGTCATGTAGCTTATATAGCGGTCAATTGCATAAAAGCTGCTCGCCGAATAAGCGGTATGCTCGCTCGGGGCGTCGCCCCCGCGGATAATCATTCCGCCCTTTCCGCCGAACTCGCCCGCTAAATATCGTTTAATTATCCTTCCGCTTTCGGAGTCATAGTCGGGGAAGGTTAAAAATAAAGGCTTTTTTTTAAACCCGTTTGTTTTTTTTAGCATTTCCCATTGGGTAGACTTACCCGAGCCGTCTAATCCTTCTATTATTATTAATTTTCCCGACATTACTCTCCCTCGTTCTAAAGATTGTGCAGGTAATTATATCATATTATTTGGAAATAGTCAACTTTTAGTTTCAAACATATAAGTCTGAAACTATTGACAATTGTCTAATTTATGATATACTAATCTAATAATGTTTGTAATTAAGATTTTTCATTTAACTCAGCTTAATTCAAGGAATACCATTTACGATTACAATGGAATTAAATATAAAAGAGCAGGGATAATTTTATCAATCACCGCTCTTTTAGATACAATTGGGTGGGTAATATATTTATACACATATGTTAAAAAAGGCGGTGAGATTTTTTTATAGCTCACCCTCTCTGCCCACAGAGCCGATTCGCTGATTAAAAAACTGTATTCATAGACATCACCGCTAATCTTTCACTCGAAAATCTAAACGATTCGTCTATGAACACAACTTATAAAATTTAAAGCGGAGGCGAGAGGATTCGAACCTCCGTGCCGGTTAAGGCTACTCGATTTCGAGTCGAGCTCGTTATGACCACTTCGATACGCCTCCGTATAACCGATTTTGACAAGGGACAGTATAACACGTTTTTTAACGCTTGTCAATAGGGAACATCTAAAAACATTTTTCGATAACAAAAAAATTTATGTAAAATCACAATAAACACTTGATTTTATTAAAAAAGTATAGTATAATTAGTTAGATATACGGAAAGGACGGTTATATACTATTATGAATATGGAAAATATCGGCGTTGAAAATGAGATTGACCCGAGTGAGCTTGAGTTGCTTGAGTTTTTAGTGGGTGAAGAATCCTTCGGCATTAACATAGCAAAGGTCAGCGAAATAATTATACATTGTGATGTAACCCATGTTCCGAGCGCACCGAGAGCGGTTGAAGGGGTTTTCATGCACAGGGATAAGCTCGTGACTGTTATTGACCTTCATGAGATTCTCGAAATTGAAAAACCGGAGAGAGAGAGAACGCTTTTGGTTGTGTGCGATTTTGACCAGGTGAGCGTCGCGTTTGACGTTACTAACGTCAACGGGATTCAACGGCTTAAATGGGCACAGGTGGAAAAACCGCCGGCAATAAGCGGCAATACCGAAAACAGTCTTGCTACGGGCGTCGCAAAAATTAACGAAAAAATAATAATGATTCTTGATTTCGAAAAGATTGTCTGCGATATGAACGCGGGTAAAGATTTTGAAATAGGCGAGGTCAGTGAGATTTACTCGCCGCCGGAATTTGACTACAGCAGGAAGCTTTTAATCATTGAAGACTCGGTGTTCCTTAATAAGGTAGTCTCGGACGCTTTTAAAAAGGTCGGGTTTACAAATATTTCACAATTTTATAACGGTAAGGATGCGTGGACGCATATTTCGGGGCTTAAAGGCACAGAGCTTCGACAAACCTTGGGCGGGATTGTTTGTGATATAGAAATGCCGCAGATGGACGGGCATACCTTGGTGCGATTAGTCAAGAAGGATAAGGAATTGACAAATACGCCTATAATCATGTTTTCCTCGCTTATTCACGACAATATGCGACAAAAAGGCGATTCGGCGGGTGCCGACGCACAGTATTCAAGGGCGCAGTTAAGCGAATGTATAAAGACGATGATTGAATTAATGTCGGAGAGATGAACAAGATATAAACAAGAAAGTATAGAATGTTTTTAAATATAAAAGGGTAGATTTGTACAATCTGCCCTTTTTGCTTTCAAAGTATTGACATTAACAGAATCATGAAGTATAATACCCAACATATGGAAGGGGAGATGCATTTTGGCACCAAAGATATGGCTTATCCGACTCGAGAATACTCTTCAAAGTTTGAGTCAAAGTTTAAGCCGAATAAAACGACAACACCGATTATGGGGGAAACACGCGGTCATCGGCATAGTCGCAACCACAACCTGCATCGTTATGATAACGCTTTTAACGGGTGTGTTGTTTTTCAGAAATGATGTTTATATAACGGATGACGGGTATACAAAAAAATATTTCACAATGAAAGAAGATGCGGACGATATTCTTGTAGAATTTGGGTATCTGCCCGGTGAATTTGACAAAGTAGTACACAAAAAAAACAAAGACGGACAAAACTCTATTGAGATTGTGAAAGGCTTCGGCGTTGATATAACCGCCGACGGAAATACCTTTACGACTTGTGCCGTTCCCGGCGAGACTTATAATGATATATTAGATGCGAGCGATGTTGAAATAGGCGAATTTGATGTTATTATAACCGGCGAAAATAAAATTGACATTATACGGGGGTTCGGCGTTGAGGTAAAAGCGGACGGCGAAAGCGTTAAGGTCAGAACTCTCAAGGACGGTGAAACGACGGTTGACGAAATTTTAAAAAGGGCGGACGTGTCTGTAGGAAAAGGGGATATAATCAATATGCCCTTCGATGAGTTCGTTTCACAAGGAGACGAGGTCGTTATAAACAGAGTTACTACCCGCGAAAGAGTCTATCATGAGGAAATACCTTATGAAACATCTGTAGAGTTTTCAAATCTGTTGGCAATCGGCGATACAGATATTTCAAAAGGAAGCGACGGCGAATACACTATTAAGCTTCGCGAAAAGATGATTGACGGCGTAGTTGTGACCTCGGAGGTTTTATCCAAAAAGGTAACTAAGGAAGCGGTAACAAAGGTTATTACGCACGGAATGGCGTTACGCGAACCGTATTCAAAGAAAGACTTTCCCGAAATTCGCCTTGAAAACGGCGTCCCGATTGATTATATAGCAAAGCACACCGGAAAAGCAACCGCTTATACCGCACCGTCGGGTGCGGGTACGGCGAGCGGAAGAAGACTCGAGATAGGGACGGTAGCCGTCAACCCCAAAATCATTCCCTACGGCTCGCTCGTATATATAATGTCTACCTGCGGCACAAAGGTATACGGCGCGGCAATAGCCGCCGATACGGGTGGATTTATACATCATACCGACCGTTTCGTAGTGGTTGATGTTTTTATGGGGCGAACCTCGGAGAATTTGGGGGACGCACTTCGCTGGGGACTACAGGAAGTCGACGTCTATGTAATTAATTCGGGCATATACTGACCATCGAGTCCGGTTATAAATCCGTCAATTGCGTATGAAATAACGTCGCCCGCTATGACATTACCCTCGTAAACTAAAACATTTGCGAATACGTTATTATGAGAAACGTGATTAAGTATGCGAAAGGTGTACATTACGGCGGTTTTTGTACGGTATTCGGTCAAGTCGAAGTTTTGTAATATTTGAAGTTGATTATACTTATTGTACACCGCGTCAAATTCGGCGGGGATTCTAACGCTTTTCACAGCCGACGGCTCGTCGCGAACCTCCCAACCGTATTCTGTGAGGAATTTTGCGACATCGGCGGCAGAGTTCATTTCGGTTATTGCGTATTGCGCGCTTTTTTCTTCTTTTTGTGCGGTCGCGAGCCGCGAAGCCGCAAAAAGAACAATTAAAAGGATACAAATAAAACCGATTACGATTAAAGGCAGATTTGATTTAAGCTTATTAGACATTTGACGGGAACCTCCGATATTTATTGGAATCTTTGTTTCAATACTTAAATATATGTACAAGGTGTCCGACTTAATACAGACAACCTACAACATAAGAGAAGTAAAATATTGGCGTACCACAATTATTTGTGTATTATAACGAATAATCGGGCAAAAAAACATGAAATTTTTGGAACGGTTGGTAATTTTACATAAAAGATTGCTCAAAAGTTTAGTTAAATAGATTCTTTTCTTTTTGAAAAAAATCTGTTATGATATATATATGGTAAAATATTTATACAAACGACAGAGGAGGAATTTTTAAAATGGCGAGTTTATCATTGAAAGGAATTTATAAGCGTTATCCCGGAGGGGTAACGGCTGTAAAAGACTTCAACATGAACATTAAGGATAAGGAGTTCATTATCCTTGTAGGGCCGTCCGGTTGCGGAAAATCTACGACCCTCCGCATGATTGCCGGTCTTGAAGAAATCTCTGAAGGTGAATTGTTCATAGGCGACCGTCTTGTCAACGATGTTGCCCCGAAGGACAGAGATATTGCGATGGTGTTCCAGAATTACGCGCTTTATCCGCATATGACCGTGTTTGAGAACATGGCGTTCGGTTTGAAGTTAAGAAAGGTACCGAAAGACCAAATAAAGATGTTGGTTGACGAGGCGGCAAAGGTACTCGATATAGCGCATTTGCTCGACCGTAAGCCAAAGGCTTTATCCGGCGGACAGAGACAGCGTGTGGCGTTAGGGCGTGCGATTGTACGCGACCCGCAGGTTTTCCTTCTTGACGAGCCGTTGTCTAACCTCGACGCAAAATTGCGCGCACAGATGAGAACCGAGCTTTCAAAGCTCCATAAAAAATTAGGAACGACATTTGTGTACGTAACCCATGACCAAATAGAGGCTATGACAATGGGCGACAGAATTGTTGTTATGAAGGACGGATATATTCAACAGATTGATTCGCCTATGAATCTTTATGCAAATCCCGTAAACAAATTTGTCGCGGGGTTCATAGGTTCGCCACAGATGAACTTTATTGAGTCAAAACTTCTTATGCTTAATAATAAATACACGGTAGAGTTTGGCTCAGAGGACACAAAGACCACCCGCGGGCAGAAATTCTATATTGAAATACCCGCGTATAAATGCGATGACGCGGTTTTAAAGAATTATATTGATAAAGATGTAATCCTCGGTATACGTCCCGAAGATATAAGCGATGAAGAAGCGGACATTTATGACGCTAAAACCGGCGTTATTGAAGCAATAGTAGACGTTACCGAAATGATGGGGGCGGAAACCTACCTCTACCTTACCTGTGAACAGTATCCTATCACCGTTCGGGTATCCTCCCGGTCACAGGCGCGCCCGCAAGACGTTGTAAGACTTGCGCTCGACCCGAATTCTATTCATCTTTTCGATATTGATGATGAACATTCGCTTATCGGTTGAGGGGGTTGAAAAAAAATATGTATGCGGGGGACGATTCAACATCGTCCCCCGTTTTCGTTTCTTCTGACTCTTCCGATTCTTCTGACTCTTCCGATTCTTCTGACTCTTCCGATTCTTCTGACTCTTCCGATTCTTCTGACTCTTCTGATTTTTCTGACTCTTCTGATTTTTCGCCAATTATACCGAGGCTATACCCCTCCTTGCGCCAAAAATCCAGCACGTCGCCGAGAATTTTCGCATTGGTAGAGGAAACGGCATGAAGAAGGAATATGCCGCCGGGGTGGGTCGCATTTGTGATTTTTTCAAATGAAGCGGTGGTGTCGGGTTGATTGTTCACATTCCAGTCCATATATGCAAAACTCCAAAAAACGGTTGTATAGCCCATAGATTGTGCAACAGCGAGACTTCTTTCGGAAAATTCACCCATAGGAAAACGAATGAGATTCATTTCATAATCGAAATTTGCTTTAACATAATCGTGGAGAAGACCTATTTCCTCTTGTATCTGCGAAACGGAACAATCGGGGAACGACGGGTGGGTATAACTGTGATTGCCCACCGTATGCCCTTCATCAATCATACGCCGAATTAAATCGGGCGCGCTTTTACAGTAATCATAGGTCACGAAAAAGGTTGCGCGCGCATTACGCCACTTAAGCGCGTCGAGGATTGCCGCAGTACAGCCGTTTTCATAGCCTTCATCAAAGGTGAGGTATATTGTCGGATTTTCGTGGGGGCTTTCACCGATAAAGGTCGCCCCGTATTTGCCGTATTCATCGTTAGCGTTAATTGCATCCGTAGGGCGGTTGTCGTCGTCGACGAGAGCACCGAGTCCCCAACCGATTTTTGTGTTGTACAAATGCGGGAAGTCGCTCGTATTGCCGCGATTCGGGTTATTTTCCGTATTTGCCGACTTTGTGAGGCTTTTTGTGAGTTTTTTTGAAAAGAGCGGGGTTATGCGGCTTTGTTGCGAGTGGCAGAAACCCGTTTTTGGGGTGGAGAGCGTCATGATAGCGTCTTCGATAGTGTTATCGTAAAAATCGGCAGTCGGGGTATCACCCTCAACTGCCGACGTGTCGTCGATGTCACGTTCTTCATCTAACAAGTTTCCGTCTTCGTCGCGCTCTCGCTCAAATTCGTCATCAAACGGGTCTTCTTCGAGGCGGTCTGTTTCATCAAATAAGTTGTCCGTTTCATCGAGTCTTTCTGTTGCTCTGTCGTTGTCGTTTGACGGAATTATAGTAATTTCATCATTATTTGTGTTATTATTCTCGGGGACATTAGGCTCACAACCGGTAAGCATTGCGGCTAAAGCCACAAATAAGGCTAAAATCAGCCCAGAGGTAAGTTTTCTCATTTTAAAAATTTTCCTTTCGGGTTTATGCTTTTATTTTACCGAAAAGAACAATAATAATTCTAAGAAAAATTATCCAAATGTTTTAAAGCCTGTTCCCTTTATATCCCCAAATAGTTTTTAAAAAGCTCCTGCATAAGCTCGTCGCGGTCAATATGCCTTATTAAATTTCTCGCGTTATGATGAGTCGTTATGTAGGTCGGGTCCTCGGAAAGGGTGTACCCCACAAGTTGATTTATAGAGTTGTAGCCCTTTTCCTGAAGCGCTTCGTATACCTCAAAAACGATTTTTTTCATTTCGCTTTCGCGTTCCTGGTCAACCGCCTTAAAAGCAATTGTTTTATCTAACATAATAAATTCCTCCGATTCTTATATATATTATACACTAAGAAACTTTTTTTATCAAGCCTTTTTGTATAATTAAAATTTTTTTGGTTAAAATATGAATTTAATACAAGCTTTTTTTGTGCAAGTTTAACATTTTACGTATCGAAAAAGAAAAAAATATGCAAGATATATAGAATTTATTTTTTTATATTGACAAAGCGCGTTATATAATGTTACAATCTACTATATAAATAATAGTTGATTATTATTTATATAGTATTTGACCAGTAGCTTAATTCCAGAGCGTTGATAAGGGGCTCGTTTCTTGCGGGTTCCTGTACAAAGGTGTCGGTGCGAGTCCGTCCGGGGTCGGAAAATTTTAAAATGAGGTATATCAAATGCAATTCGAAGACAAAACCCTTCAGTGCAAGGATTGTGGCGCGGATTTCGTGTTCACAGCAGGAGAACAGGAATTCTTTTCAGAAAAAGGATTCGTAAATGAGCCGCAGCGTTGTAAAGCCTGCCGCGATGCAAAGAAAAGTTCTATGAGAAACAGAGAGCCTTTTATTGCAACCTGTGCAGAATGTGGGGGAGAAGCAAAGCTTCCGTTCAAACCCCGCGACGAAAGACCTGTTTACTGTAGTGAATGTTTCGCAAACAAGAGAGACAGCGTTTAACCGACACGGATTTACGTTGAATCAGACTCGCCGCCCTTGGAAATTAGGGCGGCGGTTTCCCGTTGGAACTTTCTGAAAGTGACTTTCTCAACAATATAAAAAAGAGAGGCTTTAGTATGCCTATGTTTGATTTTGTTCCTATTAAGCTCGATGAATTGCCGATTGATTTTGAGTTCAATTGTGATATTTATTCGAAAAAGTTTAATGAATTATACGGCGAGGAGAGTATAGAGTTTGCTTTACTTTGTTCAAACCGTAAAATAACCGAGGAATTGATTGCGAAATTGAAACAAGCCGTTTTCCCCGATTCTAAAATTTATGTAAAGAGGGAATCAATTGTTTCGTTCTTTTTCGACAAGGGTTATCCTCTCGGCTACAATTATGAGGACGCCGAGGCGATTAAACGCGGCGAGTCTCCCTGGCGGAAGAAAAAGGAGCAGCCTAATATTCCGCAGTTTTTTAAGCATATAACCAAAGGGTTTAATGCCGTTGATAATTCCGATACAGTTTGTTATAAAAGCGATTCAAAGCTTAAGAAAACCATGGAGCGATATGATGAGGCGCGGTCTTCTACCATGCGTATGATGGAGCGCGCAAAAAGCACGGGTATAATCGACACCGAACACAGCGAGCAGATTGTGTCGGACGTGCAAAAACAAATTAACGATTCCGACTCGTCGCTTATTATACAGACAATAAACCGCGTCCGTTCTGTTGACGAGTACCTATATACGCACAGTCTTAATGTTGCATATTTGAACGGCTTAATGGGCAAGTGGTTGAGGTTTACCCCCGAGAGACAGTCGGATTTGGCTTTAGCCGGCTTACTGCACGATATAGGAAAGCTTAAAATCGACCAAATAATTCTGAACAAACCCGAACGGCTTACCGCCGAAGAGTTTGAGGTGGTAAAGAAACACCCCGACCTTTCGCTCAAAATGCTTGTAAAATCAAATGTCGACCATAAAGAAGTTCTCGAGGGGGTTATACAACATCATGAAAAGCTTAACGGAACGGGTTATCCCTTAGGCATCGGCGCGAAAAGCATAGGTGTTTTTGCGCGAATAACCTCCATTTCGGATATATATGACGCTATGGTAACAAAACGATGTTACAAAGACCCGTTATCGCCGTTTTCCATATTAGACCAATTTATGCTCGGTGCGTTTTCTGAACTCGATTTAAGCTATGTAGACACCTTTATTGATTGTATGGCGGAGGATTTGAAGGGGAAGGAGGTTGTTATGAACGACGACAGGATAGCGAAAATCCGCTTTGTCAATACGAGAAAACCGCTTAATTCAATCGTCGAAATTGATGGTCAGTCGTTTACGATGAACGACGAGCTGCACTGTGTAAGAATGAACGACGTATAATATACCGATTGTCCCTTTAGACAAAAATATTAAATAATTGTATAAAAACCTTGACAAATAATAAAATATATGATAATATATCATTCGTGTCGATTATGGCATAGGCTTTCTATACACACGCGCCATTAGCTCAGCCGGATAGAGCAACCGCCTTCTAAGCGGTAGGTCAATGGTTCGAATCCATTATGGCGTGGTATTTATGGTGGGTATAGCGCAGTTGGCTAGCGCGCCAGATTGTGGCTCTGGAGGTCGTGGGTTCAATTCCCACTATCCACCCTTGAATAAAACCGCTCTTTCAGAGGGATAGAGCGGTTTTTTATTTCAGATTATAATTAATTATTTTATGTAAAACAAGTTATCATTTCTTAAAGTATGCCTGCCTTGCCGTAGATTTCGTCCAACCCGTCAACAATCGCCTTCGATTGTGCAATCAAGGAATTGTCAAATTTAGCATTATCGCTCGAATTAGAAACAAAACCATGCTCGGTCAATACGCACGGCATATGCGGATTCAGGCTTTCAAGACGGTCAACATTGCCGTTATTTTTCTTGATTCCGCGTTTGGGGTTGGAATTCCAAAGCGGCGGCAATTCCCGCCCTTCCCTGACTGTTGTTATTGTTTTTACGCTTGCATAACGAAAATGGCGGGATTACTCCCGCCGTTTTGCTCTCACCAGGTCTTTCAAGTGCCGATTATGGGTAGCATACCGCATTGAACTGCTCCACTGCATATTATCAAAAGTCTTAACTTGCTTCGGCGAAACGCTAAACACTATATCGCCAAGACTGCCTACTATTGCCATTTTATCACCTCATTTCAAAGCAAAACAACCGCCTTAATGACGGTTGTTAATTTATTTATCACTGTAATGCCCTTTACATTTTGCAATATAAATGTTGTCTTCATCAATACTGTATACTAAACGATGAACATCGGTAATGCGTCTGCTCCAAAACCCGGATAACTCATGTTTTAACGCTTCCGGTTTCCCCATACCGTAATTCCCATTGCGTTCAATATCGCGGATTAGTTCATTAATTTTTTTCAAAACTTTCTTGTCAGTAACAACCCAATATTGATAATGCTCCCACGCAATTTCAGAAAACACTTTATTCATCTTCTATAAGCTCCCTAATTTTGCCTTGCCCTTTTTTTAACTGTTGAATTGATTCAAGAAGTTCTTTATAGTCTTTTGAATTGCTTCTGACATATAGGTTTTCAATCATATTGTTGTACTCGCTTTCAGATAATAATACAACATTTTCGCCGCGTTCGCGTGTAATAATGACTGTTTCAAAATCATTTACGGTTTTATCGCAGAAATCTTTAAAGTTTTGCCGTGCAGTAGTGTAATTAATTGCTATCATAAGTTTCACCTCTTAAATTATATTGTACATTACATTGTACAATATGTCAAGATGTTTTTGAAAATATTTTAAAATTATTTATTGTTTATAGTGCCCAACACAAACCCATCACTCTCTCCATTCGGCAAAAACAAACACAAAACCAACTCGCCCACTTCCGGCAACCACGGCGATATTTTTACATCATGCCTATGCTCAACAGCAATCTCCGTCTGCTGCGGGACTTTTTGTGCAGGAATGAAGGGGAAATTCCTCAAAACGGGCAACGGTGCGGAAATATGCGGATTCCCCACAGAATCTTTTTTGTCATGAAACGCCACCCGCGCCGTCCGACTTGCCGCGTCCACGCTCGAAACCGTCCCAACCCGCAATATCCACCGTAGCCCCTGCCACATATTTAACATCGCCGACAAGGGTAAAGCTCGCTTGATACTCGTTCTTATTTTTCTCACGAAGCCGCTTTTTCGCCTTTTGATGAGCCTCTTCCCGCGTTTCCACTTTCTCGTTAATTTTTAGGCACAGTAAAGCAATGCACTTAGTTCAGGCAGGCGTAAATCTTATCTATATCCGCGATTTACTCGGACACGTTTCTGTTCAGACCACTGAAGTTTACGCCAAAGCAGATTCTGAAGCAAAGCGAAACGCACTCGCTGCTGCAAGTAAAAACATTGTTCCTGTCAGCAAATATCCAACTCAAAAGAAAGATGAGCTTCTTGAATGGCTAAAAACTATAGTTTAAACCAATATTATTATGCGTACTAATAAGGAGGCTAAAAACATGGCTATACAACGATTCAAATGTAAACTCAACATAATAATAATCTCTGCATTAGATACCTTATGTGCATAAGCACATAAAGTGTCAATCAAGACAAAATTATATAATGACTTCACCTTTTCGATGTACTTCTTCAGAATAATTTCCCGCCCCATAATCGGCGCAAGAACAATCTCCATGCCTGTCAAGCTGTCGTTCGCCGGAAGTATGTCAACCCCCTCTGAATGTCGGATTATGCCTTCTGCCGGGTCAAAATCTTTCTTGTCGATTATGTCTTTCATAACAGTTACA
>Ga0082212_10000797_pt1 | contig 45993 bp, 41 predicted proteins | sample TergutNt197P3_FD_71548 | JGI IMG/M metagenome (GOLD analysis project Ga0082212, IMG submission 71548) | Neocapritermes taracua P3 segment gut microbial communities from Petit-Saut dam, French Guiana - Nt197 P3 | ecosystem: Host-associated > Arthropoda: Insects > Digestive system > Gut ... | reverse complement strand
TGACGGAAACTGATAATTTTCTTATTGAACAAAATTGATAACAATAACCCTGATAACGGCATGGTAGCAAAAACGACAATTTAAAATGCAACTGTTTCTGTTTCTCTCAATTTTCACTACCTTTGGCGTCAAAAAACAGGACTGTTTGTTATGAAGCGGAAAAATCTGATATATATTTTGCTGTCATTTTTCTTCATCTCCACCGCATCATCCCAGCAAGTAGGTCTGGTCTTAAGTGGTGGCGGTGCGAGGGGATCAGCACATATCGGCGTTATTAAAGCGCTGGAAGAAAACAATATACCTATTGATTACATCACGGGAACATCGATGGGCGCGATCGTCGGCAGCCTCTATGCCATGGGCTATACGCCCGACGAAATGCTGGAGCTGATATTATCGGAAGACTTTGGAAACTGGCAGGCCGGAATCGTAAAAAACGAACATATCTATTTTTTTAAAAAGCCGGAAGACACACCGCAATTCATGACTTTTTCGTTAAACCTGAAAGATTCGCTTGTTTTTAACAGTTTACTGCCCGGCAATATTTTCAATCCGATACAGCTCAATCAGGCCTTCCTGGAGATGTACGCACAGGCAACGGCCAAAGCGATATGGAATTTTGACAACCTGTTTGTTCCGTTCCGCTGTATGGGCGCCGATGTTTACGGAAAGAAATCCATCATCTTTCGGAATGGTGATCTGGGGGAGGCCGTGCGCGTTTCGATGACCATACCCTTTTTTTTCAAACCGATATGGAAAAACGGCGTGCCGCTGTTCGACGGCGGTATCTATGACAATTTCCCGATCAATGTGATGAAAGATGACTTTAATCCCGATTTTATTTTGGGATCGGCTGTCCGTGGCGGCGGGTTACGGCCTTCGGAAAATCCGATCATGCAGATAGAGGCGATGATCATGCAAAAAACGGAATATGAAGTGCCGGAGGAAGACGGCCTGTTGATTGAGATGCGCCTGCCGGAAGTGTCGGTGATGGATTTTAATAAAGCGAAAGAGGTGATGCAGGTAGGATACGATCGAACAATGGAAATCATTGATTCCATCAAAAGCAGGGTAGGGCGGGAAGTACCACTGGCAGATTTAATGGAACGCCGTAATGCCTACAAAGAAAGTTTGCCGCCATTAAAGTTCAAAAACATCTATGTAACAGGCGTATCCGAAGAACAGCAGCAATATATTACTTCCCAGCTGACGCGCGATATGGACGGGGATTTTACAATGGAAGAATTTCGTCGCGCCTATTTTAAGATGCTGACCTATTCGAAAATAAAGGAAATCATCCCGTCAACGCTCTTCAACTGGAGCAGTCAAACGTTCGACCTGTATTTATCGGTTAAGATCGAAGACGACCTGAAAGTTTCCATTGGCGGGAATATCTCTTCGCATCAGGCCAATCAGTTGTTTTTGGGATTGGATTATCAAAGTCTGGGTACGATTGCCGCCGATTATAATGCAAATTTCCAGATGGGAAACTCATTCAGCGGCGTTTCGCTGGACAGCCGTTTTTTTCTGTCGGCAAAAATTCCCGGATATGTCGGCATGAAGTTGGCCTACTCGAATAAGAACTATATGCAAAGCCAGTCGTTATTCTACGAAGACATGGTTCCGGCGTTCATCAAACAGCGGGAACGTTTTGTTCGTTTCCGCTATGGTTTTCCGGTAATGAAACAATCCAAAATAGAAGTTTTCACAGGTCTTGGGGTACTTGCGGATTACTATTATCAAACATCGTCGTTTGCCAGCCTTGATTTTGACGTCAGCAAATACAATTTATTCAACGCAGGATTGCGGTTTGAACGCAAGTCGCTTAATTACAGGCAATACCCTACGGAAGGCCGTCATCAGTATATAGTTGCGCAGTATATCAGCGGGAGTGAGAATTTCAGGACAGGCGTCGACAAGCGTTTTTCGAAAGTTCGCAATCATGGCTGGGCTTCGTTGAAAGGCTCCTGGGTTAATTATCAGTCAATTAATCATTTCATTAATCTTGGGTTAACGGGCGAGGCGGTCTTTAGCAATAAAAAGTTATGTTCAAATTATACGGCATCTATCATTCGCGCTGCATCCTTCACGCCTACGCCCCATAGTCAAATCTCTTTTAACGAGGCTTTTCATTCCGACAGTTATTTAGCCGCAGGCGCTATCCCGGTGGTAAAAATTTTCGACCGGCTTCACTTTCGTTTTGAAGCCTACGGGTTTGTACCTTTGCAGGGGATAAAAAAAGAAATTGTTGACGGTACTGTCAGCGCACGATACAGGAATTATTTCAGTTCCTTTCAATGTATGGGCGAGGCGGCGCTGGTCTATCAGCTGCCTTTTGTCTCCGTAAGTTTGTATGCAAACGGCTACAGCTATCCGAAAAATAATTTTAACGTCGGGTTAAATATCGGCTATATCCTGTTTAATTCCGGCTTTTTCGATTAATTTTCAAAAAAAGTTTGCAGAATCAAAACGAAAGCCTTACCTTTGTGCGCTCAAATAAATGATGCACCCGGCTCCGTGGCTCAACTGTATAGAGCATCTGACTACGGATCAGAAGGTTGGGGGTTAGAATCCCTCCGGAGTCACAATTTGAAACAAGCGTTTACAAATCAATTTGTAAGCGTTTTTTTTTATTGCTAACCGTTAGGTTCGTATGCGCAAAGAAAAAAAATTAAACAAGTACATATCATTGTTTTAGTTCAAAAATAGAAATAAGTAAAAAAAGTTTTGATGTTTCAGGAAAAGGTTATTATCTTTGTCATCAGAATCTCGCCTATTGAGTAAAATGAGTGAACGAAAAATAAGACAACAAATAAATAATTTGAACTTATCAATGATGCAAAGATTAACTCCTGATCAGCAAACCGCTTTTGATAAAATCAGGGATTTTCTTGAAAGTGAAAAGCATGTTTTCATACTGAAAGGCGCTGCCGGTTCGGGGAAAACGACTTTGATCAGTATGCTTGCTGAAGCATTGGCGGAGGAAAGAAAACTTTTTCAGATAATGGCGCCAACAGGAAGGGCGGCAAAAGTACTTCGCGACAAGATTATGGCGTCTACCGATTGTGCCGCCGAGATGCTCCGCAAAGAACCAAAGTTATGCAGTACCATTCACAGAGGTATTTATGATTTCAGCAAGCTTGAATGTAAGGAAGTTGCAAGCGACGATCCGGCTAAAAAGTCGTTTCACTATTATTTTCCATTGAAAAACGCATTGAATGTCGGAGACATTGCTTCGCTCGAACGGTTGAAAATCAATATTATTGATGAATCCTCCATGATTTCAGATGTCGAGAGCCAACATGAGTTGTTTTCTTTCGGCACAGGGCGTTTATTAAGCGACTTGATAACTTACGCCGGATTAACCGGTCAATCCTCAAAATTGATTTTGGTTGGCGACAATGCACAGTTGCCACCTGTGACCGACCCCGTTTCAAGGGCTTTAACCGAAGAATACTTTTTAGAAAAAGGACTTACCGTCGTATCGTATGAATTGCATACTATTCACAGGCAACTGGAAACCAGCGGAATATTGCAAAATGCAACTGAAATCAGGAATTTATTAAAACAGCCTCGTACGCAGAGAAAAACCTTTAAAATCAATGAAAATGGCAGTGATGTGAAAAGCATTGCGGTTGAAGATGTTACTACTGAATATACCAACCGGTTTCCCGTACCTGAAACAGGTAATGGCGTTATCATTGCTTTTTCAAATGAACAGACAAAGAAATACAATCATTCGGTACGTTCGAAAATATTTCCGGCCAACAGGGATATTGTTGCAGGTGATGTAGTGCTGATTAACCATAACAACTATTATTCGTACGGATTGGAAATTTTCAACGGAGATATGGCAATGGTTGTTGAAGCAGAAACGACGGTAGAAAAAATTACAACGCCTGTTTATGTTGAAAATAATAGAAAATACGTTGAAATAACCTTTAGAAATATCATGCTGAAATTTCCGAATTATGACGAAATAATCCATTGCAAGATAATTGATTCGTTGCTTAATTCACGTCGCAGAGATTTGTCGGTTGATGAAATGAAAGCCTTATACATCGATTTTTGTATTCGCTTCAACAGTGAACAGAAGAAGCGGAAAGAACAGGGATTGCCAGTCTATCGGGAAGGTTCGCAGGAATTTAAAGACATGTTGCGGATAGACCCATACTACAACGCTTTACAAATAAAGTACGGTTATGCTATTACCTGTCATAAGGCGCAGGGCGGCGAATGGAGTACCGTTTTTGTAGATTATTCAGGCAGGATCGGTTTGCACGATGACGCATTAAGATGGTGTTACACTGCAACAACCCGTGCAAAAAAAGAATTGATAATAACCAATTTCCCCGATATTGACGTTTTTGTCAAACTGAAATTTTCGACCATCACCATGGTTGGAAAGGCTGACAGCCGCTATTATCAGAAAAGTAGTTTGTACCCGACCCCTTATCATTCAATCCATTCAAATCTTGGAAAACGGTTGAAATATGACGAAATAATCAGCAAGACAAGCAATACGCCTTATGTGTTAAAGAATTTGATTACAAAAGATTATCTTGAAAAATACACTTTTGAAGTTGACGGCAACGAATTGATTGTTGATTTGTATCACGACAGCGCGGGGATATTCAAAGATTTGGAAGTACAGGGCAGCAATGAATTGGAAAATTGTTTGAAACGATTGATTAACGAACCGTTTGAACAGGAAATACCGGTCATCTATCATACTGCGGGTCAATTGTTTAAAGATTTGTATCAAAAAATCAGTTCCATATGCTGTGAGTTAGATATACAGATAACCAACGTATTGGAAGAGCCGCAAAAGTATCATGTGTTGTATTGCCTCAAGACGTCCGGAAAATTTTCGATGATACAGTTTTATTACAATCAGAAAAACGGCTTTACGACGGCAATGCCAAAATCGGATATGGGAGACGGGGATGAAAAATTGACGGCGTTAATTAACCTCTTATCAAATGAATAATAAGGAATTTTTATATGAATGAAAGCATTAAGGAGATATATTCTTTGCGGAGAAACGGCGAATTAGACGAAGCATATAGCTTGGCTTTATCCGTCTACCAGGATGATGCGGACGACGACGATGTAAAGAAAGCGTTTTCATGGGTATTAATAGATTTGTGCAAAGAACGGGTTTCGGAACAGGATTTCAATCAGGCGCAAATATATTTTAACCAGTTATCTGATTTTGAATTTGATTATGAAGACGATTTTATTGAAACAATCCGAAAACAAATCAGATTTTTAGAACCCAAAATTGACCCGCATTACGACAAAATACAGCAAGCAGAGGAATTAAGCAAAAGTGGTCAGGAGCAACAGGCCATAGATATGATCCGCGTTCTGAATGCTGATAATCAATTATCAGTGTATAATCATGAAACGTATGGCTGGATTATGTACAGATACTTAAAAGTGCAAAAAGAGAATCTGCCTTCCGCAAATATTCAATCATTTTTAAGCGATTATTTGAATTTGCTGAATAAACGCCCATCGCTACTTCATTCCATGATGCTTAATTTTGCAATAAATTATTCCAAACAACATGCGGATTTTAATTTTAATAATTTTTTTATCCAGTGGAATCCATACAGTTTTATGGATGCCGACTGGGAAGAAGAAAAAGGAAAAGATGGAGCGACATACAAGCCATTGGCAATAAGAGCAATCAAAAAATCGTTTGAAGCAATAAAAAATCAACCGGATCGTAGCAATACGGATTTGTCCTGGCTGATAAACATTTATAATAAAGCAATCGAATTATTTCCTGGCGATGAATGGCTGATACGGGAAAAAGCATTGCTGTTTATCAGGCAAAAAGATTTCGATTCCGCTTCGAAAATTTATAGGAAACTTGTTATTGAACTCGGAGATAAATACTATATCTGGCAGGAATTTGCCGATTGTGTCGCTTCCGACAATCAATTAAAAATCGGTATGTTAGCCAAAGCGTTAAGTTTGGAGAAAAACGAAGATTTTTTAGGCGATATTCATTTGATGTTAGCCAAAGCGCTGAATGAACAGGGTCTTTTAGAAAATGCTACTATTGAACTTAATACGTATAAAACGCATAGAGATAATAAAGGCTGGCGGCTGTCGCCGGAATTTGATGCACTGTATAAATCAGTAAACGCAGCAAGTTTGCGTATAAAGGACAATGATTCTCTATACGAAAAATTCATTCCATTAGCCGAGAACTTTGCCTATCAGGACATTGACTGGATTGAAGTGGTGTTGATTGACAGGTGGGTAAATGATGAGAAGAAAGAAAGGTTGAATTTATCCAATGGGAAAGATTGTGAATTTTCAACAGGAATCAACAGGTTTCCGATTTTGAAAAAAACGAAAATCGGCGAAGTCTATAAAGCCAAGTGTTTCAGGCAGGTATTAAGGGAAAAAACAGTTGAAACACAATTTCGCTGGACAGTTATCACAGAATACAAGTTCACGCCATTGTTAATAGAAAATGCAAAAAAAGAAGCGTGGTCTATATTGCCGCATAAATATGGGTTTATTGATTATATAAATCCGGAAAATAAATCTTTACGTATTTTGACCGATGAAATCAATCCGGTTTTTTACCGGATTGACAGGGAGCAATTTTCGAGAGGACAATATGTTGAATTCAGGCAATACTTTAAAACGATAAAAGAAGAGAAATGCTATTTTGCAGCAGACGTCAAAAATTGCGACAGGGAAATTGCCATCGAAAATTTCAAAAATAAAATTGTCGTGGTAGATGACATCAATGAATCCAAAAAATTATTTCATTATGTTTTAGGAAGAAATCTGCTAACGGGAATAGCATTTTTTGAAGATACAGCGATTCGACCTGCCATAGGCGAGTTTCTAAAGGTTTACTACTGTGTCAAAAAAGAAAAGGACGGGAAAAAGAAACTTGTGACCTTATCTGTTGAAAAAACGGACGAACAAAATAAAGAACTTATACGAACTGTTTCAGGAAGATTGGAACTGAAATATAAAAAAGGGTATGATATTAGAGAACCTGATTTTGCTTTTATCGATGATTTCTACGTATCGAAAAAAATCCTGCAACAGTATCAGATCACAGCAGACTGCCATGTAACGGCGCAGGCCGTTTATACAGGCGACAACGATAAATGGAAAGTATACAAAATTGAAAGTCAAAATATTAATAAATAAAAAGCAATGGAACTAAGCGGAATAGGATTCGAAAACTTTCGTGTATTCAAAGATTACAGCATGTTTGAATTAGCCCCCGTTACTGTTTTAACAGGGGCCAACAGTTCGGGAAAAACAACGATTATCAAAGCGTTAAAACTGCTTCAATCCTTTTGGCGTCAATGGGGATTTGGGCATCATCTTGATTTTGAGAAAGGGAATCATCAGTTAGGTGATTTTGAAATGTGCCGCTCAAAAAACAGTGAAGAAAACAAATTTAAGGTAATTTATCAACTTAATCATATCTTATTGGATGCTCCTCTGACTGTTGAATTGACCTTTCAAATAGATGAAAGTAAATCAATCAATGACATAACCTTAAAAAATGGAATTTTATACATGATGCGAATCAAATTGGATAAGGAAACCATTTACGGCCTTCAGATTAAAGGTGAAAATTTTGCAGAAGGGTTCAATTATAAATTTGTCATTCAATCGCTTTTACCTAAAATGAAAGAAACCTGGCTGAAACTCGAATCTCAAAATCTTACTGAGGAAGTTGCAGCAGATGCGGATGTCGTCGAAGGAGAAGTCGTGGCTGTGGCCCTTTTTGGGGATGGAAGAAAAACGGTTTCAAAAAATCCGGATTTGTACGAAAAATTATCTTTTTTAAATTCATTTGATTTTTCAGAATATTATCCTGATTTCGAAAATTCGAAAGCGGGAGAATCTGCTTCTGAATTGATTATGAATTATAAAGAACATCCATTCTTATATGATTTGAAAACGATTGATTTGTTGGCAGAAATTCCGAAATCGGAAGCGCTCTTTTTAGTGGACGCTTTTTGGAAGTTGTTGAGTCATCAATACCCCGAAATAGAAAAGAAATTCAGTTATGCATCTTTCAAAAGTTTGATAGATCAGGAAGAAGCGCAGGGGAATCTTCATATTAGTGCATGGAAAGAATCATTCCTTTTAAGCGGAAGCGATCATTTTAGAACATTCCTCAAAGAGCAGATTCAATTAGCGCTTGAAATAATTTCTAAATCTACAATAGGCTCACCCTTAGCGATTTCGGATATGGTCCAAATGTACGGAAAAATGGATTTTTTTGAATTGATTTATAAAAATTTAAAAGCGAATACAATATGGTCGCACTATTGTGAGGCAATAAAATCTCAACCGTCCGAAGCCCTTACAAAGGAACAAATGGCAGTTTTGAATTGTGATACAATCATTTCGGATGCTATCTTTTTGGAGAAGCAATTATATAATAAAAAGCCTGTTCTCCAAATCGAAAAAGTATTATACAGACTTAAAATATTTTTTTCTAATTTTTGCAAACTGATTGAAATGAATGCGGATGGTATGTATTTCATTGATTCAATCCGCGCCTATTCGCAGCGGTTTTATGCTTATGATTCTCAGGTTTCCAATTTCAATTCTTTCATTACGGCTTTTCTGAAAAATAAATACAATGATAAAGAAGAATCCTTTTTGAAAAAATGGCTGCTTGCATTTGAAATTGCGGATGGTTTTGACATTCGGCTGATAGAAGGAGCAGGCAGTCAAATATTTTTGGAAAAAGGCAAAGAAAAAATCAACCTGGTTGATTTGGGATATGGCGTTACACAATTTCTACCCATTCTTTTGAAAATCATTTATTGCAACCATACAAAAAAGAAAACAATTGTGATTGAAGAGCCTGAAACCAACCTTCATCCTAAATTTCAGTCCAGATTGGCAGATTTATTCATGGACGCCTACAAGACATTCGGCATCAGGTTTATTATTGAAACGCACAGCGAATATCTGATTCGCAAACTTCAATATCTGACTGCCAAAGGTGAAATTAAACCCGATGATACCCTGTTGTATTACATCGGCAATCCTGATGCTTCGAAAAGAGAGCCGGGAGAAAAGCAGGTAATCAAAATTCAAATCAAACGGAATGGACAATTGTCGCATCCGTTCGGGAGTGGATTTTTTGATGAGGCTGATAATCTGGCGATGCTATTGTGGTCGTACTCTGAAAACTAAATGATATGAAACAAACATTGTATTGTGAAATCAAATTTTTGACTGATTTTTTTGACCACAGACCAAGATTAGAAGTAGAGAATCCTTTTTCGGAAGATTCTTCTGTGGAAATATGGAAAAAATACAGGGATATGATCCTGAAAAACGCTGATATTAAATTGGATGTTAAACCTGAAACGTTTTTTAACACAAATAACCCTTTCATAAATATGTTAAAGAAAAAGAAAGGTGACGGTGAAATACAAATAAAATTCAACAAATTCCCGGTTTATTTTAAAGAAGAAATGAGCCACTCATTCATTTTTTTAGCAGATTCAATAAAAGCTCGCCAAACGGAAGATGATTATGGAATGATTTGTATATCAAGTGAAAATTATATGGAACATGCCGGTTTTCTGTTTTCAACAGAGACTTTTTGTTCCATAGATGAAAATACGAATTGGGATATACTGAAGGCGTTCAAACATCCATGCCATTCAATTATTATCATTGATAATTATATTCTCAGCAAGCCTGAAGAAGTTTTAAAAGAAAGTATAATGGCTATCTTATTGGCTTTGTTGCCGGAAAAACTTAACAAGCGTAATTTTTCGATAAGTATTTATACCGTAAAACCTGTAAAAAGAAATACAATGGCAGATGATGAATATAATGAACTAATGGAAACAGTAATGGATAGAAAATCAATTGTGGAGAACACAATAAAAGCGATAAGAAAGCCATACAAAATTGATGTATCCATAAAATGGTCAAGGTCTCAACACGATAGAAGTTTGTTGACCAATTATTGTTTGTTTGACAGCGGATACGGTTTTGTCCTTGAAGAAAAAGAAAAGAAAAAAGGGACGAGTTTGCATATCAATCGAATTACACAGCCACAAGTCTTGCAGGCCATAATATTACTAAAGGACAGAATACAGACAAGGTATCCTAATGCTTCGGCAAGGCAGCTTAACTGGTCGCAAAAAAAATGGAATTCAAAAAGATAAAAGTGAAAAGAAATTAGAAATATTATGTGGTTTGTCGTAGTAATAATAGCAATCATCGCCTTCTCCTATTTCAAATACAGGAAATCTCAACAGGATAAGGAAGCGGGGAATAAAGAGGAAATAGACAAAGTAATCAGTAACGGTGTTGCTCCTTTGAATTCGGAGTTGGCTGATTTTGAAGGAGGCGTTGAGGCATTGGAATTTTACAATTCGATTGTTTCCATTTTATCAAAAGCGGGTTTATATACAAAAACGGAAAAGAACAGTATTTATTTTGAGTATAAAAATGAAATATATACTGTTTTTATTAATGATGCTCACGCTTTACTCATAGAGAGCAAAGTGTTTGATATTGAAGATGATGAAGAATTCTTTTTTCTGAAATACATAAATCATCTGAACAGAAAATATCGTTACAGCCACTTCGTAATTGACGGGGAGGAAAAGATGATTACCGTAAGGGCTTGTTATCCGGTCAATGACTCAACGAATATTTCAAACTGTTTTTGGAGTATTTTCAATGTAGTCATAACAGCCGCAAGCGATTTTCATAATGGATTAAATAATAATAATTTATAAGATAATATGGGTTTTTTTAAGAAGAGTAAAAAAGAAGATGTCAGAGTCTCTGAAAGTCTTGAGGCAAGGATACAGAGAGATTGGCTACGGGGTGAAATTGAATTTCACCATCAGCCTGCAAACCATAGGATGAGGGCTAATCCCGACAATGACATTACATTGGGAATGTTGCTGAACGTGCTTGATATCAGCAGAGATGAAATTGGCGATATGTATGTTATGTCGAACTATGCTGAAATGCAGGGGCAACTGATTCAGGACGCTGAACAAGTCTGGAATTATGATTTATGCACTGCAATATTAGTAGCACATAACGGAGAAATTTCAACCAGAAATGCGGAACATGTTACCCTGTCCATCTGCTACAAAAGAAAAAAGACTGAAACAGGTTTTTTATTTGGAACCAACGATTTGATAATAGTTCATTTGAGGGAATCCGGAGGAAATGTGGTTTCGTCAGCGACAGGAAAGGAAACTTTTTATATTTGTGCGACTGTATGTATTCCCCCATTTGCATTTGACAGGAAAAAAATTCCTGCTTCCGATTACGAAAGGTTACAGGGCAAGACTGTTAGCCTGACGTTTGCCTATGATATGAGAAGTTCGGAACAGAAGTTAGAGGAGTATAAGTATATACGGGAAGATGCCATTGACAAAATAAAAAATAATCGGACGGATGAATTGTCTGATATACAACACTTTTTTATGGAAAATGTAAACGGTTCAATCGGAAAGGATTTTTATTTTGGTAAAAAATCAATGAGAGAAAAAAGTTATGGGAATGCAATCGAATATTTTCTGAATATTTTCGAATGCCTGAACTCCGAATGGTTAACACAGGAGCTTTCAAATGAAGATAAATATTACTTTTTCGAATCCTGCTATAGTTTGGGATTTTGCTATTGTGAAATTAAGCAATATGAGAAAGCCCTGTATTATCTTGACATTGTATTTCCCGTTGATGATGTGCGATATAAAATGGAATATATAAACTGTCTTGTTAATAAAAAAGATTTTCGTGCGTACAATGTTGTTGTAAGGGAGTTAGACCGAATTCTGAAAATCAGACGTTCGGAGTGGACGCAGGAATGAGATAACCGCCGCACTCGCCATTTTGTTATCTGCTGGCATTATCGTTGTTATTCTTTTGCTCTTATTTACTTTTTCCTTGCTGGCATTTCAATTCAATTTTTAAGAGTTCGAATATTTCTTGCCAAGTTTTTTTGTGAAGTTCGGTATTTTCATCTACTAATTTACCGTAAGTTACCGATTGAAAATAGAGGTCAATTGCATGTTGTTCGGTCATGTCAAATTCAGTTACTAACGACTGAGTAATAGCGTCATCAATGTCATTCACAAATTTGCTCTTTTTGATTTTTTCGAGCATTTGCAAAGACTTTAATGTGCAAAAAGCAATTTGGTGTGTTGGTTTGTGATATTTCAATTCGTCTAAAAAATCTTCTTTTGCGATTTTTCCTGCTAAGTATGTGTCAATTTGTTGCGTAACATCATCATCGGCAACAGGACCTTCTACAATATCGTACTCATGGGCAGGATTCCGTTTACTGCGGTTAAACACTACAAAATCAAGCCATTGTTCATTATATTCATCAAATTTCAGAACCTTCAAACTTTCATCTTCGTATGCATATTCGTCAAATTCAAATTCTGTAACTATACCCTCTTTTTTGTATTCTCTCCCCAAACGATTCGCCCAAGTTATTGCCTGTTCGTAGTATTTTGTCAAATAAAATGCTCTGCCAAAATCTTTGTAAGGTTTTGTCTTTTTGAGGTCTATCACATTTATTTCAGTATAACTTCCGTGGTAAAGTATCATTTCGCACCTCCGTTTTGATAACAGATATTGTACAAACTTCGTACCGCCCAAAACGGACTGTCGGTGTGTAAAGCCCACCAATGCTCAAACAGAAAATCAAGTCCGCCATATTTTTTCAGATACAAATATCCCTCCTTTCTATCCATTTTATAAGTATCTGAAAATTTAGGAATTATATAGGTAATATATCTTAATTTATTCCGTTTTTCCTTGTCCTCTATAATATTGAAATTCATCACAATATAAATTTATGTTCTGTGTGCAAAGTTATAGTTTTTTTTCTTATTCACAAAATACTAAAAAACTTTTCAGCGATTCAGGAAGAAAAAAGATGATCCGCATTAAATATGCGGTTATCGTTTAGAGACAAACAATCCCTTACCCAACATGTATTTGTGACAATCGCCTGATTTCGGGAGCAAGCCATATCCACGCCGGGTTTCAAGCCGTAAAAACAGGTTGTCATTCAAGCGTTATGTTTTTATTCTTAATTTGTTATCAATATCCTCAAAGGCATTTTCGATTCGCTCGGTGTGATATTGTTCATACATTGCATTTATATAAACAATCAAACCTTTCTCCTCCCATTGCATCAGCACTTCAGACGCAGACTGCGATTTAAATGCTGCATATTTTTCGAGCAGGAAAATAAAAAAATCCGTTTGTTTAGAGAGATGTTTCATAATAACGCCGCTATGTATGGTGAATTTTTATAATTTCCGGTTTGTCTTTCTGCATTCCACAATTCGTAGAGCAAATAGGGTGACATTCGCCTTAGAAGAATATTTTCATCACTTAATTTCCGGGCTATTTTTGACCGGTAAAAAGCCACAACGGCGTCCTTTTCCGTCATTCCGTTTTTTTCAACAATAAGGCTGATAAGCATTGTTGTTACACTGTATTTTAAAAAAGTAATCATAGTGTATAACTGTCTGTAAAATTAATATCCTGTAAACTTTTTTCTGTGGCAAACAGATATTGTGTTGCTAATTTTTGTGGCTGAAACAGTTGAATTACTGTCGCTTTCGGATTTTCAAGGTGGTTGAACACACCTGCTAAATATTGTTCAATAACTAAAATAATTTTGTCGTCGGCAGTTGGTCCAATCACTATATCATACTGTTTTTCCAACATATTGCCTTGCCGGTTTGCAATCACGAAATCTAACCATTCAGTATCCGCAGTTGGAAAATGCAGGATATTCAAATCGGCAATCGTATTTTTTTGCCATTCAAAAACATTCACAGTTGGTGCTCCCTCCTCAAAAAACAACACAGTAGATTTTGCGCGATTTTCTGCCTGATTTTTTTCGTCCGACAAATAAAAACCGCTTCCAAAATCAAGAAACTTGCGCCCTTTCAATAAGTTCGGCTGTCTGATTATTTGATTACTGCCGTGATAAAGTTTCATCGTAGCTCTCCGTTTTTATAAGTTTCCATTTTCTAATTGCTTTTGATTTACAATGTGCAAAGATATAATTTTTATTTTAATTATACGACTACTCGTTTCGTACGGTGAGGCTGTCCCAACATTGCAGCTAACGTTTAGGATGGTGTTGAACGAAACAATCCCTTTGGCATCCGTTATATAGGCTTTCTATTTCTATTTGACATTTAATAAATTAAGCCCGTATCACCGGTAAAGGTACGTATTATTTTCATTTCTTCAAAACTTTTTTCATGTCGACGTCCATTAGCGTGCACAGTATTTATTGATCACCATTCCCATTTTTCGTTTATAGGCTGAAAATGTTGAGATATTTCAAAAGCCTGTCAGCCGGCATGTCTTTAACAAAAGCCCTGACGGATTGCGATTTGCCGTCTGAGACACAAAACAGACAGGCAGGGCAAACCGTTGTCGTGACATATTCGGCGAGTTCTTTTCGGGTTGCAAATCGCGCTTTGCCAATCTTTTCAAGTTCATTTTCGTTACGGGCAATAATTTTTTCCTGCACCCTTGCGGTGTTCCAGTCAATGTTGTCGGCGTAGGGTTCGCCGTAGTTTACGAATTTGAAAAAAGGTACACATACCGGGTTATAGCCGTCAGTCTCATCTAAAATGATCCCCCTACATTCCCTGACCACATCAATACCAAAATCGGCTTCCACACCGTAGGAAAAGATGATTAACCCGTCTGACCGGTTAATATGAATATGGTAGGGGGCTTTCGAAAGTCGCTCCTCCCAATCGACATTCTCACGGATAAACGTTATAAGTTTCAGCATGTTAAAATTCCATTTTCATTTCTATTCGTGTTGTTTTATATTTTTTACAGGTGTGATATATGACAAGTATATCATATTCGGCATGTTTTCAAAACATTTGTCCGTCTCTTAATCACTTAAAGCGGCAAAGATACGAAAGTTTCGTTATATGTCATAAGTCATAAATCGAAAGAATTTTTTTACCGGAAAAAACGATGATAAATGATGAAAAGAATTGCGTGTATCGCAAAACCGCCACTCCGTTGGAGGCAAGTTTTCCGATAGCGCAGTGCAGCAGAAAAAAGTTTTTAAAAAAATTATAATCATTTGAGAAAAAAACGTATCTTTGCATTTTAATATGGCATTGAAATCCAATGGAAATTAAAGTGATAGATAAAGCAACGAGCGATAAAATAAGTTTTATGACATACATAGTACCTGCTTTTGCAGATGCTTACAAAATGAATGTTCAGGACGCTTATTTCTATCTAAAAAAATATGGCGCCTGGGATTTTCTTAACGAGCACTGGTGGGCGTTACATACTGACAGTACTTTTTACGCTGTTCGGGATTAATATGAAATTTGTTATGAAAATGGAGGTTTGCGATGATTGTGTATCATGGAAGTTATGTTGAAGTAAAGCAAATTGATTTAAGCAAATGCGAACCTCACAAAGATTTCGGGCAAGGGTTTTACCATACCTGTTTCTTCAACACGGCGACAGCAATGGCCTGCAGCGTTTTTCCCAACCCCATTTCATCGGCAACAATGACGGCTTTCTTGAAAAGGGCAAATTCTATTCCTTCTTTCTGATAAGGGAACAGATCGGCGGTTATCAGTGAATAGTCAGGTTGTTGCGTTTTTGCCAGTTCGTCGCGGGATAATTGAGAAACAACTTTCTCTTTGATGGATTGGAGGTTCATGTCAATTTCGTTTTATTGAATTTTTAGAAACGCCGACAAAGTTAAATGTTTTTCTTCTTTTCTTTGTTGTTTTATATAAAAAAGTCCTTATCTTTGCGCCAAACTTATTTGAAAAAATCACAATAGGTGTAAAATAGTCCTATTATAAGAAGTCTAAAAAATTCACTTATTAACAAGATAGAACAATAATGAGAAAAAAATGCAGATTATTTAGATTACAAGGGCAAAGAGTACGGTATTTGTTCTGTGCTCTATTGCTTGTACCCTTGTTTGTCGCCGCTATTCCCCTACCGGATGGAGTAACGGCAAATGAAGCGATGGAACAGCCTGGCAGAAGGATTTCGGGCATTGTGTATGATACCGATGGCAACTCGCTACCCGGCGTTAACGTACGGGTTCAAGGCACGAGTATAGGGACAAATACCGATGCCAACGGTCAATTCACATTAAACGTTTCGGAAGGCGCCATACTGGAGATAACTTATATCGGATATGTGACGTTAACGGTGGCTGCCATCGACAACCTCCGCATCACGCTTGAAGAGAGTTCGCAAGCGCTTGATGAAGTGATCGTTGTGGGTTACGGTACGATAAAGAAGTCCGACCTGACCGGTGCTGTTGCATCGGTAACACCCAAAGCGTTTATCGACCAGCCATCTTCAGGCGGAGTATCCATTCTGGCAGGACGCGCACCGGGCCTGGTCGTCAGGCGGACAAACGGCGCGCCGGGTGAAGAATCGACGCTTCGAATACGCGGTGTCAACTCAATACTTGGAAACAACGACCCTTTGATTGTAGTGGATGGCAATTACAGCGGTATGCCGAACATGTACGACATCGAATCCATAGAGATTTTGAAAGATGCCACTGCCACAGCTATTTACGGTTCGCGTGGCGCTAACGGCGTGATCATCGTCACCACCAAACGGGGTACATCCGAAGGACGGAACGAAGTGAAACTGTACACCAACTTCTCTTTTGATCATATTCCCCAGAATTGGCGGTATGACATGATGGATGCGATGGAATACGTAAATTTTACGAATGACTTTTATATGAGTGCAGGCGAAAATCCGTTGTACGGACCGGATGCCATTGCCCTTTACAGCACAATGGGTAAAGGAACGAACTGGCAAAACGAACTGTTCAGGACGGGTATTTCGCAGAATCACAAAGTGGTGTTTTCCGGCGGAAACAACAAAATGAAATATTACATATCGCCTTCATTCAGCCAGACAGAAGGTGTCATCATCAATAGCTGGTCGAAAAGTTACAGTTTGGGTACAAAATTCGACGCCGAACTGAATAAACACCTATCCTACCAGATTGAGGCGGGCATCAGCCATGGCGACCGGTGGAATCCGGATTTGGGAAGAGGCACCAGCCACGAGTTCATGCCCTTATGCGCCGCCCTGGCATGGTCGCCGATATCGAGGGTATACAATGACGAAGGCGACTTCCAGGTAAGCGATCCGCTTTCGGCGCGGGTTGTAAATCCTGTACTTATCACTACGCAGAAAGATACGCGCTATTCCAACAATGGAAACGCAATAGGTAACATCAAAATAACAATCATTGACGGGTTAACGCTCGACGGAAAAGCCTCCATGAGTTTTGGTACGGGCGGAAACCGTTATTACCGGCCCGGCGCCATGTATCGTGACGATGCTTACCAGTCAAGTTATGAAACCAAAACGTGGCTGGTAAATTCTTTCCTGACATACGTTAAAACGTTTGAAGAAAAACACAACATGTCGATCATGCTTGGATATGAGGAGACATGGTCTAATTCGCGCAACTTCTTAGCAAGAGCCAATGACTTGATGGTTGTTTCCTCCGAATGGGACGACCTGTCGCTCGGGAAACAGTTTGAAATGAGTTCCGGTTACAGTAATAATGCCATGCAGTCGTTTTTTGCCCGTGCAACCTATAATTATGACGCACGGTATTATTTCACTGGCACATTCCGTGCCGACGGCTCCTCCAAATTCAGGGAAGGCAACCGCTTCAGCTATTTCCCTTCGTTCGGCGTTTCATGGCGTCTTTCGGAGGAGGGTTTTCTGAAAGATACGGAAATCTTTCAAAACCTGAAGCTCCGCGGCACATGGGGCGTGACAGGTAGCCAGGCGGTAGGCGCGTATGCCACCTACTCGCCAATGGGAAGAAGGTCGTATACATGGGGAACAGGACAGGCCTTTTCGGGTTACGAGCCCGGCAGCCCGAGTAACCCCAATTTGCAATGGGAGGAGACGACTTCGACCGACTTCGGATTGGATGTTTCCGTACTCGGCGGAAAATTATCCATTTCATTTGACTATTATTACAAGCAAACCGATAAATTGCTGTCCAGAACGACCGTACCTATCTACAACGGCGGTGGAACGATCAGCACCAACATTGGTACGCTCGAAAACAAAGGGTTTGAGGTCAATATTAATTATACCGTCTTCGAAAACTCGAACTGGTCGTACGACGTCAACCTGAACGGTTCGCTTAATCGGAACAAAGTACTTGATATCGGCGACCAGGAACGTTTGTGGGGCGGTTCGTCGGTGGCAGGCGCCATGCCGCAAAGCCCGTTCATCATTCTTCCCGGATATCCGATCGGTACGATTTACGGATATAAATATCTGGGTATCTGGCAGCTTGGCGACGTGGTTGAAGCACATAAGTACGGACAGGAACCGGGACATTACCGTTATGAAGACATAGACGGCAACTATAATTATGATGCGGGCGATTACCAGGTGATCGGATGCGCCAGCCCAAAATTCACGTGGGGCTTCAACAACCATCTGTCGTGGAAAAACTGGGATTTGAATGTGCTGGTCGAAGGACTGCATGGACGCGACATACTCAACCTCACCTATCTCACGACAACAAACATGTTCGATAACAGTATGACTATCAAAGCACGTGCCGGCAAAGACCGCTGGTCGCCCGATAATCCGTACGCCAAATTCTCAAAAGCGTCAATAAGCAATATTATCAACTCCAATTCCGATCAATGGATACAGGACGGGAGTTATGTGAAAATACGCAATATCAGTCTGGCATACCGCCTTTCGAAAAAAATGACCCGGATTGCCGATATGCGACTGGGTGTGAGCGCTCAAAATATATTCAGGTTTACTAAATACAAAGGCTACGATCCGGAAGTCTCTTCGGCAAGCGGCTCCGATACCGACGCGGGATTAGACTGGTTTGCCTACCCGAACCCCCGCAGTTTTTCCGCTAGCCTCTCAGTTGAATTTTAACCCGTCAAAAATAGAAAAGATATGAGAACAAAAGTTTTAAAATATATGTTGGCAACCATGATGATCGTTGTTTCGGGCTGCATGTCGCTGGAAGAAGAGATGTACGGGAAGCTGTTTCCGGAATCATTATACAGTAACAGAGATGAACTGGAACTGACTAACAACGCATTATATAGCAGATTCAGCAAGATTTTCCACTCAGACTATACGACCCTCCGGATTGCGCTTTTCGGCGGTGACGATCTGACGACGCCATATTCCGGCAATGTCCCGCGTATGCAATATGATACATACGTCAGGCAGGCAGCCGATAAGGATTTGAAAGACGGATGGGAACAGGCATACATGACAATTAATGTAGCCAACGGAATTATTAATAATTACAAAAAGGCAGCAGATGCGCTCGGTGAGGCTGAGTTGAACCGCTATGCCGCACAAGCGTATTTCGCACGGGCAACTGTTTATTTCTGGTTAGTGCGTCTTTTCAACGAAATTCCATATGTCACCACGGCACGCGAACCCGACAAGACAATCTTTCTTTCGTCACCTGAAACAGTCTATGAATCTATCATCGAAGATTTGAAATTTGCAGAAACATGGCTTCCAAATTCCTGGGCAGGGATTGATGCCGTGAAACTCAATGGCGCTGCTTTTACCGCAGGCGCAGCCAAAGCCACGCTGGCTTCAGTCTACCTGACCATGGCAGGTTACCCGCTGAACAAAACCGAGAATTACCGGCTGGCGAAAGAAAAGGCTGCCGAACTGATTGACAACGAGTCGTCTTACGGCTACCGGCTGATAGACCATTGCGAAGACTTGTGGAAACCGGAACCGAAGATTAATAACGAAATGGTGTTAGGGCTTATATACGACGGTATATCTGAATATAATGTCTTTGCAGGGAAAGCCTGCCGGCCTATTCAGTTCGACGGATGGGAAGCCTACTGTTCCGAAGTCAATTTCTTTCTCCGGTTCCCGGCAGGCGAGCGGCGCGAAGCAACATTTGTATATGAGTTTCCGGTGACGAATGGAGGACCTACCGGTGTGGCCATCGTGCCGGTACCTCCCGACAGGAATGATTGGGTAAAATGGACGGATATGGTTTTTGCACATCCGTACTACCAGAAATACTGGGAGATAGAAGGCGCAACAGGAAATGATAAATGGAGGATGACGACCAGCGACGAATGGAGAAGCGGTCGTACCATGCCCATCATCCGTTATGCCGAGGTGTTGTTGACTTATGCCGAAGCGCAGGCCATGGCCGACGGCACACCTAACGATCTGGCTTACAGATGTGTCAATCGTGTGCGTAACCGCGCTTTTGCCGGCGTGGGATCATCTGGAAATGAGTTACAACCCGGATTGAACGCTACCGCCTTCCGCGATTCCGTTTTTGTGGAGCGCGGTTGGGAATTGGCAGGTGAGTTTAACAGCCGATGGTTCGACCTTATCCGTTTCGAACTGGTGGAAGATGCAGCAAAGGAAACGCCGGACAACAAGTTCCTGCCCGGACGCTCGCCCAGTGAGTTCACGATCCCGTCGCCACCGACGAAAAAAAGCTATTATCTTCCTATTCCGGAAGAAGATGCGCTGTTGAATCCGAATCTGTTGAGATAACATAATTTAGTATTGACCCTATTAATAATAAAAAGATATGAAAACAAGATTTTTTATATTGAGTTGTTTTCTTGCCTGTCTTTGTTTTTCAGGATGCAACGAAAATGAAAACATTACAAAGATAACAGGTATCACCGTTTCACCGGCTATCATTCCACCCATGGAAATAGGCGATGAAGTGGAATTAACAGCGACATTTTCACCGTCGAATTCCAATGAAGAAATCATCTGGGTGTCCTGGAACGATGAAATTCTCTCCATAGAAAGTCATGGTGCAACAGCCAAACTCAAGGCGATCAACTTCGGACAAACGCGCATCTTCGCGACAAGCGCCTCAAAGATTGTCGTAAGTCCGGACATCCCAATTACCATTAATTCGGACGATTATGCCGCATTACTGGTGGGTAGTTATTTAGGCGTTGGAAAGTCGGGGTTGGGCCCGATTCCCGACATGAAAATCAAGCTGGAGCGTGTCGGGCTTTTAAATTCGACTGTCAAACTGACTGTCGAAGCAGAGATGGCGCCTTTTGGCGAACAAATTATTATTGGCGAGACCATTAACCTGTCGGTAGGCAAAGAACGGGGAACGTACAACCTGGACGGGAACGCGCAATTGGTTATCCCGGGCATGATTACCTTTAATTTCGTGGTAAGCGGCACATTTAACAATGACGATAAGTCGCTCACACTCAAACTGGATGATTCAAAAAATTCAGGTTTCCCGCTTGTTATTGACATTGACGCCGTACCGGGATCACCGATCGATTTCGGCGAAGCGGCGGCAGGCGTCTATACGGGCAAAGCAAACGGAACGAGCGCCATAGGAGCAATTACAGGCCTCGATATGGATGTCACGCTCACACGCATCAGCAGCAACAGGGTGGACTTGTTCATTTCATCTCCAATGGGTAACATCACCTTAAAGGAAGGTCAGGAAATTGAAGTTTCAGCCGGCGTGGCGGCCAATACATGCGCCCTGACCGGAAATGCCTATATGGCGGCTTTCGATATGGAGATGACTGTCAAAGGTACGGTCAACCTGCTTGAACATACGCTGACGATGGAACTGGAAGGCGCATTCATGAGCGCTGTCATCACCGCCGAGCTGGATATAGCCAAAATTGTTGCAGGCGAATATATCGGCGACGGCGCGTTGTCAGGTTTGATGGATATGCCGCTGTCAAACGTACCTATAACGATGGAACGGAAAAATAAAACGACAGTCAACATGTTTGCCTCTACTGCATTGGCAACCATCGATTGCGATCTGACTGTGGCGCCCGACGGCAATAAGTATTCGCTTCTCGGAGAAACCAGTATCATGGGTATGGATTTTACGGTCACCGGCACGCATAACCCTTCGACCCAAACTTTTACGGTGAGCATCAACAATCCTGCCCTGCAAATTGACCTGACAGCCGCAAAACGGTGATGAAGCGCAAGGTGCTGTTACAATAAAATTTTTGGATAAACGTTATCAAAACAACATTTATATTATCATAGTACTAACTAAAAAAAAAGCAAAAAATGAAAAAGATGTATGTAATTATGGCAGGTTTGTGCCTGCTGTGTGTGTCGGCTATGGATGTGAAAGCCGCAGATGGTATCAAAGCGAAAGTGATAGGGAAATGGGAAATAACTGTTCCTGATGCGCCTGATGAATACCAAGTGTTTAACGCTGTAATCAAGGAAAAGAATGGAGATGTTTTCATGGATTTCACTGGCGGAGATATTGAAATCAAAGATCAGAAATTGACTGAAAAAGAAGGCAAACTGTCAACCAACATTTATGTTGGCGAATATGTGAAAATAGTCATCTTAGAAGAGAAAGGCGTTCTCAAAGGCACGGCTGACACGTCGATGGGTACCCTACCCTTTACACTGAAGAAAGCAGTAGAAAAGAAAAAGTAACATCCGTAGTCTGTATGAAACCCGCATGATTCTTTATCGTCACAAACATTAGTGATGATAGGGAATCATGTGAGTTTTATAATGTCTATATAAAAATGATGATTATCATATGAAAAAAGTAAGATATATTGGGTTATTCGTTTCTATTTTTTGTGTGTTAGCTGCGTTTCATGGCAAAGCGCAAACCTATTCGCCGTTTGGCGTATGTATGCACCTGCAAGGCGGCGCTGAACATGTCCAGATGCCTGCAAACCTTCGGTTGGCTTATGATGCGGGTATTCGTTGGGTACGCGCCGATTTTTCATGGGGAACTGTCGAGGGTCCGCAGGGCGTCTGGCATTATGAACCGTTGGATCGCGTTGTGGAAGAAGCAAACAAGACAGGGATCAACATGTTAGGGCTTCTGATGGGTCGTCCGTCGTGGGGACGCCCTATATGGGAACCTGAAAAGTTGGACAACTGGCTTTTGTATGTGGAAAACGTAGTCACGCGTTACAAGGGCAAGGTGCGGTGTTGGGAAGTCTGGAACGAGCCCAACCTGTATCCGCGTTTTTGGGACAAAGCCAATGACGGCGAGAACTATGCGTTACTCCTGAAAGCCACCTATAAGAAAATCAAGGAGATAGACCCGGACGTGACAGTCGTTTATTCCGGTACTGCCGGCATTCCGATGGGTTTCATTGAGAAATCGTTTGCGGCAGGCGCCGGTGGAAGTTTCGATAAAATGGCGGTACATCCCTACCGGCCTGTTCTCGACAGTTGGGAAGCGACGTTTCGTTTCAAGGATGACGTCGACAACCTGCGGGCGTTAATGGCAAAATATGACATTGGTTATAAAGATATCTGGTTTACGGAAATGGGTATGTCTTCCATGACTTCTGTTGCTGTCAGGGAGAAAGACGTCTTTCACACGATTAAAGAAGAAACAGGCAAAGACTGGAAAGTGGCGGTTGTGTGTGATGACGATTTCCCTGTTGATCCGTCATTTACCGCACAGTCGCTCAGCGGGTTGTTCCCGATCGGATTTCGTTTTGACACCCTTGAGTTACTCGATTTAAAGCGCGTAAATGCGAATGAATACAATGCGGTATTCTTCCCGCCGTCAGATAATATTCCGTTACATCTCAGTCAGGTCATTACGCCGTACCTTACGCGATATATGCTTGGAGGCGGTAAAGTCTATTATCATTCAAAAAACGGTAATATTTTCTGTTTCGACGACGCCGCCGAGAAAGAAACACGGCAGGCGATTTTCATTACACAAGCGATATGCCTTTCATTACGCTTCGGCATCGAAAAGCATTTCCTGTATGAAATGGAATCGTCAGGGCAGAACTTTTTTGACAGGGAGGATAACTTTGGTTTGCTGCGCCGGGGTTTAAGTCCGAAACCGGCATACTACGCCCATGCCACATTGGGCAACCTCTTGCCTGAAGGCTCGAAGATCGACGATTCCATTGACTTGAGGCACAACGATTGTTGCGTCATAGGTTGGAAGCAACCGGACGGCACACGCGTCTGGGCTGTCTGGTCGCCCGAAGGCACGCGAACGGTGAACGTAAAAATCGGCAAAGGTTTGAAAAAAGCATTGCAATATATGGGCAACACCCTGCCGGATGTGACGGAATCATCCAAATCATTGGCGACCGGTCACGGCATCATCTATCTTGTCGGACCGGAAACGCTGGAAATTCAATAATCCGTTGTTACAAATAGAAGTTACTGTTTGGCTGCCAAACGAATATTCGCATCGGCAATCTTTCGTTCCGATACGGTGGTAGGGCTGCCAAACAGTATTTCTTCGCCCTGACCTGTTTTGGGGAAAGCGATGACTTCGCGGATGGATGTTTTCTCTTCGAGGATCATCATCAGCCTATCGACGCCCCAGGCAATTCCGCCATGCGGGGGTGCGCCGTATTGAAAGGCTTCAAGCATGTGACCGACGCTTTTTTTCGTGCTTTGCCCGTCATAACCCATATTGCGATAGGTCGCTTCCAGAATCTCACGTTTGTGGGCGCGAATCGAACCGCCGCCTATCTCGTTGCCGTTAAGGATCAAATCGTACTGCTGGGCAAGTATGTTTTCAAGGTTTACACCATTCAGGTGGTCTTGCAGACAGGCGAGTTTAGGCATCGAAAACGGATTGTGGGAAAAAGTGAAGCCACCCTCTTCCGTCTTTTCAAACTGCGGGAAATCGATGACCCAGGCCGGATGCAGTTCGCGCGGCTTAATCAACTTCAATTGTTTGCCTATCTCCTGACGGACGGCGCTTAATGCGTTATTTACCGTTTTATAATCGGATGCGGCAAAAAAGATGGTATCGCCGACGACAGCATCGGTTGCTTCTATGATTTCCTGACAAATAGTTTCGCCAAGATACTTGATAATAGGCGATTGCAGTTCGTCCTCTTTTATAATGATATAAGCCAGCCCTCCCAATCCGTTCTGACGGGCAATTTCAGTCAGCACATCTATCTGGTTTCGGGTCAGTTTTTTATCCGAAAGCGTTCCCGATACTTTTATACACTTCACGATCCCGCCGGCTTCAATCGGTTTTGCAAATACGTTGAATGATGTTTTCTTCACGATATCGGTAATATCCGCCATCTCCAAAGCAAAACGCAAGTCGGGACGGTCGGAGCCATATTTCTCCATGGCTTCCTGATAGGTCAAAATCCTGAACGGGTATAACTTCCAGTCGTCGGGATAGATGCGCGTTACTATTTCGTTGAAAAGATTCGTGTTCAAAGTGATAACATCCTGCATGTTTACAAACGACATTTCTAAATCCAATTGGGTAAATTCGGCTTGCCTGTCGCCTCGCGAATCTTCGTCGCGGAAGCATCGCGCAATCTGAAAATAGCGTTCATAACCGCTGACCATCAACATTTGTTTATATTGTTGCGGCGACTGGGGCAAGGCGTAGAACTTACCCGGAAACTTACGGCTCGGAACGATAAATTCGCGCGCGCCCTCATCCGTTCCGGCAGAGAGTATGGGCGTCTCAATCTCGATAAAATTGTTCTTATTGAGAAAATCGCGGATCAGATACAGCGTCCTGTGACGGTTTACGATTGCTTTGTGCGTAGCGGCATTGCGGTGGTCGAGAAATTTATATTTCAAGCGCACGGCTTCGGATATCGTGTGTGATTTCCGTATCTCAAACGGCAACTGTCGTGCGAGATTGAGGGCATCAATCCGAGCGGCATCCATTTCTATTTCCCCGGTGCGGATTTTCGGGTTGTAATCCTCTTCGTTGCGTTTGATAATCTTTCCCGATACCATGATGACCGATTCGTTGGAATATTTGGCGGCTTCGTCGAAGTTTTCAATGTTTTCGCGCGTGACGCGCACTTGGAACACCTCCTGGTACGAATCGCGCAAATCTATGAAAATCAATTCTCCATGGTCGCGCACGCCGGCGATCCATCCTGACAGTACAACATCATCGCCCAAATTATCGTCGGATATTTCCGAAAAAAGATGTGTCCGGTATTGATCCTTAACCGTTAATAAATCCGAAGTGAATGCCTTTATCCGCGTTGATTTTTCAGCTGCCGATCCTGCGATTTTAACGCTGCCTGCATCCGTTCTTTCGGCTTCTTTCAAGGCGAATTTTTCAAATAGCTTCTGTTTGATGATTTTTCCTGCAACTGATTTGCCCGTAAGGCGTATTGTATGTCCTATCAGAACATTGACTCTCGATAAATTCCCCGATTTTATTTCGTCGGCAATCGATTGATTTTGTTGCAGCGCCTCCTCGATTTTTGCGTCCAGTGTTTCTTCCGATATGCTTCTCTCTTCGACAAAAGTCCTGTAATCAAACGTATTATTTCTAATCAGTTTTTGCAGCGCTTCCTGAAGTACGATAACCGAAATTTTCTGTTCCTTATAGGCGGTAAAGAGGAAACTGAGCGCTTCCCTATCCCTAAATGCTTCGTAGTCTTCGGCTTTGATGTTGTTAAGCAATGTTTTTGCCACGAACAGTGGATCGTTCAATGATGTATTGAGCGATATGAAAAGGGTCGACCGCGTCGAATCGGATGTAAAAAATTTGGCATCTTGCGGGCGTATGCCCGATTTTATCAGTATGGTTTCGATAGCAAAAGGTAAAGAGTTTTCATCTACATAACCTGCTTCAATCGACTTCGATATATCAACCGGGGGGACATCCGTCTCAAGCACATAGCGATAATCATCGGCATATTCCTTTTTTCGCATGGTACGTGTCTGCTTCGTATCGGAATCGAACAATACCGTGAGTTGGTCGGGACGGAAGCTTTTATGCTCTACAAAAAAAGCAATCTGTTTTTCAATCTCATCCACAATGGCTTCGTGCATGAATTTGAATGAATTGAGATTTTTTATTTCCGCGCGGGGATTATAGTAGGAATCGCCTTTTTTCCGCAGTGAAACACTTACATCCGATTTGAACTCACCTTTGTCGAGGTTTGCCTCCGATATTTTCAGCGACTGAACGATCCGTTGAAGATTCTGTGCATAGATGGGTACGTCGGCTATTTCGCGGATACATGGCTTGGTCACTACCTCTATCAGCGGAGCGCCCGATTTATTGAAATCGACAAGCGTCAGATTTTGTTCGTGTACCAGCTTGGCAGCATCCTCTTCAATATGAACCTGCGCCAGTTGCACGACAAACACCGTGCCGTCGTTTCGATAGCACTGGATATATCCGTCGGGTATGATCGGTCGGCTGAACTGGGTCAGCTGATAGTTGTTAGGCAAGTCGGGATATACATAATGCTTTCTCTCCCAGCAAACTGTTTGATGGCGAAAAGAGGAGTGAACCGCTTTCCCGAAAAGAATGGCTTTATGGATAGCCTCACGGTTGACTGCCGGCAATGTTCCGACCTGACCGGTACAACCCGGACAAATATGGATGTTAGGTTCGTCGGATTCCGAATTTGGACAGGAACAAAACAGCTTCGACGCCGTATTCAACCGGATATGCGTTTCGAGACCCATTACAACCTCAAGGTCCAATTCATTCAATTTTTGTGTTAAGGTTTTTATATCCATCATACTGCCTCCTCTAAATAATGTGCAAATGCAAGTATTAAATCTTCACGGTTCTTATTGCCCGTTATCTGAATGCCGGTCGGCGTAAACAGAGGCGCTGTCAGCGTGGGGTTTCCGCCCAGATTGAAACCTGCTGTAAATGCTTCCGATAAGTATGTCCATAACGGATTGTCTTGATTGTGACCGACAACAGGAGGCAAACCGAATGTAGCAGGCGAAAGCACGACATCGACCTTTTCAAAATCGCTGTTGATTGCCTGAATAATACGGCTCCGCATGATCGCGGCTTTCGGATAAACATCTTCATCGTATCCGCGCGACAACACCTGAATGCCTCCGGTGATACGTCTTTTCGTCTCATCCGTTAAATTATCGGAACGGGTCGTCATATAACCTTCCCAGACATTTTTGTTTTTTGACCGCTCTCCATAAACCGTACCTACCAACCTCGCAAGACTGGACGACGTCCCGGCCATCGCCAACACAAAGTAAGTCGACGCCAATATATCCACATCGAAAAAATCCAGCGGAATCACCCTGACGCCCCGTACAGTCAACGTTTCAATCATCTTCAGGAAAGCGGACTTAATCGTTGCATCCAAGTCTTTATTCTCTATAAAAGATTTGTAATAACCAACTATCACCTGTTCATTAATCATTTGCGATTCAAAAATATGATCCGGAACAGGAACGGACGAACAGGTGTTCCGGTCGTGGTCATCCTTTCCGCTCATCGCATTTATCAGTATGCGTATATCTTCCAGGGTAGAAGCCATGGGTCCAACACTATCGGTAGACGAGCCATTCGCCATGACCCCGTAACGTGATACGCGACCATAGGTTGGTTTCAATCCATATATTCTGTTATATCCGGCAGGTATTGTGCCGCCCGTATCCGCTCCGATGGAAAAAGTGGTGTATCCTTTGGCAACATTGACGGCGCTGCCACCACTCGATCCGCCTGCCACCCTGCTTTTGTCGTGCGCATTCAGGACAGCGCCAAAAACAGTGTTTTCGCCCGTACTGCCATGACCGAAACTGTCGCAGTTCTCTTTTACAACCGGAATGGCGCCTGCATCCATGAGTTTTTGTATCGCTGTTGCCGTGTAGGGCGATGTATAGTTTTTAAGGAATCCGGAACTGCCTGACGCGACGCTCCCCTGCAAAAGGATAATGTCCTTGATCCCGAAAGGAATGCCTTCCAGCAAGCCGATTGACTGACCCGTTCTGATTTTTTCATCTACCTGCCCTGCCATGGCAAGGGCCGATTTTTCCAATAGCAAATTCGATGTGTGATATTCATTGTCGCTTAACAGCGATATTTTTTCCTGTACAATTTCCCGGCAGGTACATTTGCCTGATACAAGATGCCGGTGCAGGTCGCGTATTACTGAGTTCATTATTCTTCGATTACCTTAGGTACAATTAAATAATTATTTTTGCTTAACGGGAAATTATCTATCATGATTTGCCGTTCGCTTGCAGTCGATTCAATCGCAACATCGTCTCTCAATTCATTCGTCGCGACCGCGCTACCCGGCATCAGATCGACTAAATCAACGCCGTCATTCTCCGGCACCGCCTCGCGAACAACCCCGAACAGTTGCCCGACAACCTCGGAAGCAGCGGCATCCTTCACATTTGCCAGCGTTTCCAAAGACACCAATTCATTCATTTTGCTATTGTAAATTTGTTTATATTTTCATTTTAGAAAGTGCAAAGTTACAAAATTTGAACAAATTGGCAAAAGGATTTCAAAATTATTACAAAGAAACGTCCAACACAGCATCTATCTTCATACCGATAATCTCGGCGCATGTGAGGAACGAAGTCAGGGAAACGCCCAGAACACCATGCAGGTTTAAGTTCTGACCTGTAAGAAACAAATTTGGTTCGGGTGTTCGGGGCGATAACAGGGTTTTCATCAGTTCTTCGCAGTTTTTACGAATGCCAAAGGCTGTCCCGTGCGGCGTTCCGGTGAAATCGCGATAGGATAACGATGTGCTTGTATAGATGTGTGCTATGGCTTCCGAAAGATCGGCAATACCATTCGTGCGGGGTATATGTTCGGAAACCAGCCGAATACACGCTTCCGCTTTTTGGTTCTTAAACGCCAGATAATCATCGCCGCGATGACCTGTGCGGGTATTCTCCCACTGTTCGACCTCCTGCCGGTACATAGGGGTAAGGATATCTATATTTTTTGTTACAGGGGCAAGGCACGAGTTACCGTTACATAGCGTTTGAAACGAGACGATTGCACAAGTATTGATGTTTTCGGGTTGATATTCAGCATAGCGCCATACATCGTCTGTTTGATATACATATATGTTCCGGTTTTGATAAGGTATCGTATTTTCCTTTAATGCCAAATGAACAGTAAAAACGCCAAAGGTGTTTTCTAAATTATTAATCCGTTTGCGGTAAATATTCCGGATTAGCCTGCTCTCGGTTACCAGCGCAAGCGCCACCGCCGGATGTATATCGGCTATAAAATAATCGGCCTCGATACGTTCTTCCGTATTCGCCTCGGCAGCCTCGATCCTGCCGTCCTTTTCGATCAGACGCGTCACTTCTGCGTTCATTCGTACCGTACCGCCATTCGCCTCTATTCGCTTTATCAACAGATCGGCGATTTGCGAACCTCCGCCTGTCAAACGCCAGGCGCTCTGAATAAAAGAACTGTTTATCTGTGCAAAAGTATATAACGGCAATGTCAGCGGATGCAACTCCATTTTCAAGGAAGTACCGGAAAGCACTTGTCGAAGGACAGGATCATCGATTGTCGCAACTAAATAATTATAAGCCGATTGAGTAAATAATGACGAACTGAAAATATCTTCTTCGTTTTTGTTGGTGAAATGATTGAAAATGTTATCTGACACATATCGCAAAAATCCGGCGTATTTCCGTAAATTCTCCCGTTGGTGCGGGAACTGTTCGGCGAGTGTTTCCGCAAAACGTTCATACCCGTTTGCAAACATATAGGACTTTCCCTGAAAGACAACTTCGTCGAATCCATCTTCATCCATACGACACCACGGCAAGTCCATCAGTCCGAAATAGTCGAAAAGCCTGTGTAAGGGTTGTCCGACATCTAATCCGCCGACATAATGAAATCCGGTATCAAACGTGTACTTGCCGCGACGAAAAGATTGCAGACAACCGCCCGGCTGCGCATTTTTTTCAAGCACGCATACGTTCAAACCATGTTTTGAAAGGGTATAAGCACATTGCAACCCGCCTAATCCACTTCCGATTATCACAACATCATACTTTTCCATACGAGCTGTTATTTAATGTAATTTCTTTTTCCCGTATTTTTTTCGCAGCACATTGCCATAGCGTGTTTTCATCAGCAATTTGAAAAGGAAGGGCTGTAAGGAATAGGAGGTAAAAATGGTAGAAGTCATGCCGATCAGTGTGGCGATTCCAATCGACGAGAGGGCGGGATGCGTGGCGAACATCAGCGATGAAATACTGATTATCAACACCACCGCCGACAAGAATATAGCAGTTTTGTGGTACATCAGCAGTTTAGGATCGTACGCTTTCACATCCGACAGTAATCCTTCCATCACAAAAATACTGTAATCAACGCCTATTCCGAAAATGAAAGTAGAAATAACGATGTTGATAAGGTTAAATTGTAATCCTAACATCGCCATGACACCCAGCACAATATACCAACTCATGCTCATCGGGAGAAATGCGATTAAGGCAAGCGGAATGCTTCGTAGTGAAGCAAACAATACAAGTAATACAAGCAGGGAGGATATGCCAAGTATGGTCGTGAAATCCTTGTGCATCAACTCGACCATATTGGTGGTGTAATAATACGGATCAATGACGATCACATTCGGCTGCGAAGCCAGTATGTCATGTACCTCCTTTTGGTTTTCAACCGTCAGGTGGACGGCTGTATAAACAAGATACATACCTTGCGAATGTTCTACCAAATTAGCCATCATGCCTTCGGGCAACACGCCGGCTTCATAAATTGAAACCGGCTCATAATCTTTTGTGACAAGTTCGAAAAACGGATCAAACATGGCAGGTCTGAAGCTGTTGGCTGTACCGGCATCTATTACATATCTTTTCAGTTCTTCAACCCGCGCATCGTTCCAGTAATTTTTCCATTCGGCGATACGTTTTTCCTGTTCTACCTTCGGCAGTAACAAAGTCGATGATTTCGTGAAATGAGCGATCTTCCCTGCCGATTGAAGCGAATCGCAAACGACGCCTACGCGCACATTGGCAATGAAAGCTGAATCCAGGTTTTCCGATGTGGCGGCATAATAACTTGTGGCATATCCTTTTGCCGTTTTTTCGGCAAACAAATCCATTGAGCGGGTCACAATCGGATCGAAATAGCCGATATTCCGCAAGTTTGTATCGAATTTCACTTTTGACTGTAAAAACAATCCTGCGACAAACACGCCGACAATCACCACGAGTAACCAATATTGACGGTCGAGGTGATAGGAATTGATTTTTTCGAGAAACGCAAATGCTTTCTCGGAACGGCGATTCAGCACATAAGAAAAGACATGCGGAAGAAAAACGAGGCAGGCGATGGTCGTCCCTATCATGGCTAACGAAGCAAACAGCCCAAAGTCGCGCAGTAAGGACGATTCCGTAAACATCAGTCCCATAAAAGCGCCTATCGTCGTCAGACTGCCCAATATCACCGGTCTGACCTGGTCCTGAAGCACACGTACCGGATCGGTCAGGTATTTGAAATGCGTAATCACATGCAGGCAATAACTCAATGCCACACCCAGCACAATTGCGCCAATACCAAGCGCCATCAGCGACATCATACCCTGTATAACAAACATGCTGGCAATCGCAAAAAAAGCGCCGTAGACCACCGGTAACAACAACATCGGCAAAGTCGTTTTGTTTCGGAAACTGACCATTATCAGCAAGCACGAGAGTAGCAGGGAAATGCCTATCGTCAGCACCAGATCCTGCTTGATCTGCCTCGAATTGAACATGCTTTGAACAGTCGGACCATGAAGTAATACCTCCATGTCGGGATAGTCGCTTTCAACCTGACGGGCTGAACGCTGTATCTTTTTGACGAGTCGTGTGCCGGCGCGCGAATCGAACGAAACGAAACTTGGCGTGACAAAAATATAGGCAACCGCCGTATCCGACGAAAAAAAATGATTGCCGAATAACGTGTAACTTCCGCCAAGCATTTGTGCAAAATCGAAGTCATTATCCGACATGAGGACAGAACGGAAGTTGATAGGATCATATCTAAGAATCCGGCTAAAGACCAACCCTTCCGGCGATGAGATTTTTTCATAATTGGCTTTCATCTGCCGGTATATTTGCTCCCGCACGGTCAGTGAATCAATCTTCGGGTAGATTGCCGGGTACAACAGCGACGGAATATTTTCCAAAGCGAAATTGAGCGCCTGCTGTTTCACCTCGTCGTCAATCATATACAGGACATCGCCCACGTCGCCCTCATTTATATCGTATCTCATCAGGGAATCAACCAGCCGGTCGCCCGCTTCCGCCAGATCATTCAGCACGGCTTCACCGCTTTTCGACCGTAGTTGAATAATGATATTATCCCTGACTTTCAATTCCGTAAAGACCAGTCCTTCCGCTTTCGATTTATCTGTCGAAGGAAGCAGCTTAGCGATATTCTCCTCGTAGACAAGTTTCGAGCCATAATAAGCAAACACCCCGAATGTGATGATCATCAACAAAAACAACAATATCGGGTGTTTACGGAAAAAACAAAAAATATCTATAAAAAAACGTGTCATAAAACAGTATTAAAATCTCCTTTAAAGTCTATATATGTTGTCGTATCGTCAAAAAGTAGCGCGACTGCATGATATGTCTGTCCTGTTCCGGATTGATACACTTTGGAAATCGTGTCAGCTTCGGTTAGCTGTAGACGCAATCGAAGGTTAGAAGCTGTTTGCGGCGTGAGAACAGCCGAAAACCGGCATTTTGCTATACGGTTCAGAAACAAACGCATATTTGTCACGCTTTCCGCACATTCCTTGATCATCTGAATATTACAAACACCCGGCGAAACCGGATTATCCGGAAAATGCCCTGTATAAGCGCGATATTCCGGAAGCAGCGTAATGTCAAACAAAGTATCGTCGTTTTCCACAGCCCAACGCTCAATCCTGTAATAATCATTCAACAATCTAATCATCATCTTGAAAATCAAGGTATATTTTCATTTGGCATTGAACGGCTGTTTCACCGTTAACTTTCGTTTCCGCAGCCAATAAGGATACACCAAGCGCTTCGGCCAAAATCCGTATGTGGGTATGTAACACGTCGCCTGCATGAGGTAAGAAATGAATCCTGAACTTTTTCACCTCTCCGAGAAAGCCTAATGGCGTCGGTCGGTTTGCCGTTTTCGCCAAGTAGCCTGCAAAAGCCGATGCCGATTGCGCAATATGTTCGATAAGTCCCGGTTCTTCAAAGACATCTTCACTGCAAAACAAATTGTCGTTTGCAATAGTAAGTCCCGTATCCGCTTCAGATTCGGTCGCTCCATACAACGCATCAATCATGATCATCGGGTCACGTTGCGGGATAAGTTCCAGTATTGCTTCGCCTTGCATACCACCCATCATGCCATATGTTTGTAAACATAATCATACAGTGAGCCAAATGTTTGAATATTAGCGATATCCACTCCTTTAAAACTCACGCCGAAATTTTCTTCAATCAACGCAACCATATCAACCAGACTTAAACTGTCCAATTGCAACGATTTCTTAATATTTGCATCCGGCACAATAACACGCAAATCAACTTCAAATTCATCAATTATAACTTCGTTAATCTTTTTTACTAATTCCTGTTTTTTCATCGATTGATTTATTTATAAATTTTTCACGACAAGTGTTGAGTTAGTTCCTCCAAATCCGAAAGAATTTGATAGAAACAGATCAAAATGTTTCTCAATGCGTTTTCCCGGTATATTCAATACTGCAGACACCTCGTCGGGGTTTTCAAAGTTCAGGTTCGGCGCAATAAAATCATTTTTCATCATGATTGTAGAGTAGACGATCTCGCTTGCTCCAGCCATCCACATCTCGTGACCGGTTTGCGATTTGGTAGAAGTGACGACCGGTTTATGTCCGTCAAAAACGGCATGAATGGCGCTGGCTTCGTTCTGGTCGCCCACAGGTGTTGAAGTAGCATGTGCATTGATATACCCGATCTGGCGAAAGTCGACGCCCGAATTGCGTATTGCCATTTGAAGCGAACGTTTGGGGCCGTCGATATTGGGCAGGGATATATGATCGCCGTTTGACGAAAACCCGTATCCTATCACTTCTGCAATAATCGGCGCACCCCGCTTCACAGCCGTTTCATAATCTTCGATAATGACGGTTGCCGCTCCGCCGGCGGGTACTAATCCGTCGCGGTCGCGATCAAACGGACGGGAGGCTTTTGTCGGCTCTTCTTCGCGTGTAGAGAACGCATTGATACCGTCGAAACTGCCTATTGATAAGGGATTAACCTCCTGTGCGCCACCACAAATCACGATATTCTGCAAACCGTTTTTGATCAGTAAAGCCCCCAGTCCAATCGCATGGGAGCCGCTGGCACAAGCCGCCGACACGGTCATGTTCATTCCTTTCAATTTGAACAGACAAGCCAGATTCATTGTCACCGTCGAGTTCATCGACTGGAAGATACCTCCTGACCCTATCAGGGTCGTATCCCGCTTTTCACGCATTGTATCAACACTCTTGACCACCGCTTCGGCACTACTGTCGTTACCATATAAAATGCCTGCTTCGTGCATATTTAAGTAATCCGGGTCTAACTTTGCATTAGCCATCGCTTCGGTTGTCGCCACATAGGCATATTTTGCCTGCTCCGGCATGAACACACGCTGATTACGACTTAACACATGCTTCAGATCAGGAATTTCGACACATGCTGTCAACGCCGAACGAAATCCCATTTTTTTACGCACAGGATCAAAAATAATACCCGACTTCCCGTGATATAACGAGTCCCTTACTTCGGATAAATTTTTACCAAGACAGGAGTAAATTCCCATGCCGGTTATTACAACTCTCTTATTCACAATATTTTATTTAATCGTTTATACAAATTATCACGCAAATCCCGCAACTTACATACGGCGGTTGATTTTGCTTTCAGACGAAATCGCAGATTCTGCCACGTCTTGACAACCCATCGCCAGTAATGGTACGCAAAAAGCCCCAACCATGGCAACGCCAAGCCATAAACAAAAGCGACCCGAAAACATGAAAATATCCATGTGAGAATAAAAGTTAGCGTGTACAACAGCGGCATTGTCAGCATGACGCTACCGGCAAAAAGAAAAGAATTGTGAAACATCTTATCCTTCACACGACGCATCACCAAATCCGGTATTTTGTAAATAATGATATTGGGCCACAGCGAAAACAGCCATGCCGGAAGCATTGCAACCAACGCAATGACCGACAATATATTCGAGAACCATCCGGGTGTCCTGTCAAAATGGTCATCCCGTATTTTCAACTTTTTCAAATTGCGTTCAATCGTTAAAGCATCATCGTAAACCGCCTGCATCGACGAAGTATCAACCGCCATGACTTCCTGCAATTTTTCTACAAACAGCTTGTCTGCAAGTAATTTATCAGGCAGGTAATCCGGTTTGAATCCCCTGTTTTTCGCAAATTGACGACCGCAAGAAGTATTACGCAGGAAATCAATCGCTTTATAATTTTTCAGGTCAGGGATATGGAGCATCATGTCGAACACCTGTTTCCTGACGATCTCGTTTACCTGACGTTGCGCCGTGCGCGGTTTCTCCTGATACAGTTCATAAAACGGTTTCAGGGAAAGCGGTTTGCCGAACTGAATAATGAGTTCCTGTTGCATATCCCGATAAGCGGAGTAGTGATTACAGCAAGGTTGTATCCAAATATCCGTCTGAAAATCGCCAAGCGCAGCCGTTTCAAAAGCAAACTTCGTATAGCCATGTGAGAAATCGTCCAACCAGTGTTTGCCCTGATGCCTGCCTTCGGGATACATCATCACCGGTTCTCCATTCAGGAATTTGATTTCGGTCTCCTTAAACATATCCCTGTTTTTCCAGAGCGCCTCCTTACCGTCAAATTCAAGTCGATACGCCGGATTCATGGCTAATACTTTAAAAAACCTGGTGATTAAGGGATGAATCGTAAAAATATCAGCTCTTACAAACATGTTTATCTTTCGATCCCTAACAGAAAAAATGATGGATAAGGGGTCGCATAAACAATTCTGGTGATTCGAAACAAACAATACAGGCGTACCCTCCGGAGGTATGTTCTCTTTATCGATACGATAGACTTTTCTATATAACAAGCAATCGTTCATGACAAAAGCATACGCCCGAAATGTACGGTAAAACCAACCCTGACTGTGTTTCCTCTTCCTTGTCATTATTGAAATATTTCACAGAAACGACTGCAAAGGTATAAATAATCACAAAAAAACAATATATAAAACATGAATACATTGGTAAAACACACTTTTTTCACTATCTTTGCACCAAATTCATGGAATTATGTTTGAAAATTTAAGTGAACGGCTTGAACGCTCGTTCAAATTATTAAAAGGCGAGGGCCGGATTACGGAAATCAATGTGGCAGAAACACTTAAAGACGTGCGCCGCGCATTGTTAGACGCCGATGTCAATTATAAGGTTGCTAAACAATTCACCGATACCGTAAAGGAAAAGGCTATGGGTCAGCAAGTACTGACGTCCCTGAAACCAAGCCAGTTAATGGTGAAAATCGTACACGACGAACTGGCTTCACTTATGGGAGGCTCGACGGCGGACGTCAACCTGAAAGGTTCGCCTGCCGTCATCCTGATGTCGGGACTTCAAGGGTCGGGTAAGACAACTTTTGCCGGTAAACTCGCCAATATGCTTCGCAGCAAGCGAAGTAAAAACCCGCTACTTGTTGCTTGCGACGTGTATCGTCCCGCAGCAATCGAACAGTTACGCATCCTCGGCGAACAAATCGGCGTACCGGTTTACATGGAAGAGGAGAACAGGAATCCTGTCGAGATAGCACGTCATGCGATTGTCGAAGCTAAAAAAACAGGCAAAGACCTTGTCATCGTCGATACTGCCGGACGTCTGGCAATCGACGAACTGATGATGCAGGAGATCAAAGCCATCAAGGATGCCATCAAACCGGATGAGATATTGTTTGTAGTAGATTCCATGACCGGTCAGGATGCCGTTAATACAGCCAGGGAATTTAACGACCGCCTCGACTTCAATGGTGTCGTGCTGACAAAATTAGATGGCGATACACGCGGTGGCGCTGCACTGTCCATCCGTTCGGTAGTCAACAAACCCATCAAATTTGTCGGCACCGGCGAAAAAATGGATGCTTTGGATGTGTTCCATCCTCAACGCATGGCAGATCGTATACTGGGAATGGGCGACATCGTGTCGCTGGTTGAACGTGCACAGGAACAATTCGACGAAGAAGAAGCCAAACGCATCCAACGGCGTATTGCCAAAAATCAATTCGACTTCAACGATTTTATGAAGCAACTGCAACAGGTGAAAAAAATGGGTAACCTGAAAGACCTTGCTTCCATGATACCGGGCGTCCAGAAAATGATGAAAAACATTGATATTGATGACAATGCGTTCAAAGGTATCGAGGCGATCATCCAATCCATGACACCGAAGGAACGAAGTAACCCCGCCCTGCTGAACGGATCGCGCCGGCAACGTATCGCCAAAGGAAGCGGTACTACCATTCAGGAAGTAAACAAACTCATCAAACAATTCGACGAAACACGCCGGGTGATGCACACAATCACAACATCGAAAGGACAGAAACAAATGCCGATGTCACGCAGGGGTAGATTTTAAACCTGTCCAAACAGACATAGATAATAACTTAATATTTCAAAACGATGGATACAAACGCGTATAAACTCATTGACGGGAAATCCGTTGCAGCGCAGATAAAAAAAGAATTAGCCGACGAGGTGAGTACAATCAAACAAAACGGAGGTAAAATACCCTATTTAGCTGCCATACTGGTAGGACATGACGGAGGAAGCGAAACATATGTAGCGAGTAAGATACGCACATGTGAAGAAGTAGGATTTCAATCCGGTCTGATCAGGTACGAAGACGATGTGACCGAAGGAGAACTGCTTCGTCAGATTATGACGCTCAATAATAATGATTTAGTAGACGGTTTTATCGTTCAACTGCCATTACCGCACCATATCTCCACGCAAAAAATCATTGAAGCCATCGATTACAGAAAGGACATTGACGGATTCCATCCCATCAATATCGGACGCCTTGCCTTAGGATTACCCTGCTTTAAATCAGCCACACCTGCCGGCATAATGGAATTACTCAAACGGTATTCAATTGAAACAAAAGGCAAACATTGCGTTGTACTTGGCCGAAGTAACAATGTAGGAAAACCGTTAGCCATGCTGATGATGCAAAAATCCTACCCCGGCGACTGTACGGTAACCGTATGCCACAGCCGTTCAGCCAATCTGACAGAGATGTGTCAGGACGCTGATATTATTATTGCGGCTATCGGATCGCCGGAATTTCTGAAAGCCGATATGGTTAAAGAAGGGGCAACAGTTATTGATGTAGGCACCACACGCCTGCCAAGCAGCGTCACCAAAAGCGGATACAAACTAATCGGTGATGTAGCCTTTCATGAGGTAGCGCCCAAATGCAGTTATATCACCCCCGTTCCGGGCGGTGTTGGTCCCATGACAATCGTGTCGTTACTAAGCAACACCTTATTTGCGGCAAAAAAGGAAATATATAAATGAGTCCACTCCGAAACCATGCGCTCGGCATGATTCTTTACGGTTAGAGAATACTTTTGAAAGGAGATACATAAATAATTTTACATTTGTCGTTTGCTATTTAAAAAAAAGCACTATCTTTGCAGCGATTTTTGAAAGAAAAGCCTGTCTTATTAAGCCTGTCTCATTTCTGTAAAAAATCAGTTTTATTATACATGGAGTTTGTAGCTCAGTCGGTTAGAGCATCGGATTGTGGTTCCGAGGGTCGTGGGTTCGAGTCCCATCTTTCTCCCACCCTAAAAAAACCTTATCAATAACAGCAAATTTTAACTTTGCGAAAATCTTTTTCGTAAGAAAACAGACCAAAACCCTATAAATTCTATCTGAGATGAACATACCGGACATTTTAAGAAAATTAAGATTTGACGAATCAAAAAAGTCGTTGATAATCAATGCAACTGTTGAGTATGAAAGATTACTGGCCGGCGCTACATTCGACAAGGAATACAATCCTTCCAATTCGGCGACGTATGATTTTGTACAAGTGTTCGCCACCTCGCAGTCTGAACTGGAAAGCATTATCACACAAATATTTCCGGGAGGTAAATACGACTGTTTGTTTTGGATATGTTACCCAAAGGGAGGCGGGAAAATAAAAAGCGACATCAAACGGGAAACTGTTTGGAAAGCCTTTGAAATAGCCAAGTTACGTCCGGTTTCACAAATCGCGATTGATGACACATGGAGCGCTCTACGCGGAAGACCGGCTGAAAAAGTTGGAAAATAGCATAAGAAGGAAATGTTAGTAATTATACAACAAGTTTGTCAATTATTTTCGTATTGTCTTTTTCTATCAGGGCGAATACCTCTTTTTCGAACGAAGCAAAATTGTCTTTCGGAATGTTGTATTTGATTTTTCCGGCTTCTATGTAATGGATGCTGTCGCATAAGTTGGTCAAGGTTTCCAGCACATGCGAACTGACAATAATCGTTTTACCGCCCGCTTTCAGTTTGAGTAGCGCCAAACGAAGTATACGGCACATTTCAATATCCAGTCCGTTAAACGGTTCGTCAAGCAATACAATCTGTTTTGTTTATCCATGATTCCTGTTTTTTTGACTCTGTTTGTTACCTGGCCTTATTTGCGAAATACCACCATCCATATTCATCTGTATATCCTTTTGTCTGAACAAAATTGTGGAAATTTTCAAATTCTTCATAATCATAAATGCTATCAATCATCCGATACACCTTAGCAGCATTTTCATACCTTTTCAACAAAAATCCATTTGCTTCTTCAACTTCTTCATCTGTCAGACCGGATTCATACAAATTTACCCAATATTCAACAGCATCTTTCCCAACCCCAGAAATGAGTTTTTGCAGAAGTTCCTCATTGGATAATTTTCTGGCTGTTTCCGTTTTCTTGCCGGTTGTTCCGATGTCCCTCTCCAATGTTGAGAGAGATACAGTATTCAGCCCATAAGTATAAGCAATCGTTCCAGACTGATTATTCTGTCCGCTTATTCTATTGAATTTTGCACGTTCTGCGGCTTCAAGGGCACATTCCTGTGTAATGATACTTTCAATGTTCGTACCGCGACCTATTTCTGCCTGTATAACATTTCCATTAGGGTCAACCGTTATATTAATCACAACCCTGCCATTTTCCTGAATATTTTTATTAGAACATCGAGGTTGAGGCAGTCCTCCACTTAATGAACGCCCACCAAGCGAAAAGCTGCCGGATAAAACCTGATTTGTTGTTCCTGCAAAAGCCTTTCCCTGTCGGGTATCTTGCGAACTGCCCGAACTGAAAGGATTTGATGTGCGGTTACTGATTGCTTCCTGTTGTTGAGCTGGTTCTTTGAGCATTGGGAGCGGTTCTGTAAAGCGCCAGTCAAAAATTTGAACGCCATTATCAATATATCCAAAATTGCGTCCTTTTGTTTCAACAAAAGCTATAAATCCTCCTACATCCTCATCGTTACTTTGAAAATTATTTTCTATTGTATGTAGCACTTCAAAAACTGGTTCATTTAATTTTTCTTGAGCCTTACATTCTGCCAATGCAACCTCATATTCCTGTCCATTCCATTCTTTAAAATCTTTCACTTCAGCTTCATATCCTTTTAAAGCAGTCTCATAATCCTTCTTAGTGTCAAACCATTCTCTTTCCGGTCGTTCTATTTCAACATCGCAGCAGGCACAAAGCATATCAGTTTCCCATGTGGCTACTAAAATTTCAAGTTCATGTTTAAGTCCCTCTGAAAGAAGCTTTTGCAGAAGTTCCTCATTGGACAGTTTCTTTTGGGAATACCCGAATGTTCCTGCCAAAAGGAACGACAATAAAAATACAAACTGTTTCATAATTGTGAATTTTACAAGTTTCACCCGACAGCCAGAGATGAAAATTATACATTGTTAATGTAAAAGAAATGGGTTGTCGTCAATACAAACTCGTAGGTATCGCTAAACACCTGTATACACTGCACAGACGAACAACCCATTATGAGTTGTCTGTTGTGCCTTTTGTATACTTCTTTTAGACTTTAGCGATTTCAACGAGTACGGGCACTTCTCTTTTTTCAAAAAAAACCGTTCCAGAGGAACAAGAATACACCAATAAAAGAATTAGAAGCATACAAAAGGAATTTACTCAAATTTTTTAAGAACTCGTACGAAGATATTTCTAAAAAGAAAACCACAAAAGATTACAAAGTAACACTTACCGACCTTACAAAATACTTGATTGGAGTTGAATTACTGCTTGAATTTGGCGGTAAAACAAAAAAAGATGACAAAGAAAAAACTACGTTTACATATTTACATACTGACGGTACTTATACAACCGACAATGTAAAAGGAATTTGTTTACTTGTGATTGGCGACTTTTTACGCTTATTACAGAAAGGATTCAAAGATTACGATTTTGACTATACCAAAAAGAAATTTACCGAATTAGTGCAAGATGCTTTGATTTGCACTATAGCTTGCATTTTGAATGTAAATTGGAAATCAAACGAAAATAAATATACCAATACATTGTTATTAAACACTTTACATTGCTTTGGCAGTAAAACAACAGAGAATTTAGATGAAAATTTGGAAAAAATAATTTCAAAAGTAATTGAAAAGGTCAATAACCTAAAACAACCAAGCCAAGAAGTGACAAATCTACTGAATTTCTTCTCAAACACTCTTTGTCTCGCTTACAAAACAGCTGTTACAAAAAGAGAGGAAAAGAAATTTGACACGGATCATAAGATTGGAGATATTATATATTGTGGTTTGTTTAGCGAAAAATCAAATTTAGGATTTGATTATTGCTATATTCATTCAGATGATACAGAGAACGGACAGCAGCATTTTTCACTATCAAGGCCGGGATTTTTGTGGAACGATAAAAAACAAGATTTTACGGATTTTCTGACAGTAAACGACAATCAAAAGATACCAATTACAAAAACGACAATACTAAAAATATGATATATAGACACTTGACTGCACTACACGCGGTTTTACGAAATTGGGGCGTAAGCGATAACCCGCTTTTGTACATCCTTTAACCGCCGGTAACAGTCCAAGCTGCTTGCGGTTGCATCCCCAACTTCGTAATGACGGTTCAGGACAACAATGACGGGAATGTAAAAAGGCGTTTTTTGAAGTCACCTATTGATAATTAAGAAGAAGTGAATTATTTTGCTCTTTGTATCTTTAAATTCGAAAAAAAGCGTTATCTTTGCGCGAAAAAAGCATTATAATGCACGATTTGGATATTTTCAAAAAAATAAAAGAACGTCGTTCCCTGCTTGGAATTACCCAGCAGGATTTGGCGGACATTTCAGGCGTCGGGCTGCGAACAATAAAGGCGATTGAAACGAACAACGGAAATCCATCCGTCAATACCTTATTGAAAATTCTGGACGTTTTGGGCATGCAACTGAATATCAATATCAAAAATCCGGTTGAATCATGAGAGCAGCAAACGTTTTTATGAATAAAATATTGGCAGGTACGCTGACGGAAGATGACGGCGGAGTTTATATTTTCCGTTATAAGGACGATTATTTCGTAAATCCCGCCTACTCATCAATCAGTCTCACTATGCCAAAAAACCGCAGGGAGTACCGTTCTGAAACGTTTTTTTCATTTTTCTTTAATATGCTGTCTGAGGGCGTTAACAAACAGGTACAGTCCCGAAAATTCAAGATTGACGAAGACGATAGTTTCGGACTTTTGATGGCTACTGCCCATAGCGACGTCATCGGCGCTGTTACAATCGAAAAGATAGATGTCAGCGGTGTACAGGCAACACGTCTTGGCAGTGAAACAATTTTAAAAACAAAATAAAAATATGGCTGAAAAATACAACGCATCAAACATTGCTATTGAGCAAATTTTGAACTTCATCAAATCGGGAGAAATTGCAATCCCTGAAATTCAACGACCTTTCGTTTGGAAACCCAAACAAGTAAGAGATTTAATAGACTCCTTGTACACAGGTTATCCAACAGGTTATTTGATAATTTCTCAAAATCCAAATATGAAGTTGAAAGATGGAACATTATCGGAAGGAAAAAAGATAATGATTGACGGACAGCAACGCGTTACTGCAATGATGACTGCAATTATTGGAATGGAAGTGATAAATTCCGATTTTGAAAAGAAAAGAATAAAAATCTCATTCAATCCATTAGCTACTGACGAAGATGAAGTTTTTAAAGTGCAAGATAATGCTGTTCTGAAAGACAAAAAGTGGATAACAGATATAGCAGATATTTTTACCTCAGAATTCAGAAGAGGCAGTTTCGTATCTTCTTATTGTGCAGCCAATCCTGAAATGGATGCAGATAAATTACACGATATTTTAGATAACTTAATCGGAATCAAAAATCGGCAAATTGGAGTAATCACATTAGACAGAGAACTGACAATAGACGAAGTAACCGAGATTTTTATTCGCATAAATAGACAAGGTGCAAAATTGAATCAATCGGATTTCGCGATGTCGAAAATTGCCGCGAACGTCAAATATGGTGGAAATATGTTGCGAAAAGCAATAGATTATTTTTCTCATTTAGCGGTACAGCCGGATTGGTATTCGGAAATGACAAAAGACAAAGATTTTGCAGACTCACAATTTGCTCCAAAATTAAAATGGTTGAAAGACGATAGAGAAGATATTTTTGACCCCGGATACGGTGACATCTTGCGAGTGGCTTTTATGTATAAGTTTGGTCGAGGGAAAATGAAAGATTTGGTAAGTTTGCTGGGTGGAAGAGATTTTGAAACTCGTGACTACAAAGAAGAAATTGCGGAAATTTCTTTTGCAAAATTGACAGAGGGCGTGTTAGATTTTATGAATGAATTTTCCTTTTCAAATTTTGTTCTTGCACTTAAATCCGCAGGGTTTATATCCAGCAAATTAACCAACTCCCAAATGACAATAGACTTTGCCTATACGCTGTATCTTATGTTGAAGAATAGCAGCGAAATAGACAAAACGCAAATTAAACGTTATGTGTCAAAATGGTATGTTTTTTCAACTTTGACAAGCAGATATATTTCTTCGCCGGAAACTGCAATGGACTTGGACATTAGACGGATTGCAGAAAAAGGCTTTTTGACCTATTTATCAGAAATGGAAGAAGCAAATTTGTCTGACACTTTTTGGGAAATCGGATTGGTGCAAAATTTGGAAACTTCCGCAATAAACAGTCCATTTTTTAATGTGTTTTTAGCATCGCAGGTGCACGCAAACGACAATTCTCTAATGATGAACGGAACAAAAGTCAGAGATTTAATAACAACTATTGGCGATGTGCATCATATTTTTCCGAAAAAATATCTTCAAAAGTACGGTATAACAGACAAGTCAAAGTACAATCAAATAGCAAATTATACTTATCTTGATACAGCGACTAACATTTCAGTTGGAGAAAAAGCGCCTAACGAATATTTCAAAATGTTATTTGAACAATGCGAAACAAAAGTATTGAAATACGGAAACATTACAGTGCAAGAAATCTTGAATGTGAATTTGAAAGAAAATTGTATTCCTGAAAATATTGTGTCGATGAGTGTTGAACGTTATGATGATTTTTTATTGGAGCGCAGAAAATTAATGGCAAAAAAGATAAAGGATTATTATTACAAACTATAAAATATGATAAACGAAACGCTGACAGATAACGAATATATTGGCTCAAGGTGGTACTACTCCCACTTGAAAGAGCAGTACGAAATGAAAGTTTGTCCGCCAGCAGGAGAACGTACTTGTATGCCGCCACAGACCCCAACATGCCAACACAATACGATGTATGAAGCAATTACCTGACATAAAAAACTGCCCGGGAACATTGGCCGCCGGTTACAAGCATTACAGCCCGACAGCGTTGCGACGGATGTTCGACAATAAGAAAGTGAGTTGTTTGCTTGATTTTTCCAATGACGAAAGCAGCCGTTTCCTCATAGATGAAAATATTGGACGTATCTCTATTTCAGGCGTTCAGGAAAAATTATCGGCAATTGTAGCCAAAGGCAAAATCTGCCTTGCTCCGGAGGGTGTTCAGGGTCGTTATATCATCAAGCCTGTACCCG
>Ga0082212_10000795_pt1 | contig 46098 bp, 48 predicted proteins | sample TergutNt197P3_FD_71548 | JGI IMG/M metagenome (GOLD analysis project Ga0082212, IMG submission 71548) | Neocapritermes taracua P3 segment gut microbial communities from Petit-Saut dam, French Guiana - Nt197 P3 | ecosystem: Host-associated > Arthropoda: Insects > Digestive system > Gut ... | reverse complement strand
GAACTCATATCCATCATGAACAGCGGTTCAATCCTTGACGACGGGTATTTAAGCGTCATTTCTCCCGGCGGGTTGATCTCTACTCACAGGAACGAAAGCATGATTCTCACCGATTATAAGTCAACGTGGCTGAAAGACTATTCCAGCTATATTGATTCGATACGCGAAAAGGGCGGAAGTTTCAATGTCGCGGCGTATTCCGATGTATTAGACAGCCATATCCAGTTTTTAGGGTCGGGCGTGAAGATTGGCAATACAGAAAGATATTGGCTTGTCGGCGGGTTTGTACCCCAAAAAACCGTGGCCGCAGCCTCCACCACATTGATTTGGATTGTTGTCGCGGTTGGATTGGGGCTAATCGTGCTGACCGGGCTTACCACATTCCTCCTTGTCACCAGCAACCTGAAAAAGCTGCCCGCCATAACGGCGATGGCCGAGCGGATTGCTGTTGGCGATACAGGCATATCCGGGCTGGATTCCAGCACATCGCCAACGAAAAATGAAGTCACGCAGCTTGAACGGGCTTTCGCGTCCATCACAAGCAGTGTTCAATCCCAAGCGGCTGTGATGGAACAAATCGCGGACGGCGACTATTCCGTTGAGCTTCCCGTGAGAAGTGAAGCCGATGTGATGAACAAGGCCATTAACAATATGCTCGGCAAGACAAACGACACCCTGCATCAAATCAACCAATCAACCGCGCAAGTGTCCTCCGGCGCGAAGCAAATCGCCGACGGCTCCCAGTCCTTGGCACAAGGCTCGACCGAGCAGGCGTCTTCCATAGAGCAGTTATCCGCCTCCATCACCGAGATCGCGCAGAAAACGAAAGACAACGCCGAGAAAGCCGGGAAAGCGGCCGTCCTTGCCAACACCATCAAGAATAACGCCGAAAAAGGCAGCCGCCAAATGGACGAAATGACCACCGCCGTCAAGGACATCAACGTAGCCAGCCAAAGCATCAGCAAGGTCATCAAAACCATCGACGACATCGCCTTCCAAACCAACATCTTAGCCCTCAACGCCGCCGTTGAAGCGGCAAGAGCGGGGCAGCACGGCAAAGGCTTTGCCGTCGTCGCCGAGGAAGTGCGGAATCTCGCTACCAAGAGCGCGGACGCGGCGAAGGAAACCGGCACGATGATCGAAAACTCGATGGAGAAAGCCGAACTGGGCACGCGCATTGCCAATGAAACAGCCGCCAGCCTCACCGAGATCGTGCAGGGCATCAACGAGAGCAGCCAAATCATCACGGAAATCGCGCAAGCATCCGATGAGCAATCCGCCGGGATCACGCAGATCAATCAAGGCATCGACCAAGTGGCCAATGTCGTTCAGCAGAACAGCGCGACGGCGGAGGAAAGTGCCGCCGCCAGCGAAGAAATGAGCGGGCAGTCGTCTATGCTGGAAGAGTTGGTCGCGCAGTTTAAGTTGAAGGACGAAGGAACAGGACGGCGCTTGTTGTCAGGTTCAAAGCCCGCGAGAAAACAGCTTACCATGCCGGAAAGAACATCTGGAGATTACGGCAAATATTAAGCCGTTAAATATCCTTAAAAAAAGGAGTGATTTGTAATGAGCGGCGAAACTGCCAAAACAATAAATGACGAAACGAGGGAAAAACTCAAGGACGAACTGAGAGCGGAACTCAAAGCCGAACTGCAGCGGGAACTTCTTGGCGAGGACGCCGAACAGGAACGCACCGAAGCGGAGTATCCTTGGATTGTGTTCGCCCTTGACGGCACGGAGTACGGCATCAACAGCAAATATGTATTGTCAATCGAGATCGTCGGGGAGATTACTCCCATCGTGGACGCACAAAACCATTGCCCCGGTATTACCCGGTCACGCGGAAACATGATCGAGCTGCTTGATTTACGCGCCCTGTTTGGCGTAGGGGATTATCGATCCGCTAAATCAGACGGTGATGACCGCTACATGATGGTGGTCATTGAAACTGAGGGGATAAAGCGCGGCGTGATTGTCGATCAGATTGTTTCTGTGGAGTATATAACGCGGTTTGAATCCGGCGTTATTGACAAAGCTGACGGCTCATTGGACTCGAAGTATGTCAGCCGGGTGGCAAGGCGCGAAAAATCAGACAGCACCGTTTTAATTTTCAACGCCGGTATACTGCGCGACGTCTCATAGACCGTCAATCAAGAATTAGATATTAAATTGGAGGAAATAAAAAATGGCATGGTTCAAAAATCTCAAGGTCAAGGCAAAGATGATCGTCAGCTTCATGGTGGTCATCGCGTTGATGGCAACGCTTGCCGCCGTCTCCGTCATCCAGATTAAAAGCGTCACCAATACCTATGAAGCCGTTGTAGATCATGTGGAGGTAGGGCGGAACGCCATAACGCTGTTCCAGAGCAACTTCCGCGATCTCCGCCGCATCATCGCCACCCTGTCAACCTATACGGGATACGATTTGGAGCGGAGCAAGGAGCTTATCAACGACGCTACGGCGTCTTATAACACTTCTTTAGGGTTCTTAGATATGTACGAAGAAGCGGTCAGAACCAACCCGCTGCTTTCGGCCGCCGATATAAAGCTGCGGATAGACAACGCCGAAGAGGTTCGCCGGATCGCCGCGCGGTACCTCAGCAATTTTATGGAGCCAATGTTTGACGCCGCGCGAAAGGACGACCACAATTTATCCCTTGAGGTCATAGCATTGGGCGCGCCTATCGCCACAGAAATCCGGGACGCGGTTCAAGCGATTCTTGATGTGTCAAACGAAGCGGTGGATGTGAATACCGCCAACGCGGAGGCCGCATCGGTCACGACCGTTTACCTGTTGATAGGGATAGCCGTTGTCGCCGCGATTTTGGCGATCCTGATCGCTTTATATGTAGCAAACCTCATCGGCAAGCCGATTGGCACAATCTCCGGGTTTTTGAAGCAAGCAGGCGCGACAGGTGACATCAGTCTGCGTCCCGAGGACGTCAAAAATATTGAAGTCCTTTCCAAAATCAAAGACGAAATCGGCGATTTGAGCAGCGGCGCGGCCGCGTTTGTCCAGCACGTATCGCATATTTCCGAAGAGCTGAACCTTGTCGCCGACGGCGACTTGACCACCGAGCTTGAAATCCTCTCCGACCGCGATGTAATGGGCAAGGCGCTTGTGCATATGGTAAACAGCTTGAATACTTTATTCGGGGAAATCAATCAGTCCACCGCGCAAGTATCATCCGGCTCGAAGCAAATTGCCGATGGCGCACAATCATTGGCGCAAGGCTCGACGGAGCAGGCGTCCTCTATAGAGCAGCTGTCCGCCTCCATCACCGAGATCGCAGTGAAGACAAAAGACAACGCCGAAAAGGCGGGGAAAGCCGCCGTTCTTGCCAATACCATTAAGCAAAACGCCGAAAAAGGCAGCCGTCAGATGGATGAAATGACCACCGCCGTTAAGGACATCAACACGGCCAGCCAAAATATCAAAAAGGTTATCAAAGTCATTGACGACATCGCGTTTCAGACTAATATCCTCGCCTTGAACGCCGCCGTGGAAGCGGCGCGGGCCGGACAGCACGGCAAAGGTTTTGCCGTTGTCGCGGAGGAAGTCCGCAATCTCGCCAGCAAGAGCGCGGACGCGGCGAGGGAAACCGGAGAGATGATTGAGAACTCAATGGAGAAAGCGGAATTGGGTACACGCATTGCGGATGAAACAGCCGCCAGCCTTGCGGAAATCGTGTCCGGCATCAACGAGAGCAGCCAAATCGTAAGCGAGATAGCGCAAGCATCCGATGAACAAACAGCCGGGATCACGCAAATCAACGCGGGCATAGACCAAGTGGCGAACGTCGTGCAGCAGAACAGCGCGACGGCGGAGGAAAGCGCGGCCGCCAGCGAAGAGATGAGCGGTCAGTCGTCCATGCTGGAGGAACTGGTCGCGCAGTTCAAGTTGAAAGACGGCGGTCAATCCGCGCGCGCAAAAAGGCTGCCCGCAACCTCCGGCCGCCAAATCGCCATGCCGGAAAGAACGCCGCAAAACGGCGGCGGGGATTTCGGGAAGTATTAGAGCAGTAAAGAAAGCCACGCAGGTGGACAAACAACCGCAAAAGGAGAAATTTGTATGAAAAACCTGAAAGTCAGAGTAAAAATCCTGCTTGGATTCGGGGTAGCCATTGCGATGCTTGTCATCATTGTTGCCGTGGTTTTCGTATCAAACGCGCAGACTTCCGCGAACTTAGCCAATGTAAAGTTCGATACCGACCTGCAAACCATAACCAAAACGTTTACGCTCCATTATCTGGAAGCGAGCATTGACTTGGAAGCGGCGCATATCGTTAAAAGCGGCGAGGCTTACGAGCGTGTAGTCAGGGATATAGATGTTGTCTATGCCGATTTGGAAGAGATGCTCCGCTATATCGGCAATGACCTTTCAAAATCCGATTACGTAAGCAAGATCAAAGCGATTGAAACCATATTTTTGGATTGGAAGAAGTCCATCGCCGCGGTTCAGGAGAGCAACCAAGCGCTGCGGCAATCCGTAGCCGCCAGTGATGAGCAGCAGGAGGCACTCCGCCTTAAAGCCGACGCGACTTACCGGAATCAGCAGGAGATATGGGAGAGGGAAACGCAGGAAGACACCACATCGGAGGATAAACTCCGCCGGGTCGGGAGGCTGGACGAAACCGTTGTGTTTATAAGGGACATCGATATGCTGATCCGCACGGGGGAATCCATGACAAGGGCATATGACATCTCGCGGAGCGAGGAGTTCTTTATTGAAATGGACAGGGTGATCGCGCTTCTGCAAGAAAACGGCGACGTCGCGCGCAACCAAGGGACACAAGACACCGCATATGCCACGGTTGACGCATTGAACGGCTATAGGGCAGCCTTTTATGCTTTTGACAGCACCAACAAGCAAAACAAAGCGGCTATTGCCGAAGCGCAGCGTTTGGGCAATATTGCCTATGATGCGGCGAACGAGTTTCTGAGCGATTTGGCGGACTCGGTATATGACGCCGTTGATACAACAATCTCGTATAACAGTCTATCTCTGATCATCGCCATTGTCGTTGCGCTGATTGCCATTGCCGTCGCTGTTTTGATTGCTCTGTATATTTCCGGCCAGATCAGCAATCCGCTCATCATGATGTCAAGGGCATTGGAACAGCTTGGGACAACGGGTAATCTGAATTTTCCGCCGAAAGTCATGCAAAGCGCGCAGGAATGTTCTTTATGGCAGGATGAGATAGGCCGCTGCGCCAGGGCTTTCGGCGGGACGATTCAACATATCGGCAATGTCGCCAAAGAGCTTGACACAATGGCAAACGGCGACTTGAATGTTGCGATAGAGCAGCTCTCCGAAGAGGATGTTTTGGGCAGATCGGTAAACCATATGGCGAATAACCTCAATCGTATATTCGGTGAAATCAACAGTTCAACCGCGCAAGTATTCTCCGGCTCAAAGCAGATTGCGGACGGCGCGCAGGCCTTGGCGCATGGATCTATCCAGCAGGCCGCCTCGGTGGAAACATTATTGACATCAATCACGGAAATCAGCCGTATGACTAAAGACAACGAGGATACCGCTACAGAAACCTTGACCGACGTTCAGCAAGCCGGAACATTGATGGGCGTGTGCATAGAGCAAATGAGACAGATGACGGCGGCTATGAAGTCGATTGACGAAAAATCTAGAAATATTACGAACACAACAAAGGTCATTGACGACATCGCTTTCCAAACAAATATCCTCGCGCTCAACGCCGCCGTCGAAGCGGCCCGCGCGGGTCAGCACGGCAAGGGGTTCGCGGTTGTCGCAGAAGAAGTCCGCAACTTGGCGTCCAAGTCTGCGGATGCCGCGAAAAAAACGGCTGCCTTGATCGAAAGCAGCTCGCAGAGTGTTTATGAAGGGAATCAAATTGTTGAAAAGGTCAACGCGAGTTTATTGTCGGTAGCTGAAATTGCACAAAAAAACGCGCGGCAGACCGAAAAAATACAGTCCGTTTCAACCCAGCAAAGCACTGTTATGGATCAAGTGAACACAAGCATTAACCGAGTGACCCAAGTTATACAACAGAACAGCGCAACCGCCGAACAAAATGCCGCCATGTCGGAGGAAATGAACGGGCAGACGGCTATGCTGGAGGACTTGGTCTCGCAGTTTAAGCTGAAAGATGACGGTACGCAACTGTCTTCAGGGTCGAGGGGCACGGTCAAACAGATTGCCATGCCGAGTAAAACGCCGCAAACTGACGGTGGGGATTTCGGAAAGTATTAGGAAGAGGCGAAAGTATGCGGGATCTCATTATCAACGACCCCTCCACAGCGGGAGGAGAGCGGCTTTGACCACGAAGAAGCCTCGTTACCGCTTCCGAAGTTCGCAAATTTTTTATTGACAGAGCGACCGTCGCTGGGGTATACCAATTCCTCGGCTCCATCATGGGTTCGGAAATCACCACCGCCGACATCGACCTCAGCGGTCTCGGCGTCACCAAAGCCGATATGGAGCATCTGCTGGAGATCGACAAAGAGGCGTGGAAAGCCGAGATCGAATCCATCCGTGAGAACTATTGATCTTTCGATCATTTTCCTTCTCTTTCCATCCTTTTGAATAACGCCATATCAATCCAACCTTCAAATTCCCTGCTGTTATCAAGAAATGAATCATCCAGCGAAACGCCGGAGCCTTTGGCATCCTTGACGGAAAGACGGTAACCGTCGGCAAAGGAGGACGAAAGCTCCCACACGGCGTTTTTCTTGTGTGCGTAATGAAACGAATTTTTCAGGCCGATTTTGACCGTACATTTCAATCCTGCAAGGATGGATTTTTGATGCAGATACAGAATAAACTCTTGGATTTCGGATGAAAACGGGCTGATGAAATCCTTTAACGCGTCGGCAGCGTTTGTTTTATCATTGCTCAAGGCACGGTAATCACAGCGCAGAAAGATTTCATCATTGGTTTTCCATCGCAAATCCCGCTGGGCAACCGCCATGATTTTTAGCCCGGTAAGCAAGGCGGGATTGTCGGGATAGGTTGCTTCGATCCATTCATCGTGTGTTATAACGGGTTTTGCCGCGTCCAGGTCAATGCCTTCAAAGTATATGCCGCATCCGCTTAAAAACCGCAGGCATTCCATCAATCGCGGCGCGGAGATTTTCGACGTTGCCTCCATGCCTTCACAGCAGATGATGGGGGTCAATGTCTTCAGCCCGCAGAAAGTCAAAGAGTCGCCGCTTACTCTGCTGTGGTATCCGAGGTTGAGCAAAACACTTCTCACATGATAGATAAACGGGGTGTCCACGGCAAGGCTCGGGGGTCTTTGCAAATTCTTTGCGTTCGGTTTTTCGTATTGCTCGCCGTCGGCGATCAGCAAATCATAAAGCTGATCGATAAAGCCTCTAAAAGCAAAGACGCCGTTCCGTATAGTCTCTTCGCTTTCTATTTTTGTGAACATGGGGTTGACGGAATACCCAGCGGGAATCTCAGACGGCAGCAGGTTTTTTAAGTAGCGCGCCATGCCAGCTAACATTATATCACCCTTTGCTCCGGTTTGGGCAGGAAACTCTCCACTTTCTGCCGCCGCTTGGTGTGCTTATACACCGACATCACCATCCCCACCCCCAAAAAGTTGGCGAGGACGAACGACCCGCCGCTGGAGAGGAAGGGGAGGGAGTTCCCGATGACGGGCAGCAGGGAGAGGGTCATGCAGATGTTCAGCACCGACTGCCCGAAAATCATCGCAAAAACGCCGGCGCAAATGACCTGCCCCTGTTTATCGTTGGCAAAACCGCAGTTGACCAGCATTTTCGCGCCGATCAGGGCGATGACTAGGATCACGGCGGCACAGCCGACGAAACCAAGTGCGTTGGCGATAAAGGCGAAGATGAAGTCATTGTGCATTTCCGGCACATAGGCGGGCGTCGGGTTAAATATCCCGTTTCCAAACATCCCGCCTTTTGCGATGGCCTCGGCGGCCAACTTTGGCTGGTAGGTAGGGTCGATCCCCTCAGTGGGGACTTGGCCGAGCATTCCGAGGATGCGGTTTTTCTGCGTGTCGGTGAGGATATACATCCAAACAACGGGTATCATGGCGGGTATCCCGATCGCCGCGACGGCCATATAAACCCATTTGATCCCGGCGACAAACATCATAGCCAGGAAGATGATGAAAAACATCAAAGCCGTGCCGCCGTCTTTCTGAAGCTGCACCAGCATGACCGGGATAAACGCGTGGACGCAAAGGAAGGCGATGTTCAGCGGATGGTTGAATCTATCCTGCGTCCGGTGTACATGGTAAGCAAACGAGAGGATAAAGGCCAGTTTCAAAAACTCGGAGGGCTGGATGCTCATATTGATGCCGGGGATGATCAGCCAGCGTTTGATGTGGGAGCTGGCTTCAGGGCCTACGCCGAAAATGAAGGTGGCGAGGAAAATCACATAAAAGACCGGGACATAGAGCTTCCAATACCGTGTGATGGCGCGGTAGTTCATGTTGGCGAGAATGATGGCGATCACAATACCCACGGCAAGTGAAATGCCCTGCATGGTGATGTTCCGGCTGTTGAGCCGGAGGGTTCCCAGCCACTCCGAGCGGTGGAGCCCGGTCAGCAGAACGAGCGAAAAAACGGACAGGCCAATGCAGGGCAGCAACAGAAGCCAATCTATCCTGCCCCAAAACAATCTCCATGCCCGCTTAAACGTGTTCATGTGAACTGATAATACCTCATGGCGTTGTGGTAGGAAATATCCTTCACCAACTGCTCCAGCGTCTGTTCATCGCCGCCGATCTCACCGTTTTCGGCCCATTTGCCTAAGAGATTGCACAGGATGCGGCGGAAGTATTCATGCCGCGTGTAACTCAAAAAACTGCGGGAATCGGTCAGCATCCCGATACATGTACCTAGCAGGGAATGACTGGCAAGCCCGGTCAAATTCCGTTCGATCCCTTCTTTGCTGTCATTGAACCACCAAGCCGGGCCGTGCCGCATCCTTGCCCCGCCGTCTTGGAACGAAGCGAGGACGGTTTCGATCATAGGGTCGTCGTTGGGGTTGATGGAAAAGACAACGGTTTTCGGCAGACTGCCGCTGACCGCCAAAAGGTTGAGGAACCGCGCGAGATTTTGCCCGCCGCCCGCCGGGCCGATGCAGTCAAAGCCGGTATCCGCTCCGAGTTTTCGCGCCATCGGCGCGTTGACATTGCGCTCAACGCCGTAATGCAGCTGCATGACCCACCCCAGCCGTTTGTAAACGCCGCTTAAAAACAACAGGAGGGCTGTTTTGCCTTCGGGTTCGTGGTCGAACGGAATGGCTGCCAGTCCGTGGTCGGAGGCGCGGCAGCCCAGTTCGTGAAAAACTTCCGCCCTCCGTTCTAAGGCTTGGCATAAGGTGTCAAAAGACGAGATCTCGATCCCTGCGGTCTGTCCCAGTCTAGTAAGGTAATCAGAATACCCCTCTCGCTCGGGGCAAAGGGCGAAATCGGGGCGGAAGGTTGGTACAACGGCCGTTTCAAACGACGGGCCGGCTTGTATCTGCCGGTGCCATTCGAGGCTGTCGGCGGGATCGTCGGTGGTGGCGATCAGCGTTACATTCGATTGCCGGACGATCTTTCGCGCCGTCAGGCCGCGCAGCTTGTCGTTGGCCGCTTCCCAAATGGCCGGGGCGTTCTGCCCGTTGATGTCCAAAGTGCAATCAAAATACCGCCGCAGCTCCAAGTGCGCCCAATGATAGACCGGGTTCCCGACGGCTTTGGGCATCGTTTCGGCGAATTTTAAGAATTTATCGTAATCGGGCGCGTCCCCGGTGATATAATCCTCCGGCACGCCGTTTGCCCGCATCAGACGCCATTTATAATGGTCGCCGCCCAGCCAAAGCTGCGCGATATTGTCAAAAGAGCGGTCGCGGGCGATCTCTTCGGGATTGATGTGGCAGTGAACATCGCAAATGGGCATATCTTTGGCGTGGTTATGATATAAACCCTTTGCCGTTTCATTGCTCAATAAGAAATGCTCATCCATAAACGCTTTCATTTGGCTCTCCCCTTCTGATCATGAGTATACCACAAATTGTCTCTGTTGGGTAGCCCGTCAGGGTGCCAGCCCCTTGTAATATTCCAATGACGGCGGCATCCGCTCGGTCTGCTCCAGTGTGATCCGTTCACACAGGGCGGCGAACTTTTTCAACGCCGCCTCTCCCAGTGTAAAGGAAAACACTTTACTCACAGGAGCCGAGCGGATATAGTCAGTCGCCGAAGCGGCGTCGCCTTGCGGCGGCGGCAGGGCGGGGTTTAACGTTGGGTCAAACCCGGCGTCGCAGAGGGCGCGCATCTCAAACGCCGCCTTGATCAGCGCGGGGGGGTGCTTCCGTTTGCACAGGGCGAGCAGAGCCGCCACGGTGAGATGGAACATATCCCCCTCCGGCGCGAATGTCTGCGCCAGGTCGGCGAGATAAACCGCCAGTGCCATCGATGGCAAATCCTCCCGCAACCCCGCGAATGTTTCCAGAACCTCGGCCTCTTTTAGGGTCAGACGGTCGCGGTATTCGCTCAGCACCATACGCGAGCAGCAGAGCACCTGCGAAGCGGCGGCATGGGGGGAGCCGTGCTTACGAGCCCCCCGCGCCGAAACGGTCAGTTTTCCCTCGTCGGCGGTCAATACAGTGAGCAATATGTCGCTTTCTTTATACTCAACGGCGCGGGCAACCAACCCGGTGATCTCCTTGTGACTCACTGGTTGAAGCCGAAGTTACGCAACTGCGCGTCGCTGTCCCGCCAGCCTTCGCGCACCCGCACAAACAATTTCAGGAAGACTTTCCCTTCGTACATCTCTTCCAGCTCGGCGCGCGCCAGCGAACCGATCTTCTTCAGCATAGCCCCGTTTTTGCCGATGACAATGCCCTTATGGCTGTCTTTTTCACAGGTGATGACGGACTCGATCTGCACAAGCCCGTCTTTCCTCTCTGAGAGTTTTTCCACCGTCACGGCCGCGCCGTGCGGCACTTCGTCGTCAAGGCAGATCAGCAGTTTTTCACGAATGGTTTCGGCGATCAAAACGCGGTCATTTTGGTCGGTGCTCATGCCCTCGGGATAAAGGGCGGGCGACGGCGGCATATGCCCGGTCAGCAGCGACGCCAGCTCTTCAACGCCGTCCCCTTTTTTGGCGGAAACCGGGAGAATGGCGGCGAAATCGGCTTGGTCTTGATAAGCCGCGATGACGGGGAGCAGGTTTTCCCGGGAAAGGGTGTCGAGTTTGTTGATTACAAGGTAGAATGGAAACGGCTTATTACTACACTTTGTTATCAGCTCCCGCTCAATGTCCCCCACCGACGGGAAGGGGTCAACCACCAGCACGGCGGCGTCTACGTCGGCCACGCTCTCCCGCACCGTTTTGACCATCCTCTGCCCCAGTTTGGTGCGGGGGGTATGGAACCCCGGCGTGTCGATCAGCACCATCTGCACCGGGGGACGGTTGCAGACGGCGCACAGGCGGAGGCGGGTCGTCTGCGGCTTGGGCGTGACAATGGCCACCTTCTCCCCGCAAAGACGGTTGATTAGGGTGGATTTTCCGACATTGGGGCGTCCGACAATGGCAACGATGCCCGCTTTTTCAATTTGCATTGTAAATCTCCTCATGGTATAATATTCAAAACCGATTACAAGGGGCGGATATTGTTGGAAGCATTTCATCTTCACATGGGATCGGCCAAAGTCGCGCTCGATCTTGGTGACGGCAGCGAACGCGGGGAATATGTCGGTCAGGATACCATTCTGAATACTTTGGGTAGACCCCACCGCGCAATCAACTTGATGTATTGCTATTACCCGCTGGACGAAGGGTGGCCGGCGCGCGCGAGCGATTTGCCTGTGCCGGACGGAAAGACGGCCGGGTTTGCCTGGGACTACGCTTACGACGATTACTTCCCCTATCAGGGCGGCTTGGAGGGCAACACCTTGGGGCAGCCTTTCGGGCAGATGCGCGATGTGCGCCGCCACGGGCAGGATGTCATCCTAACGCTGACTTGCGACTGCGCCGTCTCGGACGAGCAGATCGCAAGAATCGCCGAAGACCTGCGCCCGTTCGGGCGGCTGATGCTGCGCGTCAACCACGAAGCCACCGGCAACTGGTTTGCCTTCAACAAACGCTATACCTATCAGGAAGTGGCCGATTTCTTTGTCCGCTTTCACAAAATCTTCAAACAGCACGCGCCGCATATCCAAACCATCCTCTGCATCGGCGACGACAAGCCCGACCAAAACGGCAAGATGCACTATGAAGACGAATTTGCCGAAGCCATTGCCGCAACCGACATATGGTCAACCGACACTTACACCGCGCTGCATTGGGGCTGGCCGTTCGACATTGCCGAGCCGGACGGGAAGACGCACAAACGGATCAGCAACGGAGAGACGCTGCGCGGCTTCAACTACGAATATGGGCGGTTTATGGCGCGCTCGGATAACAAATCGCGCCCCTTTGTCGTCAGTGAGTTCAACGCCGACGGCGACGTCACCGGCCCCTTTGAACAAGCCGAACAACTCAAAGACTTTTACCGCCGTTTGCCGGATGAGGCTCCCTGCATCACCGGGGTGACCTTTTATCAGTTCCGCGACCGCGGGCGGCTGGGGCTGGAAATCGAAGACCCCAACAACCCTGACGTGGGCGTTGCCCAGCCCGCGCTGGAGATGTACCGCGAAGTGCTGAACATGGAGCCTTACCTGCCCGTGATGACGCAAGGCGAACAATGCTCTTTCCCGGCGCGCTTGCGATGGGGCGGCAGCGAGGACGCCGACGGGCTGGCCATTCCGCTGACCTTTGAGAATCCCCCCGTCTTTTGCGAAATCCAGTTTGAGGGGGAGGACATTGGTCTCAACCTGATGATGGAGATCAACGGACGCTGGTTTTATAAAAAACCCGGCGTACAATCTATTGACCTGATGCCGGCCTTCTTTCCGAGAAAATCCTCGTTACCCCCGTCCCCGTCGGAAAACACACAGTGTGTGCTGCGGCTCTTTGCGCCGCCGGGGGAAGGGGTGAACGACCCTTCGCAGGGGGAGGGCTGGGAGGTCGATTGGTTTACAACCGTCCAAGCCATGCCCAAGCTGCGCATCCGCTACGAACCCGCCACCAGTTTACCACAAGTTGATTGAAAAACAAAGGATTCATGATATAATAAAACTGCAAGGGGTGATAATCCATGAATTGCAAACGCTGCGGCAAGGAGCTGCCGGTCGGGCAAACGAAAATCTGCCCGCATTGCGGCATCTATCTGGAAGCCATCATCAAACCAAGAGGGTCTGCCGACACATCGAAAAAACCGATGAGCCGCGCCACCGTTATGTCCTTTTTGTCAATCGCGCTGGTCATCGGCATGTGCCTTGTTCTCATCCCGGTCTTGCGCGGCATGAACAAAACAAAAGCACTGGAAAATATTGAAGAGATGTTTCAGGAATGGAACGGCAGGGAAGCGGAGTTTTCCGAAACCGATTGGGAAAAAAACCTGGCCGTTTTTTCCAAAGCCGTCGCCACCTACAAAGACGATCATCCGAAGGATGAGGAAAACAACTATATCAATCAGCGTTACCTCTATATCCTTTGCGGCTTAGACCCCGATTACCTTGACGAATACAGACCCATCGACCCCGATAAAGAACAGCGGAAATACAATGAGGATTTGATCAAGCGGACTAAGAGGGAGATCATCGACATTGGCGCAACCTTGTCAAGCCCGAACAGCGCAGGGAAACGCGCGTTGAATATACGCATCAGAAACGAATCGACGCTCACCATCAGTGAAGTGCGGATGGGCTTTGGGGCGGTGGATGAGTTCGGAACCCTGCTGCCTGAGTTTATGAAGGATTTTGACGCGGCCGGTAATTTGATCGAAGGATTTGATGAAAATACCAGTCAATGGATCAAACGTACCAACAAACTGATCGCAACAGGCAAAGAAGAAGGGTTCTATTACGAAATAGATACGAATAACCTAAAACGGATCGACGAGGCAAGGATTCTTTGGATGGAAGTTGTATACGGCCCAAGCGACAGAATCTTCATACCCAGGGTGGTTTGCGAGGCTCTTTGGTGGTAAACCCTATGGCCGAAGCCCTCGCACTGGCGCGGAAGGCGGCTGAAGAGGGCGAAGTGCCCGTCGGCTGCGTCATCATCCGGGACGGCGTTATCGTGGGGCGGGGCTACAACACGCGTGAAAGGGAGCAAAACGCGCTGGGGCACGCCGAATTGAACGCCATCGCCGAAGCCTGCAAGACAGTGGGGTTTTGGCGGCTGCCGGACTGCGAAATGTTTGTGACGCTGGAACCCTGCCCGATGTGCGCGGGCGCGGTCATCAATGCGAGGCTCGGCAAGCTCTGTTACGGCGCGTCCGACCCCAAAGCGGGTGCCTGCGGCAGCGTGATCGATCTGTTTTCACATCCGTTTAACCACAAGCCTGAGATCATAAGCGGGATCATGGCGGAGGAATCGGCGGCCTTGCTGTCGGGGTTTTTCAAGAAGCTGCGGGAAAAGGGATGACGCTTTTATGGAACTGTTCGGGAAACCTAAGGCCAAGCACCATATACTAAAACAGCTATTTCTCTTTTGGTTCGGCGGTGCCACATACGCGAGCATTGAGGTGATTTTCCGGGGGCATTCTCATTGGAGTATGATCCTTTTGGGCGGGTGCTGTTTTATCTGCTTAGGCGAAATCAACAAAATCGTGCCGTGGAAAACGCCGCTGACCCTTCAAATGCTTTTGGGCAGCATTGTCATCACAAGCCTGGAATTTATCACCGGCTGTATCGTCAATTTGGAACTGGGGCTTGATGTGTGGGATTACAGCGATATGCCGTTGAATCTGCTGGGGCAGATATGCCTGCCGTTCAGCATCATTTGGTTTTTCTTTTCGGCATTGGGAATCTTGTTGTTTGACTATTTGGATTACTGGTTTTTCGGAGGTGAAAAACCGCGGTATCGATTGTTTTAATGATCAACAGCAGTTATTAAATGTTAGGAGGACTTTTTCATGTCAGCCAATCTAAAAATGGATTCCTTGTTTACAAAGCACCCCACCCAAGAGGGTGTCTTTATGAAACACTTTTTCGGCAAAGATGACAATAATAGGTTAAACAATCTGGAAGTCAATATTATTCCCGGCTTTCAAATCGCGCCGCATACGCATGAAGAAAGTTCGGAATTTTTCTTTGTGGTAAACGGTGCGGGTGAATTTTTGGATGATACGGAATGGAAACCCATACAGAAAGGCGATGCTTTCAAAGCTCCGCAAGGCATGACGCACGGATTGAAAAACACGGGAAATGAAACGCTGGTGTTGTTTTCCACATTCAGCCCCGCAATACGATAAGGGATAATATATCCTATAAAAAAACAGACGCCAAGAAAAATGGCGTCTGTTTCAGTATAAAACTCTTACTTGATTTCGATTTCCGCGCCGGCTTCTTTGAGTTTGGCGGCGATGGAATCGGCTTCGTCTTTTTGGATGCCTTCTTTGATGGGCTTGGGCGCGCCGTCAACCAGCTCTTTGGCTTCTTTCAGGCCGAGGGAGGTGATTTCGCGGACGACTTTGATGACGCCGATTTTGTTGGCGCCTGCGCCGTTGAGCATGACGGTGAATTCGGTCTGCTCGGCGGCGGAATCGGCGGCGGCTCCTGCGGCAGGGGCGGCGGCCATCATCATGGCGGGGGCGGCGGCCGAAACACCGAAGGCTTCTTCGATCTCTTTGACGAGTTCGGAGCATTCGAGCACGGTTAAGGATTTGATTTCTTCGAGCAATTTGGTTACTTTATCGCTGGCCATAATAGGGGTTCCTCCTTAAAATAATATGTTTTTTGATTACTCCCTCCGGCACTTTGTGCCACCTCCCTCTGAGAGGGAGGCTTGCCCTCCTCCTAGAGGAGGGTGTCGGCGCAGCCGACGGGAGGAGAGTTACGCGGATTTTTTCTCCGCGACGGCGTTGAGCACGGCGGCGAGGCCGCGGATGTTGGCGTTGAGCGCGTTGGCGACGCCGGAGACCGGCGCGTTGAGACCTGCCATGATCTGCGCGATGAGGATTTCCTTGGGCGGCAGTTCGGCCAAAGCCTGCACTTCGGCGGGATTGATGACGCGGCCTTCCACAAACCCGGCTTTGATCTTGAACTTGTCGCCTGATTTCTTGGCGTATTCGCACAGAATCTTGGCGGGGGCAACCGCGTCGTCGGAAACGGCCAGTGCCGTTGTGCCTTTCAGAACCGGCTCAAGCCCTTCCAAGCCGATGCCTTTGACGGCACGTTCCATCAAGGTGTTTTTGACAACCTTATACGTCACCCCTGCTTTGCGCAGTTCGACGCGCAGCTTGGTGTCGGCCTCAACCGAGATGCCCTTGTAATCCACGAGGACGCCGGAGGCCGCCTTTTTCATCGACTCGCTCAGTTCTACGACAACTGCTTTTTTCTGCTCCAATACTTTAGCGTTTGGCAAATTTGTATTCACCTCCTCAAAATAATAAATTCCGTATCCAAAAGACACGGAAACAAATCCCTATAAAAGGTTTTGCTCCTCGGCTGGGCTTATCCGGTCATCCCGGAGCCAGCTGTCTGTGGAACGCAAGAGGCAATATATCACGGTTTGACCGGGTTGTCAAGTGTTTTTCACGGAGGGAACAAAAAATCCGCCTCTTGCCATTGCTTGTCCTTTGTGATAGGATAGGGAAAACGATGAACAAAGGGGGAGCCGCCGTGAGCAAGTACCGCGTTTTGCTGCTGGACGCCGACAACACGCTGTTTGACTACGAAAAAGCCGAACGCTGCGCTCTGCGCGACACCCTTCAGCTATATGGGTTTGAATTTACCGAAAAGGCATTGCGCCAATACCGCCAAATCAACAATGAGCTTTGGAAAGGGATCGAACGCGGCGAGCTTACCCTCAGCACGGTGCAGACGCGGCGGTTCGCGCGGTTGTTCGAGGTCATGCAATTTACTTGCGACCCCGGTGAGTTCAACAGCTTGTATATCAAAGAGTTGGAGAAAAATGTATACCTGCTTGACGACGCCGACCTTGTCTGCGCCGAACTGTGCAAAAACAACGCCCTCTACGTCATCACCAACGGCATCGCGTCGGTGCAGCGCGGACGGATCACCAGGAGCGGTCTCCTGCCGTATATGAGCGGGTTGTTTATCTCGGAGGAGATCGGGTTTGCCAAACCGCACCGATACTTTTTCGAGAACGTCTTCACCCAGCTCGGTGACGTCCCGCGTGCGAAAATGCTGATCGTGGGCGATTCGCTGTCGGCCGACATCGCGGGCGGCTATGCCTCGGGGATCGACACCTGCTGGTATAACCCCAAACAGCAATCCGACAAAGGCTCCCTGCGCCCTACATATGAGATCGGGGCTTTGATCGAATTGCTGGACATTTGCGGTTAAAAACTAAATAACCATTCCAACGCCCCATTGGGGGCGTTTTTTTCCGGGTGCCATTGCACCGCCCTGATCGGAAGGGTTTTATGCTCCAAAGCCTCGGGGATGCCGTCTGTGCCGCGCGCCGTCACCCGCAGTCCTTGCCCGAGTTTCCGCACGGCCTGATGGTGATAACTGTTGACAGCCTCTCTCCGCCGGTCGGAGTAAACAACCACATGCGTCATCGGAGCCTCCCCTTGCGGCGCGGTATGGATCAAACCGCATTGCGAGGGGAGGTCTTGCCATATGGTGCCGCCCAGCGCGGCATTGATGACCTGCATCCCGCGGCAGATACCGGCAATCGGCTTTTTCTCGCGCAGAAAATCCTCAAAGACGGCAAATTCCAAACCATCGCGTTGTTGGTCAAGGGTCTCGCTGCCGTTGGACAGCAGAGAAGCCCCGAACCGCGCAGGGTCAATGTCCGCGCCGCCCGGCAGCAACAACGCGTCAAAATCACACGCCGGGGGAATCGGTTCGCCGGGATAGACGACCGTCCCCGTGTGCCCGTAAAGGCTCAGCGCGTTTATGTACTCATCTTTCAGCGGGTTGAGCGTCCCGCCTGTCAGTAAGAACCGCATAACTCAAAACTCCTCTTTGAGAGCCGATTTATGCCATCCTATGCGTTAATCTTCGGAATGGTTATGTTTTGAGGGGAGCTCGGTATCTTTGTTATGGAAGATAGGATATGTCTGCCCGTCTATGGTCACAACGTCCATCGGAGCGGGTTGCGCCGCAGGTTCAGCAGGTTCAGGGGATTCGGCAGGCTCCGGCACCGCAACCGCGACGGCGGGCTCATCAATCGCCGGCTCTTCAAAGGCTTGGGGGATAAACTCCCGCACATGGGGGCGGGGGTCGTTTTCCATTTGCGCGAGAAGCTGTTCCGGCTCGGCAAAGCGGTCGGCGAATTTTGCGAAGAAACCGCGTATGCGATCCAGCTCCAACACAACGTCCAAAGACGAAGCGCGGCTTTTTTCGGTCATCTCGCTGTAACGCGTCCGGGTGTCGGCAATCAGTTTGGCCGTCTCCTGACGGATGGCGTCGGCGGCTGTACGGGCTTGCGCGATCCGTTCGGCGGCTTCGCGCGCCTCCCGTTCGATGTTTTCTCTCGAAGCCTTGGCGTTTTCGATCTCTCCGGCCAATTCCCGGTTTTTTTCGGTCAGCGCGGTGATCTGCGCCTTATAGCGGTCAGCCGCGGCGGCAAACTCATTGCGTTCCATCAGGAGTTTTTGCCGTTCTTCCAGCACATCCGACCGTTCGGCATACCAAGAGGAGCGTTCGTTGGCCAGGGCGGCCTTCTCCTCTTCGCGGCGGGTGAGGGTGTCCAGCATGGAGGAACGGTCGTCTTCAAAGGCAGCGCGTTCTTTCTCAAACCGGGCGGTTGAATCCCGTTCGCCCTCCCGTTCGGCCAAAACGGCGTCCAGTTTGGCACGCAGCTCGTCCCGCTCTGTCCGCATTTCGTAAAATTGAATACGCAATTCGTCGCGCTCAGACGATTCGGTTTCGGGGGCGGACGTGATCCCGCCGATCGAAGCGTTGCGTTCGGCTAGAAGGGCGTCCCGTTCCCGGCGCAGTTTATCCGCCCCGGTGCGCAGAGCCTCCGCTTCCTCGCGGCGGTCTTTGGATACCTGTGAAAGGTAATTGACCACATCGCGCGTGTTGAAGCCGCCGAACAGGTTTCTGCGGAAGGATTTCTCACTTTTCACTGGCGACCGCCCCCTTGGTTTATTTTAGAGCGTTTAGATAAATCTCTTTGGACTGCACGCCGACAAAGCGCGCCGCTTCCTCGCCGTCTCGGAAAACAATGACGGTGGGGATGCTCATCACGCCGTATTGCGCGGCCAGCGCGCCTTCGGCGTCAACGTCGAGTTTGCAGACAGAGGCGTCGGTCTCCCCGGCGAGTTCGTCGATAATGGGGCCCAACATACGGCAAGGGCCGCACCAAGACGCCCAAAAATCCACCAAAACAGGCCCGGGCGTTTCCAAAACCTCCGCGCCGAATGTCTTTTCTGTCAAATATCTCACATGTTCGCTTGCCATGTTGATCTCTCCTTTATTTTGAACCTATTTTAGTATATCCCGCCGCCGCATTTTTGTCAAGGATTGGGTAAACGGGGGCCGCGCAACGCCGTGCTCGGTGACGATGGCGGTCACCATTTCGTTCGGCGTCACGTCGAACGCCGGGTTGAACACCTTCACACCGGCAGGAGCCATCCTTGTATGATACCATAGCTCCGTCACTTCGTCCCCGCCGCGTTCCTCGATCGGGATGCCCGCCCCGTTTTCCGTCTCAAAGTCGATCGTTGACGACGGCGCGCATACATAGAACGGGACGCCGTAATGCTTTGCGAGAATGGCGACGCCGGACGTCCCGATCTTGTTGCAAACGTCGCCGTTGGCCGCGATGCGGTCGCTGCCGGCCAAAACCGCCTGCACCAACCCCTTCTGCAAGACGTGCGAGACCATATTGTCGCAAATCAGCGTTGTGTCAACGCCCGCCGCTTGAAGTTCAAACGCCGTCAGCCGCGCCCCTTGCAAGAGCGGCCTTGTCTCGTCGGCGTACACTTTGAACGAAACGCCCTGCTCCAGCCCGGCGTAAATGGGCGCGAGAGCCGTCCCGTACCTCACGGCGGCCAGCGACCCGGCGTTGCAGTGGGTCAGGATGCCGGAGCCGTCTTGCAGCAGGGTCAGGCCGTGCCGCCCGATGGCGCGGCAGGATTTTATATCCTCGTCGCGGATGCGCAACGCTTCCCTATACAGTGCGTCAATCGGAGCCTCTTTATGCGCCAAAGCCGCCTGTTCCATACGATCCAACGCCCAAAAAAGATTGACGGCGGTGGGGCGGGAGGCAGCCAACGCGGCTTTGATCTCGGTAAGCCGTTCTAACCCCAGCTTTTTGACAGCCAGATACAACCCCATCGCCGCCGCGACGCCGATGGCCGGAGCCCCGCGCACTTTTAATGTTTTTATCGCATCCACAAATTCATCCAGCGTGGTTAAAGACAGCAGTGTAAACTCACCGGGCAGAAGGGTTTGGTCGATGATGACCAGCGCGCCGTTCTCTTCATCCAGCGCGACGGTATCGCAGGGCCATACCGGGTTCATCGCAACATCTCCATTTGAACAGGACAACCCGTTGTCCTGTTTGATATGATATACTAAAGCAAAATGAGGAGGGTTTATATTGAATCAAGACATTATCGCGTTTTTACTTAAAGCCAAAAAAGCAACATATGCCGGGAAAGGCGCGGAAGCTGAGCCATCAAGACCGAGCTCGCACGATTTACAGTTTACGGAAGGTTCGCTGCAATACATCGACACCTATTTGGGCGAAGCAAAATTTGCGGGTGAGGAAGCCCTTTGGAAAGACGGCGTTCCTTTTTGGGCGATGAACTACGCGGGACGGGTCATCGGCGAAGGGTTTTCAGGGGACTTTCTGAAAGAGGCGATGTCGTTTGTTTCGGAGGAACACCCCTTCCGCGGGCCTCCGGCCTATACAAACGGCGATTTTACCTATCGGTGCAGCGTCAGCGGTGATTTTCACTGGTTCAGCGGGGGTGAAGAAATCCGCCTGCGTGACGTCAAAATCTATGAATGCGTTTTTCACGGCGGCGATGTAGAGTAATCCTCCAAATCGGAATGGCTTGAATGTTCCATATATGCTGTGCTATACTGGATATAGGTTATGAAGGAGGTTTGCTTATGCCGACACTCAGTATGTTTTACGGAATCATTATTACCATGTACCGCGAACTAGGCGGGAAACATAAAGAACCGCATTTTCACGCGGAATACCAAGGGCAAGAAGTTGTCATTCGTTTTGATGGCGAAGTGATTGAGGGCAGTATCCCTTATAAAAAACTAAAGCTAATCATCGCTTGGGCAGAAATCCATAGAGAAGACCTTGAAGCAAACTGGAAATTATTAAGCGAGGGACGGGAATACTTTAGAATCGAGCCGCTACGCTAAGGAGGAAGGATTATGTTACAACCTAAAGTTACTGGCGTAAATGCGTTAAAGGATTACAAGGTATTAGTCGAATTTGATCATAGAGAGAACAGAGAATTTGATGTGTCTCCCTATATTAGCGGTGATTGGTTTGGAAAGTTAAGGGATATATCATATTTTGAAACTGTGCGTGTTACCGGAAACACAATTAAATGGGCGGGAGGGCAAGATATTGCTCCTCATGAACTTTACGATAACTCTGTTCTAGTTTGGTTCGCACAGAACTAATACCCCTCCAAAAACGAATGCTCGACGCCGCCTTGTTTATACCCGATCACGGTGTCGAGATTGACCATGTGGACGCTCTGAAAAATGCGGTCTTCCACATCGCGGTCATCCTGTTTCAGCCGTTTGATCAGCTCTTTGACCTCCTGCCGTTTCGACCCGCCGCAGGACTGGGAAAGCGGACAAGAGCATGGGATAAAGGTTAACTCATTGTACCGTGTCCACGCTATAATATCGTCTTCGCGGACGCAGTAGAGCGGGCGGATGAGCTCCATTCCCGGGAAATTCTTGCTTTTTAACTTAGGCATCATCGTCTGTACCTGCGCGCCGTACAGCATCCCCATTAAAACGGTTTCGATCACATCGCTGAAATGATGCCCCAGCGCGATCTTGTTGCAGCCCAGTTCTTTGGCGAAGCTGTAGAGATACCCCCGCCGCATCCGCGCGCAGATATAGCAGGGCGGGCGGTCAGACCGTCGGCACATCGCGCTCCGCGCCTGCTCGTCTTGAAGTTTTTCTACGACACTGAAAATATCCGAACTGAACCACGTGGCGGGGATTTCCAAAAGCTCTGTGTTGCTCTCGATTTCGCGCCGCACATCGCCGCTGTAACCGGGATCCATGACGAGATATTTCAGCTCAAACGGGATGTCGGTGATCTTGAGCAAGGCTTGCATCAGCTTGGCGAGAAGCATCGAATCTTTGCCGCCCGAGAGGCAGACGGCGATTTTATCGTTCTTTTGGATCAGCTCATACCGCTTGACGCCCGCGACAAACGGGTTCCACAGCGTTTTACGGTATTTTCGATGGATGCTGCGCTCGATGGTTTGCAGACGGGTTAATTCTCTCATTCTATGCTCCGTACAACAAACCCCCGCCGGCAGGCGGGGGTTATTCGTTTGATTATTGAACCATTTTTGCCACTTCGGCGGCCAGGTCATCGACGCGTTTTTCCAAACCCTCGCCCCGCTCAAACCGTTCAAACTTGGTGATGCTGATGTCGCCGCCGAGCTGCTTGGCAACGGCTTTCACATGGTCGCCCACGGTGATTTTGTCGCCTTTGACGTAGTTTTGCATCAGCAGGCAGACTTCGGAAAGATACTTGCGGATGCGCCCCTCAACGATTTTCTCAAGCACATTGTCGGGCTTTTTGGCGTTGGCTTCATCCTGTTTGAGCTGAGCCGCAATGATTTCGCGCTCTTTGGCGATGGTTTCGGCGTCGGCTCCCGCTTCATCCAGCCACATGGGGTTCATAGCGGCGATCTGCATGGCGACGTCGCGCCCCAATTCGCTCACGGCGGGGTTGTCTTTGAGATTGCCGGAGACGTCCATATGCACCAGCACGGCGATCTTGCCGCCCATGTGGACATAGGCCGCGTTGACCGGTTCGGCGTAACGCGCGAAACGGCGTATCTGCATATTCTCCCCGATTTTCAGCACAAGGTCGGTCAGCGTTTCGCCGATGGTCATGCCGTTTCCGGCGTCACAGGCTTTCAACGCCTCGACGTCGGCGGGGTTCTGCTTCATAACGGTTTGGGCGCAGGTGCTGACAAAGGCCATAAACTGCTCGTTTTTGGCCACAAAGTCGGTTTCGCTGTTGCATTCCACCACGGCTCCGACGCCGCAGCCGCATTCGCCGCAGACCGCGGCGTGGCATACGCCTTCGGCGGCAACGCGGGAGGCTTTTTTGGCCGCCGCCGCCATCCCTTTTTCGCGGAGGAGTTCCACCGCTTTATCCATATTCCCGTCGGCTTCGGTCAGGGCTTTCTTGCAGTCCATCATACCGACGCCGGTCATCTCGCGCAGGGTCTGCACGTCTTTTGCCGTAAATGCCATAGCTATACTACTCCTTCTATTTTCTCTTCTGCTTTCTCTTCCGGCTTCTCTGCTGCTTTTTCTACCACTTTCTCTTTCGCTTTTTTCTCTTTGCGCTCTACTTTTTCTTCGCTTTCATCCGCCTCGATCGGGAGCCCGTTTTCATCGGTGTCCAGCGCGGCCGCGCCTTGCTGGCCCTGCCGCCCTTCGATGACGGCGTTGGCCATAGCCTGCGAGATGAGCTTGATGGCGCGGATGGCGTCGTCGTTGCCTGGAATGGGATGATCGATCTCGTCGGGGTCGCAGTTGGTATCGACGATGGCGACGATCGGGACGCCCAATTTGCGCGCTTCGGCGATGGCGTTGCGTTCTTTGCGCGGGTCTACGATAAACAAAGCCCCGGGCAGGCGGTGCATCTCTTTGACGCCGCCGAGGTATTTTTCGAGTTTTTGAATCTCCCCGCGGAGTTTGATGACTTCTTTTTTCGGGAGCATTTCAAAGGTGCCGTCGGCTTCCATTTTCACCAGCTGGTTGAGACGGTCAACGCGGCGGCGCATGGTTTTGAAGTTGGTGAGCATTCCGCCCAGCCAGCGGGCGTTGACGAAAAACATACCCACCCGTTCGGCTTCCTCTTTGATGGCTTCCTGCGCCTGTTTTTTCGTGCCGACAAACAGAATCGAGCCTCCGCCGGCCGCGACGTCGCGGACGAAATTGTAGGCGTCTTCGAGTTTGCGGACGGTTTTTTGCAGGTCGATGATGTAGATGCCGTTGCGTTCTGTGAAGATAAATTGTGCCATCTTGGGGTTCCAGCGGCGTGTCTGATGGCCGAAATGCACACCGGCTTCGAGTAATTGTTTCATGGATACGACTCCCATGGGGCTGCTCCTCCTTCAATCCTCCACATGCTTGGAGCACCGTTGCATGTGTGTGTATTTTTGCGCGAAGAGCAACGCAGACCGTCAGGGAAGCTAAATTCACTTTAGCTGACCGCCCGGCGGGCGTCGCGGTGCTTGACACGCTCAGGTATAGTATCATATGTATTTACGGAATGCAAGAAAAAGTTTTTGCATTTAGGAATCATTGACGCATACGGCTTTGTTTGTCTTGTAAAATCCCTCCTCTGTATTCTACGGAGGAGGGATTTTTAGTTTGAGCATTGCCTCTAATCTTGTGCTTAATTATGAGATGTTGTTAATTAGAATGTTCTAGTATTGCTACTCTTTCTTTAGAAATTATCGCATCTTCAGTGAAAACACCTAAATCAATGCCATCATATTTTGCACAAAACAAACGATCAGATACAGAGGTTAGCTTGTTGTTTTTATCAACCATGAACAGGCTTTCCTCAAACGCAGTTGCCATATACTGGTCTAATTCTTTGAAATACTTTAGTATAAACACATATGTCTTCTCTTTTTCTACCTTTGTTTGCCACATATCATCGTCAGGTATGCCCAACTGCCTGTAGTTAATGATTTTACTTTCCGGTGGTTTTCCGACAATCGTTTCAAGCACTTGTACTTTCGTGATTGTATGATATATCGTTCCTTCATAACCACTGCCCATTCCTATGTTCGTAGATATTGCCAATCCGCCGTCAATAACGTTTCCAATGACAACGCACGTTGCTTCCGCTAAAACATCATCAAGAATAACCGGAGTAATGCGTGTCATCAGCCCATTTCTAGAACCGACAACCTTGCCGGAAACATCTGGATTCATATTATACCTTGATTCATCCGCATACATATCATTCTCCTGTTGGGAGAAGAGGGTTATAGATAGTAGTAAAATACATACGCTAATGAAGCTGAAAATCAATGCCAGTTTCCTTTTTTTCATGTGTATACCACCTTTGCTTAAATTTATTTTAGTTAACATATCTAGGAAGTGTGTTATTACGGATAAAACGATGCAAGATCAGTTCTATCATGAGCTTGCGGTATTTGAGGCGATCCTGCTAAAGCCCCGACTGTCATCACAGAATCATGCGCTGTTCCAGAATGGCCTAAACCCAGTGCGTGCCCTATCTCATGCACCATGATATGAATTCTATCTCCATTTTGTAAGGTATAATTGCTGCCACCTATTACAAATGTGTTTTTTTGCGTTAGACGTATAGTCGCATGGTTAACTCGTGTCGCACAACTCGAATTGAATGACGGAAAACCACATATCATAGTCGAGTGTGTATCTAGATTTCCCATTAGAGTAATTCCTAATGTGTCTACACCAAAGGTTGCTTCATAGCCTGATATAAGCCATGAGCTATCAAGAGAGATTGTTGCATCTTTTCCGGTGAGTTTATTGTAAACTGTATCGGTTGCATTGTTGCATAACACTCTGCCGTTGCTGTTATTAGTCCAATTTGTCAACACTGTTGGAAACGCGGCAACCCAGTTGCCGGATAAATGTTCACTATGTACATTCAATGTACATCTAGTGACACCATTGACTCTCGATGTTATTTCCCATCTATGGGGACGACTGGGCCATATCTCGTGCGCGCTTGAACTCGTAATGATTAGTGTCAACATAGTTGCTGTAGCAGCGGAAATAGCGATAAATCTCTTAATTGTACGTATCATTGCTTTTCTCCCTTTCCTTTGCAGTAGAGTTTTACACATAATATGGTTTGTTTATCGGTTGACGATGGTTTGCTAATTGTAACTATGTATATTATAACTATGTGATATGCTGTTGTCAATGATTTTCCATCGACATTATTCGATAATAACCCCATCGGGAAGGCTGGCAAAAACGAAGCCCCCGCGGCAGACTTTGGTGATGGAACACGCGCTGCAAGCCAAGCAATAACAACTGCATAAACCTCTCCGGCGACGGAGGGGTTTGCTGTATTGTGGAGTTACAGTAAAGCCTCATAATCCCGTCTTGCGTAAATGACCCTCGCAACCGTAATGAGCTTTAGCTTTTCGTCCACGGTGTAGAATATGATGTAATTCCGAACCAATAAGCGGCGGTACTCGTGCTTTAGAGGTTTAATCGGGTAGTGAGCGGGGTATGCGTAAGGGAAGTCAATCAATCTTTCGGCAGCTTCGATCATTTCGCTGGCCAATCTCTCCGCCGCAATAGGATTGACTAGCTCACGGCTGATATACCGTACAATGTCTGTCATGTCCTGTTTGGCCAGCGGCAGGTACTCCAGCTTATACATCTTCAATGGCGTTCCGCATAGCCGCTAAAACATCTTTGGATGAAAACCGCCTGCTTGTTTCCCTTGCTTCGCGCTCGGCTTCTTGCAGCTTGACGTAAATTTCGCTTTCAAAGTGCAGATTTTCATACGCCGCCATGCTCATGACAACCATATTGCCGAACCCATTCTTCGTTAGAAAAACGGGCTGGTCTGTTTCATGGACTGTTTTTGATATTTCAGCAAAATTATTCCGCAAATCGGAAACAGGTCTGATTGTGTTCATACAATACACCCCCTTGGTAGTTTAGCATAATTACGCTAAATTATCAAGGGGGCTTTATTCAAAAATAATTCTTGACATTGATGGAAAATCCTGATACAATCAAAATTCGCCGCACTGCGCCCGCAAAGCGGACAGGCCAAAGCGCGGCGTTACCCCACATACACAATACCACAAAATCCGTAAAAAAGCAATACATCGTCGAAGGAAATCATACGTTGATCCGTGTGTATCAAACCTTTGAAAGGGGAAAATCCATTTGGTTACGGTCAAAGACGTGCGCTACGGCAGGACGGTTCGGAAGAGTTATTCCCGCCTGCAAGAGATTTTGGAGGTTCCGAGCCTCATTGAGGTGCAGAAAAACTCCTACCGCTGGTTCCTCGATATGGGGCTGCGTCAGGTTTTCCGGGATGTGTCGGCCATTTCCGACTACACCGGAAACCTTGAGCTGTCGTTTATCGACTACCAGCTGGAGGATACGCCCAAATATTCGGTGGAGGAATGCAAAAACCGCGACGCCAACTACGCCGCGCCGCTCAAGGTGCGGGTGCGTCTGCGCAACAGGGAGACCGAGGAGATCAAAGAGCAGGAGATATTCATGGGGGATTTCCCGCTGATGACCGACAACGGCACCTTCATCGTCAACGGAGCCGAACGCGTCATCGTCAGCCAAATCGTGCGGAGCCCGGGCGTCTATTACGATGAAAACAACGAAAACACCGTCACCCCTGTCTATGGATGTACCGTCATCCCTTACAGGGGGGCGTGGCTTGAATATGAAACAGACCTGAACGACATTATTTTCGTCCGCATCGATAAAAACCGCAAACTGCCCGTCACCAGCTTGGTTCGCGCCCTCGGCGTGCGCTCCGACGCGGATATATTGGACATGTACGGCGGCGACGAGCGCATTATAGCCACCCTGGAAAAAGACCCGTCGAAAACCGAAGAGGAAGCCCTGATGGAGATTTACCGCCGTTTGCGCCCGGGCGAACCGCCCACGGTCGACAGCGCGCGCTCCCTCCTCAACAGCCTCTTCTTTGACGCGCGGCGGTATGACTTAAGCCATGTCGGGCGGTATAAATTCAATAAAAAGCTGGCGTTGTTCCCCCGCCTGACAGGGCGTAAGCTCACCCGCCCGGTGGCCGATCCGCTTAGCGGCGAGATTTTGGCCGACGCCGGAACGGTGCTGGGGCGCGAGCAGGTGCGCGAACTGGAAGGCAAAGGCGTCACCGAAATGTGGGTCGACGCCAACGGCAAAGAGGTCAAAGTCTTTACCAACGGCTTTGTAGACCTTTCCGGCTTTGTGGATTTCGACCCAAAATCGGTCGGTATCTACGAACGCGTCCGTTTTTCCGTCCTGCGCGAGATTTTGGAAAGCGGGACAAACGATGTACAGGCGGTCGTTAAAGAACGCATTGACGAACTGCTGCCCAAACACATCATCGCCGACGATATTTTATCCTCCATCAACTATGTCTGCGCTTTGGCGCACGGCATCGGGACGCCCGACGACATCGACCATTTGGGCAATCGCCGCCTGCGCAGTGTGGGCGAGCTTCTGCAAAACCAGTTCCGCATCGGCTTCTCCCGTATGGAGCGCGTCATCCGCGAACGCATGACCATCCAAGACCTCGACATCGTCACCCCGCAGTCCCTCATCAACATCCGCCCCGTCACGGCGGCGATCAAAGAATTTTTCGGTTCCTCCCCCCTCAGCCAGTTCATGGATCAAACCAACCCGCTGGCCGAGCTGACCCACAAACGCCGCATGTCGGCTCTCGGCCCGGGCGGTTTATCCCGCGAACGCGCCAACTTTGAGGTGCGCGACGTTCACTACAGCCACTACGGCCGGATGTGCCCGATCGAGACGCCGGAAGGGCCGAACATCGGCCTGATCTCCTATCTCTCCACCTACGCCCGCATCAACGAATACGGGTTCATCGAGTCGCCTCTGCGCAAGATCGACCCGGTCACCCACCGTCTGACCGACGAGGTGGTCTACATGACCGCCGACATGGAAGATGAATATATCGTAGCCCAGGCCAACGAGCCGGTGGACAAAGACGGCCGCTTCATCAATGAGCGCATCACCTGCCGGGCGCGCGACATCATCGAGGTCGAACGCGACCGCGTCGATTTCATCGACATCTCGCCCAAGATGATGGTTTCGGTCGCCACCGCCATGATCCCCTTCCTTGAAAACGACGACGCCAACCGCGCCTTGATGGGTTCCAACATGCAGCGTCAAGCCGTTCCGCTGTTGGTGACCCAGGCGCCCATCGTGGCGACCGGCATTGAATACAAAGCCGCTTGCGACTCCGGCGTGGTCATCGTCGCCGAGGACGGCGGCAAGGTTACGCGTGTCACGGCCTCTTCCCTCACCGTGCAATACGACGGAAGCGGGTCAAAGACCTATCAGCTGACCAAATTTGCCCGGAGCAATCAGGGAACCTGCATCAACCAGCGTCCCATCGTCGCCGCGGGCGACCGTGTCAATAAGGGCGATGTGCTGGTAGACGGGCCTTCGACCGACGAAGGCGAGATTTCGCTCGGCAAGAACGTGCTGGTCGGCTTTATGACGTGGGAGGGCTATAACTACGAAGACGCCATCCTGATCAATGAGCGTCTTGTCCGCGACGACGTCTTCACCTCCATCCACATCGAGGAATATGAAATCGAAGCGCGTGACACCAAACTCGGCAGCGAGGAGATCACCCGCGACATCCCCAACGTCGGCGACGACGCTTTGAAAGACCTCGACGACCGCGGCATCGTGCGCATCGGCGCCGAAGTCCGCTCCGGCGATATTTTGGTCGGCAAGGTGACGCCCAAAGGCGAAACCGAACTGACGGCGGAAGAACGGCTTTTACGCGCCATCTTCGGGGAAAAAGCCCGCGAAGTGCGCGATACGTCGCTGCGCGTCCCGCACGGCGAGAGCGGCATTGTTGTTGACGTGAAGGTTTTCACCCGCGAGGCGGGAGACGAGCTGTCTCCCGGCGTCAACATGGGCGTCCGCTGCTATATCGCCCAAAAACGCAAAATCTCGGTCGGCGACAAGATGGCGGGGCGTCACGGCAACAAAGGCGTCATCAGCCGCATCCTGCCGCAGGAAGATATGCCCTATCTGCCCAACGGCACGCCGCTGGACATTGTCCTCAACCCGCTCGGCGTCCCCAGCCGTATGAACATCGGACAGGTGCTGGAAGTCCATTTGGGTTACGCCGCCAGCGCGTTGGGCTGGAAGGTGGCCACCCCCATCTTCGACGGAGCCAACGAGATCGACATCGAAAACACGCTGGAAGAAGCCGGGCTGAGCCGGGACGGCAAAAGCATTTTACGCGACGGGCGCACCGGGGAGGAGTTCGACAACCCCGTTACCGTCGGGTATGTCTACTTCCTTAAACTGGCGCATCTGGTCGATGATAAAATCCACGCCCGTTCCACCGGCCCCTACAGTTTGGTTACCCAGCAGCCGCTGGGCGGCAAGGCGCAATTCGGCGGTCAGCGTTTCGGCGAAATGGAAGTATGGGCGTTGGAAGCCTACGGCGCGGCCTATACTTTGCAAGAGATATTAACCGTCAAATCCGACGACATCACCGGGCGCGTCAAAACCTACGAGGCCATCGTCAAAGGGCATAACGTCCCGCAGCCCGGCGTGCCGGAGTCGTTCAGGGTCTTGGTCAAAGAATTGCAGTCGCTTTCCCTTGACGTCTGTGTGCTGGACAGGTTCGGTCAGGAGGTCGTTTTACGCGACACCGAAGACGATGAACCGTTCGGGCGCAATACCGCGCCGGAGGAGCAGCTGGTGGCAGAAGGAGACCTCGAAGCGGCCGGCTACCACATCGAAGACGCCGACGAGAGCGAGTTTGACTACTCCGACCTGAGCGAAGCGACCGATGAGGAACTGGCAGAAACGGACGACGACGAAGACTTGGAGGCAATTGATAGTTGACAGTTGAGAGTTGATAGCTAACAACGTATTGAAAGGCGGTTTGTAAATTTATGGGCTACGCTGAGTTTGAAGCGATCAAAATAGGCCTCGCCTCTCCCGAACTGATCCTCAACTGGTCGCGCGGGGAAGTTAAAAAGCCGGAAACAATCAACTACCGAACCCTCAAACCTGAACGGGACGGCCTCTTCTGCGAAAAAATCTTTGGTCCGCAAAAGGACTGGGAGTGCTATTGCGGCAAATATAAAAAAGTGCGCTATAAAGGGCGCATCTGCGACCGCTGCGGGGTGGAAGTCACCCGCTCCAAAGTGCGGCGCGAGCGGATGGGGCATATCCAGCTGGCCGCCCCGGTCAGCCATATTTGGTATTTCAAAGGCATCCCCTCCCGGATGGGGTTGATTTTGAACATGTCGCCCCGATTGTTGGAAAAGGTGTTGTATTTCGCGGCGTATATCGTCGTCGATCCGGGCGACACGCCGCTGACCGAGAAGCAGATCCTCACCGAGAAGGAATACCACGACTTCCGCGAAAAATACGAAGACGATTTTGAGGCCGATATGGGTGCCGAGGCGGTGAAAAAACTGCTGGCCAAAATCGACTGCGAAAAAATGGCCAACGAGCTGCGCGCCGAGCTCAAAGACGCTTCCAGCCAAAAGAAGATACGCCTTCTGAAGCGGCTGGAAGTGGTGGAAGCCTTCCGGGTTTCGGGCAACCGCCCCGAATGGATGATCATGGACGTTGTGCCGGTCATCCCGCCCGAACTGCGCCCGATGGTGCAGCTCGACGGCGGACGGTTCGCCACCAGCGACCTCAACGATTTATACCGCCGCGTCATCAACCGCAACAACCGTTTGTTAAAACTCCTTCAGCTCGGCGCGCCCGACATCATCGTGCGCAACGAGAAGCGGATGCTTCAGGAAGCGGTTGACGCCCTGATCGACAACGGCCGCCGCGGACGCCCGGTGACCGGCCCCAACAACCGCGCCCTGAAAAGCCTGAGCGATCTGCTCAAAGGCAAGCAGGGGCGGTTCCGCCAAAACCTTCTCGGCAAACGCGTCGACTATTCGGGGCGGAGCGTTATCGTCGTCGGCCCTGAGCTGAAAATCTACCAGTGCGGATTGCCGAAAGAGATGGCATTGGAATTATTTAAGCCTTTCGTGATGAAAAAACTGGTGGAGGAAGGGACGGCCACCAACATTAAAAGTGCCAAGAAGATGGTCGAGCGTGCCCGCACCGAAGTATGGGACGCGCTGGAGATCATCATCAGCGAACACCCCGTTCTGCTCAACCGCGCCCCGACGCTGCACCGCTTGGGCATCCAAGCCTTTGAGCCCGTCCTAGTAGAAGGGCGCGCCCTAAAGCTGCACCCGCTGGTCTGCACGGCGTACAACGCCGACTTCGACGGCGACCAAATGGCGGTTCACGTTCCGCTTTCGGCCGAAGCGCAGGCCGAAGCCCGTTTCCTGATGCTTTCCGCCAACAACCTGCTCCACCCGAAAGACGGCAGGCCGGTCACCGTGCCGACGCAGGACATGGTGCTGGGGTCGTATTACCTGACCATGGAACGCCCGGACGAAGAAGGTGCGGGGAAAATCTTCCGCGACGTCAACGAAGCGTTGATGGCGTTTGATGAAGGATACCTTGGCATCCACGCGCCGATCAAGGTGCGGGTAAACGGCGTCATCAACGGCGAGAAGGCAAGCCGCCTGATCGACGTCACGGTGGGGCGGCTGATCTTCAACCAGCACCTGCCGCAAGACCTCGGCTATGTAGACCGCTCCGACTCCGAACACGCGCTGGATTTGGAGATTTCCTTCCTCACCGGCAACAAAGAACTCAGCCGCATCATCGACCGCTGCATCAAACAGCATGGGTTCGCCAAGAGCGCGGAGGTTCTCGACCATATCAAGGCGCAGGGGTTCCATTACTCAACGCAGGGCGCGGTTACCATCTCCATCTCCGACATGGCTGTGCCGGAACAGAAAAAAGACCTGATCGCCGCGACCGAGAAGAAGGTGGCCGAGATCGACCGCCAATACAGGCGCGGTCTGATCACCAACGACGAGCGTTACCGCCTTGTCATCAACGAATGGGATAAAACCACCACCGACGTCACAACCGTCATGCGCGAAAACCTTAAAGAAGATAACCCGATGTATATGATGGCGCACTCCGGCGCGCGCGGCAGCATGAACCAAATCCGCCAGCTGGCCGGTATGCGCGGCCTTCTCGCCAACACGGTGGGCAAGACCATCGAGATACCGATCAAGGCCAACTACCGCGAAGGGCTGACGGTTTTGGAATACTTCATCTCCTCCCGCGGCGCGCGGAAGGGATTGGCCGACACAGCCCTGCGCACCGCCGACTCAGGGTATCTCACCCGCCGCCTTGTTGACGTATCGCAGGACGTGATCATCCGTGATTTGGACTGCGGGACGAAAGACAGCATCACGGTGAGGGAGATCGGCGAATCGGGACAAGTGATCGAGCCGCTGAGCGACCGCCTGAGCGGACGCTACACCGCCGAGGACATTACCGATAAAGACGGAAAAATCCTCGTTCCGGCCGAGACGCTGCTGACCGATAACTTGGCCGAACGCGTGATCAGCGCGGGCGTCGAGGAAGTCAAAATCCGCTCCCTGCTCACCTGCCGCGCCTCCCACGGCGTCTGCGCCAAATGCTACGGAAGCAACCTCGCCACCGGCGAGCCGGTCAATGTCGGCGAAAGCGTCGGCATCATCGCGGCGCAGTCGATCGGCGAACCCGGCACACAGCTCACCATGCGTACCTTCCACACCGGCGGCATCGCCACCAGCGAGGACATCACCCAAGGTCTTCCCCGCGTTGAGGAGCTTTTTGAGGCGCGGAAACCCAAGCGTGCCGCCACCCTGAGCGAGATCACAGGGACGGTAAGCATTGAGGAGGCGCGCAAGGGAGCCATGCGCATCATCACCGTTAAAAACGACGAGACGCTGGCGGCCTGTTCCTATCAGGTGCCGTCCTCCTATATCCTCAAGTTCAAACCCGGCGAAACGGTGCAAAAGGGCGAGGAACTGACCGAAGGCGCGCTCAACCCCCACGACATCCTTGCCATCCGCGGCGAAAGCGCCGTGCACGATTACCTGATTCAGGAAGTGCAGCACGTTTACCGCCAGCAGGGCGTTGACATCAACGACAAACACATCGAGGTCATCGCCCGGCAGATGATGCGCAAGGTACGCATTGAAGAAGCGGGCGACACCGGGCTGCTGATCGGGGCGACCGCCGACATCAACGATGTGCTGAGAAAGAACGCCGAGATCAGGCAGCGCGTCGCCAAAGGCGAAACAGATTTGACGGAAGCGCAATACTCCCCCCTCCTGCTGGGCATCACCAAAGCCTCGCTGGCCACCGACAGTTTCCTCTCGGCGGCGTCCTTCCAAGAAACCACGAGGGTTCTGACCGAAGCCGCTATGCGCGGTAAAGTGGATCGCCTGATCGGGCTGAAGGAGAATGTCATCATCGGTAAGCTCATCCCAGCCGGGAGCGGCATGGAAATGTACGCCGACTACGACCTGCTGCGCACCCCGCAGGTCTATGACGCCGAAGATTACGAATACGATTATTAAGCAGCGGAGATCAGCCCCTGTACATGGCGTTTGCCGCGTATGGGGGCTGACTTTTTGAGAAAAGGAAGTGCGGATATGGGGCAAATCCTCATTGTGGAGGACGATGTTCACATCAATGAAATGCTGTGCGAATTGCTGCGGCAAAACAACCATACGCCAACCGCCGCTTTCTCCGGCACCGAGGCGTTATTGCTTTTATCGCAAAACAATTATTCTCTCATCCTGCTCGACCTGATGCTACCGGGGAAAACGGGCGAACAGGTTTTGAAGGAACTGCGGATGTCTTCTCATGTCCCGGTCATTGTTCTGACCGCCCGGACGGACAAAGAAACCACCGTCAAACTGCTGCGGCTGGGCGCGGACGATTATATCGGCAAACCCTTCGACAACAACGAACTGCTGGCCCGCATCGACGTCCGGCTGCGCCGGCAGCGTGACGCCGCATCCGATGACAAATATGGCAACGCAACCATATCGCATAAAGGCATCACGCTCGACCTCGACGGCTATGACGCGCTGGCCGGGGGGCAAAAAGCGGGGTTATCAAAACGGGAGTTTGAGATCCTGCGGCTGATGATGTCGCATCCAAACAAAGTCTTCACCAAAAACAACCTGTATGAGAGCGTATGGGGCGGCGAGTTTTTGGGTGACGACAACACCGTCAACGTGCATATCAGCAAGCTGCGAGCCAAGTTGAACGCGATCTCCCCCGATACCGAGGTGATCCAAACCGTTTGGGGGATCGGTTTCAAGATGAAAGAATAGTTTAAGGCTTTTTTAAGATTTATCTTAGACTAAAGTAAGACTTCCCCGTTATGATAGGGCTATCTGAAGGAGGGAAACCAAACATGGCTATACTTAAAACACAAAACCTGACCAAACGCTACGGCAGCACGGCCGCCGTGGACAGCGTGAGCCTGACGGTGGAAAAGGGCGACATCTTCGGCTTGATCGGCCAAAACGGCGCGGGCAAAACCACGCTGATGCGCCTTGCCGCTTCGCTGACCCGCCCCGACAGCGGGGAGATCGAGCTGTTCGGGAAGACGGACGAAGCGGGGCTGAACGCCGCGCGCGCCCGGATGGGCTGCGTGGTGGAAATGCCCGCCCTTTATCCGACGCTGACGGCGGAGCAGAATCTGGAGTATTACCGCATCCAGCGCGGCATACCCGATAAAGCGGTCGTGCGAAAATCGTTGGAACTGGTCAGCCTGACCGATACCGGGAAGAAGAAATTCAAAAATTTCTCGCTTGGTATGAAACAGCGGCTGGGGCTTGCGCTGGCCATTTTGAACAATCCCGATTTCATCATCCTCGACGAGCCGATCAACGGTCTCGACCCGATGGGCATCATTGAGATGCGCGACCTGATGAAGAAGCTGAACGAACAGGGCATCACCATCCTGATCTCCAGCCATATCCTGTCGGAGCTGTCGCAGGTTGCCACCAAATACGCCATCATCCATCAGGGGCGGCTGGTCAAATCATTGACACAGGAGCAACTCCGGGAGGAGTGCAAACGCGCTCTCGCCGTCACGGTGGACGACGCGGCCAAAGCCGCCGTCATCCTCGAAACCGAGCTGAATATCCGCAACTACAAGCAAATCGGCGCGAACGAGCTGCGCCTGTATGAATATCTCGACGACCCCGCCGAAGTGACCTTCCGGCTCAATCAGGGCGGCGTCCGCGTGGCCTCCCTGCACGAGGTTGGGGACAGCCTGGAGGATTACTTTACAAAGACGATCGGAGGGGAATCGAAATGAGGAATATCATTCGTGCGGATTTATACCGCATCGTGCGGGGCAAAGGGCTTTATATCACGCTGGCGGTGCTGTTGTTGATCATCGCTATGCAAATCGCGGGCGGCTTGCAGATGAACACAGGGGTCACCGATATGTACATTTACACCGAAGATGGCTTGGAGTTTGTGAATCCGTTTGAGCTGGCCGAGGAAGACCTGACGTTCGATTCAATCATCCATCAGGTCACAGGCAAAGAGGTGCCGTCGCATTTCATGGGGTCAACGGCCAATCTATTGTATTTCCTGCTGCCGCTGATCATCTTTATCGGAGCCGTTGACTTTTCTTCCGGTGCCGTGAAGAATACGCTGTCAGGCGGCGTCTCCCGGGTAAAGTATTACTTTTCAAAGCTGATTATGGCTTGTGTATGGTGTGTTCTGCTATTGGTTTTCTATGTGTTTACCGCCATGCTTGTCGCCACGCTGGTCAACGGGTTCGGCGGAACGCTCGACGGGGAATTTGTCTCCTATTTCGCAAAGGTTTTCTTCATGCAGCTTTGGCTGTGCCTCGCCTGCACGTGCGTGGCAAACTTTATTCTGTTTGCCTTCCGTAAGTCGTCGGGCGTCATCGGAGGAAACATCGCTTTCTTCTTTGGGCCGTCGCTCATCTTCTTATTGCTGGCTCAAATACACGATTGGTTTGAAAATCTGTTCTTCTATGACCTTAATATGAGTATTGGTTTGATGCCTCAGGTAAACCTCATGCCTGCCGGGGATGTATTGAGATCGGTATTGGTCGGCGCGGGGTATATCACCGTTGCGATTGCCGGAGGGTATGCGCTGTTTAAGAAGGCGGAGATCAAGTAATGTTTTTCCTAAGGCGCGAACTGCGGCGGCTTAACCGCCAGCTTGATGAAATTATTCAAACCGACACCAACGCGCAGCTGACCACCGCCGCGTCCGATAAGGATGCGGCGGCGTTCGCCGCAAGCGTCAACGCCGTGCTGGAGCGCAACCGGCAAGTTCTCTATGAAAAAGAACGCGCCGAGACCGCGCTGAAACGGGCAGTCACCAACATATCGCACGATTTGAGGACGCCGCTCACCTCCGCGCTCGGCTATCTGCAAATGCTGCAGCAACGTGAGCAACGTGACGTTGCATCCGATGAAGGGACGAGGTATGTGGCAATCATCAAAGAGCGTCTTGAGGCTTTGTCGGTTCTGATGAACAGTTTGTTTGAGTTCGCGCGCGTGATCGAGGGCAATACGGAGATAAACATTCAGAAGGTCAACGTCTGCAATCTGCTCCGCGACGCGCTCTCAAACAGCTATGCCGAACTGGAAGGCTTCACCGTTGACGCCGAGATCCCGGAAACGCCCGTATTGTTCCTATGCGATGAGGACGCGCTGCGGCGCGTCCTGCAAAACCTGATTAAAAATGTGTGTGTCCACGGCAGAGACTATCTGCGCGTCCGGCTGGACGGCGGCGTGATCGAGATCGCCAACAAAGCGGACGGCCTAGCCGAACTGGATACCGATGGCATTTTCGAGCGGTTTTACACCGCCGACGCGTCACGGACAAGCAAAAACACAGGGCTGGGGCTTGCCATCGCCAAAGAGCTGACCGAACGCATGGGCGGGCGCATCTCAGCGGCTGTGACGGGGGAACTGTTGGTCATACGGGTTAGGTTGTAGTTTATTTATACACATCACCGCGGTTGCCTGCTTCAACAACTTTGATCAGCAAATTATCTGCGTCAATCGAAAAAATAATCCTGTATGAACCGACGCGCAAGCGATATAGCCCCAATTTTCCCGAGAGCTTAACCGTATTACCATCGGGCAGTTTTCCAATCGCTTGCAGCAATCGTTTTGGCTCCGGTTGCTTCTTTATAAACCTCAACGCTGCTTTTTCGATAATAAGTTTATATTTCATCCGGGTTGACCCCGCATTCGGCCAGCGCATCCTCAAAAGATATATACTCCGAGTCATCACGTTTGCTGACAGCTTTCAGAAACAAGAGTTTATCCCACTCATCCATAGCCGCGATATTGGCGGAAGGGTCTTCCGACAACACCGCATTCGTCAGCAATTCACTCAACAGGGGCTTTAATGATTGTAATGTTCTCTCAGGCAAAGCGTATACCATTTCAAAGATTTCCCTTTGCATTACGGACATGGTTTTCGCCTCCAAATCACCAATTCTATTGATAGTATACCACAGACCCGCCTAGCATTCAAATAAATCCTCTAAGTCCTCCTATAGCACCCGCAATACAACAAGAGTGCCGGCAACCCGCCGGCACTCTTGCTCTACCCGCACTTACCGCCCGTTGACGGCGTCGAAGAACTCTTGGGGGAGGTCAATTATTATTGCTGCCCCAGCACCATCTGGATCAGGACTTGGCGGCGGTGGAGGCTCATATTTATAGCTTTTTCCCTTATAAGTTGCGGTTAGGTTTGGACAATTGATGAACGCCCATCTACCAATACTCGTCACGCTGTCGGGAATCATAATGCCCGTCAACCCTGTGCATTCATAGAACGCAACATCACCGATACTCGTCACACTATTTGGAATATACACCTCCATAATACCGCTTCTATTAAATGCTTCTTTCCCAATCTCCACCACAGGCTCGCCCTCGATTTTCTCCGGTATCCGCACCTTGATCGCCGTCCCTATGTACTTCGTGATGACCACCCCGCCCGCCGCCGCGTCGTACTTGTACTCAAAGTCGCTCGCGGGATTCTCAGGCCCCTTAGGTTGGGGATTACCTTCGTTCCAACTGCCGCCACCTTCGCCGCTTTCCCCGCTACTGCACCCCGCCGCCAAAATCAAGATGGCCACCAGTAATACGCTGATAACGCTCTTTTTCAATAATTTTCGCTCCTTTCACCTTCTTGATAACTACTATACTTCATTTGAGAAGTATAGTCAATATATAGAGTATGATAATTTATCATCGAGGTGAATATGATGATAAGTTACGCTCCCTTTTATCGAACGCTGTTCAAAAAAGACATAACGGAATATCACCTTATTTTCAAACAAGGCGTTCCCGCAAGCACTCTTCACCGCATGAAGCACGGCAAGCCCATCACCACAACCACGCTGGATACATTGTGTTTCATCTTAAATTGCAAAGTGTCCGATATTTTAGAGTATATTGAGGATCAATGAGTAACCCCCGTGCCGGATGAACGGCATGGGGGTTGAATGTTGGGGGTTATGCTGTTGCGGTTTTCCCTGCTGTGGAAGCGGATTGCTTTAGCTGATTAAAAGGACAAGTCTCACATACCGTATCAGACTTATCTTTGTCAAATGTAAAATCTAAAATACGAGGAGCAATAAATCCATAATGCACCATCTGCACATCATAACACTCGGCGTCCCACATTTCCCGCTCAACTAAAGGGCACATATAATGAGATTCTTTATACATATTATCACCACATGACCAGTATATCATCGCCCATGCTTACAGTCAAATAAATCCTCTGCCCCCCGCACAAACTACCTCTCAAAGGGGGCGTTTTCATGCCGAAGAAAAAAATCGCCGTGATCGGAGCCGGGTACGTCGGCTCGACGACGGCGTATACCCTGCTGATGAACAACACAGCCGACGAGATCGTGCTGATCGACGTCAACCGCGACAAGGCGGAAGGCGACGCGCTGGATATGAACCACGGCATGAGCTTCCTGCCTCCGGTCAGGTTCTATTCGGGCTGGTACGAAGACTGTGCCGACGCGGCGATGGTCGTGCTGACGGCGGGCGCGGCGCAAAAACCTGGGGAAAGCCGGATGGAACTGCTCGGCCGCAATCTGCGCGTCTTTGATGATGTTTTATCCAAACTGCTGCCCGTCCTCGCGCCCAACGCGCTTCTGCTGACCGTCACAAACCCGGTGGACGTTTTGACGAAATATGTGCTGGAGCGTTCACACCTGCCAGCCTCCCGGGTGATGGGTTCGGGAACGGTTTTGGATACATCGCGGCTCAAATGGGCGATCGCCGGGCATGTCGGCATCGACCCGCGCGACGTCCACACCTTTGTGATCGGCGAGCATGGGGATACAGAAGTCGCCGCCTTTTCGGCAACCACCATTTCAGGGATGCGGCTGGATGAATACTGCGCCCAGTGTAAACGGCACGGCTGTGACGCCTTGAACCAGCTCTCGGCCATCCACGATGAGGTGCGCAACGCGGCGTACGGCATCATCGAAAAGAAAGGCGCGACCTATTACGCCGTCGCGCTGGCCGTCAACCGCATCGCGGAGGCGGTGCTGAATGACCAAAAAGCGATTTTGACCGTTTCGGGGCTGGTGGACGGCGCGTACGGCCTCCGGGACGTTTGCCTGTCGCTGCCGCGCATCGTCGGCGCGGGCGGGATGGAACGGCTGTTGGAAGTGCCGTACAGCCCGGCCGAAACCGCCCAGCTCCGCCACAGCGCGGAGACGATCCGTCAGGCACACAAAAGCGGCGGTTATGGGGTTAGCTGTCCGTTGAAAGAAATTCCTCCGGCGTGAGGGGGTTTACGGGGGAAGATTGAAAATCCTTGACGTTTCGCGTGATGATATAGTCTGCCTTGATTCGTTTCGCGCAGACCGCAATCAGGGCATCTTCATAGTCTTCGATCCCGACGGTCAGAGCGTTGAGCAGGTCTGTTCTGTCGACTGGAGCCGTGAGGAATACCTTTAAGAGACCCGCGACGGTTTCCTTTGCGGCAGCTTTGTCTTTCAAATGCTTTCGGGTCGTATAATAAATATCTGTCATAGAGCTGGCGGTTATGTATGCCGCCGTTTTGCGAAACACAAGCCGCTCTACGCAATCGACAGCGGCTTGCCTGAATGGTTCTCTTTGAAGCGTATAATCCAAGATAACATTCGTATCAATCAAGCAAACCACGATCCCTCAGCCTCTCCTCCCTGATCTCATCATCTGTCATCGTGGAAAACCTTGAACCGGCAAGTATGCCTTGAATTGAACGTAAAATCGCGATTTTGTCGTCCTCTTCCTTCACGAGTTTGGCCACCCTGCGCCCGTTGCGCGTGATGACAATATCTTCCTTGTCGATCAGGTTGAGATATTTCCCCAGATTGGTTTTCAGTTCCGTTGACGTAACGGTCAATGCAAACACCCCCGAATGATATATTGGTCAATCTTAATTATATTATACGGAATATTGATCAATTTGTCAATGCGGCTTTCTCTTGTCAACCTGCCTTCTCAATACAATACCCGTATACATCATCAAGGATGGGATAACCGGGGAAGCGAACATAATTATGATCCATAATACCGGGGGAGTATTAAAGAAGGCAAGGATAATCGGATTGATATAGAAATACTCAAATCCAGCCAAATCACCCTCACGGCATCATCAGCTCAACCAACACCGTGTGTTTCCCGTTTGGCACGATGGGGGAACTGAGCAGCATGACGTCGTCGATGTCGTGCTCGGTCACGAAATCGGCGAGTTTGCATTTGGGTTTGTCGGTGCTGTCGTTGAATTTGCGGAAGTCGATGACATAAATATCCTCGTAATGCGCCAGCAGGAAGGGGATGAAGGCGTTGGCGTAGGACTCCTTGACGACGACGATGGATTTGCCGTTGTTGGTTTCGGTGTTGATGTGGATGAGCGGTTGGTCGCCGGTGATGAAGCAGAGATATTTATTGCTTTGGCTGCCGGGGACATTGGTGTTGACCACCGGGATGGCGCGCCCGTTTTGCATGGTTGTATCATTGTAGAGGGCGGCCGTGTGTTCTATCGGAGGGATGAAATACTCCACCGTGTCGGGGTTTGCGGCGGCCGCCGCCGCTTGCGGATGCTTCTTAGCCACGCTGTAGAGATACCCGATGAATCCTTCGTACAGGCCGTTTTCCCATGTGTTTATTTCGCTCGGTTCCAGCCCCAGCGCGTCGCAGAAGCCGGTGTAGGCGCGGTAAGCCCCGCGCGCCGTCCAATGGTGGTCGGTGCGGAAATAGAGATATTCATCGGCATGGGCGGCAATCGGCGTGTAGGCGTCCACCGCGACGATACGCGGATCATACAGCGCGTAGAGATTCTCGAGCATTGTTTGCTGGTTGCGCCCCCCTTGGGTATGGGACGAAGGGGCGTAGAAAGCGTAGCCGTTGGGCGGCACCAGCGAAATGACGCGGCGGTCGGGCAGGGCGTCCTGCAAACGCCCCAGCATATCGGCGTACCGCTGGTTGTACGTTTGGCTGGCGTAGATGATCTCCAGGATGCGGTCGCCTGTGATCAGGATGACGTCGGTCTCGGCGTCGATGACGGGTTCGGGCGTGGGCGACGGCGAAGGTTCCGGCGGCGGCGGTGACGGCTCGGGAGAAGGTTTCGCTGAGGGCGGCGGTTCGGACGGGCTTGGGTTGGGTGAGGGCGACGGTTTGGGCGTCGGGGACGGCAGCAATTCCCATTCATCGTCCAGCGACTGGCCTTCGCCGAGGTCAATTTCTCCGCCGATCGTCGCGCTGCCGTCTTTGAGTGTGACATAGAGCCAACGGTCAACCCGCCCGGAGAGCGTCATCAGCCTGTCGCGCCCGGGGAACTGATCGGTGTAATATTCATCGAACGCGCTTGTCCAATCCCCTTTGAACAAGGAGGAAAAGGAGAAGGGCGGTTTTTGCGCCAGCCGTCGGTTTTCCGATTCCGAGAGTTCGTGATCGCTGCTCCATGCCGAGTAGACCCCCAGCCCGGCCAGCGGCAGGAAAAAGAAAAGCGTTATGGCGATTGCCCACCGTCTGTCCATCAACCTACCCCCTAAAATCTAAAGTATAAAAACGGATTGTAGCTCTGCCCGGCCAAATACGCCGTGCTGAGCAGCATAACGATCGAGTTATAGCCCAAAGCCAATGCCGGAAGCAGGGTGCGCCCGGTTATGTAACGCTCGGCCATCCTTTTGGGCAGCGGGCTGGCCGCGACGGCGCAGATCAGCAGGAGGGGCAGCCGCCCCACCCACAGGGAGAGGGTTTCCGTTCCGGCAAAGCCGCGCAGACCGAACAGGCTTTGCAAAAACTCGCCCAGCCGCCCCATATCGGTAAAATAAAACAGTGACCAGCCCAGCAGAACGGCGGGGAAGGTGTAGAATTTCGGCAGGAGTTTCTCCGCCTTTTCAGGCAGCCGTTTCAACACAAACCGCTCAAAGCAGAGCCAAAGGAAATAATACAGCCCCCACAGCACAAAGTTCCACGACGCGCCGTGCCATAATCCAGTTAAAAACCAAGTGACAAAAAGGGACAGCAAGACGCGTTTGCGGTTGCCGCCGAGGGGGATGTAGACATACTCGCGGAAGAATGAGCCGAGGCTGATATGCCAGCGTCTCCAAAAGTCGCCGACCGAAGCGGCGTAATAGGGGTGGCGGAAGTTTTCATGGAAGCGGAAGCCGAACATCCGCCCGAGACCGATGGCCATGTCGCTGTACCCCGAAAAGTCGAAATATATCTGCGCCGCGTACAGGATGATCCCCAGCCATGCGTCGGCGGCGGGCAAACCCTCCAGCTTCCCGTCCAAAAGCCCTGACGCGACCGCCCCGGCGGTGTTGGCCAGCAGCACCTTTTTGCCCAGCCCGCAGGCAAACCGTGTGATGCCTTCGGCGTAGCCCTGCCATGTAAACGTCCGGCCGCGTAGCTGCTGTTCCAAATCGGCATAGCGCAGGATGGGGCCGGCGACAAGCTGGCTGAACAGGGAGACGAAAAGCAGGAAATCCAAGCAGGATTTTTGAACATTCACCTTGCCCCGGTAGACGTCAATGGTGTAGGAAAGGGTTTGGAAGGTGTAAAAACTGATGCCAATCGGCAATGCCAGCCCCGGCAGGGCGGGCGAAACGCGCATCACCAAACCGATGTTGTGCAGAAAGAAATCAAGGTACTTAAACGTGCCGAGCAGGGCGAGATTGACGGTGACCGAAAAGATCAACGCCGTTTTCGCCGCGAGGGAGGCATTCATTCTCTGCGCCCGCCCGATCAGCCGCCCGCAGAAATAATCCGACGTCGCCGAAAAAAGCAGCAGGATGACCCAAATCGGCTCGCCCCATGCGTAAAACAGGAGGGAGAGGATAATAAGCACAACATTTTTACGCTGTATGCCCGGCGTGACGGCGTACAGCAGCATACAAACGGGCAAAAACCCATACAAAAAGAACAGCGAGGAGAAAACCAAGCCTGTCCGCTCCTTCCGATTGCGCAATACATCCATGATAGAAAATGATTGCATCATTATTGTATCGCAACCCAACATTGCTGTCAAATATGGAATGAGCGGAATGGCTTAGTTCGTGTTTACCACACGATACCATACTAAACCACACGATACCACACGATACCACACGATACCAACCAAAAGTTCAACCCTATACCAGCTTCTTTTTCGCTTTTTCTGTGATACAGTGCGGTAAGGGAGGGGTTGACCTCCCGCATATAATAGGATGGTGATGCTTCATGAATGTCGGTTGACATCGGGCGCAAACCAGGTATAATATCCAGTATATCCCATTTAATTAGGAGGTTGCTTATGAAAAAGTCTTACAAGACACTTGGGTTTGCTCTTTTGATGGTGGTTATCATTGTCACCATCGTACTGCAAACTGTGGCGAGTCCCAATCAAAAAACTCCGTGGTTTATTCAGCCGGAAACCGGAGAGGATGGTTATATCCCTGCCCATAATCCATATGATACTCCCGAAGAATGGGCAAGCCTGTCCGATTCTACATGGAACAATCTTGCGCTGATTCAAATCCCGGAAAAAGAATTAGCCTCAATGCCGACCGTACAGCTTGTGAAAAGTTGTTTGAACTACGTTTACTTTTCTGATATGTACTTGTCAAATTCAACCGGCGACCCTTTTGTTAGCGCGGTACAGCCTTATTTCAATGGGTTTGCCGAGTTTTTCTCGCGCAAAGACAGAGGGAGTGCCATTTTATCGGTCTACCTAAACTTAGACGTAAAAGCACTTATGGCAACCGATCTTAGAGCGGAATTGCGCATTGATTTTCTTTATGCCATGCTGCGTCAATATGATACGCTAAATGCTATGAGCATTGAGGAAAGGAAATTGCTTTTGCAAACAATTTGCGAAAGACGTTTCAAGGAGTTCGGAGAAGGGTCGTCCGCAATGTTTGGCAGCGACGCGCTTATTGCGGCGCGCTGCCTTAATACCTTTGACCAAACATTTCAGCAAAAAATCTTACAATCCCCGTCACTTCAGCAGTTGCTTGATATGAATCCTATTATCAGTGACGACAAAGATGATACGTTCGCGTTTGATACAATGTCAGGGATTTATACCTACATTAACGATCATTACGGGAGGCTTAACCAATGAAGAAATTAGTGTCTTTTTGTCTTGCATTTTTACTGGCTGTAAATTTAAGTATTAACGCATTCGCTGCAACGAGAACCGATAATTATTTAGTTAATGGTACAGTCGTGGCCGTCATACGGGAATCTGAAAATATATCAAATACATATGGCAGTTCAGTAGGTTGGCGATGGATTTCAGGCGAATTTAATCCGGCGAATCCTTCGTCTCTGCCCACGGATTTATCAACATTCAAGTCTAAATGGGGTGTAAGTGGTTTGTATGTTCATACGCCTCAAAGTGTTCCTGCTATATATTTATCGTTATCGGGAGACTTTGGTCTGTACAGATAACGCAGACACAAGCAATCCCCCGCGCCAATCCGGCGCGGGGGATTCGCACCGCCCCCTACAACACCCCCTGACAGAGAATGACCTCCAATAGGGCGGCATGAAACTTGCGGTCGTGATTCGTGATAAATTGCGGGTCTCCGGATTCATCAAGGTAGTAACGCTCTGCCTTTGTCACCGCCATCTTTTGATCCGGCATCGGCTTTACATAGACCATATAGGCGCAGGTATTGATCTTCAAGTTCACAAGGTAAGCCCCGTCT
>Ga0082212_10000794_pt1 | contig 46130 bp, 32 predicted proteins | sample TergutNt197P3_FD_71548 | JGI IMG/M metagenome (GOLD analysis project Ga0082212, IMG submission 71548) | Neocapritermes taracua P3 segment gut microbial communities from Petit-Saut dam, French Guiana - Nt197 P3 | ecosystem: Host-associated > Arthropoda: Insects > Digestive system > Gut ... | reverse complement strand
TTCCTGGCCCGGGGCCCGCCCACGGTGGTGGGGGTTTCCCGGCCGGGGGTGCTGTCGTCGAGTTACACGCGCTTGCTGGCGGCGGCGGTGGACGCGCTTCGCGGGGGGGGGGGGGGGCTTTCGATGCTGATGATCGGCGGGGGTGGGTACGCGCTGCCGCGTTATTGGCGGGAGGAGGGGTGCTGGGCGGAGATGACGGTCGCGGAGATCGACCCGGTCGTCCAGCGGGCGGCGGTGGAGCACATGGATGCGGCGCCTGCGCCGTGGATGCGTTATGTGGCGCGGGACGGGCGGGCGGAGGTTGACGCGCTTTTGGCGGATGGGCGCGGGGGGGCGTATGATTTCGTGATCGGGGACACGGTGAGCGACGCGGCGGTGCCTTACCACTTGGTCACGCGGGAGTTCAACGAGAAGGTGAAGGCGCTGCTCGCGCCGGGGGGGTTCTACCTCGTGCATGTGCTGGACAGGTATGAGGGCGCGGGGTTCTTGGCGTCCATGTTGCGGACGCTCGGGGAGACGTTCCCGTGCGTGGAGGTGTTCTGCTACAGCGGGGTGACGGATGTGCGGCAGTCGTGGGTGGCGGTCGCGGGGGAGGCGCCCGTTGACATGGGGGCGGTGATGGGGGCGGTGGCGGCGCGGCACCCGGAGGCGAAGGGGTTTTATCTGACGGGTGAGCAGAAGGCGCGTCTCGCGGCGCAGCCGGGGGCGCTTTGCTTTACGGACCGTTTCGCGCCCGTGGAGCGGTACGTGTGGCGGGTGGTCTCGCGGGATGTGCAGTACCGGCCGTTCAGCATGGCGAAGCGTGCCGTGGCGTTGTGGGGGGGCGGGCGGAAGGAGGCGGCGCTGGCGCTGGCGCGGGAGGTGCTGCGGGTCCAGCCGGAGCAGCCGGATGCGCTGAGGGTCTTGCGGGACGGTATGCGGTCTGGGCTGCTTGCGGCGGATGAGGGGCTGGGGCTGCTGAGGGCGCAGGCGGAGCGGCTGTCCGTGATGCCGGACGCGCGGGTGCTGTACGCGGAGGCGCTTGTGCAGAACGGCAGGGCGCAGGAGGCGGTGCCGGTCTGGGCGGACCTTCATGCCTGCTGGCCCGACAACGAGAACTATGCGCTGGCATGGCTCGACGCTCGCATCCGCTCGGGGGATAAGGAAGGCGTGCGCGAGTGGCTCTGGTCTGGTGCGGCGGCGGGCATCGGCTTTGAACGGCGGGAGGCATTCCTCGAGCGTTGCAGGTGAGCGCTGAGTTCACGCACCCCGTCAAATATAACGTCCGTTTTTTATCCTCACACAAAGACACGAAGGGAAAATTTTGGATTTTAAAAATTGGTTTAAAATCCTGTCCAAAACACGTTGTGACCTTTGTGCCTTTGTGTGAGATTATTCGTCCGTTTTTATTACACAGAGTTTCACAGAGGAGGCACAGAGTTTTTTTGAGAATTTCTCTGTGAATCTCTGTGGTGTCTCTGTGGTTCTCTGTGTAACATTTATTCGTCTGTGTTTTTCACACGGAGGTGCGGGAGTTTTATTTTTTCGCCGCGTCCCAGATTGCTTTTTGGATGTCGTTTGTCGGGGCGGGGGCCCAGCCTTCTTCGCAGGCTTTTTTGTAGGTGGAGGTGCGGAGCGACTTCATGCCGAGTTTCTGCGCGTGGAGCATGACTTGCCCGAACGGCTCGGGCGAGACGACGGTCTCTTTGAGCGCGTCGAGGTCGCTGAGGCTGGTGACGGTTTTCATCAGGCAGTGCTCGAAGGAGGAGTTGGCGGCGCCCATCAGGTAGGTGAATGTGCGCCAAAGTTCTTTGCGCGTGCGGATGGCCAGGGCGTCGCCCTTCGGCTTGTCCGCCGCGAGGGCGGCGACGTTGACGATCGCCCAGCGGGATTCCGGGGCGATCAGCACGGGGGGGAGCGCGGGCGCGTCGCAGATGACGATCGCGGCGGCCACGCGCGCGGCGTCTTTCACGGCGGCGGCGGCGTCGTCAAGCGGCTTGGAGGTCGCTTTCTTGGTCTCGGTCGTGAACGCGAACCGCAGGACTTTCTCCAGTTCTTGCTGGACGATGGCGATGGCGTCGGGGGCGACGCGGGTCTGCATATTGAGGAACAGGAAGGCTGGCCCCGAGGCGGGCTCCCTGACGAGGCCGCCGGCCTGCGCCAGCAGGTTTGCCCGCGCCTGAGCGTCTGGCTTGGCGGGTTGCGCAGGGGCGGCGTCTTGCGCGAATGCCAGTGATGCGGTGAACATGAGTGTGAACGGGATTAGCTTCTTCATTTTAGTTTGCGTCCTTTGCGCGCGTTAATCTCGGGGAGAGCTGTATCGGCTCTGCCCCGTACGGGTCTAGTTCCTTGTTTGCCTCGGCGATGAATGCCATCGCCTCGTCTTCCTTGCCCTCGCGGTAGAGCGCGGTGGCGTACCTCAGAAGCTCGTTGCGCATCTTTGCAATCTTGTTTGCGTTCTCCTCAATCAGCTTGATGGCCTCGCTCGGGGAGTTGCCTTCTTGGACGAGCGTGGCGACGCCTAGCTTCAGCCATGCGATGGCCTCCTTGCGGTTGGCCATCTCGTCCGTGTCGTCCGCGTGGATGACGATCTCGTTCGTCAGCGCGGCGGCGAAGTCTTTCTCCATCCCCGGCAGAATCGGCATGGGCGGTATCTCTGCCCCGGGCGGGAGGCTCGCCATCAGCGACAGCATTTTCTCGGTCTGCGTGCGCAGGGTGCTGTCGGGCGCTTCGGCTTCGGCGACGGGAATCTCGGCATCGCCTTCTGCCTGAAGTGCGGCACCGGCAACGTGAGCGGGCGGCGGCGCGGGTTCGCTATAAACGTTTTTGGGGTCCTCTGGCTCGGCGGCCTGCGTTGGCGTGTGCGGCGAGGTGTTTTTCGGGGAGGGGCTGCGGTTTGCGGCAATCGCGTCTCTGCTCTTTTGCGTGTCAGGATTCTGCGCGGTTTTCGCGGTATGGCGGGCGGATAAGACGACCGCAAGGGCGGCGAGCAAAACGGCGGTCGCGGCCAGTGCGGCGAGGTGCGTTTTCGTTTGCGGGCGCGCGGCAGAAGAACCTTCGGAGAGGGACAGGGGCAGGTGCCCTTGGCTCCTTAACTGGCGCAACGCATCGGCGCGGTCGGGCGCTTCCAGCTGACCGCGTTTCAGCGTCCCGTCCTTGTTGCGGCAAGTATATACGTAGGTCTTCATGCACATAATTATAACACGCGCACGTGCGAATGCGAAAGATAAAAATGAAGAAGCGCGAAAAAAATTGAGGCGCGGGGATTCGAAGGAGGAAACGGGGGGCGGCGGTGTGAATTAGGAATTAGAAATTCGGAATTCGGAATGGCTGGGGGCGCAAGGCTTCCGCCTTGCAATTAGGAATCAAGCGGGGGGCGGGGAAGGGGGGGGAATAAAAAATGGCGGAGAGCGATGATTTGTGCTTGCATTTTCTTTCTTAAAGCCTAATAATGATGGTTTTCATTACATGAAGAAGGGTGTTGCATGATGCAGAAGAATACAGCGAATAAGCCTGCGGCGGCGAAGCAGGGTGCGGAGGCGTTGCCGAATGTGCCGTTGGGGCTGATGCCGGTTTATATGTGGTGGCAGGCGAATGGCCGCCAGGTCGTGACGAACGCGGCGATCGTGGTGATTGTCGCGGGCGTGGTTTTCGGTGCGGCGCAGTGGCGCAGACAGCGCGTGGAGGGCGCGAACCGGGAGTTCTTGCAGGCGCAGTCGTTTGAAGAGCTCAGCGATTTCGTGGGCAAGTACGGCTCGATGAAAATCGCAAAGGCGGCGCGTCTGCGCCTGGCGGCGGCGTACTTTGACGCGGGGCGTTATGAGGATGCGCTGGACGCGTATGACGCATGCCTGAAGAAGGGCGCGCCGGTCGGGTTCGCGGAGGTGGCGCAGATGGGGCGCGCGCATTCGCTGGAGGCGGTGGGCAGCTTGGATGAGGCGGCCGCGGCGTACACGGATTTCGAGAAGGCGAACGCTCAGCATTTCCTCGCGGCGCAAGCGCGGATGGGGCTCGCGCGGGTCCTGACCCTGCAGGGGAAGAAGGACGAGGCGAAGCTGTTGTTGGAGACGCTGAAGGCGGAGAGGACGGGCGAGCCGATGGTGGAGATGGCGATCGCGCAGCTTGAGGGCGTGGTGAACCGTTATGAGCCGCGTGCGGCGCGTTCGTTGTTTGACCGCGCGGATGAGGCGGCGAAGTCGCTGGAGGCGTTGGATGTGTCGGTCCCGCTCGCGCCTGATGGCGAGGCGGAGGAACCTTGAGTGTGAAGGTAAAGGGTGATGTGCGGCGGTGACGCCGTGATTTAACAAGCCTGCCGTATGGTTGGCGGGCGGAGAGGAAAAGTCATGAAGATACACAACGGTAGGGTAGTGGCAGGATTCGTGTGCGTGCTGGCGACGGCGGTGCCGGCGTTTGCCCAGTTAGAGGATGGGGCCGAGGAGGCCGATCCTGTTGTCGTGGAGCAGGTGGCCGGGCAGGGCGCTGGCAAGGAGGAGAAGGGATTCGACCTGCTTGTCCGCGCGACGACGGTGCGCGGCGAGGTGGAGGTGATGAACCCGGATGTCGGCACGTTCGGGCCGGTGCAGAAGGGCAGGGCGTATCCGCTGGGTTCGGTGTTCCGCACAGGCGCGAGCGGTTACGCGGTCTTGTCGTTTTCGACGACGGAGCGCGTGGAGCTGCTGGAGAACACGGAGGTTGTGGTGCTGGCGGCGGAGAATGACCCGAAGGCGCGCAGTGTGCGCTTGGTCTCGGGGCGGCTGAACACGGGTCTGAAGGACACGTTGCTGGAGGGTCAGTTTAGCGTCGAGACGCCGAACGCCAGCTGCAAGAACATGGCGGGGCGCGCGAAGTTTTCGCTGACGATGACGGAAGAGATTGAGGAGCTGGAGGTCGCGACGGTGACGGGTGTTATCCGGGTCGAGGGGTCGCAGTACACGATTGAGGCGTTGCGCGCGGCGAACACGGTGAACGTGCAGACGTCGCCGGGGCGCTCGCTGAGCCGCCTGACGAGCGAGTCGGGCGATTACCGCATCACGCTCGAGAACGGGACGGATGAGCCGGTGGTGTACGATATGTCGCCGAAGGCGGTGGTGAAGATTTGGCGCGAGACGGCGGCGGTCGGCGGGCGGATGGTGGTGTCCACGCTGGTCGTTCGCCCGACGGGGACGGCGGCGCACCGCTTCGCGTATGCCGTCGGCCGCGACAACATCCAGACGGGTGAGCTTGTCCCGCCCGACACTGTGGATGACACGATTATGGTGGATCTGCTGAAGACGGATGACAAGCCAAAGAAGCCCGTGAAGCCGGCCGCCGGGGCAGCCGATGCCGAGGGCGAGGAGGAGTTCTAGCCCGCGGGTTTAGTTTACACGGGTATCGGTCAGCGCAGCCGATGCCTGTGTGTTTTGTATGTGTGCGCGTTTTTCATCTTAATTAGCCGAGAAGCCAGCCGTGTTTATTTATCATTTCAACCGACTCATCAATAGCCGCTTCGTGTGGGGTTTTTTCGCAATCATCATTTCCGTCGCATTTGTCTCTGTTGGCTCGTGCGCCCGTTCCTCGCGGGGGGGCATCGTTGCGGGGAAGCTCAACGGGAAGAAAATATCAGCCGAGACGTTCAGTCAGGCGGAGGACGCAATCCGCGGGATCGGGCGGGGCCGTAACCGTGAGACTCCCGTGCGGGAGGTTGACCGTAAGGCATGGGAACAGATTGCGGCGCTTCAGGTTGCGAGGAAGAACGGGCTGGCGATTGGGGTGGAGGAGGTCCGCAATGAAATCCGCGGCCAGCGCGGGTTTCAGGACGCGAACGGTTTCAACTTCAACTACTATCTTCTTGCCTTGCGGGAACACGATACCACGGAGGCGCAGTACGAAACCCTTGTGCGTAACCAGTTGCTGATGATGAAAGTGGGGTCGCTCATCGACACAGCGTCGTGGATCTCGCCGATGGAGCTGGACGACGAGCTGGACGCGATGACGGACACGTTCACGGTGCAGACGGCGACAATCAGCAACCGTTTTGCGGGTGTCGAGATGCGCCTTTCGGATGATGCGTACAAGACGTTCTACGAAGAGAACAAGCCGCAATTCGGGCTTCCAGACCGTATGTCCGTCCGTTACATCTCGATTCCCGTGAGCAATTATCTGGCGCGTGTGACTGTGTCGGATGACGAGATTTTGGACTATTACGACAGCCACCCGGACAAGTTCAAGACATCCGACACCAACAGCGTCACGGGCGTTAAGCCGCTCGACGAAGTGAAGGACGAGATTGTCGCGGAGCTTCAGGTTGAAGAGGCGCGTGAAGGTGCGCGGAAAGACCTCATGTTCACGATTTTCGACCGGAGCGCGACGACGCCCATCGACTCCAGGCTTGAGGCACTTGCGACACGCGAACAGGTTGAGGTGAAGACCACGCCGCTCTTCTCCCAGAGCGAGCCGCTTGCCTGGACATCCGACGCACAGGCGTTCGCGAATGCGGCCTTTGAGCTTGAGCCAGAGAGCATTGACACGCGCTTTGCCATTGTGGACGGGGACGCGGAGATTCTTGTCATCGAGTACCATCAGAAATCCGATGCGCACGTGCCGCCGTTCGAGGATGTCGAGGAGGACGTGAAGCGGCGCACACAGGACAAGGCCCGCGTGGATGCGTTCGATGACTACGTCAAAGAGATTCGCGGCGAAATCGCCGAGCAGATAGAAAGCGGCAAGGCGTTCGAGGATGCCGCGAAAGAGAAGTCGCTGAACGTGTCAACCTCGCTGACCTATACCGTGAGCGGGATGCAGATGAAGCCGTTCGAAAACAGCTTCTCTATCGCCTACGGTGCGATGGGGTTGGCCAAGGGAGGCCTGTCCGAAGCTGTGCCGTCGTCCGCCACACAGTCCCTGCTGATTTACGTGCAAGACCGCGAGCAAGGCGACGCGCTCAGCGCGGATATGATGCGCCCGCAGATACGTGCCGGCATGGTTCGCCGCCGCACCGGCACACTCATCAGCGACTGGCTTAAATGGAACCTTGACCAGCAACGCTTTGAGCCGTCCCGCACAGTGTCTTCCGGAGACGACGAGGAAACGCAACCGTCCGAAGACGACGGCGGCAGGGATTCGGAATAGTCCGGCATTTCTCGTCGGGGTACAGAGGCGTAGGGGCGAATGATGATTCGCCCCTTCTTTGTTTCACAGGCAAAGCAAGGCAGACAGCAGGTCAACCGGATGTCGTCATACGATCGTGCTTTAACTGGATATGTCATCTGCCTGATGTGCCAGAGCCACCCCGTCAGCCTACGGCTGCCACCCCTCCAAAGGAGGTGAATTTTGCGATGGATTCCCCTCCGCAATTACCGAATCACGGGCAGGAACTCCCCCTGAATTGGGCGCATACAGCCCGTGTCACCTTATGAGCGAAGCCCGTAGCTTTCGCGGACGAGGTCGCCGGGGATTTCCTTGATGAAGCGGGAGGGCTTGCAGAAGAACACGCCGCCGTCGCGCATCCGGCGGACGTTGGGGGAGCACAACACAAGCTCGTCTTTCGCGCGCGTGACGGCGACGTAAAACAGGCGGCGCTCCTCTTCGTCGTTCTCGGCCTCGCCGAGGGAACGGCTCGACGGGAACATCCCTTCCGCAAGCCAGATCACGAACACGATTTTCCACTCCAGCCCCTTGGCCTGATGCACGGTGCTGAGGTGCAGCATGGGCTCGTCGTTTTTCTCCATCTGCGCGTACTCGTGGTCAACGTTGGTCAGCAGCGCGACCTCTTGCAGGAACGCCGCCACGCCGCCTTTGACCGCGCCGACTTGCAGGGCCAACTCGTGAATGTCTTCCTCGCGCTTCTCGGGGTTCTCGTAGGCCTTGTACAGGTGCGTGTGATAAAACGCGTCAAGGAAACGCTCGATGGCCTCCGCGCCTTTCGCGCCGAGCCCTTCGGCGTGATACTCGGCGAAGAGGCGGTCGATGCCCTGCCACTGCCCGCGTGCGGCCGGGCGCAGCACCGCGCTCAGCGCCTCGCGCACCTGCGGGCTGCGCGTCTCGAAGCTTCCGCCCAGCTTTGTCCACAGCGCCTCCACCGTCTTCTCGCCGATGCCGTTGAGCATCCCCATCAGGCGCGTGAAGCCCATGTAGTCGCGCGGGTTCTCGCACACGCGGAGGAATGACAGCACGTCTTTGACGTGGGCTTGCTCGAACACGCCGACGCCGGAGGTGATGACATACGGCAGGCGCGTGCGCCCGAGGTTCATCTGCAACTCAATCGAGTGGAAGTGTGCGCGGTACAGCACGGCCATGTCGCTGAGCTTGTAGCCGTCGTCGAGGTAGCGGCGCACGAGGGTGATGATGGACTGCGCTTGCTCGTCGCCGTCGCGGAGCATCAGCACGCGCGGCTTGCTGCGCGGCTTGCGCGTGGCGCGAAGCTGCTTCTTGAAATCCTCCGGCACGCCACGCACGCATGCGTTGGCGACCTCCAGCACCTCCGGCACGCTGCGGTAATTCTGCTCCAGCTTGATGATGCGGCACCCCGGCCAGCGGGCCGGGAACTCGCGGATGTTCTTGAAGTCCGCGCCGCGCCACGTGTAGATGCACTGCATATCGTCGCCGACGACCATGATGTTGCGGTGATGCCCCGCGAGGATGTCAACCATCTTGGCCTGCAGCAGGTTCGTGTCCTGATACTCGTCCACCAGGATGTGGCGGAACTTCTCCTGATAATAGGCGCGGACATTCTCGTGCTCGCACAACAGGCGCAGGCCGTTCACCAGCAGGTCGTCGAAGTCCATCATGCTCTCCGCCCGCTTGCGCTCGGCGTAGCAGTCCGCCACGCGGATGATTTCACCGGGTTCGACAAGCAGCTCGCTCGCATAGTCCGTCAACACATCCGCGACCGTCACCGCGCGGTTCGCGGCCTTGCCGATGAACGCGGCGACGACCTCTTTCTTGGGAAAGTCCTTGTGCTTGAAGCCGAGGTCTTTGACACAGGCGTTGATGAGCGAGAGCGAGTCGTCACGGTCGAGGATCGCGAAATCGTTGCGGTACCCCAGCCGCTCCGCGTGGCGGCGCAGGATGCGGTTGCACACGTGATGGAACGTGCCGCTCCACAGGTATCCCACCGAGGACCCCGCGACCTCCTTGGCGCGCTCGAGCATCTCACGCGCCGCGCGGTTCGTGAACGTCAGCAGCAGCAGCGCGTCGGGCGGGAGCCCCTGCTCGACGAGGTAGGTCACGCGATAGACGAGCGTGCGCGTCTTGCCCGTGCCGGCCGCGGCCAGCACCAGCAGCGGCCCGTCACCCGCCGTCGCCGCCGCGCATTGCTCGGCGTTGAGTAGTTTTGTGTAATCAATCATACGCTTGATAATACCACGGACGGACGGTTTTTGCAACCCCGATGAAGGGATAGAGGATTACCCTGTTTGGATAGGCGTGATATGGAGGGCGAGACAGGGGACCCCATTGGCGCGGCGTGCGGTCAATGAGGATGGAGGGCGAGCGTCCCCGCGAGCCGCCGCAATGTGTCTAACGGCTCGCGAGGACGCTCGCCCTCCATCGTGAAATCTGTATTTTATAGGTTTCTGGCCTTCGTAGTACGTGGGGATAGTTGACTTATTTCGCACTCTGCACGCTCCCTCACTTCCCTGGGTCGGGAAAGGAGATGATGAAGCGGCTGATTTTGCCGGAGTAGGAATCCGCCACGAGCAGGATGCGCGAGATGTAGTCGGGCGGGGACTGGACCTCCCAGGCGGTCATGCCGTACTCGCGGATCTCCTTCACGACCACGGGGTCGGGCATGACGATGGTGAACTTGTCGCGCATGATCTGGACGGCCTCGCGCAATTCAGGGAACGCCGGCGGATAGCAGGTCAGCGTCTTGAGCCGGCCTTTCTGCCCGTTCGGCTGGGTGTAGCACTCCGCCGAGATGTTCGACCAGCCGTAAATCTTGTTCGCGTCGCGCAGCAGGAAGGCGAGCGATTTGTCGTCGCGGTGGTTGTTGGTCAGGTCTGCGTAGGACTTGACGATGATCTTCTTGATGAGCAGATACGTCGGCAGCTTCACCCGCTCCGCATCCGACGTGATGCGCGTGAAGGACTGCGTCTTGCCGTCGCCCTTGTTGGCTCGGCCCGACTTCCCGTCAATCCACGCCAAGTCATTGGGCGAGAGTTTCTCACGCGCGGTCGAGACGGTCGTGCCGTCCGCCCGCCGCAGGAATACCTTGCCGTCCTCCTCGCGCACGAACGCCGCCTCCAGCACATTGCCGTTGACGGACGTCCACTCGCGAAGGCCCTCGACCTTCTCCGCCTCTTGCGCGAGGGCCACGCCCCCCAGCAACCCCAGCACCATCCCGATACCGCATACGTTCCTCATCATCGTTTCTCCTCCCCTTTCACTTCCTTCATTCCTAATTCCTTCCCTCACTCAATCCCTTCGCCCTTCAGAACCTCCAGCATCCGCCGCGCCGCGAGAACCGTCGCGCCGCGTTTGGTGCTGCCTTCGCCGAGGGTCTCGCGGTCGCCCTCCACGCGCAGACGCACCACATAAGAGGGCGCATGGTCGGGGCCGGAGGTGCTGACCAACTCATACGCGGGCAGCCCGGCCCACGCATGGCGCTGGGCGATCTCCTGCAAATGACCCTTCGGGTTCTCCTCCTGCAGGTCGGTCTCCGGCACCTCCTCCTCCGGGCGCAACATTGCCTCGAATATCGGGCGCACGGCCGGCAGGCCGCCGTCGCACCACACCGCGCCGAACACGGCCTCCATGACCTCCGCGAGCAGGCGGCTCTTATTCACGCCGCCGGTCTTCTCGTCGCTCAGCCCGATCCGCAGGTACGTGCCCAGGCCGACGCGCCGCGCGCGCTGGGCGAGCGCCGCGCCGCTGGTCAGGTGGCTGCGCCGGATCGTCAGGCCGCCCTCGTCAATGTCCTGATGCGTATTGAAGAGGTGCTCGGCGGCCAGCAGGCCCAGCACGGCATCGCCCAGGAACTCCAGGCGCTGATTGTCCGCGCACGGCACAACCCCCTGCGCCGCGCGGTACGAGGGCGCGGTCAGCGCGGTCTCCAGCAAAGACCTGTCGTTGAACGCATACCCCAGCGTCGCCTCCAGCGCGGCCAGCGTGTCCGCGGGCTGCGCTCCTTGCGCTTCGCGCTCCGGCGCCACGCGCCTTTCTTTTGGTTTGCCGCAAAGGGCGCAAATTTTTTCCCGCAGCACACAAAGGCAATGCTTCGCGCCTTTGGCGTCGCCCGTTGTATCCTTTGCGCTAAAACCGGATTCTGTTCTCATCTGCTGAATGCCTCCAATGACCAAACCAAAGGATACATCTTTTCGTGGTACCAAAGCAATGCAAAATAAAGGCCCACGGGCGCGGGGCGCGTGAGGGCGTCGGGGCCTTGGGCGCAAAGCCAGCCGCGGCCGCGCTGCGCGGCCGTGCGGGCGTCGTCCGAATCCATCCCGACAAGCGCGGTCACCGCCAGCGCGGTCTCCTCGACGGTCGGCTCGCGCCCCATGCCCCATGCGCCGTCGCCGCGCTGGTGCGCCGTCAGCCATGCCGCGCCGCGCGTGGCCATGTCCTCCAGCCCGTCCGCGCCGAACCCCGCGCCGTGCGCCCGGCACAGCGCGTCCACGACCCGCGCCGTGCCGATGACCGGGTTGCGGCCGCCCTCCGCCTCCTGATGCCCGAACCACAGCGCGGCCCAACTCCCGTCCTCGGCCTGCTGCTTGCGCAGGTACCCGGCCATCCGCGCCATGGCCTTGTCCATGCCGTGCACCATCTCCGGCCACAGCGCCATGGCCAGCAGCGCATGGGCGGTGATGTCCGCGCAACTGCGGTCGAACGGCAATTTGCCCCAGCCCCGGCAGAACGTCGGCACGCCGCCGTCCGCGTTCTGCAGGCCCATCAGCCAGCGCAGGCCCATGCGCACCGCCCGCGACATCTCCATCGTCACGCCGTCCTGCCGCAGCATCCGCAAGGCCACCAGCGCACCGCTCGTGTCGTCCGCGTCCGGCACGCCGCCCGGCAGGTCCGTCCACGCCCAGCCCCCGGGGTGCGCGCCCGTGTAAGGGTGGTGCCGCTTCATCTGCGCGTTGACCAGCCACGACGCGATCTGGTTGCGCTCGCCACGGTAGAGCGACTTCTCCAGCCCCTCCGTGTTCGCCAGCACGCTGCGCGTCGCGAGGCTCGTGACCCATGTGCGCAGGTTCGAGTCAATCGCCCAGCTGCCGTCCGCCCGCGCCGACTGCCGCAGGAACGCGGCGCCCTTCGCCGCCACGGGATGCCCCCCGAACCCGGCCGCCCGCAGCGCGAGGCACACGAATGCCGTCAGCGGGATCGCGTCCAGGAACCCCCCGTGCGACGGCTGCACCCGCGCCAACTTTTTCAGCAGGGGCCCCGCAAACCACTTGCCCCACGCCAGCCCCCGCCCTGCCGCCGCCGCGCGGATCTGGCGGCACAGCCCCATCGCGATCAGCGCGGGCAGCGCATAACTCACCACCTGCATACGGAAAAAACGGAACAGCCCGTGCGGCAGCAGCGCGAGCAGGAACGGCAGTTGCGGAACCTGCGGCCACGCCCCCGCGTCCCCGCCGCAGATGGCGAGGAACGTCAGGATCGGCACGGAGAACGTGCGGTCCTCGCCATAGACCCCTTCCAGCGCCTTCACGACGGCCGGGAACTCCAGCGACCCGGCCCGCGCCGCGACCCACGCCGCCGAACGCGCGAGCGCGTCGGCCGCATCGACCTCATTCGGGCACTGCCGCCCGAACAGCGCCAGCGCGGAACGCGCGATGAGCGTCGCGCTCAGGTTGGACACGCTCTGCGGCGTGTCGCCCCAGCCCCCGTCCGCATTGATGCTCGCGACCAGCCACGCCGCACCGGCCCGCGCACGGCGCACGTCATCCGCGTCGCCGCCCGCCATCACCGCCGTCGCCAGCGCGGTGCCGAGCGCGCTCGACGCCAACTCGCCCGACCACACGCCCGTCCCCGCGTCGCGCAGGCCCAGCACCTTCAGCCGCAACGCCTCAACCATCATCCGCTCATTCAAAATCATCACCACGTTCCCTAATGTAATAGACACCAGCATAGCATAATCGGGACCACAGCACAAGAATAGAGGGCGGAGGGGAGCGCAAGAATTTTTCCCAGTTGCGCGAATAGCACTTGACTCCGGCCCCCACGTTGGCCTATAATCCATACTGTATTTTTTTAATCTCAAAAAGGAGACAGACCAATGAAAAAGTGGTTATGTGTAAATGTGGTTGCGGCCGTGTCCCTGCTGTGCGGGGCGGGTCGCGCGATGGCGCAGGATGTGGCTCACCCGTATATGATCGTCACCCTGCCCGCAAGCCTAGGGGGAAGTTACTCGGTGGACTATGCGGACGCGATACCGGGCGGCGGTTGGACGGACGAACACAAGACCGAGAAACTGGTGCTGACGCGGGTTTACCGCGACAACGCGGCCATCATGAACGACTATTATGTCGGCGTGTTCGAGACGACGGTCGGGCAGTTCAGCCGCGTGATGGGGCAGTTCGGGAACCCTGCGGCCCTTACGAATAAGACGGCGTTCATCTTTGCCGCCCCGAACGGCGACCCCACCAAGGGACATGATTTCTTCAACTACCTGAACACGGGCGTGCAGACGGCGGAGCCGGCAATCACGAACAACTTCTGGTATCCGACGGCAGCCCAGTGGGAGTACGCATACCTCGCCGACACGGAGACGGGTACGGGGTACTTCTTCGAGCCCCCAGCGTCGCTTGGCGATTTCGCATGGTACAACGCTGACGGTGTGAGCGCTCCGCAGGAGGTCGGACTGAAAGCCCCCAACCCGTGGGGGCTGTACGACATCGCGGGGAACGTGGCGGAGGCGGTCGGGGATGGCCTCTCGGTTGCCCGCGGCGGAAGTTACCTCAGCGCGGCCGGGGAGTGCAAGGCAACGTCGCCCTCGCTACTCGACAACCCCGGCGACCTCGCCCTGTCTGGTTTCCGCGCCTGCTTCGAAGTCCCGACGACGTATTACACGCTGGCCGTGACCAGCGGCACTGGCGGCGGCGGCTACACCAACGGTCAAGTCGTGGCCATCGCCGCAGACGCGCCGGCCGCAGGATGGCAGTTCGACCGCTGGACGGGCGACACGGCCACCGTCGCGGATATCACGCTCGCCAGCACGACGCTCATCATGCCGGGGTCGAACATCACCGTTGAGGCCACCTATATGCGTTACCCGACCCTGACCGTGGATAACGGCTCCGGCGGCGGCGAGTGGGCGACCGGCACAGAGGTCTCGATTTCCGCGTTGGCGCCGCCGCAGCACCATACGTTCGCGTGGGACGGGACGGTGGCCGTGCTCGCGCTCGTGGACGATGTGACCAGCTGGAACACGTTCATCACGATGCCGGCCTTCGACATCACGCTCACCGCGACCTACCCGCTCATCCTCTACCCGCTGACGGTGGAAAGCGGCACAGGCGGCGGCAGCTACACCAACGGCCACATCGCGGAGATTGCCGCGGCCAGCCCGCCCTCCGCACTGCACGAGTTCGTCCAGTGGGTGGGCGACACGGCGGGCATCGAGGATATCTACTCGCCCTCCACCACCCTCACGATCGACGAGGGCGCCACGGTGCGGGCGTCCTACCGCCCCAAGGCGATGCTGGCGAACAACTATATGGTCGTCAGCCTGACGGGGAGCAACGCCGACCCCACCTATCTGGACGAGGCGCCTATGGGCGGCTGGAACACCACCACCTACAAGAACGACAAGCTGGTGCTGAAAAAAATGATGCCGGACACATTCACCATGGGCAGCGCGGCGGCCGGAACCGACGCGGCGCCGCACACGGCGACGCTGACCAAGGTGTTCTACATGGGGCTGTTCCCCGTGACGCAGGTGCAGTGGTATTATGTGGCGGGCAACTGGCCGAGCGCCTACCAAGACATCGCCTTCCGTGACCTGCGCCCGGTCGAGAACGTCTCGTATGCGGACATCCGAGGCGACACGTCCGGCGCGGAATGGCCCTCCCGGGACGGCGTGGACAGCGGCTCGTTCATGGCGCGCCTCCGCGCGAAGGCGAACAACAAAGCGGCCTTCGACTTGCCCACCGAGGCGCAGTGGGAATACGTCTGCCGCGCAGGGACCACGACCGCCTACTCGTTCGGCGACAACACGAATGCCCTGGCCTTGCACGGATGGTACAGCGTGAACGCCGCCATCCTCGGCGAGCCCCCGATGAGGACGCAACCCGTCGGGATGCTGCTCCCCAACCCGTGGGGCTTCTACGACATGCACGGCAACGTGAACGAGTGGTGCCTGGACTGGTACACGTCCAATTTTTACACGTCGAATGCGGCGAAGAACGACGACCCCGCGGGCCCGCCCTCCAGCGGCAACCGCGTGCGCCGGGGCGGGAGTTACCTGAGCAGCGCGGCCGGTGCCCAGTCCGCCTATCGCGGGTTTGAAGCCCCCACGAACAGCGCGGCCAACACGGGCCTACGCGTCGCGTGGACGGCCGGCATCGAGTACCCGCTGACCGTGGACAACGCCATCGTCAACACCAACGGCGCGTTCCTCGCGAACGCGCAGATCCCGATCACGGCGGAGGACAGGCGGCCGGAGTGGCGTTTCCTGCGCTGGGATGTCTCGCCCGCGGGCGCATCGCTCGGCACGGCGTTCAACGCGAACAACGAGAGCACCGTCGTGACCATGCCCGCCGGCGGCGTGACGCTCACGGCCGTCTATCAGGTGAGCGACGGCTACACGGCCCTGACGATCGTGGACGGCGTGGAGGGCATCGGCGACGGCGTCTATGAGACCACCAGCATCCACACGAACGGCGACGTGGTGGCGGTCACGGCGGACACGCCGCTCTACTACGAGTTCATCTGCTGGACGGGCGACACGGACGATCTCCTGGACCCCGACGCGGACGCGACGTCTTTCACGGCCGACGGCGGCGAAATCACGCTGACCGCGACCTACAAGATTCTGGACGTCCTGCCCCCGAACGTCCACCTGCTGACGACCGTCGGCAACGGCACCACGCTGACGATCCCCGTCGAAGAGGGCGAGACCTCCACCGTGACCGCATCGCCGCCCCCGGCGGGCCTCGTCTTCGGCTGGTGGGACATTGACCCCGCCGGAACGCCGCTGGGCGCAGGGTTCAACGAGAACGGCGCGACCACCGACATCGTCATGCCGACCACAGACCTCACCCTCACCGCCGTCTATGTGCGCGACCCCGGCACGGACACGCCCGGCTATGCGGACATCCGCCTCGTGGACAGCGTCACGCTGGCCCCCCTCGCGGGCGCGCAGTGGAGCCTGGACGGCAAGGAATTCTTTGATCCGGCCGGCAAGTACCCGCTGAAGCCGGGAACCTACACCGTGCGCTTCAGGCCGCCCAGCACCAACTGGCTGACCCCGGCCAACGCGCGCCTGGTCATCAGGGCCGGCGAGACGGTCACGCTGACCGTCCCCTTCACCTGGGTGCCGGTTGTGACGGGCGTCGTCGCCCTTCCGGTTGCGGATTCGCGCGACACCGTGACCCTCTCCCCCGCCAACGGGCAGGTCCTGCCCGGCAAGACCGTGAAGCTCACGGCCAAGCCCGCCTCCACGAGCGTCTTCGTGGAGTGGACGGATGGCGAGATGGCCGCGGTGCGCCAAGAGGCCCCCGCCGTCAACACGACCTACGAGGCCGTCTTCCGCCTGAAGTCGTCCTACACGCTCCCGCCCGTGGTGTCGCCCGGCGCCCCCGGCGCATCGGTCCCGACGGTGGGCGTGCTTTACTCGCACGTCGTCGGCATCAACGAGCGCCCTGCCACGTTCAAGGCCAAGGGCCTGCCGCCCGGACTGAAAATCAATTCCGCCACCGGCGAGATTTCGGGCATCCCGACAAAGGCCGGCACGTTCCCCGTGACCGTCACCGCCACGAACCCGAACAAACTCTCGCACGCCCTCCAGATGGACATCACCATCGCGGATCTCTCGCCCTACGCGCAAGGGGCGTTCACGGGCTACCTGACGAACGCGACCGCCGAGGTCGTCGGCACGTTCACCATGAAGGCCTCCGCGAAGGGCGCGCTCTCCGTGAAGGTCGCCGTGCAGGACGCCGCCGTCAGTTTCTCCACAAAGGGCTGGCAGGAGACCGACGGCATCGCCTACACCGCCGCGTTCCTGACGAAGAAGGGCGAAGCCCTGAGCCTCACCGTCGATACATCCACATGGACCGTGTCCGGGCTTGCCGCCAACGGGAAGGTCGGCCCCGTCGCGCTGGACCTCACGGGGCAATGGGATCTGTTCAAGGTGAACAAGAAAGCGGCGGATTACCCGCTCGCGCTGGCCACGCTCGCCAAGTATCAGGGCTACTACACCGTCGCCCTCCCCACCGCGGCCTGCGCCATGCTCACCGCCGGGCTAGACAACGTGCAGGAAGGCGCGGGCTACCTGACCCTGACCGTGAGCAAGACAGGCGGCGTGAAGGTCGCCGGGGCCCTCCCCGACGGCACCAAACTCTCCGCCTCGACAACCCTCATGGTCAGCCCCGGCGGCGACGCGCTCGTCCCCGTGTTCGCGCCGCTCTACAGCAAGCGCGGCGTGGCCAGCGGCCTGCTGCCCATCCAGACGGGCGCGACGATGCCGGGCGGCAACCGCATCCTCCCCGGTGCGCAGTGGCAGTGGGTCTATCCCGGCAGGAGCGCGGCCGCCACCCTCGACGGCTTCGGCGCCACCCTCGACCCCTTCGGCGCGTTCTACGCCAAGGTCGCGAGCATCGAGGCCTACTACGGCAGCGCCTCGCTCACGACGGACGTGGACACGGTGTCCATGGACGTCCCGCTCGTCTTCAGCGCGAAGGGCGCGGCCTCGCTCTCCACGGAGGCGACGGAGAACCCCTATCAGGCGAAGATCACGGTCAAGCCCGCCACAGGCCTCTTCAACGGCACGTTCAAGCGCGACGTCGCCGGCAAGGCCACCACCGTCAAATACCTCGGCGTGCTGACCCAGACCCCGGCGGACGACCACGTCGGCTACGGCGCGTATGTCCTGCCGCAGACGGAGCGCGCCGGCTCAACGTCCTACAGCCTCAAACCCTCCTACCCCGTCATCATCGAATGATGTTGCACAGGCTCCGTAGCCTGTGCCGAAAACACCGCGTCGATTCGCATCGCTTTTGTCGATTCGAATCGACGCGCGTTGCAACTAAAAACTAAAAACTAGAAACTAAAAACTAGAAACTAGAAACTCCCCCGCCATGTCCTCCGGATTCTTCGACCGCCTCGTCGCCCGCCTCGACAAACTCGACCCCGGCAGCCTGCAAGCGCAGATGGTGCGCCTGACGCAAGAGCGCGGTTTCCTGGAGACGATTTTCCAGTCCATCCAGGAGGGCGTGCTGGTGATTGACAACGAAGGCCTCCTGCTCTACGCCAACCGCGCGGCCGAGAAACTCGCCGGCTTCGCCTTCGCCCGCACCAAGGGCCGCTCCATCCTGCGCGTCCTGCGCGAGTGGGACTGGGAGCACCTGCTCGACGCGCCCGAGGTCTCCGACGGCGGGTGGTCGCGCATGGTCACGCGCGAGATCGAGGTCACCTACCCCGAGCACCGCGTCATCAGCGTCTATGCCGTCCCGCTCGACGAGCAGGGCGCCGTGCGCAAGGGCGTGCTCGTCATCCTGCGCGACGTCTCCAGCGAGCGCCGCCAAGAGGCCACCGCGCTGGAGGAGGAGCGCTCCAACGCCGTCAAGAACCTCGCCGCCGGAGTCGCCCACGAGATCGGCAACCCCCTCAACGCCCTCAACATCCACCTGCAGCTGCTCACGCGCGAGCTTTCCGCCCTCGACGACCCGGCCGCCCGCCAACCCCTGCAAGAGCTCGCCGAGGTCGCCCGCAAAGAGGTCGAACGCCTCGACGCCATCATCACCCAGTTCCTGCGCGCCGTGCGCCCCAGCAAGCCCGTGCTGCGCCCCGAGGCCCCCGCCGACGTGCTGGCCGAGACGCTCAAGCTGCTCAAGACCGAATTCGCCAACCGCCGCATCGAGGCCTCCGTGGACATCCCCGAGGCCGTCCCCGCCGTGAAGCTCGACCGCCAGCAGATCAAGCAAGTCTTCTTCAACCTCATCAAGAACGCCCTCGACGCGATGCCCGACGGCGGCAGCCTGAAGATCGCCTTCGGCGTGGGCGACGCATTCGTGGACATCTCGTTCATGGACACGGGGTGCGGCATCGTCGCCGCCGAGATGGGTCATGTGTTCGACCCCTACTACACCACCAAGCCCGACGGCACGGGGCTGGGGCTGATGATCGTGCGGCGCATCGTCGAAGACCACGGCGGCGAGATCGAGCTCGCCACCAAGCCCGGCCAAGGCACCTGCTTCAAAATCCGCCTCCCCCGCAACGAGCGCCGCGTACGGATGCTGGAGGCCAGGCGCAGAGAGTAAGGAATCGGCAATAAAGTGATAAAGGGGTTTCGCACGCGCTGACACACAAGGCTGGAAGCCCTCGGAGAATATCCAATAGCCAACACGGAATGTCCAATGTCCAAGTTAAGGTGGCTCGGGCATTCCTGCCCGAGGGCAAGGCGAAGGCTGAAAGCCCTCGGGAATATCCAATATCCAACAGGGAACATCCAACGTCCAAGTTAAATGCGCTTCGGAGGTCGCGCATCCCTCCCGCCGCGCGGGAATTGTTAATTATGCATTATGAATTATGCATTATGCATTGGCACAAGGCGGAAAGCCTTCCGAATTAGGAATCAAATGAAGTGCGTCCCCGCTCGCCGAAGGCTAATCCCTAATCGTAACTTCATTTCCCTCTCGCTCCAGCGCGCACGCGAACGCGCCGTCGGTCTGCGAGCGGGTGGGGATGCGCTCTTCGACGCCTGTGCAGATGACCTCGGGGTGGGTCTTGCGGAAGGCGGTGATCTGCTTGCGGTTCTCTTCCGGCTCAAGGCTGCAGGTCGAATAGACGATGCGCCCGTTTGGCGCGAGCAGGGCCAGCGCCGCCTCGAGGATGTTCGCCTGCGCCTCGCACAGCTTTTTCATGCGCTTCGTGGTCCAGCGCCAACGCGCGTCGGGACGGCGGCGCAACACGCCTGTGTTGGAACAGGGGACGTCCAAGAGGATGCGGTCGAAAAGCCCGTGCGCCGCGCGGAGCGCGTCCGTGTCGTCAACGAGACTGCCTTGCGCGACAGTCACGTTAGGCTGCCGCGTGCGCGCAAGGTTCTCGCGCAGCACCGCAAGCCTGTCCTCGTACAGGTCCAGCGCCACCAGTTTGCTTTCCGCGCCTTGCAGGTCCATGCGCCATGCAAGCTGGATGGCCTTGCCCCCGGGCGCGGCGCAAGCGTCCAGCACGCGCAGGCCCGGCCTGATGTCCATCAGGCTGATGGCGGCGGCGGTCGAGGGGTCTTGCACGATGAACCGCCCCTCGCCGTACTCCGGGAGCGTCTCGATGCGTGTGCCGCGCGGGAGGCGCGTGAACGGCTCTTCCGCGCCGGGCATCCACGCCAGGTACGTCTCCGCGGGCTGGTTGTTCCATTCGCACAGCGCCGTGACCTCCGCCTCGGAGAAGCGTTCGAGCCAGCGCGTGACGAGCGCGTCGGGGTGCGACAGGCGGGTGCCGAGCGACTGCTTGGCAAGCAGCTCCAGCAGCTGGTCGCGCTTGCGGATCAGGTTGCGCAACACGGCGTTGACCAGCCCGCCCGTCTGCCGTGAGGTCAGCTTCGCGGCGGCGACGGTCTCGTTGACCGCCGCGTACTCCACGACGCTGGGCATGAACAAAATCTGCGCCGCACCGACGAGCAGGGCCGCCTCGGTCTCGCCTTTCGGCATTTTCGCGACGAACTGTTCGAGCGCCCACGTCAGCGTCCTGCAGCGGCGGATGGTCGTGTAAACGAGATCCGTGATGAAAGCATGGTTGTCCCCGGCAGGAATCATGCGGTCGGGGAAATCGCCCGTGTCCAGCCACTGCGCTAAAACAAAAATCGCTTCACGTCTTGAATTCATAAACGTTAATCATAACCGAACACGCCCCAAAAATCAACCACGGAAGACGTGAAAGTGAGGCATACTATATTGCCCTGAAAGGGTGGCGCCCATTTGATTACACCCTTACAGGGCTTCGGTTTTCTCCCACGCCAACCCGTAAGGCGTTGCCCTACGCTATTGCTTCCCCCGCAACTTTCTTATTGCCCCCAAGCCGCGTTTTCGTTTACACTGAATCCCTGTTGCCTTTATGTGAGATTCAAAAACAGGAGAGACCATGCCAGCAGCAATACTTGACGGAAAAGCACTCGCCGCAAATATGCGCGCGGACATCGCCGCGCAGGTCGCGGAGCTAAAGGGCGCGCACGCCATCACGCCGGGCTTGGGTGTGCTTCTCGTCGGCGCGGACCCTGCGTCGCTCTCCTACGTCACCGCGAAGGAGAAGGCCTGCGGTGAGGCGGGCATCTTCTCCCGCACCCTCCGCCTCCCGGCCGAGGCGGCGCAGGACGAGGTTCTGGCGCGTGTCCGCGAGATGAACGCCGACCCGCTCATCCACGGCATCCTCGTGCAGCTTCCCCTGCCCAAGCACATCGACGAGGGCGCCGTCATCAACGCCATCGACCCGGCCAAGGACGTGGACGGCTTTACGCCCGTCAACGTCGGCCGCATGATGATTGGTCAGAGCTGCTTCCTGCCCTGCACCCCGCACGGCATCATCCAGATGCTCATCAGCGCGGGCGTCGAGACCTCAGGCAAGCACGCCGTCGTCGTCGGCCGCAGCAACATCGTGGGCAAGCCCGTGGCGCACCTGCTCATGCGCAAGGCCAAGGGCGGCAACGCCACCGTCACGGTCTGCCACACTGGCACGCGCGACCTCGCCGCGTTCACGCGTCAGGCGGACATCCTCATCGCGGCCGCCGGCCGCCCCTGCACCGTCACGGGCGAGATGCTCAAGCCCGGCGCGGTCGTCATTGATGTCGGCGTGAACCGCGTCCCCGACGCGGCGAAGGCGAGCGGCTTCCGCCTCGTCGGCGACGTCGACTTCGACTCCGCCGCGCAGGTGGCCTCCCTCATCACCCCCGTCCCCGGCGGCGTCGGCCCGATGACCATCACCATGCTGCTGCACAACACGCTCCTTGCCGCGCGGCGGCAAGGAGCGTGTTGTGCAGGGAATATCCAATAGCCAACACGGAATATCCAATGTCCAAGTAAATGCGCTTCGGGGAAATGACATGAGGAGAAGCTGATATGCCTGAACAAAAAGACTTTGACCTGCAAGAACGCCTGATTGATTTTGCGGTCCGCATCATCAAGCTTGCGGAAGCCCTGCCCCGCACCCCGACAGGGCAGCACGTCTGCGGGCAAATTTTACGGAGCGGGACCTCTCCTGCCTCCAACTACGGCGAAGCCCAGAGCGCAGAGTCACGGACGGATTTCGTCCACAAAATGAAAATCGCGCTCAAAGAACTCCGCGAGACCGAAGTGTGGCTGAAAATCATCATCAAATCAGAGACGATAAAACCCGCCTCAAAACTAGAGCCTCTTTTAAAGGAGACCGACGAACTGATCTCGATATTGTTTGCCTGCATCACCACCGCGAAAAGGAACGATGAAAAACGAAAAAATCTATAAGGGTATTGGATATCCCCCCCAATCATCGCCCCAGAGCGCACCCAACTTGGACATTGGATATTCTCATGCCCCATTGGCCGCGGTCGCGCCAACGGGGTCCCCTGTGTTGGATATTGGATATTCCATGTTGGACATCCCCCCCAATCATCGCCCCAGAGCGCACCCCACTTGGACATTGGATATTCTCATGCCCCATTGGCCGCGGTCGCGCCAACGGGGTCCCCTGTGTTGGATATTGGATATTCCATGTTGGACATCCCCCCAATCATCGCCCCAGAGCGCACCCCACTTGGACATTGGATATTCCGTGTTGGCTATTGGATATTCCATGTTGGACACCCCCCCCAGTCATTGCCCCAGAGCGCACCCCACTTGGACATTGGATATTCCGTGTTGAATATTGGATATTGACACCATGAAACTGCTCCTCATCCTTTCAAACACCGTCAGCGTATTCTCCCGCGACACGCTGTTGCAGAGCCTACGCGCGTCGGGGATGACGTATGAGGTCGTCGAGACCAACGCCGACCTCGACGAGGCCATCCGCAAACGCCTCGCCGAAGGCTGGGACTGCGTCGCCGCCGCCGGGGGCGACGGCATGGTCGCGGCCGTCGCGCACACGCTCATCGGCACCGGCACCCCCCTCGGCATCCTGCCCCTCGGCACGGGCAACCTCGTCGCCCGCGAGCTCGGCATCCCCCTCGAGATCGCCGACGCCGTCGGCGCCCTCGCGAACAACCCCAGGCCCCGCCCCATCGACGCCATGCGCATCGGCGGCAAGACCTACCTGCTCAACGCCGGGGTCGGCGTCAACGCCGAGGTCATCGACGAGACCTCCCGCCTCGGCAAGAGCCTCTTCGGCCGCGCCGCATACGTCGGCACCGCCGTCTGGAAAGTCCTCCAAGCGAGGACGCACAAGATCGAGATCACCATCGACGGCGAGGCGCAGACCCACAACGCCACCGACGTGCTGATCTCCAACTGCGGCATCCTCGCGCGCGCCCTGAACCCCAACGGCCCCGACATCCGCGCCGACGACGGCCTGCTGGACATCTGCGTCGCACGCATCAAGACCCCGCTCGAATACCCGTGGTATTACCTGCTGCGCTGGGTTGCCCCCAAGCGCGAGAACACCATCAGCATCGAGACCACCGCCCGCCGCGCCGTCAGCATCCGCAGCAACAAGCCCATCGTCGTGCAGGCCGACGGCGACGTCATCGGCACCACCCCCGTGGACATCACCCTCCTCCCCCTCGCCCTCACTGTCCTCGTGCCGGGGTGAAGTGCTGTGAAATGGAAACTCCGTTTAGAGGTTAGGGTGCACTTGCTTTCAGCATCAGCCAAAACACCGTGACCAATGCGCGACCTATAACATTTCTACTTTCTATCTTTTATGTCGCGGGATATTGGGGATGCTTTTTTTCGGATTCTGATTTTCGCATTTTTTCTTCCCAGTTTTTGATGGCATTCGTCAATTCCCCGACCTTCTCTTGAAACCATTCTGCAACCGCTGCGGCTTCAATACCTTGCCGCCCGTCGTAACGCTCCAGTCCGTACAGGATGACGATACGGTCGTTTCCCAGCACTCGATAGAGTACGTCGTGTTGGCGCGGATCAGGGAAGCGCAAATTACCTGCATTCCTCTGCAACCTGCTTGCTGCTTCTTGAATGGCATCGGCAAATGTTTGAACGGATGCGACAGGAATCTTTCTGCCTATGCAGCGAAGACTCACTTGCACTGAATCGGTCACGTTTTCCGCAGAGACCGCTTCGTCTGCACCTGTGTTGAAAATGCAATACATTCCTTTGTCTTCCACCGACGGAATCAAATCGCCATAATGTTTCCGCATCGTTGGATTATCATAAAGCAATGCCTCATCCGCAAGGTAATAACCATCATCATTGTAATAGATTTTTAATTTCACCTACACTCCACCTCGGCCTTTACCAACACGAGACCATCACGGATTTATTTTATCTGCAAAGAATGTCAGCAACAAAATAATGACAATGATTAAACCCAAGCTGATGACCGCAAATGTTTTTCCCAATTTATGGCTTGACCCTTTGCGAGGAGCGCTAGTCAAGGTGTTGGCGGCCTCTGGCGTCTCTTCAAGTGGTTTCGAAAGTATGTTGTACAGTTGGTTACGGTCATTGACGAGGCAATCACGGATGTGTTTCATGTTACACACTGGCGGTCGATCGACTTTGACAATCCCAGCGAAAATAAATATTTTTACGGAACGGTTCCGATCCCAGCCGATAACATATAACTCGGGATGTTCATAATAGTGCATGAACAACGGTTCCGAAGCCGCTTCCCCCCTTTTGTCGATGAACGCGTTCAATGTTTGTTCGGCATCCGTTATCGCATTAATCACGGACTCCACATCAAGGCACAGAGACTTCGCTTCCCCTGAATTCATGACCTTAATGAAATCGCCGAGAGCCATTTTTGTGCCACAAGAACAAATGTCGAATTCGAAGCCGTCTCCGACATCGAGACACGGGGGGAACAGCCCTTTTAAGAGTCCCGAAAAGAATTCACGGCTATACAGGATGAAGTCGTCCGAGACGACCCATCCGTCCTTCGTCTTGAAATCCCATCCATCGCACACCGTGAAAACGGATTTGTTTGTAATCATATTATGTTGTCCCGATCAGTCGCACTCGACTTCGGCTTTTTCCCCGCCGATGCCTTTTATGTTGATGTTGTAATACGCGGAGATAACGAATACAACCCGCGTCCCGCCGCTAGGCGAATAATTTTTATCCGGTGAAAATTCCCTGCCCTTGAAGTTCCATGAGATCTCTATCCCAGCGTTGAATTTCGAAGGGATGGTGTCTTCAATGAAAATTTTCAAGTGCGAGCGCATCGCCTCCAAATCAAACCCTGGTTCTTTGCGGAGGGCGACGAGGGCTTTGTCTATTTTACGAAACTCGGTTTTGAATTCAGCAGGTTGAGGGGAGAGCCTTGCCCAGTCCGCAAAGCAACACCATTCGCGAATCGCCGTCCGGAGGGCGGGGGAGGTAGTTTTCAGCTTATCCGAACTAAGACCGAAAAGGGCGACAACATCCGCTGGGATGATTGCTTCATACGGGTTTTCCATTTTGTTGATGATTTCTCCCCATTCTGCATTTTGTCTTTTCAATTCGCCCTTTTCTTTTTCCAGTTCGTCGATTTTATTATTCGCGTCCCCGATTTGTTTTGCTAGATCGAAATAGCTGTCGAATTTTCCAATGCATGATTGGAAAGTTTCGGCATTCCTGTTGTTCGCTCCCACCGTTGCGGAAAGTCGCTGGTGGGATTCGTTGAGTTTCTTGAATTCAGCTTCGACCTTGAAGGTCATATTGGATATGAAATGCTGTTCGAGTGTTTCAAGTATTTTTTTCGCTTTGCCAGTAATGTCACCAGCGATTTCTCCCGCTTTTTCACGAAAAACCTCCTGTGCCGTGTCAACTTGTATTGCGTTTGCCGGGATGGTTCTTTGTTGCGCCGCCTCTGGCGGATAACTGGGCTGTGGGTTGAGACTGGATTTAGGTCTGCCTGAATTTTGCGGCTCTTTCCTGTATTTGGGCTGCATAAGGTCTGGGTAGGACTTTTTTCCGGAATACATTTTACACAAGATGAAGATCACCACGACAAGCAAAGCAATTAATAGCAATAATAGCACAGCATTCAAGAACTTGCGAAACCCAGAACTGTTTTTCTTCGTTTTCTCATTTGCGGAAAGTTGAGATGGTTGAGCCTCGCTTGCTTGTGCGTCGTTAAGGCGCGGAATATCTCTGGATACTGGGGTTACTTCAGATGGGAGATTTTTGCTTTCCCCGCTGTTCTCGGATTCCTTTGGTTCGGCGCAACCAATGATTGTCGCGTAAAATGAAACGCAGATGATGGTGAGAAAAACGATGGGGATGTTTCTTGTAAGTTTCATGAGTTTCCTGCCATGGGTTGTTAACTGGTGTATCGTATTCCAATCAGTCGAGGATGCGACCATCATCCATCCAGTGTTTTGTGTCGGTTTGAGAAAAATGGACGCAGTCGAAATCGCCGATGGTGACGGGGTTGCCATCGGTGTACGACCCTTGGGCGTTGACGATCTGCACTCTGCCATCGCTGTTGATGCGGATTGTGAGTATGACGGACGATTCTACAGGGCGACCTTCTGATCTATGGCTGATACGATGGCTGACGCAGACAACGCTATTGCGGTCATAACATTGACGGATAACATACACATCCCGGCCTTCGTAGGGGATTGCGGCAAGCCCATCCCCGTTTGGGGTCAGTTTATTTCCGATGTTTTCGCTGATGCGCAGATTCGCCTTTGTTATGTTGTTGTCAAAACCCCAAACGAATTGGGTTCGCATTGCTTCGCCAATGGAGAAATCGATGGACGTCAGTGCGTTTTTCGCCCCAATTTTTTTCAGACCGAGGATACCTCCGCCGAGTACCGTGGCGTATTTCACATCCCGCCCGTCCATGAGTTCCGAAGCGGGGATGATGCAAAACGACGGGAGAGCGACTGTCCCGTAAACCAGACGTTTCACAACGGAAAATTCGCATGTTTTGCCGGACAGCAGGAGGCGGTCGCAACCGAATGCGGCGATGATGCGTGCCATCCGTGTTATGATAGGATTGAAGACTTCGGCAGCGAGGTCGTCGCAAAATGTAGCGTCCTTTTGCTCGAATGGAATTTCAATCTGGTTAAGATCATCGTCAATGCCATTTGATCCATCTTCAAAGAAAACATTATTGAGAATTTCCCGTTTTTCCTTGTCCAACTTAAATGTGATTGTGCTGCCCGAGTTGTTGCGAGTGCGTTTGGGGTCAGCGACTGGAGTCACTGGAGGATTGCCTATTTTTTCGATTGCCTTGCAAGCAAAACCACATAAAACCCGTATTGCCTCTGGGTGTTCCGACACTTGTTTATTGTAAGCGTCCTTGATGTGCTTGAGATCAACCCCTGTTTTTTTCTCACATAACGTATTCACGATGCGTTCGAAAAGCCAGCGTTTCACGAACTCGGCAATAAAATCGTCTCCGGCACGGTTCTCGCCTTCCAAATATAGCAACTGCATATCAACGGATGAGAGTCTGCCGCCTGTGAGGTGGACAACGGCAACATCCGTAGTGCCGCCGCCGATGTCCATGACCGCCATACGGGAGGCGTATCCGTTTATGCCCACCCAGCCCGCCGTGGTAAGCCATGCCGTGGCGCTCCCGAATTTTGCGAGCGCCCTGTCCGCATGATACGCGAGGACGGCGGTGCCTTCATCAATGCCCGCGACGACCTCCACGAATGGGGCATCCTTAAACTCGGTGCAACAGGCGAACAAAACCCGAAGTGCTTTGTCGATTTGCAACAGGTAACGTTTTTTTTCGTCCTCCGTGAACGTCGTCGGATAGGTCAGGCAGATATGCGAGATGAAGCGGGGGCGGGGGTCCTTCGTCTTTTTCTTGAACGCCGGGGATTTGTTAGCGTGCCGGTGAGCCTGCAAGTAGAATTCCGCCACCATGGCGCCGAGCATGGCGGCACGCGGCAAATCCGGTGTGTTTTCAAAACCATACCTTTGCGCGAGCGCGGAGGGGAAAACACCTGCGAGCGGCACAACCGTCCCGTTCGATTGTTCGCGGCACAGCCAGCCACGCCTTGACGGTTTTGCGTCGAAGAAATACCGTTTCGGGCTGCTGAGCGTGTGTTCGCCGTGCTTGTCCACGCTTTTAAAACCACGTTCGTTCTGCCATGCCTGTGCGCCTATACGGACAAAGGAGGGGCTGTTCGCATCTGGCGCGACGGTGGAGATGCGGCTGTCGAACGGGGCGAATATGGTCTTAATTTCAGTTGCTTCGGAGGCACCCCAAACGAGCGGTATATCGGTGTGTACGACGGGATCGCCGTCGTCGCCGCCAATCCGGTCATAGAGGGCAATGGCTGTGCGCGAGTTGCCCAAATCCATCGCCAGCATCATTTTTACGGCTTTGTTGCCACGTATATAATCATCAAGCGTTTTCCGTGTTGCCATAACGGTTAGTCCTCATCGATTACATTCATCCCGAGATGTGTCATCTCCGGTGCTTTTGCGGTGTTATCCGTGACAGACCCCAGTTCCAGTATGTCGGCGAATGCAATCGTGAAAGGACCGTCGTCGGAATCAAGGGTCTCCATCGCCTCATAGAACAGAGGGAATCCATTTCGTCCCATTTGCCCTGAAATAATCCGGCGCAAATGGTCGCGCAACAAAATACGCTTGTCCGCTGGTTCAGTGGGGCGATGTTCTTCAAACCATTCGCGGAGCCTCTGTTCCGCATTGGCAAGGCAACCGTGCATAGCGCTGCGGATGTCGCCGCGATCCGCACTCTCGCACACGTTACGCGCGACAGCAAGGATATCGTCAAACCCGAGGCTTGGGGCTTTGATGTCTTCCGTCCCGAGGCTTTCGGCGGTTTTCCACATCATCGAAAGGATGTCTTTCTTGAACGGTTCTCCGACTGTGGCATTATTGGCAAGTTTGTTCGTTTTCATATTGACGTGAATTCGGCGTGGCAACTTTCTCGGGTAGCGGCCATCAGGGTGGTGATGCCGTTTAATTCGGCCTCGGTAAGTGACAGGCGACCTTTCGTCAGTACATAAGAGTCAATCTCATCCAAAGACGGAGCAATGGTGGAGATTTCCGTTCTGAACATCCGTCCAAAACCAGAGGTATTTTTATCGCGTATCCAATTCAATAATTGGCGGAGGAAAACACCCGAAATACTACTCAGGCGTGGTTTTGGCTGTTCAGCCAATGTCAGGCCAGTATCCAACGCAGGGAACGGCCCGAACGAGACATCTGCATCTTCACGTTTAAAGCGGACGGTGAATGTGATGTTATGCGGTAACGCTGTCACCCAAGCCCGGCGCAACGCCGTTTCAACAGCGTGCATGACAGCACCGGTGAACACCATTTCCCGCAACGTGAAAATACGGCGCGGCCATTTGGCACCGTCGTTGAGTTTGGTACTCTCCAATTCCCAGTCTTGCCATCGGCTTTCAACGACTTTGAGAATTTCTCTGAACGAAAGCCCCGAGTTGTGCGTTCCGAGCCAGATACCCTGTATGGATGACGTTAGGGTTGTTTCGAGTTGTGGGTTGGCGAACTCAGTTTTCGAGAGATGTGCCTTGGCGTCACCTGCAGCGTCGAAAAAACGGTTGCCGCTCGGGGTCATATCGGTAAATGCATTGAACCCGAGATTGTCGGAGACGTATGCATTTTTCATCTGGCAATCCGCCGTTACGGCGTTTCCAGTGACGATTGCGAAACTGTTCAACCATTTCGGGGGATTTAGAGCCACCGCCTCTCTGTTCATAGAACTGAACTTTTCCCCAAAGGGCTTCGGTTGTATGCCAGAACCTGATGACGGGTTGAGATTGACAGTTGCACCACGGAACGGGTCGTAGTCGTTGCTTTCGAGTAGGCTGTTGAGTTTATCTATTCCGCTCTGGCGCCGTTCGTTGAGGTAATTGTCACGGTCGTTATCGTTTTGTTCCAACGAGGCTTGGAGCACCGTCCTTGCGAATGAATCTGCGTTTTCCCATTTCCAAGCCGACGGCATTTCACATGGGACAATAATGCCGCCTACGATGTGCGGATATGCGTTTTCTCCCCCAGAATCCTTGGAAAGCGATTCATTAACCTTTTTAATGCGGGTACAGAAAAGCACAAGTTCCTGAAGAAAACGATCGTTTTCGCCCTGCGCCCACAACTGTGTTTTCGAGCAACGCACCGCATGTTGAAAGTCATCGGCTTTCTTGTCGAAAACCCGGGAGAATGTGCTTATTATCTCGGATTGGACTTCCCTGACTTTTCCGAGCCATACGCTTTGCCTTGCGCTGGAACGCTTGGCGAGGGCACTGGCGGCTTTTTCGGAAATGCTGGTCATTTCATGAACCAATGTCGAGGCCTGCGCCCGCAATTGCTCAAACTCACCGCGGAACCCCTCATACGCCTTCAGGATTGAGTTGGCGTTGAGCAACGGGAACCAATTCTCGGTGTATTTTTTAGCTACGAGATACGCCATGAACTCCTTGAAACATTTGTTTGCCGGAAATCCTTTCGCTCCGTCCGTAAAAATTTGCGCAATCCCTGGGAGTGTGTTTTGGAAATCCGCGAATTTTCCGTCGTTGCACACTTTTCCTTTGGCATCCGTCAACGCCTTAAAGTTTGCGTCCTTCATGGCTTCCGCCAGAGTGTGACGCGGACAGAAGAAGGAACGGAAAGCCTCTAGAATTCCTGGGACGATTTGCGGCTTGGGAACATCGTCCAAAAAGCCGCCACCCGCTTTGATCACCCCATTGTTAAACCATGCGCGTAAAGATTTTGTTCGCCCGCTCTGGTAAACAATCATGTGCAGGCCGCCAAACGGTTTGTCCTCATGCTTATGGCTACCGCGTGGATCACGGAAACGATCTATTGCCGCAGTATGAAATGCCTCTTGTACACCCAAATAACACACAGCGAAAACCGTCTCGCACAAGAGTGCTTCCGGCAGTGAAGAGTTTCCGCTGTCTGGCGAAGGGATGAAATAAAGGGTCGTCATCGGCATGAACGTGTCATCGACCCCCTCTGTCCCACCGCAATAAAGCGGGAAACATTTTTCCCGACCAGAATGTGAATATACGGGGACTTTAAATTGCCCCCAATCCGTGTCATCGTTATTTTGGAAGTGCCGTTGCAACCTGCGGCGCCAGTGTGTAAGCTGGAGTTCGCGCATAAAGTCACAGACATTCGGACCGATATGATACGAGGCGTTTCTCGCCGTGCGCGGAAGAATCGCAAATCCCAACAATACCACGTTTTTATAAGGCGAATCAACGGCACCGTTCGCATTCGCCTCCGAGGTTTCGCAGATTTTTTTTGCGAGTTCCGCAGCGATGAACTCTGCGACACCCCAATACGAACCGGATGCGGTACCGCCGAATGCGGTTCCGAGCAAGACAATCATGTCGTCCGACCTCAGTTCGTTGAAAACCAAAGTGTACAATTTCTCGCGCCAGTTACGCGCCTTCTCCGCCACTTCGCGCAGTCCACCGACACCACCAGCGGGAATCGTCCTTATCTCCTCCCACCGATGCTGGATGACCTCCCCGTCGCGTATATCGTCTCCGCCTATTTCTATATCGACCGAATGAACGTTGCCGTGCGATCTTTTCAAATCTTGGACTTTTTGGCGGTTGGATTGTTCCGAACTACTATCGGAATCCAATGCGATGTACACATCGTTGGGGTAATGGCGGAAGATGTTCTCGTCCTGCATCTTGCGGATCATCCTGATCATGCCTCCGGACGCGCTGGTGCCGACGGAAATGAAATATCTGTTCATGGTACTGTACCTTTCGGGTTGTGAGTTTGCTACCGGATTCCGAGTTTTGCCTTGGCGATTTTCCCGCCAGGGATGATGAAGAACAGCCATGCGAAAACCACCCACGCCACCGTCGGTAAAATCCCGCAAAACCATTCTTTGTTTTCGCGCATGAAAATCAGCGTCGTCCCGCCGAAACCATCTGGGATGTTGGAGAGATTGACTGTCCAGTTTTCAGGGACAAGATATACAGCGATGAGGTAAGACAGGATGACCGCTCCGAAAAGTGCCAACCCGATTCCCCGCCAAAGCCGCCCGCACGTGTTCCATGCGCCGCTTTCCGGCACATGGCAGCGGCATCTCGCCACCAGCCACGCCGCCACCGTTATCACGAGCGGCAAGCTAACCCAAATCAGAACCCACCACCTCCAGTCCGGCGGGGCTATAATCAATCCGATGTTGCCGATGTAGTCAATTGTCTGTTGCATGGATTACTCCTTGTACCTTTGATTTTGTCAGATTTTTTCAAACGTGAACGTCGCCGCCGGTCTCGGGGCGTATTCGCTGCTGTACAGTTTGTATTCATCGCTTCCGGCGGCGAACACCCGCGAACCCTCGAGTTTCGCCCCGAGGGCAGTTTTCTCAGAGCCACACCCCAAAAACCAATTGCCTGACGGTTCGCAAATCTGGAACCCGTCGCCGCCACCATCCAAGCCGTCCATTTTGGCGGCTCTGATTTTGACGCTGGACGCATCTCCGATGTCCTCAATGAGTTTGCCTAAAACCGCCTCGGCGTTGCCCTTGATTTCAAGCTGCAATTCTTCGCCACCTTCCGTGGAGATGGTGAGCCCGTATTTCTTGCGAGTTACCACTTTCACCAGCGCGAATATGCCACCGCTCAAAATTAAGGCCAAAACGATGAAGAAAAGCCAAGTGTAATCACGCACTGGTTTCGGCGGTGTGGTTACGGTAGCCTCCGATGGCACATCCGTCGGCACAACAATCGGACCAGCGCTTACTGGGGTAACAGGCCGATTGGTCGCGTCGTACAAGCTGGCCTCCGCGTTTGCAATTTGGGCTCGGAGCTTTTCGGCTTCTTCTGCACTCACACCGTTCTCTAACGCCTCTTTTGCGTCTGCGAGGTCTGTTTCAGCTTGTGCAATTTTATTGCGAAGTTCTTTGGCATGATTGGCCTCCTTTTGAGCTTCTTCCAAATCGTCTTGGGTTTTCTTCAAATCTCTTTTTGCCTGTGACAATTCATTGCTCAGAACACTTGCCGCAGCAGCATTATTTGTGGCGGCATCTAATTGCCTCACGAGTGCGAATATGTTAGTTTCTGCATTGCGGAATTTGTTCTCTAGTGTGCGAAGCCGCCCCAACTCATCATCTTCGCTCTTTTTTTCGCGGAGGCGTTTAGTTGCGACGTTGACGAACTCCTCAAACGCACGCGACATCACCGTTGTAAGCGGCTTGTCCTCTTTGTCGGTTAAACCGCGCACATGCAGTTTTCCCGGATTCACGATGCGAATAAATTCCTGAAACGCAGATGGCGTGACAGCGTTGTTGAGAAGATTGCTGACCGATGAGTTCCGGCTTATCAAGACGATCCCCAGTGTCGGCGCGGCGACAATCTCTCCGTAACGACGGAGAAAAGCAGGCGTCAATCCCGAAACTTCCGTGTTACGGTTGATGTCAGCCAGCGAGTCCGCTGAACAATCCGTTACGAACGGCCTGAACCCCGTTGTATCGCGGCGCACGAACTCGGTGTCAGACGAGATTTCTATCACTCTCAGTTCGGCTGGTCGCGAAGCGTATGTCTCGACACCGAAAACATGATACGAACTCTGCAAGACTGCCCCGGGAACGGCGTTCGTGTTGTCACGCACGATTTTTGTGGCCCGCAACGCCTCATGTATCTCTTTCACTTCGCTGTTTTTGAGTCCCGCATTATCAAGCAAGACAACCAGCTTGAACACATCTTGCGCTCCCGCCGTAATTGTAAGCAAAACGGTGGCAATCGCCGATATGATGATAGTGCTTTTTTTCATGGTCTGTTCCTTTCATTAGAAGCCAGAACCCTTTCTGGCAAAATCGATGAGACGAGGCGTATGCCTTTTGTGATTTTTTGTCTGCCAGCGGAAGGCTTTTTGCTGAACACAACAAATGCAGGGGACTGTTTCTGGCTACCCGTCAGGCGGCCATAATAAAACTGCCCCGTGTCAACTGACTTGAATATGCTGTCCAATCCCAAAATCAAACTATCACCTCGTGCATTAGCTGTCCTCTCTTTTCGTCAAGTGGCGCACTTGGAGAAAAAATGAGAAATCCCGCATCCTGTGGAGATGTGCTGGAAGTTGACGGCTTTTTTGACGGCACTAAATCACAGACCGAGATACCGTTCCAGTTTGCTCATCCCTTCGCGCTTCTGCTCGAAGGTGGAGTGGACGTACTGGTTGAGTGTGACTGTCACGTTCGCGTGTCCGAGGATTTCGCTCAGCGATTTCACGTCCACTTCCGCTTCGATGCAGAGCGTGGAAAAGGTATGCCGTAGGCAGTGGAAGTTCGCATCCGGTATCCCGGCGGCTTTCAGGACGCGCTTGAAGTGGTTTTGCATCGTCCGCGGTTCGGTCCGCGGATGTTCGGATGTCGATAAAAAGTAGGCGTCCCCGCCGCGTCGGAACCCCGCCAGAATCGGCACGATAGTCTTGGGGACGGGGATGTCTCTGATGGACGCGGGACTTTTGGGGGAGTCGAGGATTATCCTCGTCTTGCCCGCGCCGCCTTCGCCGCTCACCCGCTGAAGCGTCCGGCGGACGGAGACCCTGTCCAGACTAGGCGAGAAGTCATCCCAGCGCAACCCGCAAACCTCGCCGACCCGCAGCCCCGTGTACAGGCACAGCAGTATCCCGGCCCGGTGGACGGTCATGCCGTCAAGAAGCGCCTTCCTCAGCACACGCTGCTCCGCACGGGAAAGCACGCGCATCGGTTTCCGCTCTTGCTTGGGATACGTGATGGCGACGGGGTTTTCGATGACCCGCTCGCGGACGGCGAAATCAATGATGCCTTTCAAAACGGAGAGGATGTCCCGTACGGTCTTGGGCGCCAACCCGCCGCTGCCGTCCGCCCGCCCGCGCTGGAGCTTGCCTTTCGTGAAGGCGCTGATCTCTGAACTGCCCAACCTACCGACATACGCCTTGCCCAGGACGGGCAGAATATGCACCTTTGCGACCGTATCATACCTCGCAAGCGTAGAGGGCTTGACCTTGGGCGAGACAGCGAGCAGCCACTGCTCCGTCACCTCCGCCAGACATACGGCCGCGCGCTTCGGTTTCGGCGGCTCGCGCAATGCGGCGACCAAGCGATTTTTCACGTCGGTGAACGTCCTTGCATAGACGTACCCATAGACGGTTTTCCCATTGTCGGCAAAACCTTTCGGATACCGCCCCTCCCAGCGGCCATCCTTCCTTCTATAAATATTTCTTCCTGTTTTAGGCATGATACTTCCCCCTTTGACAGAAATCTGTTTGACCATTATTTTGACGGCTAAACCGTAGAATGTCAATGCCGGCGTAACCGAAAAACCATGTATTTGGCAAGGGTGCGCGGGCTTCATGCGTGTGATAAGGAAAATTAAAAATTTGAAACCAGACATATTGACATCCAAGAAAAAATGTGTAAAAATGAAACTTTCTAATGGGGTGAAAGTGGCTTTCGTCACTTGCGCCACTCTGCGAAAACTGAAAGTGCCTCCCTTCCCTCTTCCCTTCGTGACCTTTATGCCTTTGTGCGAGATTTTTTCTCACGGTGTGGCGGGGGCGCCTTCAGCTTTTTTGTTTGCACGCTCTTTTCCGGTTGCAAAAAAAACACGCTTTTGTTTACAATAAATCCCGTCGCTTTTGTTTTAACCAGCTTGATTGAGGAATACGTTTTACTTTCACTTGGACATTGAATATCCCGCGTCGGATATTGAATGTTCAGCAAACGAGGAGCCCACCATGACCCTGACATCGATCCAGACTCCCAACGCGCCCGAGGCCATCGGGCCTTACGCGCAGGCCGTCGAGGCGAACGACTTCATCTTCTGCTCGGGGCAGATTCCCATCAACCCCCTCAGCGGTAACGTCGAGAAGGCCGGTGCGGCGGAGCAGACGATGCAGGTGCTGCTTAACCTCAAGGCTGTCCTGGAGGCCGCGGGATCGGGGCTTGGCAAGGTCGTCAAGACCACCGTGTTCCTCGCGGACATGGGCGACTTCCCGTTCGTCAACAAGGTCTATGCGGAAATCTTCGGCGACCACCGCCCCGCGCGTTCGACCGTGCAGGTCGCGCGTCTCCCACGAAGCGTCCGCGTCGAAATCGAGGCCATCGCCGTCAAGTGAAACGCGCGTTCGACATTTTAGTTGTTGTGCTGGCCGCCCCGCTTTGGGTATCATTACTGGCTCTCGTCGGCGTTGTCGTACGGGTCGGGCTGGGGCGTCCCGTGTTTTTCGTGCAGGAGCGTCCGGGGCTGGGCGGGCGGCCGTTCCGCTTGATCAAGTTCCGCACGATGCGCGACGGTGATGGGGGCGACGCGGAGCGGCTGACGCGCGTGGGCCGGTTCTTGCGCGCGGCGAGTCTCGACGAGCTGCCGGAGTTGCTGAACGTGCTGAAAGGAGAGATGTCGCTCGTGGGCCCGCGCCCGCTGCTGATGCGCTACCTGCCGAGGTACACGCCCGAGCAGGCGCGGCGGCATGAGGCGCGACCGGGCATCACGGGCTGGGCGCAGGTGAACGGGCGCAACGCGATCACGTGGCAACAGAAGTTTGCGTATGATGTGTGGTATGTGGATAACAGGAGTTTTGGGCTCGACGTGAAGATACTTTGGCTCACCGTCTGGCACGTGGTTTCGCGCACCGGCATCAGCGCGGACGGCGAGGCGACGATGAGCGAGTTTGGGGGCAATGCGGATATTAGACAGGATTAACAGGATTAAAATGGAGAGGCTTTCAAAGGGAAACCGACAATGATGCGGATAGTCATTATAGGCGCGAGCGGATTCGGGAAAGAGGTTGCGTGGGTCATCGGGCGTATCAATCGCGTTGCGCCGACGTTTGAGATTGTCGGGTTCTGCGACGACGCGGTGGATAAGCAGGAGGGGGCGTTTGCGGGGCGCCCGTTGCTCGGCGCGGTCGCGAATGTGTCTCCGTCGGAAGGACTGGGGTTCATCTGCGCCATCGGCAACAACCGCAACCGTCAACGCGCCACGGCGCAAGCCATCGGCATGGGGCTTGTGCCTGTGACGGTTATCGACCCGACCGCCGTCATCGCGCCCGACGCGGTCATCGGCAAAGGCACGTTCATCGGCATCGGCAGCGTCGTGTCCGTCGGCGCGAGGCTCGGCGACGGCGTGATCGTCAACCATCAGGCGTGTGTCGGTCACGACGCTGTGCTCGGCGACTTCGCGCAGGTCTGCCCCGGCGCGCGTATCTCCGGCGGTTGCAACATCGGCGAGGGCGCGTTGCTCGGCACCAACGCCGCCACCCTCCCCTTGAAAAAGATGGGCGCGTGGTCCACCCTCGGCATCGGCACCGCCGCCCTCCGCGACATCCCCGACGGCGCGACACTTATCAGGATTAAAAATTGATGTTTCAGTGGCTGGATCATATCTGGACGAAACGCTCGCTTTGTGCGCTCACGAGCGTGGTCGCGCTGTTGGCGGCACTGGCCTCGCTGTCGTGGCGGATGGTGCAAGACATCCCCATCATGCTCTACCTTTCGAATATGGTAGTCAATCAGGGCGCAGTGCCCTACCGCGATTTTTTCGACATGAATCTTCCCGGCTCGTACTTGCTCTACGGACTCATCGTCAAGGTGCTGGGGGCATCCGATTTCGCCGTCCATTTCTCAAATATGCTTTTCCTGTTTTCGGCCGGGCTGCTCTTGTTTTTCGCATGTCCGAAACCCCTCCGCTTGTGTGCGCTTTTCGGGGTGGCGCTTGCGACATTGCGCTGTTACCAAGTGCAGGCCGCGTTCACGCTCCAGCGCGAACTCGTGGCGTTCCTGCCCATCTCCGCGCTGTTTGCGCTTGCGTTGCGAAGCACGTCGCTGAATGTCCCGAAGAGCCTTTTGACCGGACTGTTGCTCGCTGGGCTTGCCTTGATTAAACCGCAATTCCTCTTGTACGGACTCCCGCAATTCGTCCTGCTGATGATGCTCTGCCCGGACTGGCGCAACCGCATCTATCATCTCGTTATCATCGGTGCGGCGTTCTCCGTCCCCGTCCTGCTGTGCGTCGTGTGGCTTGTGCGGAACGGCGCATGGCCTTACTTCCTCGAGACCGTGCGGTACTGGGGCCTCTATGGGCAGATGACGTTCTACTGCCGCTTCGTCACGCCAGATGAGCGGATCGTTCACACGCTTCGCGGCATCTGGAAGATGGCGGGGTCGCCGTATGCCGTGGTCGCGGTACTCGGGCTTCTCGTGATTTGGGTCAAACGACTGCTCCCGCGTAGCGTCTGCATCGCGTTCGCCGCCCTCTTTTTGCTGACCTTGCTGATTCCTGCGGCATCGGGACAGTTCTGGTCCTATCACCGGATGCCGTTCTACTATTTCGCGTTGTTCCTGTCGGGGTTCTTGCTGTCATCCGGCAATCGGCTCATCATGTCGTGCGTGTGCATTCCGATGGCGTGCCTCTGGACAGGCCTTGCGGCGCACAAAGTGCATCAGGAGACGTTCGTCGCATCCGCAATCTCGGTCTGGAAACGTGATGTCCCGGACATCTTTGCCGCCTACCTCAACGAACATGCACAGCCCGGCGACACCGCCCAGCCGATTGATTGGGCAAGCGGCTCGTTGCACGGCATGTTGATGGCCGACGTCCCTCTTGCCACGCGGTTCCCGTACTCATTCTATTTCCTCCATAGCCTCAGCCACCCGCTTATCCAGAAAATCCGGCGCGAGTTCCTAGACAGTCTGGACGAAAAGAAACCGCGATTCCTGCTTGAGTGTTTCGAGTCCATTTTCACGCCGAACGGCATTGATACGGAAAAACATTTTCAGGCGTTTGAGGATTGGCGCGACGCGCATTACCACATTGTTCAGGAAAATGAACATTATCGGATCTGGGAGTTAACGCCGCGATGAACACATTGCCCCGCAGATTTCCGAATGTCACACGCTGGGCGCTCATCGGCGGCGCGGTCGCGCTGGCGTGGCTCAACCGCTTTGTTCAGGACGATGCGTTCATCTCGTTCCGCTATGCGCAGAACCTCGCGCAGGGGCATGGCCTCGTTTACAACATCGGCGAGCGCGTGGAGGGCTACACCAATTTCCTGTGGACCGTGTGCATGACCCCGGCGTTTGTGTTCGGCATGGATGTGGTGACGTGGAGTTATTGCCTCTCGTTGCTTGTGTTCGTGGTCACGCTGTCTGTCAGCGCAAAACTGGCGCACGCAATGTGGGGTGACGCGCGGGCAAGCCTCATCGTCATCGTGCTGCTGGCGACGAATTACTCCTTCTCCTGCTATGCGACGGGCGGGCTGGAGACGCAGTTCGGCATCGCATGGCTCATGCTTTCCGTCTGGCTGCTGCACGCCAATCGCCTTGTGCCGGCCGCGCTGTGCTCCGCCTGTGCGGTGATGACGCGCATGGATGCCGCGCTCATTTTATTCCCGTTTTGGTTTGCGGTCGTTTGGGGCGCGGTGCGCCACCGCAAAGCCATGGGGAGCCTGGCTTCCGCGCTTGCGCTGGGGACGATTCCTGTGCTGGCATGGGTACTGTGGCGGCACCACTATTACGGCGCATGGTTGCCCAACACGTTCCTGATAAAGGGGCATGGTCTCAACCTGCTGCGCGGCTTCTATTACGTCTCGTTCTTTTACGCGATCTATGCGCTATGGCTTGTGATTCCGTTGTGCGGCGCGAAATGGCACCCGTTCATGCGCCAGCCAACGGGGTTGTGTATCGTGATTTCCGCAATAGCGTGGACGCTCTACGTCACTGCCGTCGGCGGGGACTTTATGGAGTTCCGCCTGATGATGCCGACGTTGCCGTTCGTGATGATTTTTGTCGGGGGTGTCATCACCGAAACCATTCGGCGCGGCAACCAGACCATAGGCGCAGGGGTACTGGCGGCCATGGTTTTGGTTTCATTGCTTCACGGGACGATGAAATGGAACTACCCGTGTATGTCATCCATATCAGAACTCAAAGGGCAACATCGCGACTGGCGCACGTTGGCCGACGCATTCAATGCCGTTTTCGGAGATGCGCCCGACGTGAAAATCGGCATCACCTGCGCGGGCATCATCCCCTTTTACACACAGCGCCCAGCCCTTGACCTGATGGGGCTGAACGACCGTGATGTCGCGCTGGCAGGGGAGGCGGTTGAGCCGCTGAAATGGGTTGGCAACCGCCCTGGGCATATCCGCATGGCAACATGGGGCATGACACTCGAAAAAGAGGTGAACCTCCTGATTAACAATCCTTGGGTCGTTGACCCGCAAAGCCATGTCCTCGCATGGGATGCGCAAAAAATCGTGAGCCATTGGTTTTTCGGCGAAGGGGCAAACCCGGAGCGCGTGTATGCTTCCGGCATCCGCCTCCCGTCCTCAGGCGCACCAATCCCCCCGGTTATCGCGTGGCCGTTGAGCGACGGCCGCTATTGGCTGATGGCCTACCTTAAACCGCACCCCGCCGTTGACGACGCCATCCGGCGCGTCGGCGCAAAACTCATCCTCCCCGTGAATGAATAACCGCGCCAACAAATGGATATCCTGCGGAGCCGTGCCGCTCGCATTCTTCCTGCTGTATGCCGCCACCGCGCAGCACGGCGTGGCGTGGCAGGACAGCGGCAAGATGCAATACCGCATCCTCGCCGGGGATTACACGGGCTGGGAAGGGACTGCGCTGGCGCACCCGCTGTATATCGGCATGGCGCGGGCGTGGGGGTGGCTGCTGCAAACGTGCGGCTGGCGGTGGGACGTCTTCTGGGGCATGAACCTGTTCAGTGCGCTGGGCATGGGCGGTGCGGCGGCGCTGGTGTGGCAGGCCGCGGCATCTGCCACGGGGCGGCGCGAGGCCGGGATGTTTGCGGCGGTGCTGTTCGGTTTCGCGCACATGCCATGGTGGATGGGGACGATCACGGAGACGTACGCCTGGGGCGCGGCGTTCCACGCGGCGGAGTGGTGCGTGCTGGTGGCGCTGTGCAAGCGGATGTCGGCGGGTCGAAATGCGGCCGTGCTCTGGTGCGCCCTCGGGCTCTTGAACGGCCTGCACCTGTCGCTGGCGAACACGTCGCTGCTGAACCTGCCGGTGTACGGCGGCTTGTGGGTGTGGGGCGCGGTGAAGAGGAAAACCCCGTGGTGGACGCTGCCCGCGGTGGCGGCGTTCTGGCTGGCAGGCGCGGCGTGGTGGTGGCGCGAGGTGCTGGGCGTCATGTTGCACCATGGTTTTTACGCGGGGTTGACGGACGGGCTGTTTGGCGAAAACTATGCCGGGCACGTGCTGGGCGGACGGCGATTCTTCGGCCCGTTCTGGCTGCCGAACATGATGATTTTCGCATTGAATTTTTTAAGCCCACTCTGGTTGCTCGCGGTGTGGGGCTGGGTGCGCGCCCGCACCCGTTGGCGGGACTGGCACATGGTGCGGATCGCGCTGGCGGCGCTGCTGTGCATCCATGCGCTGTTCTTCCTGCGCTACCCGATTGCCGACCAGGCGACGTTTGCCATCCCAACGGTGGCGTTGCTCGCGATTGCGGGCGGCGCGGGCATTGCGCGCGCAAGCCATCAGTGGCGCGGGCGCGTTAAGGCCGTGCTGCTGCTGCTAGGCACGGCGGGGCCGGTCCTGCTGTACGCGGCCGCAGGGTGTGGCTTGGGCGAACTGTACGCGCGCGGCGCCATCCCGCGAAAATCGCGCGAACTGCCCTACCGCGACGAAATCCGCTACTGGGCGCTGCCGTGGAAGCAGAATGAGGCTTCCGCGCAAGAGTTTGTTGACGAAGCGGAAAAAATAGTGCATGATGGTGATATGCTTTTTGCCGATGCAACAGTTGCGAGTTCTCTGATGGCGGCACGCGCCTTACGGGCAAGCCCCGACGCGTGGCGGCTGCTCTCGCCGTGGACAGGGGAAACCCCGGGGCAGTTGCTGGCGCTGATGCGCCAGCCCAGCCAGCGTGTTTTCATTGTCTCGCCCGTGCGGGGATATGCGCCCGACGCGCTCCTGAAGGCCATGCGGTTCGAGAAAGAGGGCATCCTCTACCGCGTACGGGAGGGCGAATGAGCGAGCGGGTTTTCTTGTCGCCCCCGTGGATGGGCGGGAACGAGCGCGAGATGGTCGAGGCGGCGTTCGCCTCGAACTACATCGCGCCGTGCGGCCCGATGGTGGACGCGTTCGAAGAGGCGTTCGCGCAATCCGTCGCCCTGCCCCACGCCTGTGCGCTGTCGAGTTGTTCCGCCGCACTGGATTTGCTGTTCCATGAACTCAACATCCAAAAAGGCGACCGCGTGTTCTGCTCGGACCTGACGTTCGTGGCCTCCGTCGCGTCCGCCGTCCGGCGCGGCGCGGAACCCGTGTTCATCGACTGCGACAAGACCTCGTGGACGATGGATCCCGACCTGCTCGGCGAGGCCCTGGCCGATGCGAGGCGCGATAACAGATTGCCCAAGGCCGTCATCGCCGTTGACCTCTACGGGCAGTGCTGCGACTACGGCCGCATCGAGAACCTCTGCGCCGAACACGGCGTGCCGCTCATCATCGACGCGGCCGAGGCTGTCGGCGCGACGTACAAAGGGCGCCCAGCGGGTAACGCCGGACTCGCCGCCGTCTATTCCTTCAACGGCAACAAAATCATCACGACCTCCGGCGGCGGGATGCTGGCCTCGCGCGACGCGAGCCTCGTCGCACGGGCAACGAAACGTGCGCAACAGTCACGCGAGCCGAAGGTGTGGTACGAGCATGAGGAACTCGGCTACAACTACCGCATGAGCAACATCCTCGCCGCCATCGGCATTGCGCAGTTGCGGATGCTGCCCGAAATCGTGCGGCGCAAGCGGCAGATTTTCGCGCGGTACGGCGAGCGATTGCGTGACCACCCCGAAATCCGCTTCATGCCGGAGGCTTCGTATGGCGAGCCGACGCGCTGGCTGACGGTGGCGCAAATCGAGGCGCACGACCCCAACCTGTTGATTCAAACGCTGGAGGGCGCGAACATCGAGAGCCGCCCCATCTGGAAGCCCATGCACCTGCAGCCCGTCTTCCGTGGCGCGAGGGTTTACGGCGGCGCAATCGGCGAACGACTCTTTAAGACGGGATTATGCCTGCCCTCCGGCGCAGGGTTATCCACCTTTGACATTGACCGGATTTGCGCGATACTAAAGGACTGTTTGAGATGAATAAAAAGCTGCTCGATTGGGCACGGTGGGGACTCCTCTTTTTGTTGGTGGTTTGTGGATGGCTTCATTACAAAAGTATGTTCAGCTACATCATGCTTTTCGTCGTGTCCCCACTCGAAGATATGACGCACGCATGGTTTGTCCCGCCCATCAGTCTTTTCATCCTTTACAAGCACCGCGACAAGTTCCGCCAGGCCGCGGGCCTCCCGTCATGGCGCGGGTTCGGCTGGGTCTGCCTGTTCCTCGCGATCGCATGGTTCGGCGACCGCGGCGGGCAGGCGCGCATCGCGCAAGTCTCTGCCATCGGCCTCATCTGGTCCATCCCGTATGCGTTCTGGGGCAGGGGGATCGGCCGCCTGATGCTGTTTCCGGCATGGTTCCTCATCTTCACCGTCCCGATCTCGTCCTATCTCGACTTCTTCACCGTCCACCTGCGGATATTCTCCACGAACATGGCGGTGTTCATCCTCAACGGCCTCGGCATGGACATCCAGAACTCAGGGACCGCCATCTTCTCGATTGTGCGGGGTCAAGGGGGCTCGTTCGGCATGGAGGGCGCTGGCTTTTCCCTCACGCCGGCCCAGGGGGTTAGGTTCAGCGTGGACGTGGCCGATGCGTGCAGCGGCATACGCTCGCTCTTCGCGATCATGACCCTCATGGCGGCATACCCCTACCTCTTCGTGAAATCCGTTGTTCACCGCTGGATCATGTTCGCCTGCGCAATCCCCGTCGCGATGATCGGCAATATGTTCCGCATCTTCTCCATCTGTATCATCGCCCGGTTTTTAGGTCAAGAGGTCGCCACAGGATTCTACCATTCCTTTTCGCCGTTCGTGATTTTCTTTGTCGCCGTGTTGCTCATGTTCGGTCTCCAGATGCTCATCGTGAGGTTCGAGTCGCGGTTGCGGAAGAAAGGCTCTCTGCCGCAATGGTGGCGTAAACGATCTGAAGCGTCCGCCCCCGCCGCCGACCTCTCCAATGCGAGGCATACCCTCGTCATCCTGTCCCTGACCTGCGGCCTGATCTTCCTGACGTTCCAGAGCAGCCGCTTTATAGGCAAACCGGAATTCGACGAGGTGCCGTTCATCGCCGATGACCTCCCCCACCTAATCGACGGGTACACCAGCACGCGCCCGTGGTTCTGCCACGACGATCAATGCAACACCAGCGTCGAAGAAAACGTGCTGATTTCAAGAGACCTGCGAGACGGCGACGGCTTCAAATGCCCTGCCTGCGACAAGCCGATGCACAAGGTGTCCCTTGGCGAAATGCGTGACCTGCCCGCCGACACCACCATCCTGAAGCGCACCTACCGTTCCGCCGGAGGCGAGAGCTACGCCGTCAGCGTCGTCATCTCCGGGCGGAACCGCAGCAGCATCCACCGCCCCGAGCTCTGCCTCCCCGCGCAAGGGTTCGTCATGCTCGGAACCGCCACCCGGCCGTTGCGCATCGTTGGCGGCCACCCCCGCGAGGCCCGCGTCATCTCCGCGCAACGCTCCGCCTCCACCCAGCAATTCTCCCACGTCTATTGGTTCGTCAGCCGCGAGCATGAGACCACCTCGCACGCCGGCCGTATCCTCACCGATATGTGGGACCGCTCCATCCGCAACCGCATCAACCGCTGGGCCATGGTCGCCATCTACGCCTCAACACCGCTCGACACCCCCGAAAGCATGGAGGCCTTCGAGACCTTCCTCGGCATCCTCTACCCGCAAATCTTCCGCGCGGACCACTGACCATGCAAACATCAACAGAGACCATCGACTTCTCCCGCGTCTCGGATCTCCTGCGCCAAGGTTGCCGCGTCACGCTCTTCCTGCGCCACTCCGAGCGCCCTCCCATCGATCCGGCCGACAAGACCTTCGGCCAGGCCCTCCCGCTCACGCCGCACGGCATCGGGCTCGCGTGCGCCGCGGGCAAGCCCCTTGCCGGATGCGGCGACGCGCGCTTCGCCGCAAGCCCCATGGTGCGTTGCCGGATGACCGCCAGCTGCATTGCGCAAGGCATGGACCTCCCCGACGCGCCTGTCGCCGACGAGCCGCGCCTGGGCCTCGAATGCTTCTACTACGAAGACCCCGAGAACCTCCAGGCCGCCATGCGCGAGCAGGGCTACCTCACGTTCATGCTCGACTACTTCCGCAAGGGCGTCGCGCCGTACTCGCGCCCGCTCGGCGTTGCCACGCAGATGATGACCGCATGGCTGAAGGACGCCACCACGCGCCAGCTCAATGTGCTGGTCAGCCACGACATCTTCATCGCCGCCCTGCTCACCGGTCTGCGTGTCCGCACCTACTCCGCCGACAACTGGGTCGGCTTCATCCACGGCGCCGCCATCATCCGCGCCCCGTCCGGCGCATGGCGCTGCCACCCCTGCCTCCCGGACATCTCCCAAGCGTGCCCCGTCCTTTTCCTCCACTGACGCCCCGCAGGAAGGCGGGGCGCCGGCAAAAAAAAGGCCCGGCGGCTGCCGGGCCAAAATAAGCTAGCGGTCAAAGGTGGAGCCGGTAAGGATATATTTAGATTCCTACCGATGACCGGGTAGTCTAGTGTCCGGTTACTCAACTGCCAACGGCGGCTCATAATGCTGGGAGCGCAGGGCTTCCGCCCTGCCAAGTAATAAATGCAGGGCGGAAGCCTTGCGTTCCCGGCATAATGCGTCATCCCTTTCTCCTGCGCATGAAATAGAGGGCGGCGAGGATGAGGGGCAGGATGGCGAGGTAGAGCCAGCGGCCAGCGGGGGCGTTCGGCTCACGGGGACGTTCGCCCTCCATCCCTGATTCCTCATCCCTAATTTCTCGGCTCCCCCCCCCCCCCCCCCCCGGGGGCGCCGCGGCGGGTTGGGTTTTTTTCTTCGGGCTTTTCGGCTCCCGC
>Ga0082212_10000793_pt1 | contig 46145 bp, 39 predicted proteins | sample TergutNt197P3_FD_71548 | JGI IMG/M metagenome (GOLD analysis project Ga0082212, IMG submission 71548) | Neocapritermes taracua P3 segment gut microbial communities from Petit-Saut dam, French Guiana - Nt197 P3 | ecosystem: Host-associated > Arthropoda: Insects > Digestive system > Gut ... | reverse complement strand
TGAGCCGTGTTAAGCGTTTATCTTCCGCTAACAAATCTAATTGTAACATTTTTATCACCCTTTTACATTATAACATATCCGGGAGGTTTTTGGAAGGCCCCTTAAGCTGTAGCTTTACATTAAACGATTCGAGCATTTTTGTACATTCGCCGACTATTCCTTTCATAAACTCCGCCGCGTCAATGACCGACCCCGAGCCGGTCATTTCCTCCGAGTAAAGATACATCATATTCATATTTTGCGATAAAAGCTTATAACAGCATAGCCTTAAATCGGAAATAATATCGCCGTTTTTTTCGCCGTCGTCTGCGGCTTCGAGCATAGATATAAGCGCGATTATCCTATTAACATGAACCCGCGATACCCTTGTAACCGATTCAATCTGCTTTTTAATAAAGTCAATATTGTTTATATCGTCATAGTTTAAGTCCATTTTTTTCTCTCTTTCTTTTTTCTCTCTAAAGTGAACATCTAAAGCCGCTTTAAAACAACCGTTGTGACAAGTCCGGTAATCACCCCGGACATTATCCCGCCGATGATAAGAGCCGGCAGATACATCAATACGCCGAAACCGCCGTAAACAAATACGGCAATCGCAATTTGTGTTATATTATGCGCCAACGCTCCCGCAACGCTTGTGATAGCGGGGGGCGGTTTTTTTCCCGATACCGTCTTTATAAAAGCCAACATTGCCGTAACCGCCGCAATTCCGCCGCAAAAGCTGAACAATAATGCGGTCGGGCTTCCGGTTATGAGCGCGGCGAGCAAAACTCGCGCAATCACAACCAAAAAGGCGTCAAGCGCGGTGAAGCCCCGTCTGTACAAAATGAAAAGGGTTATTGTATTGGCGAGTCCTATTTTAATCCACGGAAACGGGGTCAGGGGCGGGAATTGCATTTCGACCGTAAAAAGTATTAACGAGACGGCGGTCAACAACGCTAATGTTATCGTTTTTTTTAAAGGCTTCCTCATCCCGTAATACCGTCTATGTCCGATAAACCCGTTTTGTTTTCAACAATCCGCACCTCTAATCTGTTCGGGAGGCATATTATCGGCAACCCGCCGCCGATAAACCCCATTTTCATGCAAACCATATCGGCACAATCGGCTTGTACCACTCCGATTTTACCGTTTTGTATACGAACGATATTACCGTTCAGCTTAATGTCAACCTCACCCGACAGCGGCAGTTCATACAATAAAACGCCGTTTTGTTGTATTCGGGCAATCGGTTGTGCAAGCTCGGCGCGATTAATCCAAAGCTGTGCCGCCACCGCCGCTATAAACAACATCATGATTACAATTGACGGAACAATCACCGCCGACATTTCCTTCTTTATCAACGCAGATAACACAAGCGTACCCCATTTCCTCTGTACAATTCTCAATCCCCGTTACAAAAAACGCAGTTGCGAAAGCGTCGGCTTTTGTACCCGACGACCCGACAACGGTTACCGCCGAATAGTCAATATCAACGGGGAAACCCGTTTTCGGGTCGAAAATATGCTCCCCCCGTTCATAGTTACCGCTCGTCGCGACCGCATAACCCTCGCTCAATTTAATTGTTTCGATAATCTCCCCCGTGTTAAAGGGGTCTCTTATGCCTACCCGCCATAATCCGTCTTCATGCGGAGATTCGCCGATAACTCCTATTTCTCCGCCTATGTCTACCATTGCCGATTTCACGCCTTTTTCCGACAGAACGAGTATAAGCTCATCGACCGCGTACCCCTTGGCGATTGCGCCGAAGTGTATTTTTACCGATTCGTTAAGGTATTCAACGGTGCGAAGTCCGTTTTCGTCTTTTACAACAATATTTTCATACCCGAGCTTAGGCAATAACAACTCGATAACGCTTTTTGACGGCGTTTTCTCATCGCCCCATAAATCAATCAGTAAACCGAGAGATATATCAAACGCGCCGTCGGTCACCTTTGAACAAATCAACCCCGCCCGAATCATTTCGTACATATCGTCGCCGATTTCTGTGGCTTTTCCGTATGCGGTCGCGTTAATATGGCTCAATTCGCTTTCCGGGTTGTAATAATTGAACACTTCGTCGAGTCGCTCCAAACGCTCAAATGCCGCAACAATAGCGACCTCGGCAACCTCGGAATCGCCGTATACCGTTATTTTTGCAACGGTATCCATCGAAAACGCCGTCTTTTCCGTGATTTCGTTCAAGGGCGGCGCGTTATTGCCGCGCATACAGCCCGTTGCCGCCGGCAGAAGAGTCGCGAAAAGAGTCGCGAAAAAAAACAAATATGTGATTCTTTTTATATATTTTTTCATACTATACATAATATCACAGGTTGGATAATAATTCAAGCGAATTAAAAAAAGAGACAGAAATTTTTATATTTATAAAAATGTATTGACTTTATTATTTTGATTTGCTATAATATATTTCATATATAGTCTTAAATATTAAATATAAAACAGGAGGATTTCATTAATGAAAAGGACAAGGAACAGGGTTGTGTCGTTATTCTTGGTAATAGCGATGGCGTTTACCTTAATCCCGACAAACGCGGTCTTTGCGTCACAAACGGGACATACCGTAACATTTTACATGAACGGAGGTACCGGCACATTAGACGGCGTAGCGGGCCCGGCAACGCGAATAGTTGCAGACGGGGGGACTATCCCCACGAGCGGAACGGATGCTTATCCTATTGCCGCAAATACGAGCGGCGCGAACGTCATTCGGCCGGATTATATCCTTGACGCTACTCCGCAATGGTTTGACAACCCGTCGTGTACCGGAACGGCTTGGGTCTTCGGTACGGGAACTACCGCGAATGTTTCCCGCGTCTATGCGAACACAAACCTTTACTTACGTTGGAAAACATTACATGGTGCTTCTTTTAATTATTCAGAGGTTTTGCCAAAGGACATTAAAAACCCTTCGGCATTAAGCTTTGAACGGTTTAAAGAGGTTTATGACAACAGACTTCCCGACGGCGAAGCGTTATCCACCGCGATGCAGGCTCAAATCGCCGCCAATGCAAATCTAACGACGCTTGCGAATTATGACCACGATACATTTGACCCCGATTTAATTTCAACGCACAGAAGCGCGGTACAAAACGTCAGAACGGGCGCGCCGCGTACAAAGGATTTTCTGTTCGACAAATGGTATACCGATTCGGAGTTGAAGGTGCCTTTTGTTGCAAACTCCGTTATAAGCTCGCCGCTCAACCTTTTTGCGGGGTGGATACCGGCGAACAATGTAAGGTTCGACCTCAACTATGAAAACTACCCTCTTAATGACGCTTTAAGCGAAAAGGTTCTCGAAAATACTACGGTTGACGGCGAGAATCCGAACAGGTATTTTTTAAATATCGTCAGAGGCTCCGGAACAACCGCCATTGATTTAGGTCACGAGATACAGGTTTTGGACAAATTCCGTATTCCCAACGATTTCAGACCGGAAAACATGGTGACTACCAACAGACCTAATCGCCAAAACGCGGGTTGGGAATTTCTCGGGTGGTACTTAGACGCGACATATGACGACATAGATGTTGAAGGCGAAAATCGCAAATGGGACATGAATAAAGACAGAATACCGGAAAATATAGGCAACCTAACCCTATATGCACATTGGGAGAGACAGGTTGACGTTACCTTTGATTATAACTTTGCGGGATATACCCCGCCCACCTCCGGTTCATCGGCGGGTCCGGATAAGCTTACCGCGGCACAAAGACCTATTGCCGGTAAGCCGATACCTTCAACCGTTTTAACCGGAAACCGTATTAACCCGACATATGTACAGGCGCCCACGGCGTCGAGCGCAAATTACCGTAAACCAAACTTGGTTGTCGTGGTTGACGAGGATACGGGCGAACCGATTATGGACCCGGATTCGGGAGACCCGTTTATTGATGAAGATACCGGGCTTCCGATAATTGACGAGGATACGGGCGAGCCTATTATCGACCCCGACACAATGACCCCGCTCATGGCTCCCTTAACCTGTCCTTATTGGGACACTCTTTGCTCATACGGCACAACCGCCGCTACAAACCCCTGTTGCCGAGGCTTCAAGCTTGAGGACGGAACGGACGACGAGGGAAATCCCGTTATGGTGAATACGGGAACGGCGGGATATGATGTAAACCGTCACGGGTTTATATGGTCGCTCGAGGGTTGGTACCCGACGCCCGAAGGCCCGAACGGGCCCGAAGGTGAAAACGAAAAATGGGTATTCTCCTCCGGCTCGGGTGCAACGGCAATTGTCGGAACTCCCGCGAAAAACGTGGATTTCACATTATACGCACATTGGGTTCCGTCTTATGAGGTTTCTTATGTACTCGGAAAGGTTGACCATGTAACCGATTTGAACACCCCCGCAAACTATACACCGTTCAGATATGTTGCGCCTACCGGCAAAACTCTCGAAACAACGGCGGCGCGTATTGACGCGATATCGTCGACCTTGACGGGGTTGGTTGCAAAAAGGAATATTCTCGCAAATGAGTCGTCAAACGCACCCGGTTGGTTTAAAGAGGACACCCTCTTAAAGCGTTGGAACACCGGCGGCACAACAAAGGATATATTGGAGGGCGATACAACGCTCTACGCCGGTTGGCTTATAGTTGATGACGACCCTATAACAAAGGAGAGGGTATTAAGCGTTGACGACGGTACCCTTCGCACGTATCAGATTACATTTGACGCTAACGGCGGAACCGGCGGCGGAACAAGGAGAGTTCCGAACGGCGGAACCGGCAAACAGCTCTACAATAACACCGCTAACAACACACAGACTATATCCGCGCCTACTCGTAAGAATTATCAGTTTACGGGGTGGTTTTCCGATGAAGAGTGTACAAAAGAATGGAACGACGGTTTAAAGCTCACGGAGGATATAACGGTATACGCGGGTTGGACTCGCAAAATAACGATTCAATTTTACGCACACTGGAACCCGGAATGTGAAGCCGACTGGGATTGGCCGAACAGACCCGGCTGCGTATGCTGTAACGTGTTACAATCGGGGCAAAAGACTCTCGAATTCCTCGATTATAACATAGGGGACACCCACTACTTGACAAAGTTTACCGAAATTAATCAAGGTGGGGTCGCCGTAAACCCGATTACCGAGGGTAATAAAAACGGTCTTCTCGACGGTCATACCGCAATAAGCTGGTGCTTGTGCGGAGACCCCGAGTGTAAAGACGACGACTGTGTTTGGGATTTCACCAAACAGATAAACACCGACATAAAATACACCACCGGCGAAAAAGCGGGTGAGGACATTCTCGTTGAAGAAGACGATATGTTATATCTGCGCTTATACATTAATGCTGAAAAAGCGATACAAGTGCGCTATAACCTCAACTGGCCGGAGGGAACGGGCGAACCTCCGCCGCCGGGATTAGCCGAAGACCATTGGCGCAAGGGCTTTTTAACAACAAGCACGGGTTCGGGTGCTAATATCGAGTATTATGAAATTCTTAATCAAATTTCAAAAAGCAGCACGATTCCGACTCCGCCGAGTACCTACCTGAGTGCAGCCTCGAACAAAGGCAATAATATGAATGTTCCGCAAACAAAAGAGGTATGGACATTCGTCGGGTGGTATACCGCGCCGCAGGAAGCAAATAATCTCAACGCCGAGGAAGCGTTTAAGTTCGGCGCGTCGGGCGCGGGAACGCTTGTAGATGCGAATACTATTTTATACGCCGGTTGGGAAAAAGGGTTCTCGGTCGAGTTTAACGCCGGCGCGTTGAGCCAAGGTGAGAAGGTTGATGTTCCTTCAACATTATTCCTCGGCATTAACAAGGTAATTACAAACCCCAACCCCACAAACGACCCCAACAATGACCCTAAACGCGACGGAAAAAGATTCACCGCATGGTACATTGATAAGGAATGTACTGTACCGTGGAGCTGGAGCAAGGTGGTGGATAAGGACATAATTGAAGCGTATGCAAAAGATGACGTGATTACGCTCTATGCGGGTTGGATTAATGTGTATAACGTATCGTTTAATTTCGGTACGAATATAACCAACCCCGAGCCGATATTGGTTGAAGAGGGCGGAAAGGTCACAAACCCGATATTACCTCCGCGTGACGGTTACGCATGGGGCGGTTGGTACAGAGATGAAGAATCTGCAAAAGAAGACGTTCTTGACCAAAGCAAAAGATGGGATTTACAGAACGACGTGGTTGTAGAAGATATAATATTACACGGCGGCTGGGTAAAACGCTATAACGTATCGTTTGAATACAATTATCCCGAAAACTACAAAGGCTCCGCGGGCGTTCCGTATAACGTGCAACAGGTGTGGGACGGCGCGCATTTCGGTAAATTTGCCGAGAATAACTTCTATATAACGAGGGTGACTAAGCCCGTAAATATCCCCGGCTATTCGTTTGTCGGATGGTACTCCGAGCCATACACTCTCAATAAAGACGATAACCTCCCCGTCGAATTTTTAAGTGCGTCACCTTGGGTCTTCTCTAAGGATTATATTAATTTAAAGGATGGCGACGAAAGGAAGGAATCGGGCAAATTCACTCTATACGCTTGTTGGACAACGAAGGATAATGTTAATCCGCTCTTAGAAAAATTAGAGGACATTGAAAAAGCGGCAGAGGAAGCTACGCCGACCAACGCTAAAACCGTTGAGGTAAATATGTTTAACGGGGTCAAAACGTGGTACGATATGCCGAAGGTTGTCTTAGAGATTATAAAAGACAAAAACGTAAACCTTGACCTTTTATTCCCGTATGACGGCTACACCCTTCATATAAGGGGAACGGGTCTTACCGTAACGCCGAGAAATTACAACTTAAGCTTAAACATTGAATACGGAATCGGTATTGAAGAACCGCCGTGTCCGTGGATTTTAGCACCCGCAACAAAGGCGGCGACAGAAAACAAGTATGTTGACGAAAGAAACAGACCGATTTGGCAGATGAACATTGTCGATTGCAGAAGTATTCTCTATGCAGTAACCCTTGAGCCTAAGGTCGCAAAGGATAATCACTTCGGAAAGTGGGAATACGCTATAATGACAAATCGTAGCGGCTCTTACTTCTACGAAAGCGCGTTCTCGAAGCTCGATAATGACGGAAGCTTCACATTTGTAATTCTAACAAACACAAATGAGCATATCATAGTGTTTAATGATACCAGCTCCGCAATTATACTTTGTGAGGTATGCAAAAATGACGTTGACCGTTGCACCTGTCCGCCGGAAACAACCGCGACAACTGCAGTAACAACAACTCCGTCAATAACCACTTCAACTTCTGAATCGGTTACTGTTACAACCGGCACGGGTACTGTCACAACAGACACAACAGGCACGGGTACCATTACAACTGACACAACAGGCACGGGTACCGTTACAACAGACACAACAGGCACGGATACTGTCACAACAGATACCACCGGCACGGATACTGCCACAACAGACACAACAGGCACGGGTACTGTCACAACAGACTCCACCGGAACGGATACTGATACAACCGCCACCACCGGCACGGGTACCGTTACAACAGACACAACAGGCGCTGGTACCGATACAACCGACACAACAGGCACGGGTACCGATACAACCGACACTACAGATGCTACAGGCACAGGTACCGATGATACAACCGATACTACAGATTCAACGGGAACAGATACGAGCGATACGGAAACGGGTACCGGAACATCTGCCTCAACCTCAACCTCAATCGGAACGGTAACAACCACCCCGCCAATCACGACAGACCCGTCCGAAACTACCGAATCGACGGAGCCGCCCGAACCCAAATACGGCGTTATTTCGAACGAGGGCGAAGGCGAGGGCGCGCCGACAATCTTCTGTTTCATTGAGATTCTGTTATATCTTGTGAAAATGCCGAGCAACGCGGCAAACAACCCCGCCGCAATTCTCAGCCCCGAGGGTGAAGCCGCGGGCGAACCGACAATATTCTGCGGTATTGAAATTCTGTTATATATCGTGGGCTTACCGACATATAAAACGCTCGGATAGAAAAGTATAATGAGGCACAAATAAGACACTGTAAAAAAAGAATTAGGGCGGGTTAATCCCCGCCCTGATACATATATTCATATAATATTCAGTCAGACGACAACGTGTGTTCAGTTTTATAGGATATACTAATTTTATGTTAAGGGACTTTTTAAAACAGAAAGGAAAAAACTAATCATGTTAGTAATTATCAACGCGTTTAAGAGTATAAGCCGCTCAAAAGGGCGAAATATTCTAATCGGTATCATCGTTTTGGCAATTGCCGCGTCATCGTGCATCGCGCTCGCAATAAGAAACGCCGCAGACGATGCCGAAGCCGTAGGACTCGAATCGGTCAGTATAACGGGTACAATCTCGGTCGACCGCCAAAAGCTTATTGAGGAGAACGGCGGCGGGGGCAGGGGAGATATGAGCCAAATGCGGGAATTAATGGAGCGGTATAAGGATTTGGAGTTAGATGAACTGCTTATATATTCCGATTCGGCATATGTTAAGGACTTTAATTATTCGAGTTCAACCGCCCTTAACGCAACGGGTGAATTAAAGGCATACGGCTCCGAAGACAATGCCGATAACGACTCGGACAATGTTTTCGTGTCGCCCGAAGGCGGAATGGTCGCTCGCGGCGGAGGCCCGGGCGGCGGCGGTGGCGGAATGAGGGGCGGTCGGGCTATTATGGTTGGGCGCGCCTTGACAATCGGCGATTTTACCGTAACCGGCTACAGCTCTGAGGAAGCTATGACAAAATTTATGAACTCAACGGCGTCGATTAAAGAGGGCGAAATGTTCGACATAGCGTCGGACGACATGACCTGTTTAATCAGCGATGTTTTAGCCTATACGAACGGATTATCGGTGGGCGACAGTATTGTGTTGGCTAATCCGAATTATGATTCCGACGACGAAGACATTGACGAAAACGGCGACGACGAAGACATCGCCAATGAAGACAATGCCGAAGACAATGCCTACGGCGAAAACGCGGGCGAGTATACTTTTACAATTGTGGGGATATATACCGATACAAGCTCGGGCGAGGTGAACGATATGCCGATGTTTTCGACGGCACAAGACCCCGCTAACTTAATATGTGTGAGTTACCCGAGCTTAAGTGCGGTTATTGAAAACTCGATTGAAAACGAGATAACCGGAACCGACGATTGGGGAACGGAAACGACAACCGCGCTAACCGATACACTTTCGAGCAGCTTTATTTTTGCCGATAAGGGAGATTATGATAGCTTTACGGAAGAATTGACCGCCAAAGGCTTGTCCGAATATTACGTGTTGACGTCCTCAAACCTTAACAATTATGAATCGAGCGTAATCCCGCTCCGCAATCTTTCGGCATTTGCCACAACCATGCTGTTCATAATATTAGCTATTGGCGCGGTCATTCTCGTTGTTATAAACGTGTTTAACATTCGCGAGCGTAAATATGAGGTCGGCGTTTTAACGGCAATCGGCATAAAAAAAGGAAAGGTAGCCATGCAATTTGTTACCGAGCTATTATGCGTCACCTTGTCCGCTATTATCATAGGAACGGTTGTCGGCGCGGTTATAAGCGTACCCGTATCAAATAATCTTTTAGCGACACAAATCGAAAGAGCCGAGGACGAAGCCTTGAATCAGGCGCAGAGCTTCGGAAGACCCGGCGGCGGCCCGATATCATTTGACGGCGGCGGGGGCGGTGGACGCGTCATGAGCTTCTCTTCTTTTGGGGGTGGAGAAAACGAGAGGATAAGCTATCTCGAAACGGTCAATGCGTCCGTTAATCTTATGATATTAGCACAATTAATTCTTATAGGAATAGGTTTAACATTAGTATCGAGTTTGGCGGCGGTTATATTTGTCATGCGTTATGAGCCGTTAAAAATTCTCGCGAACAGAGCTTGATGAAGCTCGGAAAGGTATAGTATAAATATGAGTATTCTTAAATTAGAAAATATAAGCTACAGCTACGACGGGCGCGAAAAAGTTTTAGACAATATCAATTATGTTTTTGAAAAAGGACGGGTTTATGCAATAGTCGGAAGGTCGGGCGCGGGTAAGACAACCCTTTTGTCATTATTATCGGGGCTTACGTCTCCGACCGACGGTCGCATATTGTTTGACGAGAAAGATGTTAAGAAGGTAGACCGTTATAAATATCGAAGCCGCTATGTGGGCGTTGTGTTTCAACAGTTTAACCTTCTCCCGCATTTGAACGCGGTCGAAAATGTCGAATTATCTATGCGCGCATCCGGGAAAAAGATAAACGATAAACGCAAACAAGCGTTTGAGCTTTTAGAAAAGGTTAATTTAGACGAAACGCTCGCAAAAAGAAGGATATTAAAGCTTTCCGGCGGGGAACAGCAAAGGGTTGCAATTGCGAGAGCGTTGTCGTTTAACCCGGACATTATATTAGCCGACGAACCGACGGGCAACCTTGACCTTTCGACGCAGGACGAGGTTATGGATATATTTAAGCGTTTGTCGCACGAGGAAAATAAATGTGTGATTATCGTTTCACATTCGCCCGAGGTCGCGGCACAAGCGGACGAGGTCTACGAGCTTGCCTCTTTACGCAAGAGTAAAAAGAAAGGCACAAAAAATAAAAAACAAGTATGAAAGCTAAAGCCGACAAAGCATATCTGTTCGCTGTAATACTCTTTTCGCTTACCGCCTGTGTCATACACGCGGGAATACTCAACGCCGGCTTTGAACAATATTTGTTCACTTCGGCGTTGAAGCTGTGTGTATTTATTCTTTTTCCGATTTTTTGTTATCTGTGTTTTTTGGGGAGAAGCTTTTCGGATATAAAAGCATTATTGTATAAAAAGGGACATGGGCGTAATATAAAATTGTCGTTTGGGTTGGGCTTCGTTGTATTCGCGTTTATGATGATTGTGTTTGTTATAATAAGGCCGTCGCTCGATAGGGATATGATAATTAACGCGCTCGCCGTGAACAATATAACGCCCGAGACCTATCCTTTTGTTTTCGCGTATGTAATCGGTATAAACGCAATTATGGAAGAGTTTTTCTTTCGCGGTTTTGTTTTTTTGACGCTGTTTAACATGGGCTATAAGCGCGTCGCTTATATATATTCGAGTTTGTTGTTTTCGCTTTATCATATATTTATTATAGACAGATTATTTTCGCTCGGAATATTCATATTCCTTATGTGCGGCTTGGTTGCGGCGGGCTTGATTTTCAACGAGCTGTCCCGCCGCTGTAAAAGCGTGACCGGTAGCTTAATTGTCCATATAAGCGCGAATATTGCAATTAATTTAGTAGGTGTTTATTATTTTTATATAATTTAAAGAACTTCTAAAGAAACGGGGTTAAAATGAACGAGAATTATGTTACCTTTACCGACGTAGTGCGCGAGTATCGAACGGGTTCGGTTCCGGTACGCGCCGCAAACGGCATTACCTTTAACCTGCAAAAGGGGAAGCTTAACATTATAGTCGGGCCGTCCGGCGCGGGAAAGACAACGGTTTTGAACATATTAGGCGGTATGGATTCGGCAACCTCGGGAAAGGTTACCGTAGACGGGCGCGATATATCTCGACTTTCTAAACGGGAAATCTGCACATATCGAAGAGACGACGTCGGGTTTGTGTTCCAATTCTACAACCTAATCCCAAATTTGACCGCCCTCGAAAATGTTGAGCTTGCGTCACAAATTCGCAAGGACGCATTTGACCCGCGAACCGTTTTAGAGGACGTCGGACTCGGACACAGGCTCGGAAACTTCCCCGCACAGCTTTCCGGCGGCGAGCAACAGCGCGTTGCAATTGCCCGCGCAATCGCAAAAAATCCAAAGCTTCTCTTGTGCGACGAACCTACCGGCGCGTTGGATTATGAGACGGGGAAGAGCATATTACAGTTGTTACAAGACGTGTGCAGGATAAAAGGCGTTACGGTGGTTGTAATTACGCATAATAGCGCGGTTATGCCTATAGCGGATAGGGTTATAAAAATAAAAAGCGGTAAAGTAAAAGCGATACTGCATAACGATAATCCCACCCCCGTTTCGGACATAGAATGGTGATTATATATGAATGCGTATTTTAAAGATTTGTTCCGCGAAATAAAAAACACAATGGGTCGTTTTCTCTCTTTGTTAATATTAGCGTCATTGGGAACCTCGTCGGTGGTCGGGATTCAAGCGGCGGCAATTGATATGAGGAATATTGCCGATAAAACTTATAAGGAGCATCGGCTTTACGACCTTCAAATTAAATCAACAATGGGGTTTGATGATGATGATATCGCCGCTTTAAAGAATAACGCGGAGACATACCTCGTTATGCCCACAACTATTATTGACGTTTATGCTAATGTTGCCGATATTAATTCCGCCGTCCGTACATACGCGCTCCCCGACGGCGTTAATACAATTGATATTATTGCGGGGCGGTTTCCCGAAAAAGCGGACGAATGTGTGATAGAGGAGAGACACCTGCTTAATGACGGGAATATACAAATAGGAGACAGTATTCAACTAAGCTTAGAGAATATGGACGATTATCACGAATTAATTGATAACGAAACTTTTACAATAGTCGGCGTTGCTACGTCGCCGTTATATATAACCTTTCAAAGGGGTAACACCGCGCTCGGCGACGGCTCTCTGCAATATTATATGTATCTTCACCCCTCCGCTTATTCGCTCGACGTGTATACAGATGTTTTTGTCGTTATGGACGGTTCAAAAACCCTGAACAATCTTACCGACGAATATTATGAATTTGCAGAAGAATGGAAGGGAACGATTGATACAATCGGCGATTTACGAGTCGGCGACATGGTTCGCGAATTAAAGGATGCACAGGAGGAAATTGACGACGGTTGGGTTGAGTATTACGACGGCGAGGCGGAGCTCGAAGCCGAGCTTGAAAAAGTGCGGGGGGAGTTGGCGGACGCGGAAATTGAGTTAGCGGATGCTTATACAGAATTGACTGACGGACAGCTTACTTTAAACCGCGAAATATCCGACGGTTGGGACGAGATATACGAAAACGAACAGAAAATAAAAGACGGACAGGCTGAGTTGGACGAAAAGAGGAAGGAGCTTGAGGAAGGGCAAAGAACGCTCGACATTGCTTTAGCGTTATTGGAAAGCTCAAAAGCGGAATTGACGATGATGGGGCCTTACGGCGTTTCGCCCGAATTGGACGCTATTTATGACGAGTTAAACGCTTCATTTCGCGAGGTTGAACGCGGCTTGGAAAAGCTCGACGACGGGCGGACACTTATTATTGAGGCACAAGCGGAAATAGACGACGGGATTCGAGAGTTGAACGACGCGCGCATTACCATTGAGGAAGAGCGGGTTAAAGCGCAAAAGGAAATTGATGACGGTTGGATTGAGTATTACGACGGCTTAGCGGAATACAACGACGGCTTAAAGACGCTCAGAGATGAGGAGCGCGATGCGCGTATCGAGTTAGCGGACGCAAAACTCGAGTTGGAGGACGCACAGGATAAGCTGGACGACGCGCCCGACCCCGAGTGGTTTATATTCACCCGCAAGGACGGGTTGGATTTCGACTCGTATTATCAAGATACAATGCGGCTACAACGGATAGGCTATGTATTCCCTCTTGTGTTTTTTCTTGTTGCGATTATGGTGACGTTAACAACTATGTCGCGTATGGTTGAGGAAAGCCGCACGCAAATCGGCATTTATAAAGCACTCGGATATCGCCCGTTTTCGATTTTGTTCAAATACCTTTTGTATGCAATAAGCTCGGCATTAATCGGGGGAGTTGCGGGCGTTATATGGGGGAGTAAGCTCTTCCCGTTCATTATCTCCGACGCATACGGACATATGTATACTCTTCCGCCTATTTATATGCCCGTGCCGTTCCTGCTGTCTGTAGTCGCCGTAGCAATATCGGTTTTATCCGTAATAATTGTAACGCTTTGGACTTATTTAAGCGCGATGGGCGGAACGCCCGCCCTTTTAATGCGCCCGAAATCGCCATTGGACGGTAAACGGGTATTGCTCGAGCGTATTACACCCGTCTGGAAACGTCTCGGCTTTTTCAGTAAGGTGACCGTAAGAAACATACTGCGCTATAAAAAGCGGTTTATAATGTCGTTGGCGGGGGTAGCCGGCTGCACCGCGCTTTTGGTTACCGCCTTCGGCTTAAGCGACAGTATAGCCGGGGTTGTCGAATTACAATACGGAACGATTATTAAATATAATACGAGAGCATATTTAAAGGAAATAGAGAGAAATAAACAAATCGAGGAGCTAAACGCAATTTTACCCGCCGCTCATTTGTTTATAAGAGAGGCGGCGGTTACGGCAAACGGAAAAAACGGAGGAATGTCGGCGGCGGTTATTGTCCCGCAATCGCTCGAAGATATGAGCGATTATATAAGCCTATATTCCCCCGACAACAATAAACCCGTAGCCATAGACAATAACTCGGTTTTGTTGACCGAAAAATTAGCGCGCGTTATGGGGGTTAAGGCGGGTGACGCTTTTGAAATGGTCTATGACGACGGAAGGTCTTTTACCGCCGAGGCAACGGACATTGTTGACAATTATATTCAACACTATATTTATATGTCGCCGGAAATGTATAAGAATACATTCGATGAAGCCCCAAATCCAAACAGCGTTTTTGTGTTCAACGAAAACGACAACAAGGATTATGTTACCGATTTGCTCGACAACAAAAGCGTTAGGGCGGTCGTTCATAATGATGAGCTTATGACCTATATCGGCGATTCAACCGACGCAATGAAAATAGTTACCGTAGTTTTAATATTCATAGCTTGTATATTGGCGGTTGTCGTGTTGTTTAATCTGACAAATATTAATATCACCGAAAGGATACGTGAATTAGCGACAATAAAGGTTTTGGGGTTCTATAACTCGGAATTGGCAATGTATATATATCGCGAAAACGGCATAGTCACCGCGGTCGGGATTCTTACGGGCATTATAGGCGGTATTCTTTTACACGGATTTGTTATTACTACGGTTGAGATTGACGTTTTAAAATTTCCCGTTTTGATTAATCTTTCGAGTTATATTAAGGCGTCTTTGCTGACTCTGTTGTTCGCCGTTTCGGTAAATCTCGTTATGAACACGCGACTTAGTAAGATTGATATGGTTGAATCGTTGAAAAATGTCGAATGAGGAATTTTTACAGACAGAGCGGAAAACGTAAAAAGGCTCTCAGAACCCAATCCGTTCGCCTATCCATTCGCGAACCTTTTCAATACCGATTCGCTCTTGTTTCATCGAATCGCGCTCGCGCACCGTAACACAACCGTCCTCAACGCTGTCGAAGTCGTAGGTGACGCAAAACGGCGTTCCTATTTCGTCTTGTCGCCTGTACCGTTTTCCAATCGCGCCGGTGTCGTCATATTCTACGGGAAAATGCTTGCACAATTCATCTGCGACCTTTTCGGCACCGTCCGATAATTTTTTTGATAACGGAAGAACCGCCGCCTTAACGGGCGACAAATACGGGTGTAATCGTAATACATTACGCACCGTCCCGTCCTCGAGTTGTTCCTCGTCATATGCGTCAACCAATAAAGCCAAGAATAACCGCTCTACGCCGAGGCTCGGCTCAATTACATATGGGATATACTTTTCGTTTGTCTCGGGGTCAAAGTATTCGAGCGACTTACCCGATACATCAATATGCTGTTTCAAATCGTAATCTGTTCTGTCGGCTATTCCCCAAAGCTCACCCCACCCGAACGGATACATAAACTCAAAATCGGTAGTCGCTTTTGAATAAAACGAAAGCTCCTCCTTGTCGTGGTCGCGTAAGCGGAGGCTCTCGTCCTTGATTCCGAGTAGCCTGAGCCAATCGTGACAGAACCCCTTCCAATAATTGAACCATTCGAGGTCGGTATCGGGTTTACAAAAAAACTCTAACTCCATCTGTTCAAACTCGCGAACGCGGAATATAAACTTTCCGGGGGTTACCTCGTTACGGAAAGATTTTCCTATTTGAGCGACGCCGAACGGGAGCTTTCTGCGCGTCGTTCTTTGAATATTCGCGAAGTTGACAAAAATCCCCTGTGCCGTTTCGGGGCGAAGATAAATCTCGTCGGCTGTGTCCTCTGTAATCCCCTGAAACGTCTTAAACATGAGGTTGAACTGTTTAATATCCGTGTAATCGTTCTTACCGCATTTAGGACAGACTATATTCTTTTCCTTTATATAAGCCGAAAGCCTATCAAAATCCCACCCGGTTGTATTCGTTTCGTCAAACTCCTCAATAAGATTATCGGCGCGATGACGCGTTTTACAAGACTTACAGGATATGAGCGGGTCGGAAAACCCCGCTAAATGTCCCGACGCTACCCAGGTTTGCGGATTCATCAAAATTGCCGAATCGAGACCCACGTTGTAGCGGCTCTCTTGAACAAATTTTTTGAGCCACGCGCTTTTTATATTGCTCTTAAGCTGTGCGCCTAACGGCCCGTAATCCCATGTGTTTGCAAGTCCTCCGTAAATCTCGCTGTTCTGATAAACGAAGCCGCGCCCTTTGCATAAGGTTACGATTTTATCCATTGACTTTTCTGTGTTAAACATTTATTGCTCCTTTATTGTTTTAGTTTAATTGTTGTTTTTTATAGGGACGCCATTATTGACGCCCCTATAACATTACTTTTATTTGCCGCTCTTGTTTACTTATTCCTCGGGTTCAACCTCTTCATCTTCTTCTATGCTTTGACGTTCTACGGTATAATCAAATATTGCGCGAGCTTCTATTTTTGTTCCGCCGCCCGCTCCCGCGGAATACGGTTGAATATCGCCCGCGGCGTTTACCGTAGCGGTCATTTCGGGAACCGCCGCACGGATAGCCGTACCGTTGGGTGCGTGAATTTGAAGGAATCTTCCGCCGTTAATACGAATGAACCCCGAGTCGGTTGCCTTATTATATCTGTTAGTAGTGGATTTACGCGTATTCATTATATTGTCGGTTCTTAAACCGTGTCTTCCCGCGTTAAGTCTGAATGTTCCGCCGTTAATAGTAATCGAATCACGACCGTGAATACAGTTTCCGACCTTTGTCGTATCGGTATCCTCTTCTGCCTTTTCATATTTGCCGGTAATCAGGTTCAATACCGGTATATTAATTGTCGCGCCTCTGTTTGTATTAACGCGAATGTCTCCGCCGTCTATAGTAATATTATCGCGGGAGATGATTCCGTGTCTGAAATTGCCGTTTACGGTGAGCGTACCCCGCCCGGTAATAGTCAAGTCGCCGCGCATATATACCGTTCCGTTAGGTTCAATATTCGGGTCTTCTTCATCTTCTCTAATGATATTCGGATAAACGACGCCCTTTGTATCGCCTAACACATTAAGAATACTGTCTGAGCTGTATTCCTTAACATCTTGAATCACGAGCGTTACACCGGCAGAACGTCTTTCGAGAATCGCCGGTCCCTGTGCATTTGCGGTAAGCTGTGCCCCGTACAAAATGATTTTTACCGGTTCAACAAGCCTGTGTCTCGTCGGAACGATTATTTTGCCTTTAAAGGCGGGGTCGGGGTCGTCAATCTCAGTCCAGTGTCCGTTATAGCCGGGTGCGTCAAGCTGTGCCTTTGTGGGCTGTGAACAACCCGGTTTCGTTGTCGTTTTTCCGGAACAGTCGCAAACGATGTAATTTTTAACATAATCGGTGCTTTCATATGCGTCTTCGTGCGTCTCTCTCGCGTCAATATACAATTGTCCGCTCGACCACGCGCCGGTAATAATATAGGTTCCGCCTCTTCTTATTCTGAGTCTGTACGGTGCCTTTGTGTTTGTGTCGGAAACGGCGTTTCCGTCTATGTCTTCAAATCTCCACGAGCCGGTTGAGCCTTGCCCGTTTTTATTGCGGTGGGTTGTCAAATTCACCCTTCTGACGCGCTGTGTCGGGTGGTAACTCGCCCCGGGAGGAAGCAACTGTGGGTTAGGGTCGACAGGTAACGGGCCGGAGGATTCGCCGAGATAATCCTGATTAGGCAGAGCGCAGTCGTTAGGACAATGATTAAGCTCACATTTTTGGCGACATTTGCCCGTCTCACAATGCTCGCGTGTACAATCGCGAATTATAGGATTTGATTCAAGCTCCTGTACCCTGTCCTTCAACTCTTGAACCTCTGCTCTCGATTCGTCCAACAAACCTTGCAACGCGATGCAAACATCGTCTAACGAACCGCCGCAATCCTGACACAACATTGAATCAATAATAGCGTTAGCCGCGGCGAGAAGTGCGTTTTTCTCGGTATACTTATCGCTTATGTCTTGCAACGCCGAATAATCGGCTTCACAGTCCCCCTTGACCTTAGGACATTGATTTCCTTTTCTAATCTGGTCGGTCAATTCCCAAACGTCGTCACAATCTATCTTTTTGCGGTGACAGCCGTTTACCTTATCGGTACAGCGGTTTGCCACACAATCCGCCGCGGTATTGTGACAAGATGTTTTTATATTGGGACAGCGATTAGCCGTACAGTCGGCGGCGTTTTTGTGACAGCCATTCGGCGCGGGATTAGGACAGCTTCCTCCGCAGGCGTGCGGTAATACCCACGAATTTAACACGCCAACCTGCGGGTGGGTTTTACCCGGGTCGCGATTGGGGTCGTCGGGCGGCATTTCTACCAAATGACAAAGCAGGTATATTACGTCAAATATCGTAACCACGCCGTCCCCGTCTATATCGCCGAGCATATTGGGTGTTCCGATTTTGGGTTTATCGGCGTTACTCGAAGCCGACACCGGTATAATCGTCAACAGCAATGTTAACGTAAGTACAATTGCCGTTATTCTTATTCTTTTGCGTTTCATTATTATTTTTCTCCTTTTATTATATTAATTTTTTTTGTTTAGAAATTAAAAGCCGGTTTACACTACAACCTTTGTCCAACCCATGTCATCGCGGATTTTTCCGAATTGGATTCCGGTTAAAGCGTCATACAATTTTTGCGAAATTTCTCCGATTTGCCCGTTGTTAATTTTTATCACCCTCTCTCCTTTCTTTAATACGCCAATCGGCGATATAACGGCAGCCGTACCCGTGCCGAATGCCTCGGTTAAAGCCCCGGAGTCAAATGCGTCAAATACTTCATCGACTGACAGTTTGCGTTCGGTGACCTTCATGTTCCATTTTCGGCAGAGTTCTATAGCAGACATTCTCGTTATGCCCGGTAAAATCGAGCCGGAAAGCTCCGGCGTGACAATTTCGCCGTTTATCACGAAAAATACGTTCATTGCGCCGACTTCTTCGATATATTTCCTCTCGATTCCGTCCAACCAAAGAACCTGTTCATAATTTTGCGCGTGCGCCTCCTGTTGTCCCAACATTGAGGCGGCGTAGTTTCCTCCCGCCTTTGCGAACCCCATGCCGCCCTTGACTGCGCGGACATAGCGTTCCTCGACGGCGATGCCTACCGGGTTAAGCCCCGTCGAATAATAGGCACCCGACGGAGATGTTATTATTATAAAGTAATATTTATCCGACGGCTTGACCCCTAAAAATGAATCAACCGCGATTATAAACGGACGAATGTACAACGACGTGCCTTCACTTTTCGGAACCCAATCCTTGTCTATTTTTATAAGCTCGTTTAACGCAAATAAAGCGTCGTCAATGTTAATAGCGGGGATAACCGAGCGTTCGGCAGAGCTGTTCAAGCGTTTAAAATTCTCTTCTGCGCGAAAGAGCATTATCTTGTCCTCGGGCGTTCTGTAAACCTTTAAGCCTTCAAAAATCTCCTGTCCGTAATGGAAAACCATTGCCGCGGGGGAAAGACTTATATCGGAGTATTCTTTTATTTGCGGCGAGTGCCACCCCTTCCCCGTATCATATTCCATAATAAACATATGGTCGGAGAAGACTTTACCGAACCCGAGCTGTGTTTCGTCGGTCGGCTTTTTCTTTGGCGATGTTGTTTTTGTTATACTTATATTCATTTGTATTATAATTCCTTTCTAAGCTTTTCAGACTTCAAGCGTTGCGAAATAATCTGCGGGGGTTTCGGCGCGTCTGATAAGCTTTACTTCGCCGCCTTCCTTCAACAAAAGCTCTGCCGAACGAAGCTTACCGTTATAATTGTAACCCATTGCGAAGCCGTGCGCGCCCGTATCGTGAATAATGAGGTAATCCCCTATATCAATTTTAGGCAACATTCGGTCAATCGCAAATTTGTCGCTATTCTCGCAAAGCCCGCCCGCTATATCATACCTGTAGCCACATTCTTGTTTCTCCTTACCCGCAACGGTTATGTGGTGATACGCCTTGTAAATTGCGGGGCGCATTAGGTTCGCCGCACAAGCGTCGACGCCTATGTATTCCTTATAGATATGCTTTTCGCGGATTGCCCGAGTAATCAGACAACCATGTTCGGCAAGCATAAAACGCCCCAATTCGGTTAATATTTTAACGTCGCTCATTCCCGCCGGAACAAGAACGCTTTCGTATGCCTCTCGCACCCCTTTTCCTATTTCGGCAATATCGTTGGGGGTTTCGTCGGGGTGATAGGCAATACCGACGCCGCCCGACAAATTGACATAACCTATAGAAATGCCCGTTTTATTTTTGATTTCAACGATGAGTTCAAATAAAATCCGCGCCAACTCGGGATAATAAGCATTAGTTTTTGTGTTGCTCGCCAAAAACGCGTGAATACCGAAGCTTTTCGCACCCTTATTGTGCAAAAGCCTGTACCCGTCAAACAATTGTTCTTTTGTGAAGCCGTATTTGGCGTCGCCTGGGGTATCCATAACATTAGAATCCTGTCTGAGCTTGAACTCGCCGCCGGGGTTATATCGACAAAAGATTGTATCGGGTATACCGCCCTTATTTTCCAAAAGCTTGTCTAAAACATCAATATGTGTAAAATCGTCAAGGTTTATTACGACGCCTAATTTATTCGCCAATAAAAAGTCATCGTCGGGGGTTTGATTAGAGCTGAAAATAATGTCGTCGTTCTTCGCACCGAGCGACTCGGAAAGTAAAAGCTCGGTGTACGAGGAACAGTCGAAGCCGCACCCTTCTTCCATGAGAATACGCATTATATGCGGGTTCGGCGTCGCTTTTACCGCAAAATACTCGCGAAAGCCGCCATATTGCTCCGTCCACGCAAATGCCGCGTTCAACGCCCTCGCCTTTTCGCGAATCCCCTTTTCGTCGTACAAATGAAAAGGGGTGGGGTGGTCGGCAGTTATATCAATAATTTGTTCCTTGGTTATAAAGGTCGGTTTGATTGTCTGATTCATTAACTCCTCCTAATCCTATTTTGTCTCGCATAACAAAATAAAACTGTACCCATGTTGCTTCAATATACGGAGTTACAAAATAAACTCCGACGCCGCAAGCCATTACTCCTAAAAAAATCCATCCTAAAAATGACAAATCTAAAACAAACATATTCGCCTTTTCGCCGTTTGTCATTTTCTCGCTTAAATCAAGTGCGGCTTTATAGTGCATATTCGGGTATTCACTTAAAATGTACGGTACCATGCGCCACGAGTACGATTTGATAATACCGGGGATAATAAATAAAAGCGACCAAAGCGATATAAATATGTTCTTTAAAAGCATAGTCTTAACGGTAGAGAGATACCCGTTGTTCTTCGAGAATCCCGAAAAAAGGTATTTGAAGCTTCTGTCCTCATCTCTGCACTTGATAAAATATCGGCATTTCCCTACTATAATGGGATTGGTAACAAATGTATTAAACCCAAATGAAATTATTAAAGCGAAAATGAAAAAAATAAGAAAGAGAAACGCGAACGCAATCCCCGCGCCCAACGAAGGCGAATGTGAGCCGTCGAATATATTCACCCCGGCGGAATTACCGCTTAAAGGTAAATTAAAACTAAAGCTCGGACTCGCTCCCCCGCCCGCTAATATCCCCGAAACAAGACATACCGCGAACGAAAGCCAGTACGATACCTTTAATTCGTTTCTTGCGGCGTCCTTTAGTTGAGTTATCGTCCACATAAAAACCTCTCCAATATTTTTATAATATATTATTATATCAAATATTTTCACCGATTGCAAGAGTTTTTAAAGAAATTGTGAAAAATCGGCAAAAAGACAAGAGCGAAGTTCTATAACTTTGTCGGCGGAGTAATATCACCAAAGCCACATTCGGGCTTTGCACAGTAAATCTTCTTTTCCTTCCCCGTCTTTTTGAAGAGGGTGGCGTTACATTGGGGACAGAGGTCGGGAATAGGCGTGTCCCATGTCATATATTTACAATCCGTAAAATCTTCACAGGCGTAGAAGGTTTTACCTTTTTTCGACTTTTTGGAAAGCATCTTCTTTCCGCATAAAGGACAGTTACCGCCGGTCGTTTGTACGATTTTTTTTGTTCCCTTACATTCGGGGAACCCCGAACAGCTCATGAACTTACCGTATCTGCCTATTTTTATCTCCATATTGCGACCGCACAGCTCGCAGACTTCTTCTGTCGGCTCTGCGGGAATTTTAATGCGTTTACCTTCCATTTCTGTTTCCGCCTTGGTGAGAGTGTCTTCAAAATCGCCGTAAAAATCCTTGAGGACATTTACCCACGGGCGGTTCCCCTCTTCGACCTTATCCAAATCGGTCTCCATTTGTGCGGTGAACTTAGTACAGACGATATTGCTGAAATGTTCCATAAAAAGGTCGGTTATTACCCCGCCCAATACGGTCGGCTTAAGCTGTTTCTGATTTCTCTCGACATACTGTCTGTCGATAATTGTTGAGATGGTCGGCGCGTAGGTTGACGGTCTTCCTATACCGTACTCCTCAAGTGCTTTTATTAATGACGCCTCGGTATAGCGCGGCGGCGGTTGCGTAAAATGTTGATTAGCGGAAATATCGGCGGGGGTCAGCCTTTCGCCGACCTCTAAATCAGGTAAAAGAACATCTCTGTCTTTATCGTACAGCTTTGTGAAGCCGTCGAAGAAGACGGTTGAGCCGGTGGTTCGCAACACGCAATTGCGCGCCTCTATATCAACCGAAACGGTATCAAATACCGCGTCCGCCATTTGGCTCGCCATAAATCGCTCCCAAATAAGCTTATACAGCTTATACTGGTCGGGGGTCAACGCCGCCTTAACCTGTTCGGGTGTAATATCAATTATTGAAGGGCGAACCGCCTCGTGTCCGTCCTGCGCGCCTTTCTTTTCTTTGTAAAAGCGCGGCTTTTCGGGAAGGTAGTTTTTGCCGTAGGTTTTATTAATCAATTCTGCCGCCTCCGCTTTTGCCTCATCGGAAACCCGCAAGCTGTCGGTACGCATATAGGTAATAAGCCCCACCGCGCCGTAGCCGGGGACGGTGACCCCCTCGTACAGCTCCTGTGCGGCTTTCATTGTTCTTTTTGAGCCGAACGAAAGCTTTCCCGACGCCTCCTGTTGCATTGTAGATGTGGTAAAGGGTGGCGCGGGTTGTTTCTTGCGTTTTGATTTTTTAACCTTGCTTACAACAAACTCGGTTGTTGTAAGCTTTAAATCGGACAGTATTTTCTCGGCTTGTTCCCCGTTTGATATTTCCGCTTTTTTTCCGTCGACCTCGATAAGCTTTGCTTCAAACGGTTTTTTTGGGGCTTTAGCGGATATAAACCTACCGTCAACGCTCCAATACTCGACCGGAATAAACGCCTCAATTTCTCTTTCGCGGTCAACAATAATCCTTACCGCGACCGATTGAACCCGTCCCGCCGACAAGCCTCTGCGAACCTTTTTCCACAAAAAAGGCGACAGCTTATAGCCCACAATTCTGTCTAAAATTCTACGCGCCTGTTGCGCGTTTACCAAGTCCATGTCCACGCTTCGCGGGTGAGACATTCCCGTTTTTACTCCGTTTTTTGTAATTTCGGAGAACGTCACTCTGATAGGCTCGGACGCATCTAAATCGAGAATTGTGGCGAGGTGCCATGAAATGGCTTCCCCTTCCCTGTCCGGGTCGGTCGCGAGATAAACGGCGTCGCTCGATTTCGCTTTGGATTTGAGTTCTTTTATAACGCTCGATTTGTCCTTCATATTCTCGTATAACGGCGCAAAATCGTTTTCGACGTCTACGCCCAGCTTAGACTTCGGAAGGTCGCGAATATGCCCCACCGACGCAATTACCTTAAAATCATTCCCGAGGTATTTCCCGATTGTTTTCGCCTTCGCCGGCGACTCAACTATTACTAACTTTGACATTCGACAAAGATTCCCCCCTGTGAGAAGCTGTATTCATAGACATCACCGCTCATCTTTCGGCGAATTTTCCGCCATACTGCGTTAAAAATTTTTTAAATATCAACGGATATTCGCAAAATTTTTGCCTTGTTTGACGAAAAATTCGCTCGAAATTTAAACGATTCGTCTATGAACACAACTTCTAAAATTATATATGAACAACCGTCAACCGACAACTGTCAACTGTCAATTCGTAACATATAATCCCCGCCGCAACCGCCGCATTAAGCGATTCCGCGCCTTTTATCGGAATATAAAGCTTATTGTCGCATAAAGCGAGCGTTTCTTTGGAAACGCCTTTCCCCTCATTACCGATGACAACGGCAATTGACGATTGACGTACAGTTGACAGTTGACAATTGACAGTTGACAGTCGGTTGAGAGGTATGGCGTTTTCGTCCAACGCCGCGGCATATACTTTAAACCCCGATTTTTTTATTTCGTTAATTGCATTTTTTATATTTCCCCTTTGAACGGGAAGTCTTAATGCGGAGCCGGCGGACGCCCTTATTACCTTCGGACTGTACATATCTGCCGAGTCGTCGGAAAGAATTGCACCGTCAAAACCAAATGCCTCGCATGAGCGAAGAATCGCTCCTACGTTTCCCGGGTCTTGTACAGAGTCGAGGAGCATAAGTCGCTTCTTTCCCGAAAAATCAATATGCGTTTCCCGCCGATTGAACATAACAAACACCCCCTGCGGAGTCTTTGTATCGGAAATATATTCGCTCAAATCGTCGCTTATGACAAAAGCGGAAAGGCTTTTAAATAAATCGGGGTAAACCGCCTTGGCTTTTTGTGTGAACAAAGCGTTTTGCGGAACGAACCCCGAAGCAACCGCTTCGGAGGTTAATTTTGCCCCTTCGATTACTATAAAATTGCCCGGCTTTTTAAAGCTTTTTATAATTGTGTTTTGTTTTGATGTAATGTTCATCTTGACAACCCGATTCTATTATGGTAATATTTGTTGCATGAAATATTCCGAATTATCTAAATTAAACGGGAAGCTCGGGCTGGTATATAATCCCAACGAGCTCACCTTAACGGGAACGATTAACGGTTATAATGTGATAATACGCAACGATAAACCCGCGTCGGAGCTTATAATGACCGTTTTCTGTGAGCAACCGATAAAAACACTCGAACTCGATTTTCTTCCAAAAAACGCCATTGTCTCGCTTAATGTTGAAAAGTCCAAAATATCCCTTTACTTTTCAGAATACCTTATGTCACAAGAAAGGCTCCCCCTCTTGTTGAAAACGGTCGATATTGTGACAAAATCACAAACGGGGACGCCGTTACCTTTTGATATACTCGCCGTTAATACAACAGAGATGCCCGAACCGCCCCGTAAAAAATTTCGGCTTAAAAAAATGTTTACGGTTTGTGTTTCGGTGTGCATAACCGCATTAACGCTTATCCTTTTCTTCCCGACAACAATAGCTCATAAAATATTATTAGCATTAGTTGCAAGTATTTCAATCCATGTATTATACAAAAACGAGATTAAATAATTTTAGAAAAGCAGTATAGTATTAAATACTATACTGCTTTATTATACTCCTTAACTGCTAAATTTTGCAATGATTTTGCAGAATATTTTTCGTCAGACAAGGCGATTTTTTCGCGAATATACGCTTATATTTAAGAAAAAAATCAACGCAGTATGACGGAAAATATACAAAAAACGGTGTAATATTTAGTGGTTAAGGAGTATATTATACAGCCGCTTTTGCTTTTTCGCAAAGCTGTGTGAATCCCGCTTGGTCATTAATTGCTATCTCGGACAACATTTTGCGATTAAGGCTTATATTTGCTTTTTTAAGCCCGTTAATAAACGTAGAATAGTTCATGCCGTTTAATTTACAAGCGGCGGAAATTCTCGTAATCCAAAGCCGTCTGAAATCCCTTTTCTTCAGTCTTCTGCTTATATAAGCATATTGCCCCGATTTATAAACCGCTTCCTTTGCGGTCTTAAAAAGCTTGCTTTTTCCGCCCCAATAGCCTTTTGCTAATTTTAATACGGCGTTCCTTCTTTTGCGGGTCGCAAGCGCACCTTTTACTCTTGCCATTTTTTCTAAGTCCTCCTTACTTTTTGTTTAGTATAAACACGGAATAATTCCGCGCTAATGTTCCTTATTATTTTATTATTTATAAGGCAATAAAGCCTTAACCTGTGCCTCGTTAGATTTATCAATATACGCACCGTTGCGGTTGATACGTTTTCTCTTTGTAGCTTTTTGTGTAAGTCTGTGTCGACGATTCGTCTGTTGATACTTAACTCTTCCCGATTTGGTCAGCTTAAAGCGTTTTTTCGCCCCGCTATGAGTTTTTATCTTGTTTTTCATTTGTTCCCTCCTTCATTCTTGCTTTTTTAATTATTTTGACAATTCTCTTAGGCTTCCTCTAACATACCCAATTATTAAGTCTCGTCGTTTGTTTTTTGTTGTTCTTTTTGTTGTTCTTTTTGTTGTTCTTTTTGTTGTTCTCTTGGTTGTTCTTTAGCTTTCGCCTTTGCAGAAACCGCGTCAGCCTTTGGAGATATAACAGAGGTATAAAACCTTCCTTCTAACTTTGACGGTTTTTCATCCGAAACACCGAATTCGGCACATTCGAGTTTAAAACGCTCCATAAGCTTTTGTCCTAAGTTAAAGTGCGTAACCTCTCTGCCCTTAAACCGAATCGTGACCTTTACCTTACTGCCCTGTTTAAGGAATTTTTTAGCGTGGTTAGCCTTCGTCATGAAATCATGGTCGTCAATATTAAGAGACAGCCTGACCTCTTTTAACTCGGTCTGCTGTTGATGCTTACGTTGGTCTTTTTCCCTTTTAGATTGGTCAAAACGATACTTCCCGTAGTCCATAATCTTACAAACGGGCGGTGACGCCTGTGGCGCAATCATAACAAGGTCGAGATTAGCATTATCCGCCCGAGCCTGAGCATCTTTTCCGGACATAATGCCGAGAGGCTCGCCGTCTTCCGCAACCAAACGCACTTGTGCCTCGCGAATATCGCCGTTCACGGCTAAATTATTCTTGTTGTTTTTATTGACGTTGCCGCTATTTTTGTTAATAAAATTACACCCCCCTATGCTTGAGACTAATTAATGTTCACAATAAAATAAGCACAGGAAAATCCCATGCTTAAAAATTCATACCGATAAATAAGAATTCTTAATAAACAGCCCGCAAGCATAAAAAAGCAAGCCAGGCGCGGGGATTTCCGCTTTCGTTTATTGAACTCATTGCAGTATACACTATATTTTTTTGTTTGTCAATAGGTTTTTGAGAAAATTTTCAAACTTTTTTGTTAAAAGTTATTATCGCGGGTGACATTTATTCGAGCTATGGCAGTTCGGACAACAAAATTCACTTTCCGGCGGCAAAAAATTCTTTACAACAATCATTTTGTTTTTTAAAATTATCTGTAAATCAATAACTCTGTCAATCAAAGAGGAGACGCTTTCGTTGACTTTAATTACATTGTGTATGTCTGTGTCGCAGGTTGCAAGCGCGAATTGAATTTTTTCACCCTCTGCGTTGATGATATGGCTGAGAGCCGCTTCCTCCATTGCGATAGAGGTTAAGATTGAGTTGACCGCGTCCTCGCGGTCTAATATAGTACACTTATCGGGAAACTTAGGCATTGACATTTGAAAACTCTCCTTAAAATAAATTTTACTATACTATATTCATTACAGCTTAATCTTGTAACAAAAAACAGGTAAGGTAAATATAGTATAATAAAAACAAGGAGGTTGATTGATTATGTCAATGCCGAAATTCCCGGAAGTTCCGGATTTAACCGTTGAAGATTCAGTGGTTCAGATTATTTCTTCCATAGCGATGGAAGAGCTTGCATTAAGTCATATCATTAATGCTGAAGGAGAAAAATTGCAATATGTCCTCGGGACGTTGCACAGCGGAGCGTTAAGACCTAACTCGCCCGTTATCCCTCCGACAATTGGCGAGATTCTTGAAGTAAACGAAAGTGTAAAAGATATGCTTTCAACCATTTCGATGAATCAAATGTTTTTGTTGGGCAAACTGTCGGCGGCAATGAACGCGTATTCTAAATTAACCTACGGCAACAGCTGTAACGAAAACGGCTGTGGCGGAAACGGATGTGGCGGGGGCGGAAGCGATACCAACAGACTTATAGCTGTAACCGGCCATATTCTTGAGGCAGATGTTGCGGGAGACAGCTCTGATTGGCTTGAAATTGCGAGATACAACGGATATTCGCTGATTGTACGTGAGAATTTCCTCAATATCTATCCTAACGGGTATAACGATATTCCGTCTTGGCAGCATACCCCTTTTGGCTCCACAAATGTGTATAGCAGTTCAAAAGTCCGTACCGAGATTAACAACTGGTTCCAAGGCACAAATACAGGCGATGCCGATAATCTTGCCGATGATGCGAAGCTACGCAATTTCACAGTTAAGAATACCGCTCTTGCCGAAATCGGTTCAGGGCCTGTCTCTGCGGGCTTCAACGACGGTTTCAGCAAGCCGATTGAAGAATCCGACAGAACCGGATTAGATGTTGCGTTTGCGTTAAGCTACGGTGAAGCTGCTAATTATATTTCTGAAATTTACGCTTTGGGTGGCGGTACACCTGAAAACAGCTCACAAATCGCGCAAGACAACTTCAAAAGAATAGAAATTCCGAAAGGCTTCTTCTGTTGGTTGCGTTCTCCCGGCATTTCCTCAGATACCGCATCCTCGCTTGAATTTTACGGAAGGGTTTTCCATGCCTCAATACACGATAGCGATGAAGACAGCGAACACGGTTTGGTTTACCCCGCTCTTTGGGTAGACTCGAGAATATTTAATATTTGAAATTTCGTTTAAAACAGATTCAAAAGCTGTATCAAAGCATTGATACAGCTTTTGAATTAAGCCTGTATAATCAACAATCTATAAAAGCTAACCGGTTATCTCCTTTGGCAGGTTCACTAAACTGCCCACGCTTTTGTACCCTTGACTGCCTTTCTATCTCATCAGAAGACCATGTAGAAGAAACTTTAAGCAAAATCTCCTCCAAACGTGGATTTATACGCAAATTCCGCTCATTTTTACGCCTAATAATACCATAACACCCCGTAGGAGAAATATATATTTCTTCGGGAGCGTTAGGCGATATAATTGAAGATATTTTAGAAAACACACAATTTTCGGGTTGTGGTGATATATTTATATTACTTTCAAGCCCATATCAATGAAATTCATTGTCAGATTACCGCGTAAATCATTTAATCCGTTTTTCCACCCCGCAAGAGAAAAGGCTTGACACGGTGTTCCGCCGCAAATAATATCCGGTGCAGTAATTTCTTGGTTGCGTATCAATTTAGGGATTCCGTTCATATCACCTATGTTTGGTGTATTAGGATATTTTTCTTTTAAAACTCTTGACGGAAAATCCGCTATTTCAGAAAACCACTCGAATTTAAATCCAAACGGACGCCATGCAACCGAAGCCGCTTCAATGCCCGAACACACACTACCAACTGAATACATATTATAATCTCCTGTTTATTTCTATTCTTCGTTTTGTTTGAGTTTATCTATCAAACGCTTTCTCCATTCGGCAATATCATACCATGCACAGCCAACACAACCTCGCTCTGCTTCTTTACCTGTTTTCGGTATACTATCGTCCCACTCTTCCGTTCCCTCGTAAAAGAAAGGTATACCGTAAATCGTACCGCGTTTTCCGGTCTGATAGCAATTACGGCAAATTTCACGTTTTTGTTGATTTCTTTGGTTTGATAGTAATTGGAATTTACTGCGAATTTCTTCGTCTGTCATATTGTCAGGATTTTCGCCTTTTACAGAACTTCCCCAACGAATTTCTGAGTATTTATGGTCGGGTAATGAATGAGGATTTTTTACACATTCATACACATCAAATTTTTCTAAGACATTGAGAATACGTTTTCGTAATGCAGGAGACCATGTTTCATAACCATTTCCCTCTGCACAGCCACGCTCAACAGGTAATAAAAGAATATGTGTTTTATTAGCATTACAACGCGGACAGTAACGCTTTGTGTCGGTAGAGAGCGTATAACCGAACTCTTTCAAATCTTGAATTCTTCGTGCCCAGTTCGGATTTGATGGTAATGTACAGTTTACGCATTGCCAATCACCTTTTACTAAACTGTCAAAGAATCCCTTAGTAACTGCGGCACGTCCTTTTTCTTCCCAAAACAAATTCTGTGCCGATAACCATGATTCAAGATTCTTCGGACGTAATTGCTCATATACTGAGTTAAGATGTTCGTATAATTCGTCTTGACTCTGTATAGAAACACCTGTGCGACGATATTCTACCGGAACCCAACCGTCCCAAGTATTATCATCATATTGAAATTGCACATGGATATATTCTTCGGAAGCTTTCGAGTGGGTTTTTCTTTCTCCATTGCTCATAATACGTATGTTTGAATTTAAAGTTATTACCTTATCATTTTTTCTCAAGACCGTTTTATCCTTTCAAGATGTAGATGCATATTTTATATGATAACACAATATATAAATAAAGTCAAGCATTTCCCATATAAATTTTTCCAAAAACTGAATGAATTAGTTATAGGCTTTTATAAAATAATTATCATTTACATCATACATGACAACATTGCGACTTTGACCCAATAGCAGTCCTGTCAATCCGAAACGGAATCAACAGGACTGCACGTTCGCAACGCTCACTATTGGGCAATGTCGCCGACATTGATTTGCAAAAATAATCTGCTCACTTTTCTACGAAAACGTGATTTTTGCTGTACAGAAAAACAATCAGATTATTCTCTTAACTTCTCCGAAGTTGGGAAATTCCCAAACCCTATTTTTACGATTCACATATTTTTCAAAACAATAAAATCGCTCTTTCGAAAAAACGCCGAAGTTAAAAATCAAAAAACTGTGCTGACTATAAAGCACAGTTTTTCATTTTTGTTACTTGCCCTGAAAAAGAAATTTATAAAAATTGTAAGCTTGATTTCCTTATTCAAGCGTGTCGTTATTTTCATCTTTATCAAAATAAAACGGCGTTAATTCTATGCCGTCAACAAACGCCTTAACAATGTCTTTGAAGGAATTATCACAACCGAATTGCGATAATTTCAGTTCCTTCTTGTGTTCCATAAATTGTTTCAAGCTGTTCTTGGATTTGGGATTTTTCACATAATAAGAATCCAAAAATTGTATACATTCCTTGAGCGTGTCAAACTGCTCATCGGCTTTTGAATAACAATCATTTTTTATCATTGTTGATAGAATTTGAATTTGTTGGAGCTCATCAAGAATATCCCAAAACTCGTAACTTTTAATAAGCTGATTTATGATTTCCAATGATATTGAATCGGGTTCATCATGCAAAAATTCAACCGCCGCTTCGTCAAGTCCGGTATAATCGCAGACCGCTTTTATGTTTGGGTCGGTTGACGGTGTACTCGATAATCCGAGCAGATAATCAGATGTAACACCGAAGATTTCAGCCAAAGCGATGATGTGTTTCGTCTTAAAATCCTGTCTGCCTGTTTCCCATTTTGCGAGCGTTGAACGCTCCACTCGCTCGTATGTCTTCAGTTCCTCAACTAAATCCTCCTGTGTCCACCCTTGATTTTCCCGCAATTCTCTAATCCGGTTCCCTATACTTTGCACATCATGTTTCGGCATAATACCACCTCTTTATGTGTTGTTTTAGAACATTGTTCGTTTTTAGTTCGTTTCGATTTGACAAGCCCGAAAATATGAGTATAATGGTAATCAGAACGAAAAAGAACGCGAAAATAATAATGTTCTTTTTCTTATTCTATCATGTTCTGCAGGACGTGTCAAGAATAACTTTCGAGTAATAGGGAAGAATCCCTATATAAAAGGAGGGCGATTATGGAAATAAATGTCTTAAAATCTGAGCGTATAGCTAAAATATGGCTTACAAATTCTGAAAAACATAATCCGCTTATACAAAATGCGCTTAAACCGCTCTTTGAAGAATATAAAGCAAAAAAATATACCGTCGCAGTATTCTGCTCCGGAAACGATGATTTAAAAGCGAATACATCTTATCTATTACGTAATAACCGTTCTAATTAATTACGTGTATCAACAGTTTATTTTCTTGTCATGCAATAACCCCATAGGCAACCCTTTCTGTTTACCCTTATTATAATTTATTAATATAATTTCTGAGTAACCCACAATTCCTGAGTTTCTTGCTTTAGCGTCGCGAATTATTTCAAGCGCGGAGATTTTACTAAGACATTGAATAAAACGGTCATCTTTCAGGGAATCTCCAAATGTAACGATTATATGGGCAATACCTCTCAAAACACTCGCTGCCAGTGATTGTGGAACCCCTTCCCACGTTCCGACAGTAAGTCGTAATGTTCTGTCAAGAACATGGTACCCATACTTATTATAAATACGCAACAGACAGTTTACTGCCCCGATTGAACAAACACCATGTTTAGGTGTGATTTTCAACCCGTATGATTCGACTAATTCTTTAATAATGATTGAATTATCGTCACCGGCTTCTATATCTGCATTAAAAAGGTCGTATGAAGATAATTGATTTTGGTATCGCTGTTGATTGGCAAAAATATGTGCTTCCTGTTCATAATTTAAATCATCATAAATCATACACCATACGGGTGTTTCACGTGATTCGGAAACTGCGGCTATAACCTCTATTGTGTGCTGACCGTTGATTACATAATATAAATTATCACGGTAACTTATTTTTACCGGATTAATTTGATACAGATAAAAATCGGATACCATCCGTTGAATGTGACGCAATGATAAGTGCCTTTGATACACTTGATTAGAAACTAAATTTTTTATTGGAATCAATTCAATTCGCACAGGCGGAATAAATTTATTTAAATCAACCATTTGCTTGTAACTCCTCTCTAATCATTTCAAGGAATATATCAACAGTTTCCCTTAATAAGGTCAATTCTTTTATAAACTTATATCGTGCTTTAGATGAAATATTGCCGAAATCTGTATTCATAAAGGCTTTATCAATTACACTAAGCCAAGAAGGCACAGTATAAGTCAAACTCGAAATTTGTGCATCCGGGTCATAAGTGGGTGTATCTTTCACGGTAGTTTTTGATTTTTTTCTTGAGGGTGATTTTTGAAGCTGCTCCGGAAATACTTCGTATATTTTTTTGTTTTCATCGGTAAGCTTTTCAAGAATAATATGAATTTCGTTAATCTCTTTTTTTGATAAAATCATAGTATTCTCTATTGATAATCTTGTCTTTCTTTCAAAAATAAGCGGAATAAGTTCAGGAACAAGATTTTCCAAACGCCCGATTGCATCTACATAATGACCGCTATGCACAACAGTTTGAGAAACGTAATTAAAGTTTCGACCTATTCTTGTTGTTAATGAGATTATTGTTTCTTCTAATGTTTTTTTTGACAGTTCATAACGAAAAAGAAGCCCTATTAAATAGTAACGACATTCCGGTGAAATTTTATCCTCTAATGTTTTAATATCTTCAATCGTTATTTCAGTATTGCGAAAACCCATAGCTATTTTATAATTGCTGTTCATTGTTTTGTTCCTCCGTTATTATTTTATTAGGCTTGAAAATTAGTACACTATTCAAGTCAAACATAATAGAAATCCTTTCTCCTTTATATATGAATTCACCGATTATTTTGTAACGGTATTCATCATTCCAATTCATAAGATTGATTATTTTCCTAAAAAACTCGATACATGGTATAGCTTTAGGTTTGCGTTTCTTAGAATTCCAACTGCACCATCGACCTTCATTACTTTCTTCCCCATTAGAGTGTTCTATAAGCAATTTCTGTTTATCGCTATTAATAACGAATCTAATATAATCTGTATCCGCAAGCTCTTTTAAGCAAGCCATATTAAACCACACCCGCCCATGTTTGAATGTAATAGTAGGTTCATTCATGATATTTCCTCGCTATTTTCGTTGAAATACTCTATGAGTTGTTTTATTTCACTTGTGATTGTTTTGTCAGAAGTCGGATAAATATCAGGTTCTGTGTTATATTTACGAAGTTTTGAACCAATTTCATTAATATTATTGTCAGAAGTATTATAATAATCTTTTCCAAAGCTGTCTTCCCATTCTATAGGGTATATTACACCTGATTCACTCAATATTTCGGGTTCGCTCAAATCAAACAAGGCAATGTTCTCTGTGTCTATCTTCTTTACAGCACCGCGAAACCTGTATTTTAAACTTGGCTTCAAGTCAAATAAACCATATAACGTGTCAACAAAGGCTGTACCACCGATACACCGCGAGTATATACTGCCATTTTTTTGAATTCCCCATTTAATAGCGTTTTTGTGTGTGTTTTCACAAATTCTCACAGCGGCAAGTTTTCTTAGTGGGTGTATAAGCAGTTCTACGTATTCTGAAAAACTAAACTTCTTTATAGTTGCACCGCTGATTCGGATTCTTGGAGCAATAGTATAACTTTTCTCGAATTTTTCACCCGGCACATCTTTATTTTCTATTGTATCAATTCGTGTTCTCGTAGGAGTAAGCGTTATGCTGACTACATTAAACCTTCCTAAGAATTGAGAACGAACTATTTCGTAACCTTGATAATTATTGTTGATTGTCGGTTTCTTTTCAATAATATCTGATATACTGACTTTTTTAGAAGTAATACGATAGTCATCAGGTGTAAATGACGCCCATCGCGGATTAACCGATACAAAACCTTTTAAAAAACCCTCTGTTATCGTGTATAGCTCAGGCATAAAGCTGTGACCGCCATACTTTGAATTAGCAATCATTTTTTGAACTGCATTAAAATCATCAGGTGAAATAATTGCCTCGTGATGGTCATAATAAAGATATTGGTCACGTTCTCCTCTGTTTTTTCTTTTCTTATGCGTTTTATAACTGGTTGTGAAGGTCTTCCATGTAAGAACCCTACCGCAATGTTTCTCATTTTGTAGAATTCCGAGTACAGACCCTTGAGACCATATTTTATTTCCTGCTTTTGTACTTAATCCGAGAGCAGTTAATTTTTCGGCTATATCTTTTGTGCTGTACCCGCGTTGATACATACGGAATATGAGTTTAACTATCTTTGCTTCATCCTCATTAACAATAAGCTCCCCATTTTCATCGTTATCATATCCAAGCAGCGGTGGCGTAAGTAATATTTGATGTTCAAACCTCATTTTTAATGAAATCTCCATTGCGGCACTTTTTGCTCGTGATTCTTCTGCAGCAAGCGACATCATTAAATCTAAGATAAAGGCTCTGTCGTTACTTAGCGAATAAATTCTTTCATTTTCAAACCAAACACCGACGGGCGGATTCAAATCTGTAAGCATATCAATACTGGCACGACCATCTTTTACATTGCGTGTGAAACGCGAAACACTTTTTACAACAATGAGGTCAATACCGCCTTTTTGACAATCCTCAATCATTTGCTTAAAAGCATCACGATTCTTTAATGATGTTCCGCTGATACCCTCGTCGCTGTAAATATTTACCAATTCCCAGCCTTTTTGGCGTGAAACAAAATCTTCATAATACTTTTCTTGAATTACCTGTGAAGATGTTTGTTGTGTGTTCAGCGTTGAAACTCGTGCATAAACGGCAACCCGCATTTCTTCATCTGAATCAAAGAGTGATTTTTGCTCTTTAGCGGGGATATACTCTGCATTTTCCGCTCTGCCTTTTGTGTAACGCTTACGAATTCTTTCCTTTTCTGTTTCTTTTGATGTTTTAGAATTTTCCTGTTTCATTCTCAACCTCCAATTAAAAATATTGTCGAATATTCAATACTGTTATTATAGCTCAATTTTTAATGAAATAAAATAGACTGTAGGTCAAGTTTTTAATTTTATTCTGCTAAATATGTTATGCTGTCATTATTCTCTTTTTCATGAAAGGACAGTAACCAATATGTATAATGAAGTCGATTATAAACAAGTTGGCAAGCGTATAAAAAGCGCACGCCGACTTGTAAAAATGACACAAGCAAATCTTGCGGAAATGACAGATTTACATGATACCTTTATCAGTTATATTGAAACAGGGAAGAAAAAGGCGAGCCTCCGTTCATTGGTAAGAATTATAATGGTTCTTGAAACATCGCTTGACTATATAATCTTCGGTGAAGAAAGACAATTATAAAAGGTAAATCCTTATTATTGACTTCTTTTTAAGCGGTCAGCTTTGCTGTGCTTGTAAATAATCTCAAATTACCGCTTGCAAATTCTCCCAAACTGTGTTACAATGTTGATATACTAATCTAAGTCGAGGTGAACAACATGGAAAACAAAGTGAAAATCGCCGCCTACTGCCGAATCTCGGTTGACGAGGAAATGGATAGAGAAAACACCAGTATAGAGAACCAAAAGTCGATTATATCGGACTTTGTAAACCGCAAATTCCCCGATGTTGAACTCGACTTCTACGAAGACCGCGACCGCTCCGGCTACACGTTCGAGCAACGCGAGGGCTATATGAAGCTCCGCCCTCAACTGATGAACCTCAGCTACAACATACTTATAATAAAAGACTTCTCACGATTTTCCCGCCGAAACAGCAAGGGACTTGTAGAGCTTGAAGACTTACGCGACGCAGGAGTGCGTATTATCGCAATCGGCGACAACATCGACTACCCGACTTACGATGACTGGACAGCGATTCAGTTTCGGTTTCTCATCAACGAAATGCCTGTCACCGACACGTCCAAGAAAGTGAAATCCGTAGTCAAACGTCGGCAAAGTGAGGGAAAATGGATTTGTGCCGTTCCTTATGGGTATGTGATTACAAACACAAAGACAATGGCGTTTCAAATTGACGAATCTGCGGCAGATGTCGTGCGTGAAGTTTTTACATTGTATAACAGCGGTTGGGGTTACAAGAAAATCGCCAATCATCTGACAGACAAGCATATCCCCACGCCGAGAACTTCGGAAAAAATGCGGAGAGAATCCGATGGTTCGGAGTGCAAGCTCAAAACCAACGAAACGTGGAGTATTATCACAATCTCGACTATTCTTGGTAACGATTTCTATATCGGGACACTTCGGCAAGGGAAGTATAAGCGTAAAAAAATCAACGGCGGTGATGTCAAGGCGGACGATAGCGAACACATTGTTTTTGAAAAAAATCACGAGCCGATTATAGACTACCGAACATTCACAATCACACAAGAACAGCTTAAAAAGCGTTCGACTTCCAATTACAGAGGGGTCAAGAAATACGACAATAACTATTCGGGATTTTTATTCTGTGGCGACTGTGGTGTGCCGATGTTTTCACGGAGCAATCCCGACCACCCCGCGTATATCTGTTCATCGTACCATAAGCGAGGACTGAAAGGCTGTACTTCCCACCATACCAAAACCGAAACGCTTGACAAACTGTTGAAATCGTATATAGCAAAGGTCAAGGAAAATTCCACAGAAATGCTTGCTCTGCTTAACGAAGCAATCAAAGACGAAAAAATCCACGTCAAGGAAAGCACCGACACAATCACAATGCTTCAACAACAGATTGACGACAGCAAAGCCGAAATGAAAATGCTTGCCCGTCAAAAAACACGCGAACTTATGCGGAATCCCGACCGGAGAGCCTCCGGTGGCGAATCGTCTAATCTCTTAATAGTAGATGAAGTATATGATGAGATGATTGACGAACTTGCCGATAGAATCGAGGGCTTGCAGAACCAAATCGAACTTACCGCTAATCGCCGTAATACTGCCGTTCGCATTAACCGCACTGCCAAAAACGCAATGGATATTTTCGCCGACCTGCTCAATAAAGAAAAATTAGACAAGTCCGACATTGAGCTGATTATAGAAAAAATCACTGTCTATGAGGATAGAATCGAAATTCAGCTAAAAAGCGATATTGACCATATTCTCAAATGCTCCACCGAGGAGGTTTTCGGGCATATAATCCAGTCTTCAGTGAACCGAAAAGACAAAGAATACCGCATCAGTGTTATCAATGAAGGCGACCCTCTCGAAATATACACCAATGTAGACGGAGAAGTAATCTTCAAAAAATATTCACCGGTGGGTGAAATTTCCAGCAATGCGGCTCAATATGCCGAAGTTCTGTCGAGAATCGGCGGGTGCCCTGCAGTGATATGTGACCGCGACCATGTTATCGCGGCCTCGGGAATACAAAAAAAGGAAATACTCGAAAGGCGTGTTTCCAACTCACTGGAAGATTTGATTGAACAGAGAAAAACACACGTTTACAAGTCATATGAAGACAAGCAACTCAACCCGATAGAAGGTATGGACAGATATGCCATTGCTTGTTCACCGATTATTTCACAAGGCGATGTCAGCGGTGCGGTCATGATGCTTTCTGCGGAAGGGCACGAATATGCCAATCCCGAACAAACAGCATTAGTCAACGCGGCAGCAATGTATTTCAGTAAGCAGATGGAAGAGTAGATTAAACAAAAAGTGAATCCCCCCGATAAAGAAAGGCAGTGCCTTCTTTACGGGGGGTGATTTATCTTAAACATACATATACAATCTGCACATCAGCATACCGTTGTAAAGTTTTCTGTTCTTCTTAGCTTTACGTCCGAAATAATCTTCAAATTCCATATCTGATGTGATGATGTACATTTCACGGTGATGATTTTCACAAAAAAATTTTTCTCCCATTTCGCGATAAATTTGTTCAGTGTCAGACTTTTCCAACAACCGTTCAGCGTAGGGCGGATTGGTTATAATTTTAGAAAAACGAGTTATATCCAAATTAAAATCTTTAATTGCTCGCGTTTCCGCTGTGATATACTTTTCAACGCCCGCTTTTTTTGCATTTTCAAGGGTGAGTTTTACACAGTCAGGGTCAATATCATACCCGAATACTTTAAATTCGGTATCTTTTATAATACCGGCGCGTAGATTTTCACGCTGTTCTGCCCATAGTTTAGCAGGAAACAAATCCCATTTTTCAGCAGCGAAACTGCGATTCATACCCGGAGGAATCTTCAATGCTTTAAAAGCCGATTCAATCAGAATTGTTCCGCTTCCGCAAAAAGGGTCAATGATACAGTCGCTTTCTCTGACTTTTGCAATATCAATAATTCCTGCCGCTAATGTTTCCTTAATCGGTGCGATACCGGAATGCCGTCGATAGCCTCGTTTATGAAGCCCCTCACCTGATGAGTCGATAAAAACCGTCATTTCATCTTTATGCAAAAAGAATCGCACAGGGAAGACCGCGCCCGTTTCGGGAAGAGTGTTTGTTTTATAAACCGAGCTCATCGCTTCGGCTAACGCTTTTTTAACTGTACGCTGCAGCGCGGGTATGCTTGTGAGTTTTGAATTGACCGATTGTCCTTTCGTAACAGGGAAAGCCGCGTTCTTGTCAAGAAAATCGCTGACAGGAATTCGCTTAATATGTTCAAAAACATCATCGAAGCTATACGCTTTAAATCGTGCAAGTATAACACCGATTCTCTCGGCGGCAGAACAACTTATATTTGCACGAACAAGGACTTCAGGCATCCCCTCAAAGTTGATTCTGCCGTCTGTGATTTCTAAATTCTCTCCGCCCGCCCGCCTTATTTCAAACGAAAGTGTCTTTTCTAACCCGAAATGACAGGGCGCGGTCATGTTTAATTTACTTGCAGTGTTCATCATGTTGGCTGAGATTCGATTTTATCAAAAGTAAAATCAACGATACTCCATGCTTTTTTATCATCGGATATCGTGAGTTCAAACTTGATGAAACGATACGGCTCAGACTCAAATATAAAATCGGTATTATCGTCTGCATGGATGTATTTAACACCTTCATACGCATCACCGTCAAGCGAAGTGGAAATGAACAGCACACCTTTCGGATAATCGTTTTCATATCTGCCGGGTTCTAAGATTATATGGTTAAAGTCGACCGCCTCATAAAACTCAAGCATGAGATAATCACCGGAGGTTTGCGGAGTCACGGTAGTCCAGCGTGTTCTGGGGTCACCGTCAAACATTGCGGAAAAAAAGTCATTCCCTGTATTACTTTCAAATTTTTTGATTATTTTCCAGTCATCACCTCTTTCAAGCCGCGGACTGTTCCACGCGAAAGCGAAAAAGAAGATTAGCAATATTAAACTGACAAACCCCATCAAAACGGCTTTATAAATGTGCGTTTGGGTTTTTTTAGTTTCGGTTTCTTGCATTGGTATTTCTGCGGTTGTATTTTCTTCTTTCGTGTTTTCTTCAATGTTATTTTCCATTATCGTTCTCCTTTATTTAATATAGCGCATTTTGAATGGTATGAAGATACAAAACTAATATTCCGATTATAAACGGAACAATCGTGAAAAGATTACACCACATAATCACTCGTTCACACTTTTGATTTTCAAACGGGACTTTTTTAGGATAACCGGGATAGTTTATGACCAATAATAACAGATAACCAAATAAAATAACCGAGCTGAACACCGGAAAAATATACTCCGGTATGATTTGTTCTATAACCGTCTTAAACCCAATATTCTCATCATGAACATACACAATTTTCGGGAAAATCGCTGTTATTAATTCGTGATAGATGACCCTTATCCGAAAAATCATTGTTGAAACAGCGTCGCTTCGGCAAAATTGCAGAATCGTCAAAACATTGATAACGGGGTAAAGAATCATATTAATTTTTATTGTCTTGTCGTTTAAACATAAAACCATGGGAACAAACGGAATTAAAAACACATGGCGATACCAAACGTGTGTGCCGAATACAAACATAAGTATATAAACCGCCGCTATCATATAAATGGTCGTTTTCCTTAATTCAATTTCTTCTTCTGACTTCTTTGTATAACAGATATAGAATATAACCAGTATGCCTATCAGGAAAAACGAGAAAAAACCAACAATTGAATTGTCGATGCCGACCGATAACAAATTAGAAATCTCTTTACCTACAAGCCCTTGACTTCCTTTATAAAAAGGCGCGTTATGGTATAAAAGTTTGAATAGGAACAAAATGCCGAAACCGGAAACGATTTTTAAAACCGCTTGCGGAATTCTTTTTTCATGGAGCAGGATAATCGCGACAAAAGCGGGAAAAAATAAAGGTTTTGTTGCAATTGAGCAGGCGGAAAACAATAAAAACAATCCCGTCTTATGCTCAAAAAGCATGGACACGGCAATGACCGCGAACGCGACCGCGACGATATCATTCTGCCCTGCGTAATACACTCCGAAAAATGTATAGGCAGAGGTTAAGGTCAACGCGGTCATCCAGTTAGATTTACTTTTACTCCCGGTAATCATCAACCCGATTTTAAACGTGTACCATGAGGTCACAAATAATGCTGCAAATAAGAATAGCTTTGACCAAATCATAGACGGTATGGAGGTCATGATATCAACACCGAAGAAACGCTGTGCAATCCAAATCGGAATATTCCAAATCGCCCACGGGCATATTGCGGATATATCCCAGCCTACAGGAGCGTTAAAGACCATCTCTATATCCATAAACACGGAATAAGCATAGAAATCTCTTAATCTGCCTTCGTACGCCAAATCAAGAATATTGACAGAAAAAACAGTCAGTGTGTTTAAATCATAATAACGGAAAACAAAAAAAGAGATATAAACGACAATTCCGATGAAGAGCCACTCTATTCTTAAAACACCATCCGATTTATACGCTTCGCTGATTTTGTTCACCGCTGATTTTAAATTTATTCTACTCATTGATTTCCTCCGTTTGAACAGATTCCGGAGGAATATGCGTCCAATTATCGAAATTGTTCGCGTCCCCGGTTATTTCATACTTACCTTTTTGGTCCATGATTTTCCCGAAACTGGTAAACCCGTTTACATAAATTGTTCTTTTAGGCGACAAATTACCGTCAATGATATCAAAATAAGAAAGACCGTGTTCCTGATGCGGCAACCCCGCGATTTGCAAAATACTCGCACCGAAATTCTCATTAGAGAGTTCAGACTTTGAATCTGTTATCATTTTTCCTCTTGTGTTTCGGGGTTTAATCAACAAGGCGGAAGTGATTTCACTTCTTAAAACGACCCGGTCCGTGTTTTCTATTTCCCCGGGAGCGCGCCCGTGGTCTGCTATGATAATGATGGTTGCATTATCATAAATTCCGAGTTCTTTCATTTGATTAAAATATTCATTAAGAATTTGGAGGTTAAGCAATATTCTCTCAATGCGGGAATCGCCGCTGTGCGCTCCGCTTAAATGCGTAAAAGTAAACATTTTCTGTTGGTTCTGAAGCGAAATTCCCTTACCCCAAAGGTAATTGCCAAAATCCATATCCGTTTCAAACGAAACAGACGGAGGCGTCAAAGTATCGCCGATATTTGTATTCAAGTCGTAAAAGCTAACATTAAATCCGGTATCGTCTTGCGATAAAAACTTTTCTTTTAAATAATAAGGTGCTAACTTTCCGAAAGCGATATTGAAGGTGGTTTTTTTGATTTGAGAATAGTTTATTTTGACTTCTGAATCATTTAATTTTACCATATTATCGCTTCTGCCGTTAATCTGGCTGTCAAGCCCGAATGTGCAAGATTTATCCAATAGCAGACTGGAACCGTATCCGTTATCGCGTAACTCGTCAATAAAGCTGTACTCTGACCATGCTTTTTCATAATAATCAGCCCATTCATCAGTGCGGTTGTACGCTACGCCTGTCAGCATACGCGTAACCGCGGGGAAGGTGTTGGTATCGGTTGAAATATTATTCTCGTAAAAGGTGAACCCGTCCAATTGTTCAAGTAATTCGGGAGACTTTTCAATCGCGGCTCTCATATATTTAACATCAAGCCTGTCCAACAAGAAAACACAAATATTCTCGTCGGAGGACAGTTCAAATGTCTTGTTATAGGAAAAAAAACCGGTTCCGGTAACGGTTTCGCTCTTATAATTGGGCGCGACCCCGACAATTCCGGAAAGCTGCATCCCGATAATGACAAGCGAAACGCCTATTAAAACCGGTTCAGCTCTAACGCCTCTCATTTTTAAAATCCACTTAAAACTAATCGGTAAAGCCAGTATTTCCAACCATAAAATCATGTTAATCGTGCGGTTTATGTCAAAACTGCTGTAATCTATATTATCGCCGGTTAAACTTACCATATCGTGATTTAAAAATAACACTTGAACATAACAAGCCAACATCAACCCGCAGACTATATAGGCGGTGATTTCGAGAACATTTTCTTTGATGATAAGAGGAAACAGGAAAATCGTAATAACAAAAACGATTAAACACGTTAACGCTAACGGAAACGCAACACTTAAAAAATTAATGTTGAAATCATTGTAATTATTTAAATACAAGTCCAATGGTATCAGAAAGAAAAACATCAGCGAAAATGCGGTAAAAGTGACAATATACGCCGCACGTTTGTTCTTTTCGGTGAAGAATATCGGAAATATCGCTTTAAGTTTCGGATGGTTACTCATTGATTTCCCCCTTTATCCTGCTTATGATATATTCGCCCCCGACTTCTGCCGAATGACCCAAATGATAAACACATTCGTCTAAGATATCGGTTATCTTTATGCGGTACTCCTTTCTTTTTTCAAGCAAGTCGGTGCAAATTCGGCTTATATTACCAAGTTGCCCTACATCAACAGCAACCCCTATTTTGTCACGAAGCCATATATCAATGGGCGTTACACCAATTTTTTCCCATTCGGGGTTCATGATTTTCATCGGGGTATTAATAAAGAGTGCGGGCTTTTTAGTCGTAAAAGAAAACTCAACAGCAATTGCCGACCAATCGGTGATAACCAAATCCGAACAATAGATGGTGGAATTGGAGGAAAAGTCGGTTTGGATTTCAAAATTTTCTCCGGTTTGAGAACCATATTTATCGAAAATCGCTTTCATTCTCCAGGTGAAGCGTTTTACAAATTCCGGGTGAGGACGAAGGATGACCTTATATTGTGCATTTAAAAGTCCCGAAAGTAATTCATCAAGGCAAAGTTCAAGAATATTATCTTTTTGCCAAGAAGGTGCGATTAAAATCTGAGGTTTTTCGTTTGGGGTTTGGCTTGATGCGTTATATTGTTCAATCAGCATATCAAGCAATCCGAATCCTGTGTTAACAAGATTCTTTTCGGGCAAATTATAAACTTTTTCGGTAGCACGAATTTCTTCATTATAGCTTTTGCCGTAACAGAAAATAGTATCGAAATGATTTAACGCTCCTTTTCGGAGCAATAGATTATCACTGCCCATTCCATGGTCTAAATAGATATATTCTATATTTTTACGAACGATAGAACGCTTGTAATGATAAGTTTCCAAGTCCGGCATTGTCATGACAACCATATCAGAATCCATTTTCATAAACGCGGAAATCAAGCCGTTTGGCGTACAAAAGTAGGTTTCAAGCCTCGGTTTGCTTAGTTTGAAGACTTGGTCGTTGAAATCAGCCGTTAAATAATGGACGGTCAGTTCGGAATTGTCGAGAATATAATTAATAAAATGCTCGAAATATTTAAAAAAACCGCTCGCTTCCGAAAAGAATACGAGTTGTTTCTTAGCGATGTGAAATCTGGTCATATCTTCTTTTTCGCGGGATTTTTCCATGTGTTTGCGTTCATGTTTTGCCATTTTCTCTTCTTTTGTGAGAATCGGTTTTGAAAAGGTGACATCATCGCAACCCAATTTTTTAGGATTATAAATCATTGTGCAGATAACGGTAACAAGCGCGCTGAAAACATTTCCGCATATCCAGTAAAGTCCGACGCTCGCTTGGCACACAAAGGCGAAATACCCGGAAAATCCGGTCAGAAAGATTGCAACGCCCCATTTAGTCAAGAACCCCTGTGATTTTGTCAGCGGATTGAGATTATTCTGTATAAGGCAGAGTAAGAAAGAGGAAACAGCCGCTAAAATCGGATAGATAACAAGATTTGAAGTCAGAGTGGGGATTTCTGCCAGATTTAACCCTAAAAAGTAAAAATCATATTTACTGTCTGTGACCACAGAATAAACGGCTCTTACAACCCCGATAATAATCGGAATTTGTATAAAAAGCGGCAGTAATGCTTTTATGGAACTGTACTTTTCTTTTTTATACAGCTTTTTTTGTTCGCGAAACATCTCTCCCGGCTCACCCGAATGGCGTGCCTTTAAGTCTTCTAATTGCGGTTGAATTTTAAAAAGGATAAGAGAATTCTTTTGAGAAATAAGTGAAATCGGAAAAAGAATTACCCTCGTCAACAGTGTAAACAAAACAATTGCTATACCAAAATTTCCGGTTAAGGAATAGCATTTGTCTATTATATAAATCAATGGTTCAATCAGGATATTCAAATGTCGATACCTCAAATTAACTATTCTTGGCTTAAACCGCAAATAAGGAATAAATCATCTTCAGTTTTTCTTTCTTCAATGATATTAAAATTATAATCTGTCAGCAGTTTTTTTATTTGGTCGGGGTAATAATAACGCAGTATCATTTTGTCTTCAAGCTTTTCGTGATTACCGTCAGGAGATGTTATGTTATAGATAGAAGCGTATTCAATAATTTGTTTTTCCTCGTCTGAATTCAAATTTTTTGTTGAACGAACAACTTTATAATTGGATTCATCAATCGTCTCATAAGAAAGGAATTCTTTTCCCAACCACTCTTCTCCGTATGATTCTTTAGGTAAAAATACATTTATTAAAAATAACACAAACTAATTTATTACTTGTACTTAATATGAAACATTGTCGTTTTTTAAACAATTTGGAACGGGAAAAATAAATTGAAGTTTTAGGGTTGACAATCCAAAGAAGATGTTACTTTTGCAGATGTAAATTATTCGTGTTATGTCAATCATAAAATGTTTATAAAACGTCTCAAACAATAATTTAACAAAACAATGCCCGAAATTTCCGTAATCATTTGCACCTACAATCGCGAAAAGTATCTGTACAATGCCAT
>Ga0082212_10000792_pt1 | contig 46153 bp, 43 predicted proteins | sample TergutNt197P3_FD_71548 | JGI IMG/M metagenome (GOLD analysis project Ga0082212, IMG submission 71548) | Neocapritermes taracua P3 segment gut microbial communities from Petit-Saut dam, French Guiana - Nt197 P3 | ecosystem: Host-associated > Arthropoda: Insects > Digestive system > Gut ... | reverse complement strand
CATTCGCTTTCCGGAGCTTGGCCAAAAGATCTGGTGCGGGTGCGGCTGGAGCGACGCAAGGGCGCCGCGCCGCAATACGGCAGAGTCGAAAAGATTCTTGATCGGGGCATTCGGGCGTTTGTCGGCAGGTACGCGCCGGTTGGAAAGCGCTCCTTCGTTCGTTTCCGCGACCGCGATTCCGATCTTCTGATAGAAGCTGACCTTCCTCACGGGATAGCCGCCAAGGCCGGCGATATCGTTCTTGCGGAAATAACCAGGTATCCGGAAAGAGGCTTTGACGGCAAAGCCCTGGTTATCCGCAGGTTTGGGCAATCCCATTCGATGGAGACGATCTGTCTTGCCGTGGCGTCTTCAATGGATCTTCCCGTTGTTTTTACGGAAGATGTCGTTGGCGAAGCGGAGAAGATTCCAAAAGCGGTCCGTCTGACGGCACATGAAGGGATGGTCAGACACGGGGAAGAGACGCTTCCCCGCGCCGACATGCGTCATCTTGCGTTTGTGACCATTGATGGGGAGGACGCAAAGGATTTTGACGATGCCGTTTGCGTTGTACCCGAGGGCGACGGTTTCCGGCTTCACGTGGCGATTGCCGATGTGAGTCATTACGTTGCCTGGGGGTCCGCGCTTGACCGTGAGGCTTTATCGAGAGGGACAAGCGTCTATTTCCCCGACCGGTGCGTCCCGATGCTGCCGCCGGCGCTTTCAGAAGGCGTATGCAGCCTGAAGCCGGGCGTTAACCGTTTGACGATGAATGTCGAGATTCCAGTCCGGCCGGGAGGGGCGACGGGACAACCATCGTTTTACGCCGCCGTAATACGGAGCCGGGCGCGTTTGACGTACACGGAAGTCCACGAACGGCTTTCCCGGAAAGATGAAGGGGAAATCGGGCGGATGCTGCGCCACATGGAAACAGCCGCCGGGTGGTTGACGCTTGCGCGTTTGAGCCGTGGTTCACTGGATCTGAACCTTCCGGAAGCGCGTATTGACGTGGAGAGTGGGATGCCTGTTTCTGTCTTTGCAGCCCCCCGGCATGAATCGCACCGGATTATAGAGGAGTTCATGCTGGCGGCAAATACCGCGGTTGCCGAATTTCTTGCCCGCCGTGGCGACCCGCTTCTGTTCCGGATTCACGAGGAACCGGCTGCCGACAAGGTGGATGAGTTTGAGGCCGTGGCCGGCTGTCTTCTGCGGAGATCCCGTTCCAGTGACCGGCGCGATGTGGTTTCCCGCTTGCGGGCGTGGGCGGATATTGCCCGTGGAGGCAAATATGAAAAAATAATTCAGTTGATGCTTCTCAGAAGCCTGATGCTTGCGCGATACAGTCCGGAGGTGAAAGGGCATTTCGGGCTTGCCTTGTCGCGCTACGTCCATTTTACCTCTCCGATCCGGAGATACCCTGATCTGGTCGTTCACCGGATTTTGCGCGCGGCTCTTGGAGACGAAGCTTTAGTTTCGTGCAGGCAAGCTCTTGCGGACAAGGGAGAGCGTATCGGAATTCATCTTTCCGGCAGGGAGCGGGTTGCGATGGACGCCGAGCGGGCGGTCATGGCCAGGGCCAAGGCGCTCTTTATGTCGGGGCGCGAAGGAGAAACTTTTGAAGGCTCGGTTGTCTCCATGGTTTCTTTTGGTTTTTTTGTGGAACTGGATGACTGGATGGTCGAAGGACTGGTCCACATATCAACTCTTCGGGATGATGAATACCGCTTTTCCAGGGATCGAATGGAATGGGCAGGCATATATCGGCGTCGGCGTATCGCGTTGGGCGACCGGGTGTGCGTCCGGGTGCGGCGCGGGGACCCCGATAAAGGCGAAATCGACTTCCTTTTAGTTGAAAAACTTCAGTAAAATCCTTAAAATATTGGCCAATCCGGAGGTTGATAATGCATAAAAAACTTCTGCTGGTCGAAGACAGCGCCACAATCCAGAAAGTATTTGAACTTGCCTTCGAAAAATCCGACATTTCGGTGATCGCTGTAAACAATGGCGACGATGCTATACGAATGGCAGTGAAAGTATGTCCTGATCTTGTGGTCGTCGATGTCACTCTTCCAGAGAAGGATGGATTCGAGGTTGCGGCGTTGTTTGCCGCTGAAGAGTCCACAAAAGGAACGCCGGTGCTGCTTCTTGCAGGCGCTTTTGTCCAGTTAGAAGAGAAAAAACTCAAGGCGTGCGGGGTAAAAGGCGTTCTTGTCAAACCGTTTGAAGTTTCGGAATTAATAGAAAAAGTTGAAAGCCTTATCGGGAAGGAAGAGATGCCGCCTTCCAGGGCGGAGGCCGCCGGTTCTCCTTTGCCGGGCGACGAGCGATGGAACTTAAACGATGCGCTTGAGGAAGACGGAGAGAAAGTTCCGGTCGCAAAACCGGAAGAGGCAGCCGTGAAGGCGGTTGAGCCCGAGACCTTGCAAGAGCCCGAAAAAGACGAAGCGGTCGGTTTTGATGAGTTCGATGTATCCGCCGATGATGTAGATGAGCCCGCCGCTTCTTCGGTGGCGGACGAACTGTTCACTATGGAAGAGGCTACACTCGCGGACACGGACTCGATAGAAGAAGTGGAGGAGTTCGAGGAGATCGGGGAACTTGAGAGCGGAGGCGGCCCGGTTTTCGGATCGAAAGCTTTCAAGGAAGAGAAAATGTTTGGTGAACCCGACGAGCCTCTTCCTTTAGACATTCCGCTGGAGCCGGACGCAAGCGTTCTTGAAGAGATGCTCGAAAAAACCCCTGTAAAAATGCCGGAAGAGACCAAGACCTTTGCGGAAATTGCCAAGGGAAGCCCAATGGGTGTTTTTGAAGAGATCCCAGAGAAGGCTCCTTTGGAAATGCCGAAAAAAGAAGAGCCCAAGACCTTGGCGAAAACCGCCACAGCGGCGCCCACGGGTATTTCCGAAGATATTCTTCGGGCGGAACTTAAAGAACAGTTTGCCTCCCGCGCTGATGCCATCTTCCGCGAAGTTATGGAGAAAGCTGTAGAAAAAGCGATGATGGACATGACGGAGCGCCTTGCGGCGGAATTTTCGGCAAAAATGCGCGATTCTGTAGAAACCATAGCTTGGGAAGTGATCCCCGCTACCGCTGAAGCATTGATCCGGGAAGAGATCGCCCGGATACGGGTTCAGGCTGTAAAGTCGACGCCTTCATGAAAGAAAAAAATACCGGAACGGACAAGACGTACAACCCCAAGACGTCTGAGGAGAAGTGGTACGCGGAGTGGGTCTCCTCCGGGGCGTTTCACGCCGACCACCTGCGCCAGGGCGAAGCCTACTCGATAGTCATCCCGCCTCCCAATGTTACCGGCTCGCTCCATATGGGGCACGCCTTGAATGTGACTCTGCAAGATGTGCTTATCCGGTATGCCCGGATGAACGGGAGAAACACCATCTGGGTTGTTGGCACGGATCACGCCGGTATCGCGACACAAAACGTGGTGGAGCGCGAACTCAAGAAAGAGGGGATCGCGCGGCAGCAGTTGGGCCGTGAAGCGTTTGAAGAGCGCGTCTGGAAATGGAAAGAGCAAAGCGGCGGGACGATCCTGCATCAGCTCAAACGGCTTGGCGCGGCGTGTGACTGGGAGCGGGAGCGGTTTACGATGGACGAGGGGCTTTCCCGCGCGGTCAAGGAAGCGTTCGTTCGCCTTTACGAAAAAGGGCTTATTTACAAGGGGCGCTACATTATCAACTGGTGCCCGCGCTGCCACACGGCGCTTTCCGATCTTGAGGTTTCCTTCGAGGAGAACAAGGGATCGCTATGGCACATCCGGTACCCGGAGGAAGCGGGCGGCGAGGGGATAGTTGTGGCGACCACGCGGCCCGAGACGATGCTTGGGGATACGGCGGTCGCGGTGAACCCGAAAGACGAGCGTTACGCCGGTATGATAGGCAAGACGCTTCGCCTGCCTTTGATGAACCGGCTGATTCCTGTTGTGGGCGACCCGATGGTTGACCGGGAATTCGGCACCGGCGCGGTGAAAATAACCCCGGCTCACGACGCGAACGATTTCGAGGTTGCCATGCGTCACGGGCTTCCCTCCGTGCGGGTGATCGACGATTCGGGGATAATGACGCTCGACGCGGGATCATGGGCCGGACAGGACAGGTTTGCCTGCCGTGAATCTGTGGTTGCAAAGCTTGCGGAAGACGGGTTGCTGGTCCGCGAAGAGCCGTATGTGAACAATATAGGACGCTGCTACCGTTGCCAGACGATAGTGGAGCCGGCCGAAAGCATGCAGTGGTTCGTGAAGACAAAGCCGCTTGCGGAACCTGCTATAGAAGCTGTCCGAAGTGGGCAAACCCGCATTATCCCTGCCCAGTGGGAAAAGACCTACTTTGAATGGATGGAGAACATCCGCGACTGGTGCATCTCACGGCAGATCTGGTGGGGACACCGGATTCCGGCGTATCACTGCTCCGCGTGCGACAAGACGATTGTGGATGCCGAGAAGCCTTCGAAGTGCCCTTATTGCGGGCAGCAGGACCCAAAGCAGGAAGAAGACGTCCTCGATACATGGTTCTCTTCCGGGTTATGGCCTTTCTCAACGCTGGGATGGCCGGACAAGACAGCCGAGCTTGAACGCTACTACCCAACCACCGTGCTTGTCACCGGTTTTGACATCCTCTTCTTTTGGGTGGCCCGGATGATGATGATGGGGCTCGAGTGCACCGGAAAGGTTCCTTTCCGCGATGTGGTGCTTCACGCTTTGGTGCGCGACGCCAAAGGCGAAAAGATGAGCAAGACGCGTGGAAACGTGATCGACCCGCTGGAGGTCATCGACAAGTTCGGAACAGACGCTTTCCGGTTCACGCTTGTGATACTGGCCGCCCAGGGACGCGATATCCGCATGTCGGACGACCGTGTCGAGGGGTATCGCAACTTCATGAACAAACTGTTCCAGGCAGGCCGTTTCGTCATGATGCACGCGGATGAAACGACCGCGCGGGAGCTTCCGAAGAACCTGACGGTGGTGGACCGATGGATTTTTTCCCGGCTCCAGCGCGTGATCGACGAGATACGCAAGGGGATCGAGGAATACCGGTTCAACGACGCCGGGCATGCATTCTACCATTTTGTGTGGCACGAGTTCTGCGACTGGTACCTTGAGATGATAAAGCCGTCTCTGGAACCGGAGGTGGCGGCTCAGGATCGGGAGCGGCAGCGCGCGGTCCTTTTGCGCGCCTACGAGACAATAATGGCTCTTGGGCACCCGTTTATTCCTTTTATTACCGAAGAACTTTGGCATACGCTTCCCGGCGACCATGGGCTTCTTTACGACACGCGGTATCCTTCTTCCGACGCGGCTGTGATAGACGCCGATGTAGAGAAGGATATGGAATACCTCATGGATGTGGTGCGGGCCGTGCGCAACATCCGCAGTGAGCTTAACGTCCCGCCGTCCAGGAAAGTTGAAATTCGCCTGAAAGGGCAAAGCGACCGGCTGAGTTTCCTGAAGGAACACGAGGAAATTCTAAGGCGTCTTCCCCGCGCGGAACAGGTGGTGTACGTCAATTCCGATTACATCCCCAAAGGCGACGCGACAGCGGTCGTAAACGGCATAGAGGTATGTGTGCCTCTTGCCGGATTGATAGATTTTGACCAGGAAGCAAAGCGCCTGCGGAAAGAAATAGACAAAAGCAACGCCGAGCTTGCCCGCGTAACGGGGCAACTGCGCAACGACAAGTTCATAGCGAACGCTCCGGAAGACATAGTGGAAACTCTGCGTAACCGTCAGGCGGCGCTGGAAGAAAAACTTGAAAAACTCGGAAAAAACCTCGAACTGGTGAGCGGATACCTCTCTTGATTCAGAAATCCTTCTACGAGCGCCTTGTTTTGGAGGCGCTGGCTGAAGACGCTCCTTTTGGCGACCCCTTTGGCGAGGCGATGACAGGGGAAGGAAAGGGAGTATTCCTGGCCGGAGGAGACGGAGTTTTTTGCGGCGGGCCGGTTGCCGTCGAGGTGTTCAACAGAGTAGATCCTTCAGTTGCGGTCAGTTTTGTCCCGGAAGGGTTTCGGGTGTCGGCGGGCGACAAACTGGGAGAGGCTTCCGGTTCGGTATCGGCGCTTTTACGCGCGGAACGGACGGCGCTTAATTTCCTGCAGCGTATGTCCGGCATCGCCACCGCTACTTTCAGGTTCTCGGAAAAGGTTGCTCCGTACGGAACCCGCATTCTCGACACCAGAAAGACGACTCCGCTTCTGCGTAACCTGGAAAAGTACGCGGTCCGGGTAGGCGGGGGAGTAAATCACCGATTTTCGCTTTCGGACGGAATCCTGATCAAGGAGAACGGCATCCGCGCCGCTGGAAGCATAGCCGCCGCGATTGCCGCCGCCCGATCCGCCGTCCATCATCTCGTGAAAATAGAGGTAGAGGCTGAAACCATGGCCGAGGTGGAAGAGGTGGTGGCGGCAGGGGCGGACGCGGTCCTGCTCGATAACATGAAGCCCGATACGGTGCGCGAGGCGGTGGCGCGGTTTGGAGGGAAAGTTTTCCTCGAAGCGTCCGGTGGAATACACCTTGGAAACGTGGAGGAGTACGCGCGCGCGGGTGTGCCGGCTGTCGCGATCGGGGCGATCACGCATTCCGCTTCAGCGCTCGACATCTCATTCGAACTGTGTTCTTGAAGCCCTTCGTTTTTGTTCTTTTGCTTGCCTGTCTTTTGCTTCCATACGAGGTGTTGGGCGCGGAAGGGTTCCTGTATTTCGAGGGAACGGCGGCGACTGTGAACAAGGAAGTTATTTTTTTATCCGACCTTCTTTTCGAACAATGTTTGCTACGGTGCGGCGCGCTGCCTGAAAGTATGGCGGAAGAGCTATCGCTTCACGAGGCGCGGGAACGTCTGATTTCGGAGATGCTGGCTCTCCAGGAGAACGAGAAGCTTGCGCTTGGACAGACGGATAACGTGGCGCTTGCCGAACAGGTCCGTGAGGCCGAGGCGAAACTGGCATCGTGCGAATCCCCGTGCGGGCGGGATATTTCCGGGGGATGGCTTGCGAAATGGGTGGAACGAAAGCTTGTCATTCGCGGTTTTCTGCATGACCGTGTCGGGATTTTCGTGGATGTAAGCGAAGAGGACGCGCGCAAGGAACTGGAGCGTATGGTGGCTCATACAGGGTCTGTGGCCGGTTTGTCCATAGATGAAGTCAGGCGGAAGGTTCGTGAAGAGAAAATAGCGAAGGAAGTGCGAAACTGGCGCATGCGGGCCGCATCGAAAGCAACGATCACGCTGTCGCCTTTGGAGGAAAAATGACGGGGATCTATGCTTTGACTGTCGGGGCTTCTATTGCCGCCGCGCACCGGCTGCGTGAATACGACGGAAATTGCGAGCGGCTGCACGGCCATAACTGGCGGATCGATGTGACAGTCGAAAGCGAAACTCTTGATGATCGCGGAATAGCCATAGATTTCAGGGAAATAAAATTGCTGCTGTCGGAAATTCTTTCCCAATACGACCATATGTACCTTAACGAAGTTTCTCCTTTCGATACGATGAATCCATCGTCGGAGAACTTTGCGCGTCACATATTCAAGGAGATGGAGAAACGGGTTCCGCCGCCGGTCAAGGTTTCAAAGGTAGCTGTTTGGGAATCCGAAGGCGCGCGCGCGGAGTATTTTCTCAGGAGCTGAAAATATTACCGCTCGCATGTTTTATTTTTGACCGCGTTGTTTAGATCCGCGAGCAGGGATTGCAAGTCTATCCCGTGAACCTTCGCGCCGTTTTCGAGGCTTTCGTATTGAGAAAGCTGGCACTGGACGCAGTCGAGCCCCAACCGGCGAAACAACGGGATAGTTTGCGGATACCGCCGGAGAATATCCTCGATCTTCATGTCCTTGTTTATCATCGGGGCGCTCCTTGAACCGGGCCGATCAGGGAGCCGGTTTTTTGTTGTATGGTCGTTTTTTAGCTTTGAGGCTCTTTCCATTTTTTGCGTTCCGGTTTCAGATAAAAAATTAAAGCGGTTTTTATCCGGAACGGAATTGTATTGCGCCTCATCAGGCTCCGTGCCGCGCGGGTTCAAGGAATCGCAGTGGCGGCGCGAAAGGGATCAAGCCGTACTTTTCGGCCAGTCGATAGAAAAGCGCAAGCCCTTCAAGTTCATCATCCAGGTCGTAGGAGAGACAATTCCAGTACTCTTCCTTGAGTTTTGCCGGCATCCACTCCGGACCTCCCCACGGGTACCGGCCGTTTGAGATTGATTCCTTGGCCATCCGTTTTGACTCAAGCAGGGCGGCGCAGAATCGGCCAAGCGGTTCCTTTTGGGGGCTTTCCCAGGCTTTTCGGGAAGCGATCCATAAGGAAAATACAAACGGTTTTCCTGTTTCGGCTTTCCACCATTGCCCCAGGTCGGTGACGTGCGCGGCAACGCGGTCAACAGACGCCCTCAGCGCCTCGTCGCCTATGGAGAGGCATGCGCGGTATTTTTCAAGCGCTTTCCCCGGCGAAAGGTCTGTTCGCTCAAAGTCGCTCCGGCGTCCCAGTGATTCCGCAAACAGGATGTCGAGCAGGGCCACGGAGGTGTCGGAGGCGGATGTTACGCCGATCAGTTCGCCGGAGAGTTCGGACAACGGTGTGTTGGACAGAAGGAGTACGCTCATCACGCGAGTGTGGGATGCGATGGAGACTCCCGGACAGAGGAGGTAAAGGTCGGGGGCCACGGCGTATTCGATTGACGAATTTGGGGAAATGTCCAGTCTGTCTGAGCGCAAAAGGGTGTTTAGCCCGGAAGGGTGTCCGTCGATAAAGGAGGTTTCTATACCCGCGCAGGTTTCAGGGAGGAAATGGAAGATCGGGGCCAGATTGGCGTACGGTATGCGGCCTACCTTTAAGGGAACGGTCAATAGCGCCTCGAAAAGCCGAATGAATAAAAAAAATATTTTACCACGCCATGTCCGCCGGGGGGCTTCGCGCCTTGACGACCGTAATTGAAATACCAATAATGGGACAGGCGAACAGCTCCCATTGGAGTCATTAGAATAATTGAGGATCGTCGCTGGCAAATGGAGAGGACGGAAATTACGCGCGCCGCGCGGACTGGACGTCCGGCCGACGACCGATAGGGTGCGGGAGGCGATTTTTTCCATTATTGGGGAACGGGTGGCTGGAGCAAAGGTGCTGGATCTGTTCGCCGGCACAGGCGCCATGGCCATCGAGGCGCTGTCCCGTGGCGCTGCCGGGGCGGTGTTGGTGGAATCATCCTTGGCGGCCATGGGGGTATTGCGGGAGAATCTTGCTTCCGTGGACGCGTCATCGGCTGTCTGTCTTCCCCTTGATTACAGAAAGGCTCTGAGGCGGTTTGCAGTCGAAGGTTGCGTTTTTTCCCTCGTTTTCCTTGATCCGCCTTACGGAAGGGGGTTGGCCGGCGAGGCGGCTTCGATGCTTGGCGCGGCAAAAATTCTGGCTCCCGGTGCTATTGTGGTTGTGGAGAGCGACCGCAGGGACCACATGGAAACGACGCCGGCGGAATGGACGCTGGAATCGGAGCGCAGGTACGGCGACACGACAGTTTTGTTTTACGAAGCCGGCCCGGATAAGTAAAGCGCGACAGGCGTGACGATAGGGGAGGACCGATGAGGATTGTGGCTGTTTATCCCGGCTCATTTGATCCGCCGACTAACGGACACCTCGATATCATAGAGCGCTCCTCGCGGATGTTTGCGAAAGTGATTGTGGCTGTGGCCCGTAATATCCGTAAAGACTCGATGTTTACGTCGGCCGAACGGGTACGGATGCTTCGCGGCTTGACCAGTCAGTGGGAGAACGTGGAAGTCGATTCGTTCAACGGTTTGCTGGTTGACTACGCCAGGAAAAAAGAGGCGCGTGTCCTTGTGAGAGGATTGCGGGCCATCTCCGATTTCGAGTACGAGTTTCAGATGGCGCACATGAACAAAAAGCTGGCTCCGGAGATCGACACCATTATGCTTATGACCGGAGAGCGGCATTCTTACATCAGCTCGAACATCGTAAAGGAAATCGCGATGTTTGGAGGTCGCATTGACGACCTGGTGCCGCCCGGCGTGAAAGATTTCGTATTCAAAAAGATGAAAGGAGCAGGACGGAAATGAAGCTTGCGAAAAGGGTTGGCAATATCAAGCCTTCGGTTACCCTGGCTATTACCAATAAAGCCAAACAAATGAAGGCGCAGGGGATCGATGTGGTCGGTTTCGGAGCCGGAGAGCCGGATTTCGATACGCCCGATAACATCAAAAACGTAGCCAAGAAGGCGTTGGATGACGGATATACGAAATATACCCCGGTTCCGGGTTCGCCCGAACTGAGAGACGCTGTTATAGCCAAGCTGAAAAGAGACAATAATCTGGATTACAAGCGGGAAAACATTATCGTGTCTACCGGGGCCAAGCACTCGATCTACAACGCGGCCCAGGCTTTTCTCGAAGAGGGTGACGAGGTCGTCATTCCCGCGCCCTATTGGGTTTCCTATCCGGATATTACTCTGCTGGCCGGCGCTACGCCGGTGATTGTGGAGGCGAAACAGTCAACCGGATTCAAGATCACTCCGGGTCAGCTTGAAAACGCAATCACGCCGAGGACGAAGCTTCTTGTGCTGAACAGCCCTTCGAACCCGACGGGGGCCGGTTATTCCAAGGCGGAACTCGAGGCGCTGGCGCACGTAATCGTGAAAAACGATATTACGGTTTTGTCCGACGAGATATACGAGAAACTGATATACGACGGTTTCCGGTTTGTCTCCATCGCTTCTCTTGGAGAGGAAATCAAAAAGCGCACGATCCTTGTAAATGGCTTGTCAAAGTCCCACTCGATGACCGGGTGGCGGATCGGCTATATCGCGGCTGAAAAGGATTTGGTGTCGGCGATGAGCAACATCCAGTCGCAGAGTACAAGTAACCCCGTCTCTTTCTGCGATAAGGCTTCCATCGAGGCGCTGAACGGGCCGCAGGATTTCCTGAAAGAATGGGTGATGGAGTTTGACAGGCGTCGCCGGTACATGGTCGATACGCTGAACCGTATGCCGGGAATAAAATGCCTGCTGCCGCAGGGCGCGTTCTATGTCTTCCCGAACTTCTCAAGTTGTTACGGCAAGAAGACGCCGTCCGGCAAAGTGATCAACGGGTCCTCGGACATGGCCGACTATCTGCTCGAGGATTACAAGGTTGCCTCGGTGCCCGGCATTGCTTTTGGCGATGACGCTTGCCAGCGGCTTTCGTACGCCACGTCCATGAAAAACATCGAGAAGGGGCTTGAGCGAATCGAGCAGGCCGTCCAGTCTCTTACCTGATGCGTCAAAGCCCCGCGGGGCATGTTTGTCTCGCGGGGCTTAAGTTTTTTTTGTTTTTTTCCAGGCGAAATAATCCGCAAGTATTTTTGTATGGTCAAAGACGATCGGAGCCGGGAGATCGTCTTCCGAGAACAGCCGCGCTTCGGCGGCGTCGTCGGCGCCTTTGGGTTCTCCTTCCGCGTGTCCAACATAAACTAATGAAATCGTATGAAATCGCGGATCTCTGGCTGGATCGGAGTAAACCCCAAGAAGCGCGTCCAGCCTGACGGAAAGCCCCGTTTCCTCCAAGGCTTCCCTGACGGCGGCGGTTTCCACTGTTTCCCCTACCTCCACGAATCCGCCGGGGATGGCCCATCCTTTCGGTATGTTTTTTCTCCGTATGAGAACAATACGGTCTCCCACTTCAATGATTACGTCGGCGGCTGGAATCGGGTTTTTCTGCGGCAACGCGGTACCCCTTTCGGCGCTATGGCTTTCCGGCGCGATAAAGAAAATATGCTATAAAATATCTATGGATTTTACCGATCCCGCTACAATTTTTGTCTCCTCTTTCATTATTGCGCTTTCCGGTGCGCTGATGCCTGGTCCGCTATTGGCTGTGACCGTCAGACACACGTCGCGGCACGGTTTTGCCGCGGCGCCGATGCTGGTATTGGGGCATGCGATCCTCGAGGCGGTTCTTCTGGTTCTTTTGGTATTCGGACTTATCGAATGGCTCAAGGGGGATGTGCCGATTGCCGTGGTTTCCATCGCGGGAAGCTGCATGCTGCTTTGGATGGCGGCGGGAATGGCCATGGAAGCGCGCGCGATCCGGTTCCATGCCGTGATGGAAAACGCGGCGGAGTCCGCGATGTCAGGCGGGAAACCGCGAGCTGTGGTTGACGGAATTCTTGCTTCCGCGTCGAATCCATACTGGTTTTTATGGTGGGCAACGATTGGGCTTGGGTATCTGCTGCTTGCGCAAAGCCTTGGGGCGTCCGGCGTGCTGGCGTTTTTCCTTGGGCATATATCGGCGGATGCGGTTTGGTACATTTTCGTAGGCTGGGCTATCTCGGCCGGCCGCGGCTGGTTTACCGATCGGGCATACCGTGTCGTTATCGGCGCCTGTGCCGCGTTTCTTGTCTTATGCGCCTGTTCTTTCGGCTATTTGGGAATAACGCGTCTTTCCCGCGTCTTGTAATTAAAAAACTTTCCCTGGAGGACGGCATATGAAAGCGGTCGTAATGGCGGGAGGATTCGGAACGAGGCTCAGGCCTATCACCGAAAAGCTGCCAAAGCCGATGGCATATGTCGCCAATCGGCCGATGATGGAGCATGTCATCCGCCTGCTGGCGCGGCAGGGAGTCAGCGAACACGAGGTGCTGCTGTATTTTTTTCCGGACAAGATCAGCTCTTACTTTGGCGATGGTTCCAAATGGGGTGTTTCCATGAACCACATTATCGCCGAGGGAGACTACGGAACCGCCGGAGCGGTCAAGTCTTCCGGGACGCTTCTGGACGAGACCTTTCTGGTTATCAGCGCGGATATCATCACCGACTTTGACATTGCGCGAGCCATCGAATTCCACAAGGAAAGGGAAGCCGCGGTCACCATAGTCCTGACGCGCGTTCCGAACCCGCTGCAATACGGGATTGTAATCACCGAAGAAGATGGCCGGATCGTCCGCTTTCTCGAAAAGCCCGGCTGGAGCGAAGTGTTTTCCGACACCATCAACACCGGGATCTACATCATCGAGCCCAAAGTGCTTTCACTGATTCCGCCAAAGAAAAACTTTGATTTCAGCAAAAACCTCTTTCCCGCGATGCTGGAACGCGGGGATCGTCTCTACGGGTACGTTGCGGAAGGCTACTGGAAGGATGTGGGCAACCTCGATGAATACCTGAATGTCCACCTGGACATCCTGGCGGGGAAGGTCAATATCGATTTTGATGGAACGCAGACGAAGGACCGAAAGGTTTGGATCGGAGAGGGTTCGCGGGTTGACTACACGGCCGAACTGGAAAATGTTCTTCTTGGCAAGGACTGCGTTGTCGGCGCCAGGGTATCCATGAAAAACGTCGTGATTGGCGATGGGTGCGTCGTCGAAAACGACGCGGCGATCAATTCGTCGGTGCTATGGCCCGCTGCTTCTGTGGGAAAAGGGGCGCGTATCCATGAAAGCATCGTCGGGACAAAGTCGCAGATACGCGGCGGCGCGTTTCTCGCGGAGCGTTCGGTAATCAGCGATCACTGTGTAATCGGGGCCGACGCGGTCGTAAAGACGAACGTAAAAGTGTGGCCCCACAAGGTTGTCGAGGATGGAGCGGTCCTATCTTCCTCGCTCATATGGGGAGAAAAATGGGCGCGCTCCCTTTTCGGCGCGTATGGAGTCGTGGGGCTTGCGAATATCGAGATCTCTCCGGAATTTGCGGCAAAGCTCGGCGCGTCTTATGCCGCCACCTTCGGCAGGAAGGTAGCGCTGTCCACCAGCCGCGACAGCCACAAGATGTCTCGCATGATAAATCGCGCCATCATGACAGGCATGCTATCGGTCGGCGTGGATGTGCACGATTACGGCGTGACGCCGTTGCCGGTTGTCCGCTACCTTTCCCGTTCTAAACGGGATGAACTGGGAGGAGTCCACACACGAAAGAGTCCCTACAACCCATCCCTGGTGGATCTGAAATTCTTCGATGTTTCAGGGCTTGATCTGTCCATGGGAGCGGAAAAGAGTATCGAGACGTTATTCTTCCGGGAAGATTTCGTACGCGCGGATATTGACGAGACGGGAGAGATTGAGTTTCCGGCCAGCGGGTTCGAGCTTTACGTGAACGGGTTTCTTAAGTCCGTGGACACGAAAACGATCTCCTCCAAAGACTACAACATCGTCCTTGATTATTCCTATGGCTCCTCCTCCATCATCTTTCCCCGTATCTTGGGACGGCTGGGGATGAAAACGGTGGCTCTTAACGCAATCCTGGATCCTGCTCATACCACGCGGACCAGCGAGGAGTTTGATAAAGGGATCAGGCATCTTTCAACAATCGCGCGTTCTCTCAATGCCAGTCTCGGCGTGATGATAGACACAGGAGGGGAAAAGATCTTTCTGGTGGACGAGAAGGGAGACCTGCTTGACGATGACGCGGCGCTGCAGGTGGTATGCCTGCTTGCGTGTCGGCAGGCGCGGCACGGGCTGGTGGGAGTGCCTGTCACGGCGTCCCGCAATATAGAGAAGATAGCGGCCCGTTACGGAATGGAAGCGGTGCGTTCCCGCATGCTGCCCCGTTTTTTGATGGAGACCGCTGCGCGCGAAGGCGTGGTTTTCGTCGGCGACGGCGCCGGCGGATTCGCGTTTCCAAGCTTCCAGCCCGCCTTCGACGGCATGTTCTCCATCATAAAAATCCTTGAATTGCTTGCGTCGGAAGGGCGCGGTATCCACGAGGTACTCCGGGAAATACCTCCCACTACGCTGATACGCCGCAACATTCCGTGCGCGTGGGAACACAAGGGAGCGCTGATGCGCATGCTGGCGCTTTATGCCAAAGGGAAGCCGAGCCAATTCATCGACGGCGTGAAAGTGTTCGAGGGAGAGGACTGGGCGCTTGCGTACCCAAGCCAGGACGCGGCGTATTTTCACCTGGTTGTGGAGGCGAGCGATGAGAGTGTGGCCGTCAACATGGCGGACCACTATGTAGGCCTGTTCCAGACGTGGAGCAAACAACTTTGAGCAAAGAATGCCCTTTAAGCGTCGTGCAAATTGAGGTCGGTCCCCTCGCGGAGAATGCGTACCTTGTCGGACACGCCGCTAGCGGTTGCGCTGTTGTTGTGGATCCTGGGGAAGAGGGAGAAAAGATCCATCGCGTGCTGGATGAACGTGGATGGGTTCTCGAAAAGATTCTTGTCACTCATGGGCATTTCGATCATGTGGGCGGCGTCCGTTTCCTGAAGGAGCAAACCGGAGCGGCCGTGTGCATACACGAAGCGGATGCCGAAATGATGAGCAGCGCCGCGCTTCAAGGGGCTGTGTTTGGTCTTCGCGTCTCCGGGCCTCCGCCTCCCGACGCGCTTCTTAAAGAAGGGGATACCGTGCGCCTTGCGGATCAGGAGCTTCGGGTGCTTCACACGCCGGGACATTCCAGGGGGCATGTGGTGTTTCTTGCGGATGGAATGGCATTTGTGGGAGATCTGATCTTTGCCGGTTCTATCGGGCGGACGGACCTGCCGGGAGGAAATCTCGAGGCGCTTTTGCGTTCTGTTAGGGAAAAGATCTTCACGCTTGCCCCTGAAACGATTCTTTTTTCGGGACATGGTCCCGCCACGACGGTGGGAGAGGAGATGCAAAGCAACCCATTTTTCATCGGGGGTGACTTGAAACGATGACGACGCTTGCAGGCAGAGAAGTCGTCCTTGGCGTTACCGGCGGAATCGCGGCTTACAAGGCGTGCGAGATAATCCGGGAGCTTCGGAAGGAAGGAGCAAACGTATCCGTCATCCTGACCGCTTCCGGTAGCCAGTTCATAACGCCTCTTACGCTGCAAACCCTGTCCAAAAACCCGGTCCACACCGATCTGTTCAACCTGATAAGCGAGTCGGATATCGGGCATATCTCTTTGGCGCAGAGGGCGAACCTGCTGTTGATCGCTCCGGCAACCGCAAACATCATCGGGAAGATTCGGCATGGCATTGCGGATGACCTTCTTTCCACGGTGGCGATGGCCACCACCGCGCCGATCCTGATGGCGCCGGCAATGAACAGCGATATGTACGCCGCCGCCGCCGTCCGCGAAAACATGGAGGCGCTTGTAGAGCGCGGCGTTACTTTTGTGGAGCCTGGCGAAGGCGCGCTTGCTTGCGGAACGACGGGGCCGGGCAGGCTGGCGGACACAGGGAAAATTATAGAGATGGCCCGCATTCTGTTGTACGACAAGATCCTGGAAGGCAAGAAGGTGGTGGTTAGCGCTGGTCCCACGGCTGAAGATATAGACCCGGTGCGATTTATAACGAACCGCGCGAGCGGCAAGATGGGGTTCGCAATGGCGGTCGTCGCGCGTCGTTTTGGCGCCGAGGTGACGCTGGTGACGGGACCTACGCGGCTGCCGGACCCGCCGTTTCTCAAGGTGGAGCGTGTCCGGTCAGCGCAGGAAATGGGCAACGCGGTGGCGGCGGCGGGCGAAAACGCGAATGCGATAGTCATGGCGGCGGCTGTGGCCGATGTGCGCCCCGCGGCTCCCGCGGCGCGGAAGATCCCCAAAAATGAGTTAATGGAAAAGATCGATGTGGTGCGGACCGACGACATTCTCGCGAATCTGGGTGAATTGAAGCGAAACCGCGTGTTGGTGGGTTTTGCCGCGGAAACGAACGATCTCGAGGCGAAAGCCAGAGAGAAGATGCGCAAAAAAAACCTGGACGCGATTGTGGCAAACGATGTTTCTCGCGGAGATATAGGGTTTGACTCGGACAGAAACGAGGTAAAGGTGCTCTTCTCCGACGGGACCACGCTTGATCTCGTCAAGGCTTCCAAGGATGCCATCGCAACCGCCGTATGGCGCGCGATTACCGTCAAGTTTATGCGCGCCTGACATGGGAAAAGCCGCTCTTATGACCAAATGGCTGCGCGAGGTCGGCGTGGATTTCGTGCCGCGTTCTCTTCCCAAAGATAAAAGGCTGCCGGGTTCGTCAAGCGAGGGAGCGGAGACGCTGGACGAAATTCTGCGGGAACTTGCGGGGTGCGGGAGATGCGTTCTGAGCGAGAACCGGAGCAGGATCGTGTTCGGCACGGGGAATCCCAGCGCGCGCCTGATGTTTGTGGGCGAAGCGCCAGGGGCGGAAGAGGACCGGCAGGGGGAGCCGTTTGTCGGCGCCGCGGGTAAACGGCTCAATCGCTGGATAGAGTCTATCGGCTTGGCGCGCGAAGATGTATATATCGCAAACATAGTGAAGTGCCGCCCGCCAGGCAACAACGTGCCGAAACCGGAAGAGGCGCAGTTGTGCATGCCGTACCTGGTCCGCCAGATCCGGGTAATCCGCCCGAAGTTTCTTTGCACCCTCGGAGCAACCGCCTTTAAATACATGTTGGGCGTCGATGAACGAATCACCAAAGCGCGTGGCCGCTGGCGCGAGTGGGACGGAATTCCCCTCTTGCCGACTTATCATCCGGCATATATTCTCCGCAACCCGTCCAGTGAGGAAGAAGTAATGGAGGATTTCAAAGACCTCGCCCGCCGCCTTTCCCTTTTAGAGACGTAAATGATAGTTCCTCTTCCCTCCGTACGAGTCAGCCGTAAAGGAGAGGAGCGCCTCCGGTACGGCCATCCCTGGGTATTTGGCGACGACCTTCGGGATGTTCCGGAGGGGATGCCCGCCGGGCAATGGGTGCGCGTTTTGTCCCGCGCCGGTGAGCTTCTTGGGACGGCTACGGCGAACCTGGACGCGCGTCTTGCGCTGCGTCGGGTTTCACGGGAAGAAGTGAAACCTTCGGCGGCGTTTATTGAAGCCAGACTTCGGGATGCTTTGTCGCGTCGGGCCGAGGCGGGCCTGGCGGAAGAAAACGCGTTTCGCTTGATGTACTCGGAGGGAGATTTCCTGCCGGGACTGATTGTGGACCGGTATGGAGGAATTCTGTCCGTCCAGATCTTGACGGCCGGGATGGAAAACGTCCGCGAAGCCATACTTGATGCGCTGGAGCGGATAATGGCGCCGAGGCTTGTGTACGAGCGTTCCGAAGGAAGCGGCAGGCGTCTTGAGGGGCTTGATGAGCGTCGGGGGGCGGTTCGCGGCGGCGGATTGCCGGAGGAGGAAATAGATACGGACGGCATTCGCTTTCTGGTGGATGTTGAGGCCGGATCAAAGACCGGGTTTTTCCTCGATCAGCGGGAAAATCGCAGAATCGTGAAAAGTCTGGCTGAAGGCAAGGAAGTTTTGGACGGTTTCTGCGCCGATGGAGGTTTTGGGTTCTATGCTCTTGCGGGCGGCGCGCGGAGCGTCTTTGCGATCGACTCGTCGCGCCGGGCGCTGGAAGCGGCCAGGGCAAACGCCGGACGCAACGGCTTTCTCTCCAGCTGGGAAGGGGATGCCGCGGATATGTTTCAGGCGCTTCGCGAGCTTGCGGCGTCGGGGCGGCGTTTTGATCTCGTCGTGCTGGATCCTCCGTCGTTTACGAAAACCCGCGATGGCAGAGAAAAAGCGCTTCGGGGATATCAGGACATCAATCGGATAGGTCTTTCTGTTCTTTCCCCTGGCGGGCTTCTTGCCACATCGTCTTGCACACAGCTCATCGATATGACTAAATGGAAAGAAGCATTGGCCTGCGCCGCGTCAGATGCCGGTGTCGATCTCGAACTGGTGGCGATGGGAAGGCAACCGGCGGATCACCCGGTACTGCTGGCTGTGCCCGAAACCGAATACCTAAAATTTGCCGTATACAGGAAACGCACACCGTGAATATTCGAAACCTGTTTCCGGTTTTCGTTGTTTCGTTGCTGCTCATGTGGACGCCGGCCGGCGCGGGGCCTGCCGCCGCTCCCGCGCCGCAGGCATCGAAGGTGTTTGTGGCCACGATTGCCGCGCCCATCACGCCGGTCACGGCCGACTATCTGGATTTGGCTATCAAACGCGCCGAAGAGGAAAGAGCGGATCTGCTGGTCCTGGAACTGGATACCCCCGGCGGTCTCGATACCTCTATGCGGCAGATGGTGCAGTCAATCCTGAAATCCCAGACGCCGGTGGCGGTTTTCGTGTCTCCCTCTGGAGCGCGCGCGGCGTCCGCCGGAGTGCTTATTACTTTGGCTGCGGACATTGCGGCGATGGCTCCGGGAACTAACATAGGAGCGGCTCACCCAGTCAATGTCGGCGGCGGGACGATGGACAACACCATGTCCAGGAAGGTGGAGAACGACGCGGCGGCCTATGCGAAGTCGCTGGCTACCGGTTCGAAGCGCAATGCCGAATGGGCCGAGAGCGCCGTGCGGGATAGCGCGTCTCTTTCATCCGAGGATGCGTTACAGCAAAAGGTGATCGACCTCATTGCGTCAGACTTGCAGGATCTGCTCGCCAAGGTTGACGGCATGGAGATCAAGAAAGGGAATTCGGTCATAGTTCTTCGAACGAAGAATGCGCCGACAACCCGTATTCCCATGGCGCTGCGGCACCGGGTGCTGGCGGCGGTATCGGACCCTACAATTGCCTATATTTTGTTGATGATCGGAATCTACGGGATATATTTTGAGCTGGCCAAGCCTGGCGCCGTATTTCCGGGGGTCGTGGGCGGAATCTGTCTACTGCTTGGGTTTTATGCGCTTCAGACGCTATCGGCGGACTATGTGGGTTTCCTGCTGATTCTCCTTTCCCTCATTTTATTCTTCGCTGAAATGAAGGTTCAGTCGCACGGCGTGCTGGCTGTAGGAGGAATCTTGTCCATGGTGCTTGGAAGTATCATGCTGTTCAACCGCAATATCGACCCGTTTTTGCGTGTTTCATGGTCGGTGCTATTTGGCACGGCGGTCTTTTCCTCCGCTTTCTTCGGTGTAATTATTTCGATGGTGGTGCGCAGCCAGTTACGCAAGGTGGTAACCGGGGCCGAAGGGATGGTCGGAGAGACAGGCGTGGTAATGGCGGATTTCGACGGCAAAGGGAAAATATATGTCGCCGGCGAGCTTTGGGACGCGCACGGCGGCCTGATGGTACGGAAAGGGGATCGGGTGGTTGTGAAAGCCGTGGAAGGAATGACGCTGCTGGTAGAGCCGAAATCACCGGGGCAGGATTGAAGACAGACAAGTAGATCAAGGAGGGCAAAGGATGTCTTTTTTACCGTTATCCGTAGTATTGCTGGTGGTCTTCTTTCTTTACAGCGCGATCAAGATTTTGAACGAATACGAGCGGGGAGTGGTTTTTCGCCTGGGGCGTATAATCGGGGCGAAAGGTCCGGGGCTGATCTTGCTGGTGCCCGGAATAGACAAGATGGTCCGCGTGGATCTGCGCGTCGTAGCTATGGATATTCCGGCTCAAGACGTTATTACCAGCGACAACGTCACGATCAAGGTAAGCGCCGTCCTTTATTTCCGCGTTATGAATCCGAACAAAGCGATCGTCAGTGTGGAAAACTACTACTACGCGACATCGCAGCTTTCACAGACGACATTGCGCTCCGTCTGCGGGCAGTGCGAGCTTGATGAGCTGCTTTCCAAGAGAGATAAAATAAACATGCATATCCAGGAAATCCTTGACAAGGATACGGAGCCTTGGGGCGTGAAGGTTTCGAAAGTCGAACTGAAAAATATCGACTTGCCACAGGAGATGCAGCGGGCGATTGCGAAACAGGCTGAGGCCGAGCGCGAGCGCCGGGCAAAGATCATCGACGCGGAAGGAGAATATCAGGCGGCGCAGAAGCTTTCCGACGCCGCGAAAATCATCGGCGAAGTTCCGACCGCGCTACAGCTGCGTTATCTGCAGACGCTGCGTGAGGTGGCCGTTGTGAACAACTCGACCACCGTATTCCCTGTTCCGATCGACCTTCTCACTCCGTTTATGGAAGTTGCGAAAGCGGCGAAGAATACGGCGGGGGAATCGCGCGCTGAATAACATATTTTCCGTACGAAGGAGCGCGCCGCGAGTCGCGCTCCTCTTTTTATGTGTTTTTTCCGTTTTTCTTCTTTCTTGCAGCGGCGCTTCTTATAGAAAGGCGGGAAAACCGTCCGTTTCCGGTAAGTCTCCGGCGGGCGTTTCAGAAAAAATTCCCGTTGTGTCGCTTCCTTCGGGTTTTGCCGCGCCGCGTTTTCTTCGTGTCCTTTTTGATCAGAAAGCGGAAGAGATGACGCTGTCGGCGGAAACATTGCGGGTTTGGGATGCCAACGGGCGGCTGTTGGCGGAGATTTCCGGACACGCTGTTTTTAGCCATATAGGCGACCGCATACGGATCGACGGCACGCGGCTTCTTGGCGGCAGTGTCGATGTGGGGGGTGTGCCGGACCTGCTGGTTGATAAGCGCCGCGTCGGCGGCCGGGTTCGGCTTTTGGCGCGGAATGGCCGGCTTCTGGCTGTGGCTGTTGTCCCTGTCGAAACGTATGTGGCCGCTGTGATAAGCCGGGAAACGCCGAAGCTGTTTCACCCGGAAGCGCTCAAGGCGCAAGCGGTCGCCTCCCGGACCTATGCCTACGGCGCCCTGAAGAAGCCGAAAGATAATGCGTACGATCTGGTGGGAAGCGTCGAAGACCAGGTGTTTGAAGGGGTGGACGATGTTCCCGCCGTATTCCGTGACGCGACCATGGAGACGAGCGGGCTTGTGCTTATGCACCGGGGGGATTTTACCCAAACCGTCTATCATTCCACTTGCGGCGGACGCACCGAGTCGGCCGTAAACGCCTGGGGAAGAGATGTTCCATATCTCAGATCACAAGTCTGCGAGGATTGCTCGTCCAGTTCGGCCTATCGCTGGGTCTACCGGATGACACAGGCGGAAGGCCGTCGCGTTGCGCGGGCAATGGGGATTCCGGACGCTGAAAAAGGTCTGCGGATTTCAATTGCCGGCTTGAATTCGTCTGGGCGGATCTCCCGGATTCGGCTGACTTCTTCCGGTGTCTCACGGGAAACCCAAGCATCCGCGTTTCGCAGCGCCGTCGGTTATTCGCGGATGCGCAGTCTATGGGCCGAGATCGAACCGGATGGCGACGAGTGGATCATTAAAGGGCGTGGATATGGGCACGGCGTAGGCATGTGCCAGTACGGGGCAAACGGTATGGCGAAGTCGGGGAAAGGATTCCGGGAAATCCTCATGCGGTACTACCCCGGCGCCGAATTTTCGAGGGGAACTCCCTGAAGACCAGTATTCTCGAGTACGAACTTCCGCCGTCTCTGATAGCCCGGCGCCCGGCTTCGCGCCGCCGTGACGCGCGGCTGATGGTTTTATCCCGGAATACCGGCGGGATCTCCGACCGGTTTTTTTCAGATCTCCCTTCTTTGCTGCGGCGCGGCGATCTTCTTGTGGTGAACGACACCAAAGTTATCAAGGGGCGTCTGCTGACAAAACGGCACGGAGGCGGGGCGGTAGAGATCTTTCTTCTTGCTCCGATTCTTTCCGGGGATGCGGGTGTGGAGCGCTGGGAGGCGCTGGCGCGGCCTTCGAAGCGGCTTCGAGAGGGAGACACATTTGATGTCGGGGGACTGATAGTGTGTCTTTCGCGGCGCTGCGGAATGGGGCGATGGGAGGTTGTTCTCTCGGCGGAAGGAGCAAAGCCATCGGAGCTTTTGGAACTGGTGGGAGAAGTACCGCTTCCTCCGTACATCCGCAGGAAATCCGGCGATACCGCGGGAGCGGAAGACGCGGTTCGGTATCAGACGGTGTATGCCGAGCACTCTGGGTCTGTCGCGGCGCCGACGGCCGGCCTTCATTTTGACGAGGAGATGCTGGAGGCTGTTTTCATGGAGGGAGTGGGCGTGGCGCGCCTTACGCTTTCGATCGGGTACGGGACGTTTTCTCCGATTCGAACGGAAGAAGTGGAGGAGCACAAGATCCACTCCGAGTGGTATCGGCTGCCGCCGGAAGCGGCGGCAGCCGTCAACGCGACGCGCGCCACGGGCGGACGGGTCATTGCGGTTGGCACCACCAGCGTGCGGACGCTGGAGAGCTGCGTGTCACCGGATGGCGCGGTGACAGCCTCGGAAGGTACAACCGATCTTTTCCTTTACCCCGGAGGGTGTCCTTTTCGGGTGGTTGACGCGATGGTGACCAACTTTCATCTTCCGCGCTCCAGTCTGCTTGCTTTGGTGATGGCCTACGCCGGAACGGAAAAGATAAGGGCCGCGTACAATGAAGCCGTGGCGCGCGGCTATCGCTTTTATAGTTACGGGGACGCGATGTTTATTGAGTGACAGGCAAGCGGTGTTTTGCATATTCACGGTGAAAACCCGCGAAGGAATAGAGTATGGCGCTTGAATTCAAAATAACGGCAAAGGATTTCGGCACCGCGGCCCGGCGTGGAGTTATCGAAACAGGGCGCGGCGCTTTCCAGACGCCCGCGTTTATGCCGGTGGGCACTGCGGCCACGGTGAAAGGGGTTTGGCCGGAACAGCTTTGCCGGATGGGATACGGCTGCATACTTGGAAATACCTATCACCTGTATTTGCGACCTGGCCATGAACTTGTCCGCCGCTTCGGTGGGCTTCACAAGTTCATGGGATGGGACCGGCTGATCTTGACCGACAGCGGAGGTTTCCAGATCTTTTCGATGAGCGCGCTCCGGAAAGTATCGGACGAGGCTGTTTCCTTCCGGTCGCATATTGATGGGTCGGCCCACATTCTTACTCCCGAATCGGCTGTGGAGATTCAGGAAGCGCTTGGGTCGGACTTGCGGATGGCGCTCGACGAGTGCGTCGCCTACCCGGCGGAGCGCGCCGAAGTCGAGGATGCCGTCCGGCGGACGACTCTTTGGGCGTCCCGGACTATCACGGCCAGACGGCTTTTGGACGGAGGCATGCTGGGGATAGTTCAGGGAGGGATGTTCCCGGACCTTCGCCGGCGTAGCGCCGAGGAGATCTGCGCCATGCCGTTTGAGGGGTTCGCCATTGGCGGAGTAAGTGTGGGGGAAGGCAAGGAACTGCAGCGGGAGGTGGTAGAGCTGACGGCGCCGATGCTTCCGGTAGAGAAACCCCGATATCTCATGGGGGTAGGCACGCCGGGCGACATTCTGTTTGCCGTTTCACGGGGAATAGATCTGTTCGACTGCGTCTTGCCCACCCGCAACGCCAGAAACGGCATGATGTTTACTTCCGAAGGCCCGCTTACGATCAAGCAGGCGCGGTATCGGGAAGACCCGCTTCCTCCGGACGAGCGGTGTACGTGTCCGACATGCCGCGTATTTTCCCGCGCGTACTTGAGGCATTTGTACATGCAGGGCGAAATGCTGGCGTCAATGGCGATGACTATTCATAATCTTTCCTTCTACGGTTTGATGATGGAGCGCGCGCGGGAGGCAATTTCCCGTGGAAGCTACGCGGATTTTGTGAAAGAATTCTTAAATTCGTTTAAATGATGAATTAATACTCGGAGGTGGGTCCGTGGCATACGGAGGAGTGGCTTACGCAATGAGCGGCGGTTCCGGCGGGGGACTATTAGGCGGCAGCGGGTTCTCCAGCTTTATTCCTATCATCCTTATATTTGTAATCTTCTATTTCATCCTTATCCGTCCGCAGCAAAAACAGGTCAGCAAGCACCAGGATTTCATAAGAAACCTCAAAATAGGCGATCGCGTCGTGACTTCCGGAGGAATTCACGGAGAGATCAAGGGACTTACCGAAACCACTCTGACGCTTGAGATTGCGGACAAGGTTCGGGTGAAGGTTACTCGCAGCGCGGTCACCGGCACCAGCCAGGACGCGGCCACTTCCGAGACATAGAAACTCGCCTGATCCGATACGGCGATAAGGAACCGAAAGGAGCATTCGTTAAGCAATGATGAGAAATATAACATGGCGGATCGTGTTGATCGCGGCCCTGATGATTATCGCGGGCATTGTTCTTACGCCGTCGCTTACGGATAACATACCTAAGGCGTGGAAAGAAAAGATGCCGAGTATCAATCTCGGGCTGGACCTTCAGGGAGGCGTGTTCCTGCGTCTGCAGGTTGAAATAGACAAGGCTGTCGAGAACGCGGCGCAGAGATACGCGGACGATGTCCGGGCGATGCTACGCGAGAAGGGAATCCCGGTCCTTGATTTGCGGAAAGATGATATCGACGTTTTTTCTTTCCGGTTTCCTCCAGGCGAGTTCGCGGCGAGGGCGTCAACGGCAATAAAAGATGAATTTCCTTCCCTCGACGTTTCGCAGGGAGAGATCAAGTCGGACAGCGCGACGCTTGTAGCGCGGATGAAGCCGGCCGAAGTCAAGGCGATTCGCGACAACACCGTCGGGCAAGGCGTGGAGACCATCCGCAACCGGATCGACCAGTTTGGTGTCCGCGAGCCTCAGATTACCGCGGAAGGCGATGACCGTATCGTCGTCCAGCTTCCCGGACTGAAGGATCAGCAGCGGGCTATCGAACTTGTCGGCAAGACGGCGCTGCTCGAGTTCAAGATCGTGGACGAAAGCGTAAGCATTGAGGACGCCCAGAGAGGAAATATCCCTGGAGACAGCCAGATTCTTTACTATAAAACGTCTGATGCGGGTTCTGGCCGCGTTACCAGATCCCCAATTCTTGTGAAGAAACGCGCGCTGCTCACTGGCGACACGATAAAGTCGGCAAAAGTGAATTTCGACGGCCAGGCCGGAGGCGCATACGTCAGTATTTCCTTTGACTCAAGGGGCGCCAAGACTTTCGACCGGGTTACCGCCGAGAATGTTAAGCGCAAATTGGCGATCGTACTTGACGACACGGTGTATTCCGCTCCTGTGATACAGGGACGGATTTCGGGAGGCGAGGCTGCGATTACAGGCGCTTTTACCCCCGAAGAGGCGTCCGATCTTGCGATTATTTTGCGGGCCGGTTCTTTGCCCGCGCCAGTGAAGGTGATCCAAAACGTCACTGTTGGGCCTTCTCTTGGGGAGGACTCGATCCGGAAAGGGGTTCGCGCGACGCTCATAGGCGCTCTGCTGGTGATCTGTCTTATGGCTTTCTATTACCGTTTTGCGGGAATGGTGGCCAATTTCGCGCTGATCTTCAATATTTTCTTCCTGCTTGCCGGTATGGCCGCTTTCTCCGCCACCTTGACTCTCCCCGGCATCGCGGGGATCGTGCTGGCGATTGGCATGGCGGTTGATTCAAATGTTCTTATTTTTGAGCGAATCAGGGAAGAGTTGCGGGCAGGGAAGCCGGTAAGGGCCGCGATCGACGCCGGTTACGATAAAGCCTTCATGGTGGTTGTCGATACGCACGTGACCACGCTGATCACCTCGCTTATTCTGTTCCAGTTCGGAACCGGGCCGATTAAAGGGTTCGCGGTGTCGCTTTCCATGGGAGTGGCGATCAACCTGTTTACGGCGCTGGTGTGCACCAAGGTTGTGTTTGACTATCTAAATGCCAAAAAACAGATGAAAACATTAAGTATTTAAGGGATAACGAGAAAGGCGACCAAGGATGATAGAACTGGTAAAAAAATCCAATTACGATTTTATGTCCATGAAACGTTTTGCTTTCGCGCTTTCCGCGGTTCTGGTTTTGTTGGGCATCATAGGAACCGTGCAGATCTTTCTGGGGCACGCAAACCTTGGCGTCGAGTTGTCAGGTGGCACCTCGATCCAGTTGAAGTTCCAAGAGCCGTTCTCCATGGACCAGGTCCGGTCTATCTTGTCCAATGCCGGGTACGACGGAGCGCAACTCCAGGGCGTTGAGGGAGAGAACATCCTGCTCATCAAGTTGCGGTTGATGGAAAGCGCGGGGGAAAGCACTGTGGCGGAATCGGTGCTCAAGCTGTTCGGTGAGCATATGCCTGATAACAAGTTCACGGTGGAGAGCGTTTCCGAAGTTGGGCCGGCGATAGGCCACAAGCTGCGGCAGGACGCGACCTGGGCGCTGGCAATTTCCGCGCTTGCGATTATCATTTATTTGGGGTGGAGGTTCGAGTTCAAATTTGGAGTTATTGCGGTAATTACGATTTTTCACGATTTGCTTGCCATGGTCGGGATCTTCTGGGTGTCAGGGCTGGAACAGGACCTTCTATTTATTACGGCGTTACTTACCATAGGCGGATATTCTTTGACCGACAAGGTTGTCGTATTTGACCGGACCAGGGAGAACATCCGATTGAGAAAGAAACCTTCCTTCTCGGAGACAATCAACCTTAGTCTCAACGAAGTGCTTAGCCGCACCTTGATGACTTCGTTGACCACATTGCTTGGCGTAATAGCGTTGTTGTGCTTTGGGGGCGATGTTCTGCGCAATTTCGCGATTGCCTTGTCTATTGGCATTGTGATGGGAAACTACTCGTCCATATTTCTTGCGGGGCCGGTGCTTGTTTTGTGGCGCGGCGAGAAGATGACAGAAGTATAGAGGTTACGGGAGAGAAGGGTTGAAGGAAGCGGTCGAGCGGGAATGGGTTCTCCTTTCCCAGGTTCCGGATCTCGTCCGCGAGATTTCCATGCGTCATGGGCTGACCATTCCGGCGGCCAAGACTCTTGTAAACCGTGAAATTACAGATCCGCGCGAAGTAGAGCTGTTTCTTAAGGGGACGCTTTCGGAGTTTCCTGATCCGTCTCTCCTTAATGATGTGGACAAAGCGTCGGAGCGTCTCGTTAACGCGGGTATCCGGCGCGAGCCGCTTCTCATCTACGCGGACTACGACGCGGATGGCGCCACCGGCGCCGCCTGCCTTTTCCTTTTTCTTAAAGAAGTTTTTCCCGAACAGCCTTTGCGGATTCATCAGAACGACCGGCTGCTTGAAGGATATGGGATTCAGGAGCGTGTGATAGCGGAGGCCGCGCTGGAAGGCTGCCGCCTGGTGGTTACTGTCGATTGCGGGATCACCGACTGCGCGCAAATCAGGGAAGCCGCCGCCTGCGGCGTCGAAGTAATCGTTACCGACCATCATCTTCCGGGCGAAACTCTTCCCGAAGCGTACGCTGTCATCGACCCATACCGGCAAGACTGCAACTTTCCTTTTAGGGATCTTGCCGGGGTGGGGGTGGCTTTCTTTCTTGTCTGCGGAATCCGCAGGAATTTGCGCGAAAAGGGATTTTTCAACGGATGCCCGGAGCCTTCGTTAAAGCGGTTTCTTGACCTCGTAGCGCTTGGGACGGTGGCTGACATGGTGTCGCTGACATCGTCCAACAGGCTGCTGGTGCGCGAGGGGATTCGTGAAATTCGAAAGTCCGCGCGTCCCGGCATAGAGGCGCTCTTTTCCGTATCCGGCGCTTCTGTGGCGCTGGCGACCGAGGCGGACCTCGGTTTCAAGGTGGGGCCTCGCCTTAACGCGGCCGGACGGATTGGCGATTCTTCCCGCAGTTCTCGTATCCTTGTGTCATGCAATAGGGAAGAATCGGACCGGCTGGCCAGGGAGTTAAACGAAGACAACACACGGAGACAGCGGGAGCAGGAACGAATACTCTCGAATGTTATCTCGGAGATAGATCTGTTCAGGGAACTTCCGGACGCGATCGTGCTGTCTGACCCGGCGTGGCATCAGGGAGTTCTAGGTATCGTCGCCTCCAAAATTCTTGATCTGTACGGCAGGCCGGTCATTCTCCTGCGGGAGGAGGCTGGAGTTGCCACAGGGTCCTGCCGGAGTGTCGAAGGCTTTCCGGTCGTGTCGGCGCTCTCGGAGCTTTCCCATCTGCTGATGCGTTACGGAGGGCACTCCCGCGCCGCCGGAGTCGCGTTGCCGATAGAGAATCTTGAACTGTTCCGCGACAAGTTCTCGGAAATCGCCGCCCGCCATGCCAAAGAAGCGCCGTTTTTGCCGCGCTGTACTATAGATTCGGAGATTCGGATTGAGGATATCGGGATGGATTTGCTTGCGGATCTTAACCTTTTGCGGCCATTTGGCATGGGAAACCCGGAGCCGGTTTTCCTCCTGAAAAACATTCGTGTTGCGCGCGTTTTACGCATGGGCGCCTCCGGACAACACCTGCGATTCGAACTGGAGGAAAAAGGAAAGAGGGTTGAAGGCGTTGCCTTCAACCGCGCGAAGATTCCCGCCGACCCGAACGGACGGACAGATCTTTTGGTTACGGTGCAGGAGAATCTGTACCGAGGGACGCGGTCGGTGCGCCTTGTTCTTCAGGACGCCAGGGAATCCGGGCGTCCGCTATTGTGCGCGGGAATGGCTCCGGGGTAATATTTAACAGCGTAAGGCATTTACACAGGAGGTTTACAGTGATTCCTTACTCCGTCACATTCGGCGGGATATCCGGCAGATATGCGGCATGGAAGCAGGCATCCTTCGTTGTTATTCCTTTTCCCGTTGATACGACCACGATCATGCAGGGAGGTTTGCGTCATGGCCCGCGCGCCATCCTCGATGCCTCCACGCACATGGAACTGTTCGACGAGGAGAACAAGATCGAGCCGTACCGGTCGGGCATTTTCGTATCTAATGAAATTTCCGTTACAACGAGCGAGCAGGCGGCGCTCAAAGAGGTAGAGCGCAGAGTGAAAGCTGTCTCCTCGGCGGGAAAGCTTCCAGTCCTGCTTGGAGGAGAACATTCCGGCAGCGTAGCCGCCATCACGGCTCTCAAGAAGAAGTACGGTCAGCTCACGGTGCTTCAGTTTGACGCGCACGCGGATCTTCGCACTGAATACATGGGTTCGACCTGCAATCATGCCTGCGTAGGGCGGCGGATCGTGGAGCAGGGGGTAAAGCTGGTGCAGGTGGGTGTCCGGAGCATGTCCGAGGAAGAAGACCGCTTTCTTAAAAAAACGGAAGATGTAAAGACGTTCTACGCTTCCGAGGTTCGATATAACTCCGCCGAAGTGATCAAGGGGATCGTCAGTTCTCTTTCCGGCAACGTTTATATCACCGTTGATCTCGATGTTTTTGACCCCGCGGTAATGCCGTCCGTCGTTACGCCGGAGCCGGGAGGTCTGAACTGGTTTGATGTGACCGATATTCTAAGGGATGTTATGAAGTCGGGCGCAAAGCTTGTGGGATTTGATGTTATGGAACTCTCCCCTATTGCCGGAATGGCGGCTCCAGATTATCTGGCGGCGCGTCTTTGCTATCGCATGATGGGGTGGATCGTTGCTCGAATGGAGGAGGGAAAGTAGCCATGCCCGTGCCCAGTAAAATCTTTTTCACCAAAGGGGTCGGACGTCATAGAGAGCAATTGACTTCGTTTGAGCTTGCCCTGCGCGATGCCGGGATCGAGAAATTCAACCTCGTTCAGGTCTCCAGCATCTTTCCGCCGAAGGCCAAAATCGTATCAAAGGAGGCGGGGCTTAAGCTTCTTTCGCCTGGAGAGATAGTCTTTGTGGTTATGAGCCGATGCGTCAGCGACGAGCCCAGGCGTTTGGTGGCCGCTTCCGTGGGGTGCGCCCTTCCTTCGGACCGGTCGGTGCATGGATACCTGAGTGAGCACCACGCTTTCGGCCAGAGCGAGAAGGTAGCGGGCGATTACGCGGAGGACCTGGCGGCGGCGATGCTCGCCTCCACCCTTGGGGTTGCGTTCGACGAAGATAAAAGCTGGGACGAAAAGAGGGAGGTCTGGAAGATCAGCGGGAAGATCTATAAATCGTTCAACATAACGCAGTCGGCAATCGTCAAGGATGAGTGCACCACCACGATTGCCGTTGCAGTCCTTATATAAGGAGAGAAGATGCGCGGCGCGCGGGTTCTAGGAACGGGCAGAGAACTCCCCAATCGTGTTGTGACCAACGACGAACTTTCCAGGTTGATGGATACCTCGGATGAGTGGATCGTTCAGAGGACGGGAATTCGTGAGCGTCGTTATGCCGATCCTTCCATCGGGAACTGCCACATGGGGGCCGCCGCTTCCCGCAAGGCGCTTGAAAAAGCGGGTATCACCGCCAATGACATCGACCTTGTAATCTTTGCGACGCTTTCGCCGGATATGTTCTTTCCGGGAGACGGCGTCCTTATCCAGGAAATGCTTGGACTTCGCACGGTCGGAGCCATCGATGTCCGGAACCAATGCAGCGGATTTATTTACGGACTTTCTATGGCGGAAGCATACATCAAAGGCGGGTTTTACGATTACATTCTCGTTGTCGGCTCCGAGATCCACAGCCGCGGACTCGATTTTTCCACGACCGGGCGTGATGTGTCGGTGATCTTCGGCGACGGCGCCGGGGCGGCGGTGCTTGGCCCCGCGGAGCCAGGGAAAGGAATTCTCTCCACCCACATCCATTCCGAAGGCAAATACGCAAAAGAACTGTGCGCCCAGGCCCCCGGTTTTTTCAATGACCCCTGGATTACCAGCGAGATGATCGAACAGGGAAAAACTTACCCGAAGATGAACGGAAAGTATGTGTTTGCCCACGCTGTGCGTCGTTTTCCCGAAGTCATCATGGAGTCTCTTGCAAGGAACAAGTTTGGCCCTTCCGACCTGTCCTTGGTCATTCCTCATCAGGCGAATGAGCGCATTACCCAGGCGGTGCGGGAGGCGCTGAAGCTGCCAAAAGAGAAGATTTACTCGAATATCGAGTTGTATGGGAATACTACGGCTGCCTCGATTCCTATTGCGCTTGACGAATGCCTCGAACAAGGGAAGATTCGCGATGGAGATCTTGTGTGCCTGGCGGCGTTCGGGTCCGGGTTTACCTGGGCTTCCGCGCTGGTATGTTGGTAGGAGGATGCCTGAAATTCCATATCCGCGACATGAAAGAAGCGGACCTCGACAGCGTGGTTGCTATTGAGAAGGCGTCTTTCCCGACGCCCTGGTCGCGCGGTATGTTTCGTGAAGATTTGACGCGCCCGTTTTCCCGTCCTTTTACGGCTGAAGATCCCGCCGGTGAGATTCTTGGATATGTTGTCTGTTGGAATGTGGCCGGAGAAGCTCATCTTCTGAACATCGCGGTGCATCCGAACTTCCGGGGTCGAGGGGTCGGAGAGGCGCTGGTCAAAGAAACTATCCGCAGGGCCGGGCGGGCAGGGTCCGAATGGATTCACCTCGAGGTGAGGGTAGGGAACGAACAGGCACAGACTCTTTATCGCAAGTGCGGGTTCGCTTTCGTCGGGATGCGAAAAGGATATTACACGGACACGGGGGAAGACGCGCTGCTCTTTGCCCGGGAGATAAGGCCGGCCGATGCCACATAGAATGCCGCGGATCATGACAGGGAAGATCCTTCGGAACGAAAAGCGCGGAGTTTTCTACCGGACGGAAGTATCAGTGCCGGAGCGTGTGCCGTTTATGCCGGGCCAGTTTGCGATGGTGTCGGGCTGGAATGGAAATGATCCGCTTCTTCCACGGCCTCTTGGCATTTTTCGTTCGGAAGGGGATCTGACGGCAGGGATCATCGAGTTTGTGTACAAAGTGGTTGGGCGCGGAACCGCTCTGTTGTCCGGTCTTCGCCAGGACGATCTGTTATCGATTACTTTGCCGCTTGGAAACGGGTTCAGTCTCGATGATGCCGGAAGGATATGGTGGCTTGTCGGAGGCGGGGTCGGACTTTCCACGGTGTTTCCCGCGGCGACGTATCTTGCCGGAGAAGATTTTCATATGTTTCTTGGCGCTCGCAGCCACGATCAGCATCCGCCGCGCGAATGGATTCCAGGGTGGGATACGCCAGAGAGAATCACCTTATGCACCGACGACGGCATGCTTGGATACAACGGGACGGTTGGGGCGGCTATCCGGGAGCGGCTTGAAGTTCTTTCGTCTTCCGATAAGGAGCGATTGACGATCCTTGCGTGCGGACCGAAGGGGATGCTCAAAGATTTGGCGGAAACCGCGCTGCCGCTTGGGATTCCCATGCAGGCATCACTTGAAAACCATATGGCTTGCGGTTTTGGCGTGTGCTGGGGATGCGCGACAGAAATTCGGGCTTCGGGCGGCGCCGAATACCTCCGTGTATGCAAGGAAGGGCCGGTGTTCAACGCGGGAGAGGTGTTATGGTGACGACAGCCGAAACTCCGGATCTTTCTGTCCGCGTTGGGGCGCTTACGCTGAAAAACCCGGTGATTGCCGCTTCCGGGACTTTTGGGTACGGGTTGGAATTCTTCCCGTTTTACGACATATCCCGTCTTGGAGCTTTGGTTGTAAAGGGCATTTCCGTAGAGCCTACCCGAGGCAATCCGCCTCGAAGGATTGTGGAAACCCCTGCCGGAATGCTAAACGCCATCGGGCTGCAAAACATCGGGTTGAGGCGCTTTAAAGATAGTATTGTTCCCGCGCTTGAGAAGTCGAAAGCCGTCTATGTCGTGAATGTCTACGGCCGGACGGAGGAAGAGTACGAGGTCGTCGCGCGCGGTCTGTCCGAGCTTTCCTCTTTGGCGGCGATCGAGGTCAACGCGTCTTGTCCCAATGTCAAGGAAGGCGGTATCGCTTTCGGTTCCACGCCCGAAGGATTGTTCAACTTGACGCGGCGTGTGCGCGCTATTTCTGAAAAACCACTCTGGGTAAAGCTTTCCCCAAATGTCACGGATATTGGAGTAATGGCGAAAGCGGCCGAGGATGCGGGCGCGGACGCAATAACTCTTATAAACACGCTTCGCGGAATGGCGGTAGACCCGCGAAGCCGCCGCCCTCTGCTTGCTAATGTCACCGGAGGGCTTTCCGGTCCGGCTATTCGGCCGGTGGCTTTGCGCATGGTGTGGGAAGCCTGCAAGGCTGTGAAGATTCCTGTGATAGGCATCGGCGGAATTCAAAGCGCTGAAGACGCAATGGAATTTATTCTTGTGGGAGCAGCCGCGGTGCAGGTAGGAACGGCAAACTTGCGCAATCCCAATGCCTGCGTCGATATTATCAATGGAATAAGCGGATTTATGGAAAGAGAAGGAATAATGAACCTTGACGAATATCGCGGAACGTTGCTTTTGTAAGGGAAAAATCAAAGAAATGTATTGTGGTTTGGCTTTTTTTCCTTGTAAAATACCCATGTTCGAGCAGGTATAAGTGGGCTGGCGCCCACTTTTTTTTTCTGCCAGGAAGAGATGGATACCGAAAAGATCGAGGCAATCGCCGAAGAAACGGCGCGAGAACTTTCCCTTTCCCTGTTTGATCTGGAGGTGGCCAGAGAAGGGGCGCGGGTTGTGTTGCGCGTGTATCTTGACAGGGAAGGCGGCGTGATGCTTTCGGAGATACAGTCGTTTAGCCGCAGGTTTGGCGCTATCCTAGATGTGGAGGATCCTCTGAGGGAGCCATACGTTTTGGAGGTGTCCTCCCCCGGCGTCAACCGGCGCCTTCGCAAGCCGAAGCACTTTGCTCTCTCGGCAGGAAAGCGGGTTCGTGTGGCGTTGCTTTCGCCTTTTGAGGGGCGCCGGAATTTTGTTGGAACCATTACAGGATTCGATTCCGACGGAATCGACATCATGGAAGGCGAGACGCAGATCCGGATCGGGTACGGACAGATCCGCAAAGCAAATCTTGACGTTACGCAGGAAGAACTCTTCGGAAAAGGAAAGAAAAAGAAATGATCCTTGATGTCGGACAGATAATTGCCCAACTGGGCAAAGAAAAAGGGATCGATAAAAACGTCATCATTGACGCGATCAAGGAAGCCCTCGAGAGCGCCGCGCGGAAAAAGTACGGGGCGAACAAGATCCTCGAAGCAGACTACGATCCTGAAACGGGAGAGTTCGAGGTTTTGTCCTTCAAAACAGTGGTGGAGGATGTGGCCGACCCGGAGACCCAGATGACGCTGGCCGAGGCTCAGTCGCTTGATCCCGAGGCGCAGATTGGCGATAACCTTGGAGAGCGCCTGAGCACTAAAGATCTTGGCCGGATCGCCGCGCAGACGGCCCGGCAGATCATAATGCAGAAGGTCAAGGACGCGGAGCGCGAGGTCATATACAGCGAGTTCATCGGCCGCAAAGGAGAGATCATCAACGGCATCGTCCAGCGGTACGAGCGCGACTGCCTCGTCATCGATATGGGCAAGACGGAGGCGGTCATGCCTCCTTCGGAGCAGATCCCGAGGGAGCGGTATCGCCAGACTGATCGTATTCGGGCCTATATCAAGGATGTAACCAAAACTTCACGCGGACCGGAGATTCTTCTTTCCCGGTCCGATCCGCGCATGATCCTCAAACTCTTCGAACAGGAAGTCCCAGAGGTTTACGAAGGAGTGGTCAGCATATTGAGCGTGGCGCGCGAACCCGGATTCCGGACGAAGATAGCCGTGCGTTCTCAAGACCGCGACGTGGACCCGGTGGGAGCGTGCGTCGGCATGAAAGGGTCCCGCGTACAGAGCGTTGTCCAGGAGCTACGCGGGGAGCGGATCGATATCATCGCGTGGGACGAGGACCCCGCCAAGTTTGTATGCAACGCCTTGCAGCCCGCGGAGATCATCCGTGTGCTCGTGAACGAGAATGACAAGACCATGGAAGTAATAGTTCCCGAGGAGCAACTTCTGCTTGCGATAGGCAAAAAGGGACAAAACGTCAAGCTGGCTTCCAAGCTGGTGGGATGGAATATAGAAGTGCGCGCCGAAGGCCAGGTCGAGGACGCTCTGAAAAGGGCCGAAGGGCTTTTTGCCAAGAAATCGGAAGGCGAGGAGTCCATTGTGGCTGAAGAAGCCGCGCCTGCCACGGATATTCCTGATTCTGCCGCCGAGCCTGTTCCGGCAGGCGATGAAGCGACGCCGGCGGCCGGGGAGGTTTTGCCTGAAGGGGATGCGCCAGAGGAAAAGTAGCGCGGCAAAGCCGGCAAGGACGTGTGTGCAATGCGGCCTGGTTACGGAAAAACGGCGGCTTTTGAGGATAGCGGGGCGTCCTGGGTCGGCATGGGTTCCAGATCAGGACGGAAGGCTGCCCGGACGCGGAATCTATCTTTGCAGGGAAGGCAACTGCATCGAGCTGTTCGTTTTACGGATTCAGACCCGGAAAGGCGGCGCCCGATGGAAGATGGGCGAGCATGGGGTTGAATTGGCGGAACGTCTGGCCGCCATAAGATAAGAACGAAGCATAACTTCGGCAGGGGGAGTGGATGGACAAGGTTCGAATTCGCGATTTGGCGAAAGATTTGGGTATGGAAACCAGCAAGGAGATTATCGCCTTCCTTGAGAAGATCGGAGCTCGCGGAAAGTCGGCTTCGAGCAACCTGGAAGGAGATCTGATCGAACGGGTGAAAGGGCACTTCAAGAAGCCCGCGCTGCCTTCTCCTCCTCCTCCGACCACCGTATTGACGCGATCTGACGGCGTGATAGAGCGCCGGTCACAAAGAGTTATTCTGCGTCGCGGCACGCCCACGCCTCCGCCGTCCGCTGTGTTTGATAAACCAGAAGAGGCGTCTTTGGAAGAAACCGCGGCGGTTGAAATGGTTTCTCCCGAAGTTGTCGAGGAAATCACACCCGCGGAAACGCAAGTGGTCGAAGTTGCGGAGGCGGCGGAAGTGGTTGCGACGCCTGAGCAGGCTCCTGAAGCGGCGGAAGCCGTGCCGCAGCCAACGCCACAGTCCGAGCCGCAGCCCGAACAGCAGCCGGAGCAGCAGCCCGCGGCCGAACAGACAGTGCGGGTTGTCGAGAAGCCTGTAACGGCGCCAAAACCAGAGGATGCGCGCAAAGAAAAGGAAAAGAAGTGGAAAAAGAACAAACCTCATGAAAAGAAGGTTCAAAAAGGCGTTTTGAAGCAAACCATCATCAAGGAAGTGCTTGGTGAACCAGAAACGGAAGGAAAAAAACAGCAGGAAGCCGTGGCGCCTCCCGTTGCCGTCGAACCATCGAACGTACGGCAGTTTCAGCCGTCCCGTCTGGCGAAACGCAAGGGAAAACAGGTCAAGGAAAAGAAAGCTCCATCAACGCTGCCTCCCAAGGCGAGCAAACGCCTGCTGAAGATCGAAGAGGTTGTGACGGTTGGAGATCTGGCTCACAGGATGGGAGTAAAGGCGGCGGAAGTCATAAAAAAGCTTATCGAAATGGGGATGCCTTCCACTCTGAATCAGCTTCTCGATGCCGATACCGCCGGCATTCTTGCGCAAGAGTACGGTTTCGAAGTCGAAAATATCACTCCGGAGATGGAGAGCCTTATCGACCAGGAGGAAGACAAGGAAGAAGACCTCCATCCCCGGTCGCCTGTCATCACGATAATGGGGCATGTCGATCACGGAAAAACGACGCTGCTCGACGCCATCCGCGAGAGCAAAGTAACCGAGACCGAGGCCGGAGGCATAACGCAGCACATCGGCGCGTATGAGGTGGAACACGGCGAACGGCGGCTGGTGGTTCTCGACACGCCCGGCCATGAGGCGTTTACGGCGATGCGGGCCAGAGGCGCTTCTGTAACGGACATCGTTGTTCTGGTTGTAAGCGCCGACGACGGAGTGATGCCGCAGACAGTTGAAGCCATCGATCACGCAAAGGCGGCCAACGTCCCCATTGTTGTAGCGGTGAACAAGATAGACAAACCGGGCGCACAGCCGGACCGCATACGGCAGCAGTTGTCCGACCACGGCCTGGTTCCAGAGGAGTGGGGCGGCACGACGCTATACGCGAACGTTTCCGCCAAAAAGCGTGTGGGAATCAGCGAGCTGTTAGAATTGACGCTGCTTCAGGCGGATGTCTTGGAGCTTAGGTCAAACCCCAAAAAGTTTGCCCGTGGAACCGTTATAGAATCCCGTCTGGAAAAAGGGCGTGGACCCGTGGCCACGGTGCTTGTGCTTGGCGGCACGCTGCGCGTGGGCGACGCCATTGTGACCGGGAGCCACTACGGGCGTGTCCGGGCGCTTATCAATTGCAAAGGGAAACGGCTCGACGAAGCTCCCCCCGGCACTCCGGTGGAGATCCAGGGGCTGGTAGGGCTTCCGGAGGCGGGAAACAAGTTTGCCGTTCTAAAAGACGAGCGTACCGCGCGGCAGATTGCGCTGCATCGCGTTGAGAAGGAGCGCGAACGCATTATTTCCCGGCCCAGGATGAGTCTTGAAGATTTGCACCGGAAGATCGACGCCGGCGAGATGAAAGATCTGAACATCGTAATCAAGTCTGATGTCCAGGGGTCGATGGAGGCGCTACAGTTCTCCCTTGCCAAACTTGGAACGGACAAGGTGAAAGTGAAGGTGATCCACGCGGGGGTTGGCGGGATTTCCGAATCCGACGTTATGCTTGCGTCCGCTTCATCCGCCGTCGTTATCGGATTCAACGTGCGCCCGGAAGCAAAGGGCGCTGATCTCGCGGAGCGCGAAGGCATAGATATCCGGCTCTATTCGATAATTTACGACGTGGTCGATGACATAAAGAAAGCGATGGAGGGGCTTCTCGATCCCACTCTCAGAGAGGTTGTGCAGGGACGCGCGGAGGTGCGCAACACCTTCCACATTTCCAAGATAGGAACCATAGCGGGATGCGGGGTCATCAACGGAAAGATAACCCGGAATTCGAATGTGCGTCTTCTTAGGGATAATGTCGTTATATACGACGGCAAGCTTTCGTCTCTCAAGCGGTTTAAAGACGATGTCCGGGAAGTGGCCGAAGGGTACGAGTGCGGTCTGGGAATCGAGAATTACAACGATATCCAGGTTGGCGACCAGATCGAGGCTTACATCATAGAAAAGATAGCTGGCACCCTGGCATAGGCTGGGAGCTTTTCTTGGTAGTGGCGGCGCTTACTATGGACCTCATGTTTCCTGAGGCCAGGTCTTTGAAAGACAAGCGGAGGCGTCTCTCCGGGCTTATGGCGAGGATTCGGGCTGGATACCCGGTTTCCGTGGCGGAAGTGGCGTGCCAGGATCTATGGCAAAGAGGCATGGTAGGCGTAGCTTTGGTGACAACCGATACGAGGCTTGCGCAATCAATGTTTGACCGGATCGTTGATGGCGTCGGCGGGGATGGAGAGATAGAGCTGATTTGCCAAAGCATTGAATTCTTCCGGCCCGAAGGAGCGGAAGCTTAAAAAAATGAGAGGAAGAAGCGACCGCCCGGCGCGCGTGGCGGAAAGAATACGCGAAGAGCTGTCGATCCTTCTGCAGAGGAAGGTTAGCGATCCGAGGCTTGCGTCTGTCACCATCACGGATGTCACCATTACCCCTGATCTGAAAATATCTCATGTGAACTACACGGCTTTCGTTGACGCGTCGGAACGAAAAGAGGTTGTAGTGGCGCTGCGGCGCGCCGAAGGGTTCCTGCGGCGTGAACTCGGGGCGGTCCTGGGTTTGCGCAGCGCGCCTTCTTTGCGCTTTCATTATGATGAGTCGTACGAACGCGGCGCTCGCATAGATTCCCTTTTAAAGGAAGTTCAAAAGGACGAGGAGACCTGATAACGGTGCGGGGCGATATTTCTGCCATATGCGGCGTACTTAGGGAATACGACCGCTTTCTCGTCTCTTGTCACGAAAACCCGGAGGGCGACGCCATCGGGTCCGAACTTGCGCTTGCGCTTGCGTTGCGAAAAATGGGCAAGACGGTGACGATCCTTAACGCCGACCCGGTTCCACGGAACCTGCTGTTCCTTTCAGGGACGGATACCGTGGTGTTTGCGGAAGACGGGTCGAAGTACGATGTCGCGGTGTTGGTCGATTGCAACTCTGTTGGGCGCACCGGAAAGATAGCCGGGGAGCTTCTGAAGCCGCGCGTGAGGGTTATCATCGATCACCATCAGACCAGCGAAGATCTGGGGCCGTTGGCCCTGATAGATTCGGATGCCGCGGCCGCCGGGCTTCTTGTATATAAAGTGCTGGTTGCTTTGGGCGTAGAGATCGACCGCGACATCGCGAAGAATGTCTATACTGCAATCCTTACAGACACCGGATCGTTTCGCTACGGAAACTCCTCGCAGGAGGCGTTTTGCGTGGCGGGGGAAATGATCAGGCTTGGGGTCAATCCCTGGGCGGTATCGGAACAGGTGTACGAGACCCAAAGCTATAACCGGCTTCGCCTCCTTGGGCGCGTGCTTTCTTCTCTTGAAACTGTTCTCGGTGGAAGAGTGGCCGCCATTACTACGTTGCGCGCCGATCTCGATGAATTCGAAGCGAACAAGGATGACCTGGAAGGTTTCATCAATTACCCGCGCTCGATATTGGGAACCGAAGTGGCGGTGTCTTTTCGGGAAGAGGGCGGCGGGGAGGTCCGTATAAGCTTTCGCTCAAAAGGCCGGATAGATGTTTCCGGGGTGGCTGCCAGATTTGGCGGCGGCGGACACCGAAATGCTGCCGGCTGCACCGTTTCGGGCGCGCTCGAAGAAGTGAAAAGGCAAATATTTGAGGCGATCGAGACTGTGCTTTCGTGATTAACGGCGTGATCGTCCTAGACAAGCCGGGCGGAATCACTTCGTTCGACGCGGTCCGGGCAACCGGCAGGATTCTTCGCGAAAAAAAGTGCGGCCACGCCGGGACGCTTGATCCGGCGGCTACCGGCGTGCTTCCGATATGCGTGGGACCCGCCACAAAGATCGCGGGATATCTTTCGGAAGATGAAAAGGAGTACGAAGCGGGTTTTTCTTTTGGCATTTCTACCGATACGGGAGATGCCGAAGGAAAGCCTGTTGAGACGCGCCCCGGAGCGTGGGCGCAAGAGCGCGAAGTGGCCGCCGCTCTTGAGGAGTTGGTAGGCACTTTCCCTCAGATTCCTCCGTCATATTCCGCCGTGAAAGTGGGAGGGGTACGCTCCTACAAACTTGCGCGCCGGGGAGAGAGTGTGCCGTTGGCCCCAAGACGGGTTACGGTTTTTGAGGCGCGTTTGCTTTGCTGGAACGAGGCGGGATTCAGGGTTTTTATTTCCTGCTCGAAAGGGTTCTATGTAAGGGCGCTTTCGCGCGATCTTGGGAGCAGGTTTGGTGTGCCTATGACGCTTGCTTCCTTGAGGAGGCTAAGGGTTGGAGGTCTTGGAGTCGATCAGGCGGTTACTCTTGATGTTCTCCAGGAACTGGCCGAGGCGGGCCGCGCGCAGGAACGGGTGATTCCGATCCCGGACGCGCTTTGCCGGATGCCGTCATGGGTGGTGCCGCCAGACTCGGTGGCCGCTGTCCGAAATGGGCGGCTTGCGGGCTCATGGCTTGCGGGGCATGTCGCCGGAGAACGCTCCGGCACTGCGCTGCTGGTTACGGACAAAAGACATCCGCTGGCTATTGTGGGGCGGGAGCCGTCAGGTCTCTGGAAGATCCTTAGGGGCATCTGATTTACATCCGTTTTGGGATGTGTTATATAAAAATGTCTAATAAAACCGGTAGTATTTCCGCGAAAGGGGAAGGGCGTAAGTCATGAGTCTGGCAACAGAAAAAAAGAAGGGCATTATCGGCAAGTTCCGGGTTCACGAGGCTGACACAGGGTCTCCAGAGGTTCAGATCGCGCTTTTAACCGAGCGGATTAACATGATTACCGATCATCTGAAGACCCACAGCAAGGATTTCGGCTCCCGGAGAGGGCTGCTGAAATTGGTCGGACAACGCCGACGTCTCCTGGATTATCTTAAAGCCAAAGAATCGCTGCGGTATAAAACCGTGGTTGAGTCTCTCGGACTGCGCAAGTAGCCTCGAACGATTTCGATACCTCCGACAACTTCATAACGCGGCTTTTCTTAAGGAAAGCCGCAGCCAGAAGGGAATAGAAAACAGTGGTAAACGTGTACGAAGCGGAAATCTCCGGTCGGACGTTATATGTAGAGACAGGGCGTTGGGCAAAGCAGGCAGGCGGCTCCGCGTTGGTGACATACGGAGAATCTGTCGTTCTTGTCACCGTGTGCGCAATGGATACTCCAAGGCCTGGGATTGATTTTCTCCCTCTGACCGTGGACTACGTCGAGAAAGCCTTCGCCGTGGGGAAGATCCCCGGCGGGTTCTTCAAGCGCGAGGGGAAACTTTCCGAGTATGAGGTGCTTACCTCCCGGCTGATCGACCGTCCGATACGCCCGCTCTTTCCCGAAGGTTTCCACAACGAGATCCAGGTCATTGCGACCGTCCTGTCCTCGGACAAGAATAACGACACGGGAATTCTCGCAATGATCGGCGCTTCGGCCGCGCTTTCCATATCGGATATTCCTTTTAACGGGCCGATTGCCGGCGTCCGGGTCGGCCGAATCGACGGAGAACTGGTCATCAACCCTCTTCTTTCCGACTTTGATCGCTGCGACATGAACATCGTTGTAGCCGGCAGCCGCGACGCGATCCTTATGGTCGAAGGAGAGGCAAACGAAGTGCCCGAGGAAGAGGCGCTTGACGCCATTTTTTACGCTCACCAGTCTCTTGTTCCCATACTGGATCTCCAGGAAAAGATGGCGCGGGAGATAGGTAAGGAGAAGCGGGTTTTCGAGAAGCAGGAACTCTCTTCCGACGAGATAGAGCGCGTCAGGTTTGTCGCTGCCGATCCGCTGGCGGAGGCGTACTCTATTACCGCGAAACAGGAACGGCACCGCAAAGTCGAAGAGATAGCCGAGGCTGTCCGCGGCGCGTTTACAGAAGAAGAACGCCTCGAAAAAGCGGTTTTGATCGCGGGCGCTTTTAAAAAACTCGAAAAGAATGTCGTGCGGGGCAAAATTCTGCGCGACCGGGTGCGAATCGACAACCGCGGTCTTTCTGATGTCCGGAATATCTCATGCGAGATTGGAGTGCTGCCCAGAACGCACGGCTCCGCTGTGTTCACCCGTGGAGAAACACAGGTGCTGGCCGTGGCGACGCTTGGGACAAAGCAGGACGAGCAGCGGATCGACTCCCTCACAGGCGACACAACCAAAGCGTTCATGCTTCACTACAATTTCCCGCCATATAGCGTCGGTGAAGTCAAAATGCTGCGTTCACCGGGCCGCCGCGAGATCGGGCACGGCGCGCTTGCCGAACGGGCGGTGTCCAAAGTGCTTCCGCAGGCGGCCGATTTTCCTTATACCGTTCGTATGGTTTCAGAAGTACTCGAATCTAACGGTTCATCTTCAATGGCGACGGTGTGCGGCTCTTCTTTGGCGATGATGGACGCTGGAATCCCGGTTAGCGGCGCTGTCTCCGGCATTGCTATGGGGCTTATCAAGGAAGGCGAGCAGTGCGTTGTCCTTTCAGACATCATTGGCGACGAGGATCACCTCGGAGATATGGATTTCAAGGTGGCGGGCACCGCGAACGGAGTTACCGCCATACAGATGGACATCAAGATCGGTGGTGTTGACCGCGATATCATGATTACGGCCCTGCGGCAGGCGCGCGAAGGCAGACTGTTCATCCTCGAAAAGATGAACGAGGCTATATCCGAGCACCGCCCGGAGCTTTCTCCGTTTGCTCCTCGGATTTACGTGATGATGGTCAAACCCGACAAGATCCGCGAGATCATCGGTCCGGGAGGCAAAATCATCCGCAGTATCCAGGAACAGACAGGCGTCAAGATAGACATTGCCGACGACGGCACGGTGAAGATCGCGGCAATCGACGCTGACTCGGCGCGCGCGGCTATCGGTATCATCGAGGGGATAGCGCAGGTTCCAGAGGCGGGTAAGGTTTATCAGGGGCGTGTCCGCAAGATCATGGATTTCGGCGTGTTTGTCGAGATCTTTCCGGGAACCGACGGGTTGCTTCACGTATCGCAGATATCGAAGCTCCGCGTCAACGCGTCCGAATGCTTCAATGAGGGGGACGAGGTTACCGTCCGTGTTATCGAGATCGACCGTGACGGCAAAATCCGGCTTTCTCACAAGGAGTTCGAGGAAGAAGGGCGCTTCAAACCCGCGACTGAACCTCCTCCCGGCTTCGATAAAGAGAAGAATTCCGGCAAAGACAAGGAGCGAGACCGGGGGCGGGGGCCCAGAGGCAGAAGGTAGTCGGCGGCAAGCCGATGACGGTTGAGAGGACGGTTATAGGCAACGGAATCTCGATTGTCTCGGAGCGAGTGCCTTACTTGCGATCTGTAACAGCCGGGGTTTGGGTTCCCGTGGGGTCCCGTGCGGAAAGACCCGCGGAAAACGGCATAGTTCACTTTATAGAGCATATGCTCTTCAAAGGAACCGCAAGCAGGCAGGCGATCGACCTTTCACGCGCTATCGAGTCGGTCGGGGGCACGATGAACGCTTGCACTTCCCGTGAGTTCACCTATTTTTACGCAAAAGGGCTCGAAAAAGATTTTCCTTTAATAGTTGATCTGCTTTCCGACATCTACCAAAACTCGATGTTTGACGAAACAGAGCTTTCCCGCGAAAAGAGCGTTGTTTTGCAGGAAATTCTCATGGTTGACGATACCCCGGAAGAGTTTTTGAACGATTTCTTCAATCTTTCTTACTGGGGAGGGCATTCTCTTGGCTATCCGGTCCAGGGGACGGCGAAAAGCGTCGGGCGATTTGACCGGAAAAAGGTGGCTGGGTACTTTACGGACCGCTTTCGCCGGCGCGGCATTGTGGTTACGATAGTGGGGAATCTTGCGCACAATGCCGTGGTTGACGCTATCGGGGAGGCGTTGGGGTCGATGAAACTCGGTGAGCCGCTTGATGTTGTTCCGCCTCCGAAGCCGGTCAGTGGATCATTCCTTAAAAGAAAGCGACTCGAACAGGCGCACTTGTGCTTTGGCGCGCCCGCTGTCTCACGCAAGAGCGAACAGATTTTCGCAATGGATGTTATCAACGCCCTGCTGGGCGGCAGTTCTTCCAGCCGCCTGTTCCATCAGGTGCGCGAGGAACTGGGGCTTGCGTATTCAGTCGGCTCTTCCATATCCGCCTACGCCGATGCCGGTGTTCTGGAGGTCTACGCGGGCACGGCAAAGGAGCATGTGGAGGAAGTAATCGATGTTGTCGGAAAGATAATCGACTCGATGCGGGATGGCGGAATCTCCGACGAAGAAGTGTCCTTTGCAAAGGAATTGATAAAGGGGAATACTCTTCTTTCTCTTGAAAGCACAATGTTTAGAATGTCAAACCTTGCTATGAACGAGATGTTCCTCGACCGGCTGGAGCCTCCGGAGGAGATTCTTGCGCTTGTGGACGCGGTTCGGCCTGATCAGGTCCGGGAACTGGCCGGAGAGGTGCTGCGCAGGGACCGGTTTACGCTTGCGGCGATGGGTGATCTGCCAAGAGAGGATCTGGCGTTTTGAGCGGCGGACGAAACTGTGAGGTGCGCGTCGCGTTGCTTTGCGACGACAAGGAGTTTCTTCCGGAATATCGGACGGAAGGCGCCGCCGGGATGGACCTGAAGGCTCTGGTGGATGCCGAGATTGTCATTCCTCCGATGGGGAGGGCGCTTGTTCCGACAGGCGTGGCGCTGTCGATACCGCCGGGCGTTGAAGGGCAGGTGCGGCCTCGCAGCGGTCTCGCGATCAACCACGGCGTAACCTGCCTGAACAGCCCCGGGACGATCGACGCCGATTATCGGGGGGAGATCCGGGTGATACTGGCCAATTTGGGGGAGAAGCCGTTCCATGTCCGGCGGGGCGACCGTATCGCCCAGATCGTGTTTTCCTCGGTCCTTTCGGCGCGTCTCGAAGTAACGACGGAACTGGATGTGACCGCCCGCGGAACGGGCGGATTTGGACATACGGGAAGGTAAGGGGGAAGCATTGTGATCGAACGGTACACGCGTCCCGAAATGGCGGCTGTATGGCAGGACGAGAACCGGTATCGAATCTGGCTAGATATCGAGATCCTCGCAATGGAGGCGATGGTTAGCAAGGGCTGGATTCCGAAGGAGGCGTTGACGCGGGTACGCCGCAAGGCCGCTTTCGATACGGCCCGGATCAACGAAATAGAAAAGAAAGTAAAACACGATGTAATAGCCTTTCTCACCTCTGTGGCCGAGCATATCGGAGAGGATTCCCGGTTTCTTCATGTCGGGATGACCAGCTCTGACGTGCTCGACACGTCCTTTGCGGTTCAGATGCGGCAGGCGCTTTCGCTTTTGATCCGCGAGTCGGAAGAAGTATTCGAGGTTTTGAAAAAACTGGCGTTTAAATATAGCGGCACGGTGATGATCGGACGGACTCACGGCATCCATGCGGAGCCGGTTACGTTCGGATGGAAAATGGCTTTGTGGGCCGACGAGATCCGTCGCGGCATTGCGCGCCTCAAACGCGCGCGGGATGTTATCTCTGTCGGCAAACTGTCCGGGGCGGTGGGCACCTTCGCCAATATTGATCCTTTTGTCGAAGAGCATGTCTGCCGCAAACTCAGGCTTTCCCCCGCGCCCGCTTCGACTCAGGTGATACAGCGAGACCGCCACGCCGAAGTTTTTGCCGCGATAGCTATCGTCGGATGTTCCATTGAGACGTTTGCCACCGAGGTGCGTCATCTTCAGCGGACCGAGGTTTTGGAGGCCGAGGAGTTCTTTTCCGAGGGACAGAAAGGCTCATCCGCGATGCCTCATAAGCGAAACCCCGTTTTTTCCGAGAACCTTTGCGGGCTTTCGCGTCTTCTGAGAGGCTATGCGGTCACCGCGATGGAGAATGTGGCTTTGTGGCATGAAAGGGACATCAGCCATTCGTCCGCGGAGCGCGTGATCGCTCCGGACGCC